>Ga0214921_10001913_pt1 | contig 34879 bp, 20 predicted proteins | sample LL1505_MetaG_FD_177992 | JGI IMG/M metagenome (GOLD analysis project Ga0214921, IMG submission 177992) | Freshwater microbial communities from Lake Lanier, Atlanta, Georgia, United States - LL-1505 | ecosystem: Environmental > Aquatic > Freshwater > Lake | place: USA: Georgia | collected... | reverse complement strand
GAGCGCGGCGAGCTCCGCGGCGGGCTTGTTGGCCTCGAGGCCATGCTGGTCGATGAACTTGTTGACCGACCGCACGAAGTCGAACAGTGTCGCCACGGCGATCGCCGTGTTGAAGTCGTCGTCCATTGCGGCCAGGAACTTCACCCGCAGGCCGGCGATCTCCTCGCCCGCGGCGGCCGCGGCCGCGTCACCCGCCCGCCGGTCGCGCGAGGGGAGACGGAAGAACGACGTGCCGGTGATCCGCTCGAAGCGGGCAAACAGCCGCTCGAAGGCTTCCATCGCCTTCGCGCTCTCCTGCAGCGGCTCCTCGCCGAAGTGGATCGGGCTGCGGTAGTGGGTGGAGAGCAGCAACAGCCGGATCGCCTCGGGGCGATGGCGGGCCAGCAGGTTCTTGAAGGGTTCGGCCCCGGTCGACTTCGAGATCTTGGTGGCCGCCTGGGCCGCCGCGTCGTCCGCGGCCCCGCCCCCGTCGCGGGGCCGGCCGCCCACCTTGCCGGCGGCGCCACCCGCCTGCATCAGGCCGTTGTGCATCCAGTAGGTCGCCATCGGCCTGCCGTGGAGCGACTCGCTCTGGGCGATCTCGTTTTCGTGGTGCGGGAACACGAGGTCGAGGCCGCCGCCGTGGATGTCGAAGGTCTCTCCGAGGATCGCCTTGCTCATGGCCGAGCACTCGATGTGCCAGCCGGGCCGGCCCGGCCCCCAGGGGCTTTCCCAGGAGGGCTCGCCCGACTTGGCCTTCTTCCAAAGGGCGAAGTCGGCCGCCGATCGCTTGCGGTCGGCGGTGGAGCCTCCCTCGCCCTGCATCTGCTCGACGGACCGGTTGGTGAGTTTGCCGTAGTCGGCGTCGCGGGTGACGTCGAAGTAGACGTCGCCGTCGCTCTCGTAGGCGAACCCCTTGGCAACGAGCCCCTCGATGAAGGCGATGATCGTGCCGATGTGCTCGGTCGCCTTCGGCATCTCGTCGATGCCTGTGACGCCGAGGGCGGCGAGGTTCTCGAGATAGTCGGCCGTCATCTCCGTGGCGAGTTTCGCCATCGTGGTGCCGCGGGCGGTGCTCTCGGCGATGATCTTGTCGTCGACGTCGGTGACGTTCACGACCCACGTGACGCCATAGCCGGAATAGGCGAGGTGCCGCTTGACGGTGTCGAAGATCACCGGACCGACCATGTGGCCGATGTGGCTCGGCTTGTAGACCGTCGGCCCGCAGAGATACATGCCCACGTGGCCCGGCGACACGGTGGTCAGCGGAGCCTTGGTCCGCGTGAGCGTGCTGTAGACCTCGATCGCGGGCAGGGGCCCGGTCGGCCGGGACCCGTGCTGTCGTGTTTCCGCCGTCGCCATCTGGCTCCCTTCGGTGGACTCTCGCTACGCCGACCGCTCGATCAGGGCGACGCACTCCGCGGCGATCGCCCGCTCCTCACCGATCGGACCGACGCCCTCGCCGGTCTTCGCCTTGAGCCACACGGCCGACTCGTCGAGGCCGAGGATCTCGGCGATCCGCCGCCGCATGGCTGATCGATGCGGCAGGATTTTGGGCCGCTGGGCGAAAATCACGCAATCCAGGTTCACGACCCGCCAGCCGGCCGCGGCCACCCGGGCGGCCGCCTCCGCCAGCATGCCGGCCGAATCACGGCCCCGGTTGGCGGGGTCAGTGTCGGGGAACAGCTCGCCGATGTCGCCCAAGGCGGCGGCCCCGAGCAGGGCGTCGGTGATCGCGTGGAGGAGCACGTCGGCGTCGGAGTGGCCGATCGCCGCCTTGTCGTGCGGGATGGCGAGCCCGCCGAGCACGAGCAACTCGCCGGGGCCGAGCCGGTGCGTGTCGTGACCGAGACCGACGCGGATGGTGCCTGACATGGATGGAGCGACTCCGGAAGCCCTCCGGTTTTCCCCGATCCGCGGCCCCGGCACAATCCCGCTTCCTGCCGCCGGCCCGGACAGGCGTCGAGCGGATTGGTCCAGCGCGGACCGGGAGAGCGGCCGCAGTCGGTGTCGTTCGAGTGCACCTCGGCTTGGTTCTCGACGGCCAACTCGATCAGCCTCGGCCTGACCTTCGGCCCGCCTACGCGATCCCGCGCGGCAGCACGACGAAGGAGAGAATCGCGAAGTAGTGGCAGCTGCTGCCTCCCAGCACAAACAGATGCCAGGCGGCGTGGAAGTATCGCACCCGGTGATCAAGTACGAGAAAGATCACGCCCACGGTGTAGAGCACGCCCCCGAGGGCCATCCACGCAAGGCATGCCAGCGGCACGAACGGGGTGAGAATCATCGCCGGCAGCCAGCCGAGCGCCACATACGGGAGCGGAGAGAACGTGTGATCGATGCGATGCTTCACCAGCACCTTCGAGGCGAAGCCAAGAAGTGCCGCTCCCCACAGCAGCACGAGCACGGGCATGGTCCATGCCGCGGGGAGGTACGCCACGAGAAACGGGGTGTACGTGCCGACGATGAGCAGAAAAATCACGCCCTGGTCCCAGACGCTGAGCAGATGCTTCCAATCGGGCCTCTGCACGCCGTGGGAGAGGGCGGACGCCGCGTACGTCGCCACGAGCGTGAGGGCGTACAGACCGCAGGCCACCGCGACGGTCCAGTGGGTACGGCTCGACAGCAAAGCGACCGCGCCGGCCACGCTGAGCACCACCCCGGCGGCGTGCGTGAGCGTGTTGGCAAACTCCTCGTGCTGATCGCGGGGCGGATAAGGAGCGGTGCCGGGCATGACGTAAGGATAGCCCGGCCAATGTCACTGACGCACCGACTGGCCGGCTGATGGGCGGATCGTGAGCCGCGTGCCCCGTCTCCTGGGCCCGAACAGGCGGCACCCGGAACACCTGCTTTCTCCCCCTGCAGTGGCGTTTTTCCGGCGTCGGCGTGGAGTGTCTCCGAAGCCGGCCGCCTGGTGGCGTGCGTCGATGCGTCGCGTCAGGCTGTGATCAGAGGTTGTGAATCTCGATCGCGGGCCGCTCGTTAGATGACGTCTGAAAGACGTCGCGGTCGTCATGGAGCTGAACGAGCTCCCCCCAGTCGGTGGGCGGCCCGCGGGCGGGAGAGATTGGCGGCGGTTCGAGCGGTTCGCCAAGATGGGTCAGGATCTTCTGGATCGCCCCTGGCTCGCGGACAGGAAGTCCGCAGCAACTGGAGGTTGCTAAGAGTGCGAAGGCCAGGGATGGTTTCGCACTGGTAAAGCAGTCTGAACGCGATGAGCCGGATGTCACCCCCGCAGTTCGGGTACTCGAGCGGAAACTCCTCGCCCACCCGGGCCATCAGTTTCGCCCAGGCACTCCGTGAGGTGTCGTGTGAGCGTGGCTTTTGATTCGGATTCGCGTCACAGCAGCCTCTCGTGGCGTGGTGGTCGCGTGCATGCTCGCCGGTCGCGGCCTCGCGCCGCTTGCCAATGTTACCGACCGCTCGTGGAAATGGCACGGTGTTTATCACGACGAAGGCAGAGCTCGGCCAGATGATTCACAAAAAGAGGTCATCTCCTGCAAAGAAGAACCGGTGATGACCTGCCTCACCTTCAGTGTCGCCACGGTCAGGGGGAAGAGCTGTGGTGCTGCCGCTGCCCCGCGGCAAAATGAGTGAACCTTTGGGCGCGAAAAATCGCTAGACGTGCAGAAAGGCGGCATGCTCCGCCGTATTAGACGATCGCAAAGTCGTTCAGCGTCCCCGTGTATCTGATCCGAACCACGCCGGCGGTGGCGGCGTTATACCCGGCGATCCCATTGTTGAGCACGAGGTAGACCTCGTCGGTGCTCCCACCGAACGTCACCAGTGCGGCGGCGCTGGCGGCGAACCCGACGCTCGCAAACAACGCCTCGAGGGCGGCGCCGGAAAAGCCATCCGCCACCGAGAACCGGCCGATCTGGTCCGCCGCCACTGCCACCGGGCCGGCGAAGATGTCGGTGCCGATCGCGAAATCCGCGATCACATCCATGGCGTTCATCGTGGACTCGGCCAGACTCGTGTAGCGGAACGTGTCGGCACCGGCCCCACCGACGAGCACGTCGGCGCCCAGGCCGCCCGTGAGCGTGTCGTTTCCATCGCCGGCGTAGATCACATCCTGGAAGGCGGTGCCGACGAGCGTTTCGGCCTGGTTCGTACCCACAATCTGCTGGCCAAGCGGATCGGAACTGCTCGAGGAGATGATCTGGAGCCCGCCGCCGGCATCGACAAACTCAGCCACCCCACGGATCATGGAGCCGAGCGGGATCGCATCGGCGGAACTCGGTGTGAACGACACGGCAGTGGCACCGGCCACGGGAATCCAGGCTTGTGAGGCAGTGTTGAACCACTGCCACTGGTACCCGATCACCCGGGTGGCACCCGCCGCGGCTGGGATCGCCAGCGTGAGGGTATTCGCGGGGTTCGTGATTCCGAGGTTGGCCGCCGTCGGAATGTCGCTCGACACGGCCGCGAAGCCCGACAGGCTCGCCGTGAACGGGCTCGCGGTCTCGTTGCCGAGGGCGGCGAGAGGATAGGAGGCGTTGACCAGCGTCGCCACCGTGGCGGTCGGGAGCGGGTCGTGGGCATGCAGCCCGGCCGAATCCGCATTCACCTGAGTGAAGTCGTAATCAAAGAGGATGTTGTCGATACCGAACAGAAGATCTCCGACCGACGTCGTCTCCACTCCTGTCTTGTCGACGACGCGGTAGCCGATCGTCAGACTCGCGTTCGTGGGATCCTGGATCGCGGTGATCTCGAAGTTCGACCGAGGCCCAGCGTAGGTCGCCAGATCCGAGCTGCCCGCGAGAGGATGGGCGTAAGAAATATCGAGAGCATCGAGCGTCACCGTATCGCCGAGGGTGAAGTTCGGATACGACCGGAGCAGTTCGACGAAATGCTTGCCCTCGCCGGCGGCGAGCGTGTCGAGCACGCCATTGTGCTGGAGGACTCCACCGGAGTAGGTGCCGATCAGCGTGTCGAGCCGCAGCCAGTCGCCAATGATGATGTCGTCGCCGACACCGCCGGCGAAGACGTCGTTGCCACCGCCGCCGATGAGCCAGTTGCCGACGTCATCACCGATGATCTGGTCGGCGAACCTGCCGCCCTCGATGCCCTGGATGTCCACCCAGAGTTGGCCGAACGGCGTGCTCGACGCCATGTTGATGTTTTGGAAGTTCAGGTCCGCGATCTTGTTGAGCGGCACCGTCAACTCGCTGAACGACGAGAGGTTGTAGCCCCATTCGCCGAGGTTCTCGTCTACGTTCAGCGTCTGGTTCTGGCCACCCGGTCCACCGTGGAGGATGTCGTCGCCGTATCCGCCGAAGTTCTGATCAGGGCCGGATCCAGCAAACATCTGGTCGTCGCCACCCTGACCATAGTCGGTATCGAGTCCCTCGCCGCCGAGGATGACGTCGTTTCCTTCGCCGCCATAGATCAGGTCGGCCTCGAGGCCGCCGTCCATGTAGTCGTCGCCCGCGCCACCCTGCATCTCGTCAAGATTGGCCTCGCCGTAGAGCCTGTCGTTGCCATTGCCACCGATCAGCACGTCGGTGTCGTCACCAGCGTGGATGATGTCGTCGCCCTCACCGCCGTCCATGAAGTCCGGTACCGTGCCGCCATACATGACGTCGTTGCCACCTTCACCGTAGGTATGATCGGCCCCGGCACCGCCGTCGATGAAGTCATCGCCATCGCCGCCCCAGATCGTATCGTCACCGTCGCCGGCCAGCAGATAGTCGCTGAAGTCGGTACCGGAGATCACCTCGTGGGCGTTGTAGCCCTTGGCGTCGGTGCCGTCGGGATTCACACCGACACCCGGACGGATGTCATAGATGTACTGCCTGTTGCCGACCGTGGTGATCGTGCCGTTGGCATGCTCAGACGCACCACCGCCGGAGTAGATGCCGATTTGGTACTGCTGCACCAGATCGCCGTACTTATGATCGCGGGCCTTTGGACTAGCGATCGAATTCGGGTTTTCGCCGAGTTCGACCTTGTTGTCGGCCAGCAGCATGACGTCGCCGACGAGGTGCTTGGCTCCGGTCGTCCTCGCGATCACGTCCGCGAACTGCTCAGTGCTCACCGCGGTGTTGAGATCGGTGAAGTTCACGAGACCGAACTGCAGCGACCAGAAATAGTAGAAGCGGTCGCCGTTGATCAGCCGCGACATCTGATCGCTGAACACCGCGTCGAACGTTGACCCGAGTTCACCGAGGAAGACGTGGGCCTCGGCCAGACCACCGATCCAGGCATCGATCTTGTCGAAGGCCTTGTTGGCCAGATCGCTCGCCCCCATGAACTCGAGGGCCTTGGCTGTGGCGTTGGCAGGGGTCCAGCCGAGAACGTCGACTGCCGCCTGCTCCTCGGCCGTGAGGTCGGCATAGGCCACGCCCTCGCTCAGCCCGACGACCGCGGAACCAGACGCCACGTCGCCGTTGAAGGCATAGGCGGCGATGAAATTCGGTAGTGATTCGGCATGCGCCATGTGCTGTCCGAAATCGGCCCAGCTGATGTAGGGCTGGAGTCCGGCATTGAGGGCGATCGTTCCCTCGATTGCCTTGGCGAGCGTTGGGTCGGCGAAGCCATGGGCCAGCTGGTAATCGGTCTGCTGCTGCTGCAGCAGGGCCAGTTGGGTCGCCATTCCGCCAGAGAGCTGTTGCCGCAGACTGTTGAGGGTCGGCATGCCAAGATCGCGGCCGCGGGCGATGTTGATCGCCGCGAGATCCTGCGGCTGGCCGAGCAGTTTCTGCTGCAGGGCCGGGGTGACAAATTCGTCGATTTCGGCTCCGACCTGCTGGGCCATTCCCTGCACGACGGCCGCGGGGCCGACCTTCGCAAACCCGCTGGGGGTGAGGAAGGCCTGCTCGAGCGAGTAGTGGGTCACGGCGGCGGTGAGGCTGCCGTTGGGGTCGACGGCATCGATGACCTCCCTCAGCACCGAGTGGCCGAAGCGGAATGCCGCCTGGCTGTACTCGAGCGACACGTCGGCGTTGACACTCGTGTCATACATCACGAAGAGGGGGATGTTGGGGCTCACGAGGCGGGCGTACTGGTCGATCGCGACGTGCTGGTACTCCCGCTGATTCACGAGCGTGGCAGCCTGGAACATCTTCTCATGGTTCCAGGAGATGCTGCCTTGGGCGTCGACATAGTTGCCCTGGGCGTCGGTCCGCGGCTGGCCACCGACACCGGGCACGGCGACCTGCCAGTCGTGGGCCGAGGTCTTACTCGGATCGGCTGCCTGCGACCGGCCGATGTGCATGATCAGATTGTCGATCTGCCACTCGTGATTCTCGTGCCAGACGTGGTGCATCGAGGTCAGGGCGAAGTTCTCATTCACCCGGCCGTCGCCGGCGACGTAGTGGTCGCCGATCGAGCGGAGGAGGATCTCACTCAACATCGGGCCGCTGGCCGGGTCCATGCCGAGAGCAGTCGGCCGTCCCGAGCGTAGATCGAGGTAGTCGCTCACATACATGGCGGCCGGATCGCTACCGCTGGCTGGACGGCTGACGCCTGCGAAGCCCGCGAGAGGATCGGTGTGGCCGGGAAGTCCGGCGAGCGGATCTGTGAACAGGTGCTCAGCGTCAAGCCGCGGCAGCCAGTCGGCGATGAAGACATGATCGGTCAGCTTGGGCTGGATCTCGGGAGTCGCCGCGTCGAGATCGAGAATCTGGCCGCTGCCATCCCGAACCCGGAGGTTGGTGACGGCGTCGTCCCAGGAGAGGTCGGCCCGCCCGGTCGAGACGATGTGATTCCGCAGCTCATTGAGCGTTGGCAGCGTGTTCTTCGTCAGCGTCACCGTGCCGTCGGGATTGCGGCGTTCCCAGGGCTGGTCGAGGACGTTGCCGTCAAACAGTCGCATACCGGGGGTGTATTTGCCCGTGACCGGATCGATCACCCACTGGCGGAGCAGGTTCGTCGTCGTGTCGTCCGAGCCATAGGTCTGGCTCTGGTCGATGTACGGGGAGGTGTGCTGCTGATACTCGGGATTGGTCGGACTGATGATGTCGTCCGATGTGCCGTAGAGGCCGTCAGCACCGGGGCTGGCGACATCGTCGGCGGTGCGGAACTTGCCGTCCGGACCGGCCGCCTGCGGGTTGGCGACGGTCGCCCGCGAGATCGCAATGCTCGTCACGCCGTTTGCCGGATCGTAGAGCGGGTCGTTGGGATCAAGATCGATGGAGATCTTGCTTGCCCGACCGTTTGTCAGGTTGCCACCCTTGCCGATTTGGTCGAGGCCGTGGTCGAAGAACTGCCCGAACAGGTTGAAGATGCCCGTTACGGACGGATCACCGGGCAGCGTGTTCAGATTGCGGATGAAGTCTTCTTTGAAGTAGAGGCCGTTCGGATCCGGGTTGCCAGTCTGGTCATAACCGCCGACCTTCGGCAGGCCAGTGTTCAGATCGGTGATCTGATAGATGAGGTGATCGGTGACAAGCGTGTTACCGCTGATCTGATCGGCCCGCGCCATCGCCTCCCCTGACGAGATCGTCTGGGAAATCATCCGTGGCGTGCCGTCGTGGATCGTGGTGAAGGGGTCGGCATAGGCAGCGGAAAGATTCACGTCGCCAGTCATGTAATTGCCGTAGTCAGCATTGCTGAGCCGGGCGAACGGCCGGAACGCCGCACCCCAGCCGGCCTGATCGGCAGCTGCGATGTTGTTGAAAAGGCCCTGGACGTTGCGGATGCCGAATGGCTCGGCCGGACCAGCCGCAGTGTTTCCTGCGCTCGGCCAGGAGACAACCTCCGGCAGGAAGCTGGCCCAGCTCGTCTGCAGCAGGTCGAACGTGCCGAGCTTGCCGAGTTCGACGATGGCCTTGGTGTTAAGATCGGCGTAGCCGTAGATGGCGGTGCCGTCCGTCTCATACCGGACGGCCCGGACGATCGGCACGTTGACCTGATCCCTGAGGTAGGTCTGGTCATAGGTGGTGATCACGAAGTTCTTGATCACTGGGGCGCTCGTGACCGCGTCGAACATCAGCGACGCCGTGACACTACGGGCCGTGCCGAAGTCGTCGATGATGTCGTAGGTCACGAGGATTGCGCCGATGTGGTTGGCGCCGGGCGTGAGCACGTAGGTGCCGTCGTTGCGATCCAGGATCGTGCCGGACGACGTGATTGGATTGCGTACGACCAGGACCCCACCGTCGGGGTCGACGAATCCGGTGAGCAGGTCGCTCGCGCGGAGAACGTACGAGATATTCTCGGTGCCAGGGGCGTAACTGGCCTTCATGCCCAGGAGCCGCGGGCCGTCGTTGCTGCCGACGATGTGAAACACCGCGTCGGCCTTCGCTATGTTGCTTCCATCGTTGATCTGGAGCGTGAAGATGTCATCGACCCCCTGACCTTGGCGGAGAGATTCCGTGGCCGGCAACGTGTTGTCGAGAACGTAGATGAGCGTGTCGGTGGTCGTGTCGAGAGTGGCCGTTCCGTAGACGCCCGCTTTCATGAAGTTGCTCGTCACCGCCTTCCAGCCGTTCGCGGCGAGGAATGTGCCGTCGTAGGCAACCTTGGCGTTGATGCCGGACCTTTGGATCGCGACCACGGATGCCGACACACCAACGGCGGCATTGTCGATGCCGCCAGCCTCGACGATCGGCTGCGGCGAAGCGGTGCCGACCGTGAGCGTCGGAGGCGTGTAGGCCGGGATCATGAACTGATTCGTCGCGCTTGTCACCGCACCGTGACTGTCGAGGACGTCATAGAACAGGGTCGCCTCGCCTAAGTAGCCAGCGACAGGGGAGACCGTGTAGCTGGTGATGCCGTTGGCCATGACACTGTGGACGACCGTACCGGCAGCCGATGCGCAGCGGACGTTCGCCACCGAGAGGCTGTCGGCCTCCCAGTCGGTGAACCCGACAAGCAGGTCGGCCACCGAAACCGTGAACGGGGTGTCGGCCGCACCGACCTTGAGCACCACCGTGGTGCCGCTCAGGACTGGGGCGTCGTTGCTGCCGGTGATGGCGAACTGCGCGGTGGCGAGGGTGGTGGCGCCGATGTTGTCGATAACGCGGACATCGAAGGCGTCGCTGACTTGTGCGGCGGCGGCGAGTGCTTGCGTAGCGGCGAGCGTGTTGTCGAGTTGGTAGGCGACGGTGTTGGTTGCAATGGTGAGCGTTGCGGCGCCGTAGGTGCCCTGTTTGGTGAAGGAGGTGCCGGCGTTGGCGGTGGCCCAGCCGTTGGCGAGGAGCCAGGTGGCGTCGTAGCTGACGGTGCCATCGACGTCGGCGGTGGTGAGCAGGATGGTGGCGGCGCTCGCGCCAGCGACGCCGGTGCCGGCCTCGACGAGACCGTTCGACGGGCTGGCAGCGGCCACGGTCGGGGCGTTGTTGCTGCCGGTGATCGCGAACTGGGCTGTGGCCAGGGCGGTGGCGCCGGTGTTGTCGACGACGCGAACGGAGAACGCGTCGCTGACCAGTGCGCCGGCGGCGAGTGCCTGGGTGGCGAGGAGTGTGTTGTCGAATTGATAGGCGACGGTGTTGGTGGCGGCGGTGAGCGTTGCGGTGCCGTAGGTGCCTTGCTTGGTATAGGAGGTCCCCGCGTTGGCGGTCGCCCAGCCATTGGCGAGGAGCCATGTTGCGTCGTAGCCGACGGTGCCGTCTACGTCGGCCTTGGTGAGCAGGATCGTGGCGGCGCTGGTGCCGGCCACGCCGGCACCGGCTTCGACGAGCGCATTCGACGGGCTGGCAGCAGACACGGTCGGCGTGTCGTTGCTGCCGGTGATCGCGAACTGCGCGGTGGCGAGAGCGGTGGCGCCGGTGTTGTCGATGACGCGGATAGCGAACGAGTCATTGCCTTGCGCGGCGGCGGCGAGTGCCTGAGTGGCCGGAAGCGTGTTGTCGAGTTGATAGGCGACGGTGTTGGTGGCAACGGTGAGGGTCGCGGTGCCGTAGGCGCCCTGTTTGGTGTAGGTGGTGCCCGCGTTGGCGGTCGCCCAGCCATTGGCGAGGAGCCAGGTCTGGTCGTAGCTGACGGTGCCGTCTACGTCAGCCTTCGTCAGCAGGATCGTAGCAGTACTGGTGCCGGCGACACCGGCGCCGGCCTCGACGAGACCGCTCGACGCGCTCGCAGCGGAGACGGTCGGGGCGTCGTTACTGCCGGTGATGTCGAACAGGGCTGTGGCGAGAGCAGTGGCGCCGGTGTTGTCGACGACGCGAACGTCGAACGCGTCGCTCACCAGTGCGGCGGCGGCGAGTGCCTGAGTGGCGGGAAGTGTGTTGTCGAGTTGATAGGCGACGGTGTTGGTGGCAGAGGTGAGCGTTGCGGAGCCGTAGGTGCCTTGCTTGGTGTAGGTGATGCCGGCGTCGGCAGTGGCCCAGCCATTGGCGAGGAGCCATGTTGCGTCGTAGCTCACAGTGCCATCGACGTCGGCTTTGGTGAGCAGGATCGTGGCGGCGCTGGTGCCAGCGACGCCGGCACCAGCTTCGACGAGACCGTTCGACGGGCTGGCAGCGGAGACGGTCGGCGTGTTGTTGCTACCGGTGATCGCGAACTGGGCTGTGCCGAGAGCGGTGGCGCCGGTGTTGTCGACGACGCGAACGTCGAACGCGTCGCTCACCAGTGCGGCGGTGGCGAGTGCCTGGGTGGTGGGAAGTGTGTTGTCGAGTTGATAGGCGACGGCGTTGGTGGCAACGGTGAACGTGGCGGAGCCGTAGGTGCCCTGTTTGGTGTAGGTGGTGCCTGCGTTGGCGGTGGCCCAGCCATTGGCAAGAAACCATGTTGCGTCGTAGCCGACGGTGCCATCGACGTCGGCCTTCGTGAGCAGGATCATGGCAGTGGCGGTGCCGGCGACGCCGGCACCAGCTTCGACGATCGCATTCGACGGGCTGGCAGCCGATATGTTCGGCGTGTTGTTCACGGCGTTGATGGTCACTGCCTCATTGAATTTCACCGTCGAAGATGTGCTCCCGATGCTCCACGCGAACGTTCGCGCGGCGGTCACTGGGTTGCTGGAGGTGGAGTCGTACTGGATCGCACGCATGAGTCGCTGGGCGGCTGTCGCGGATCGTGCAGTGGAGATACCATTCGGTTTGAACGCGAATGCTCCATTCGTGGCGATGCTGTAGTCCCAACGCTCTGCCGAGGCGCCGTTCGGGCCAAGATAGAACGTCCCCGTCGTTGCCTTCGCTGGGACAGTCAGTCCGGCGACGAAAGGACTTGTGCCACCGATCCGGCCGGATCTCGCTCCGGAAACGCTGACCCGGTCGGCAGCGTTCACCGCTTTGATCACGAACGAGACGGACCGCATGGCTTCATTTCGCTTGAGGCCCACCCTCAACCCTGGCTGAAGCAAGACCTTGGCACTGTGCTCGGTGTACGTGACAGACGTGGTGGCGTTCGATCGGGTGGCGAACTCCACCGCCGCGTTCCGACCGTCGACGATCAGCGTGCCGTGGTCGTCATCGGCGAGAATCCGTGTCACATCGGCGTCGTCGAGGGCCGCCCCGCGAACCAGTACCGAGAACAACTCCCCTTCGTCCCCCCGGGAATCGAGGCTGCCATTGAGCATGACGTCGATATGGTGACCCATTTCCTCGAAGAGGACGGTGCGGATCACATCGGGTGGATCCTGCAGCAGGTCGGACCGAAGGAAGATCGTCGGACCCCCGGGTGCTGATGCGCTGTAGCCGCCCTCGTGGATTCCCATCACCGATGCGTCGAGCACACGGAACTGCACACCGAACGCGGCCGTCCCAGCGAGCAACCGCTTCTCGACTTCGGCAACGCGGCCGTCGAACAGGCTGGCCGCGGTTCCCGCGTCTCCAAACACCGTGTGCAGAATGCCATCGAGGCCGGGCGCCCTGGCCAGCATTTCCGCGGGATCGTCACCAAGAGCCGCCGTCATCGCTGCCAGCGGGTACGCCGAAGGGGTTGCAGCCGAGATATCGACCGTCGTGGTCGTCGCTGCAACGCATGTCGTGAGGGAGTTGCTCAACGGTGCGACGGCGTCGATTGGCGAATGGGCGAGGGCGAACCGCGGCTCGAGTTCCTGCACGCCGAAAGCACCGCCGATCTGCTGTTCGCGATGCCGTGATTTCCTGCGGCGCGAGATTGCCGCAAGCATTGAGGATCGCCGAGAAGGCCACAACATGCGGAACGAAAACAACCGACTGCGGAAGCGGGAAAAAATACTCATGGGCTGCACCTGCTATGGCATTGGATGAAGCTCCTGTCCGTAGGGTGCTGTGGGATCTCTCCGACGCATGCGATGCTACGCATTTCGCTCGGGCACACGCCGCGGTGGCAGCAACGCAACCATTGCTGTCAACGGCACTTATCTCCGTAGAAAGATTCATGGACACCTGCCTGGCATGGTGATGTGGTGCCAAGGGTGCGCGAGCCAAAGAGATGCAGCCCGTGTCGGGCAGTGGCCGAAGCACAGTCGCAACGTGCTTTTTTGCGCCGATTGCGCAAGATTTCGGCCCCGCGCATCTCCTCACGAGAAAACGTGCGGGAAACGCTTGGGGCCGAAGACGCTAGAAAACAACACCCTCGAGCACCCGCGGATCGTTCCGGATTGGCTCTGGTACAAGGCCAACGAGGTGGTCGACACCCGACAGGTGTTCAAGAAGCCCGTCCCCAGTGCCGGCAACGCTGCCACCGGTGATGGCGGATGCGCTGCGTCCTGACGGTGGTGGCAACGGCGATGCTGAGCCGGCCGGTGCAACGGCGGTGCCTTGAGGTGCCGCCCTGCTATCTTTCGTCATTCAGGGGTTCGAAGGTGGTGATGCCGTAGATCTCAATGGGCGCGTATCCTTGTCCAGTGACGTCTTTGAGCCACTATTCCGCTGCGTTTGAATCCCTCTGAAAAGCAAATGCACGTGCAAGCGACCGTGGGTGCGAGCCCAGGCCCGTCAGTTCGCCCGCCGCCGCTGCGGATGACAAAAACATCGCTGATGCAGCTGGGACGAGCACCCGAGAACAAGCGACTTTCCCGAACGGGTAGCTTGCTTATTCCCGGTTCCTCATGCCTGCGTTTTTTTGCTGAACTGTCGCAGAAAACAGCCAGTCATAATCGATCGCCGGAATCTCGAACGCCTGGCCCAACCTCACCAACAGCCGGGTGCTGCGGCAGGCGTAACGATTGACGCCAACGCGCTCCCAGCCACCCACCCGCGGCTCGGCGCCGTCTCCTTCCTGCACCGCTTCGGCTCGGCGCTCAACCGCCATGTGCACCTGCACGCGTGTGCGACCGACGGCGTTTTCACGTCGACTGCTGATGGGCCCGCTTGCGACGCCCCACCGGCGTTCCTGCTCGCGAACCGCTCGAGTCTCCGCCCGTCTCGCCTGCCCGCGGCCCACCCACCGACGGGGGTGAACTCGGGCAGTCCCATGACGAACGCGACGCGATTCAGACGTCGCCCGTCAAACGCATGCGGAGGTGTTGCTGGCCGTCCTATCCTTTCCTTTGGCGTCGATTCGGGAACGACCGGGAGAATCGCCTTCCAAGCCGCTTCCCGCCCGTTGCCCGCCACTGTGCAGAATGCGGCGAGGCGAGGCATTTTGAGCCGGGCTGCCGTTTGTCCTCGGCGAATCCGCCGTCACACCAACTGGGCTCCGAATGCCAAAGGTGTGGGCAAACAAGCTGTTTGCGGCTGTCTCGTCACCAGCCGTAGAAAACCGCGTGTCCGTCGATTGTGGCACGCAATTTGCGTCAACAGGAACTGGCCCGGCCCTTTCGCCTTCTCCATCTCGGGACTCACCACATCGAGTCAGAATCGGGGAACTTAGGATGCTCCATCTCACCCGCTCGCGACAGCTTCCGCTGCGGTTCGAACTCTTGGACAGGAAAATCCCGTTGGGTGTCGACGTGGTCTATCACGCTGACACCGGCGTTCTGAACGTCATTGGCTCCGAGGCCGACGACGTCAAAGGATAGCCCGGCCAATGGCACTTCCGCCCCGAATGGCCGGCTGATGGGCGGATCGTGAGCCGCGTGCCCCGTCTCCTGGGCCCGAACAGGCGGCACCCGGAACACCTGCTTTCTCCCCCTGCAGTGGCGTTTTTCCGGCGTCGGCGCGGAGTGTCTCCAAAGCCGGCCGCCTGGTGGCGTGCGTCGATGCGTCGCGTCAGGCTGTGATCAGAGGTTGTGAATGTCGATCGCGGGCAGCTCGTCAGGTGACGTCTGAAAGACGTCGCGGTCGTCATGGAGCTGCACGAGCTCGCCCCAGTCGGCGGGAGGCCCGCGGGCTGGAGAGATCGGCGGCGGTCTGGGCCATGTGGCGACCGTTGCAGGAAGGGAAGACGCCGCGGCCCTTGCAGGAGAAGGCCACGACGAACCCCGTGCCGCAACCCGTGCAGAGGGCGCGGCCGTGCGGGAAACGCGGCGGCGGACGCGATCATGGGCGGATCGGGGGGTGTGCACGGGAAGTGATCGCACGTACACTATTGCACCACTGCCCCGAATGCGTTCCGGCCGCTTGGACGTGGTGGTACGGGCCATCGACACCCGTCGGCCCGATGCGATTCAGTTCCACGCGTGCAGAACGCAGGAAACCGCCCCGCTCGACGGCCACACGTCCGGGCATCATGCACCGGGGCACGCCGAACAGCCCGCGCAGCTCGTCGCTCCACGCGATGCGATGGACGTCGAAGAGCAGCGTGCGGAGGCCGCCGCCGGACCGGGCTCCCGCCTATACTCACGTCATGCACGACGCCGAAGCCGCCGCCCGTGATGCCGGGCCTGTGATCCGGGTGGCCGGCCTGGCCAAGGAATACCGGGTGTTCGACAAGCCCGAGGGCCTGGCGGCGAGCGTCCGGGCGCTGTTTCACCGGACCAGCCGGGTCGTCGAGGCGCTCCGCGGCGTCGACCTGACCATCGAGCGGGGGGAGTTCGTGGCCCTGCTCGGCCCCAACGGCGCGGGCAAGACGACGCTCCTCAAGCTCCTCTCCGGGATCATCACGCCGAGTCGGGGGACGGCGAGCGTGCTCGGGCACGTTCCCTGGGAGCGGGCCGACGACTTCCGCCGCCGGTTCGCTCTCGTGATGGGCCAGCGGAACCAGCTGTGGTGGGACCTGCCGGCCGCCGAGAGCTTCCGCCTCCATCAGGAGATCTATCGGATCGATCCGGCCCGCTTCACCCGCACCCGCGACGAGTTGGTGGATCTGCTCGGCGTGCGGCAGCTGGTGCTCCAGCCGGTGCGGGAGCTCTCGCTCGGGGAGCGGATGAAGCTGGAACTCGTGGCGGCGCTCCTGCACGAGCCGGAGGTGCTGTTTCTCGACGAGCCCACGATCGGGCTGGACGTGGTGGCCCAGCACACGATCCACACCTTCCTCCGGCACGTGCAGGCCGAGCGGCGGATGACCGTGGTCCTCACCACCCACTACATGAAGGACGTGGCCGCGCTCTGCGAGCGGCTGGTGGTGATCACGGGCGGCGCGATCCTCTACGACGGCTCGCTGGCCCAGATCGTGGACCGGTTCACGACCCACAAGGTGGTGACGCTCGACTTCGACGAGGAGCCCGACCGGGCCGCGGTCGAGCGGCTCGGTTTCCCCTGCGAGGTTCGCGGCCCGCGGGTGATCCTGCGGATCGACCGGACCAGGATCGCCGACGCCCTGCCCGCGCTGCTCCGGGGGGAGGGGGTGCGGGACGTCTCGGTCGAGGACGTGCCGCTCGAGGAAATCGTGGCCGAGCTCTTCCGGCAGGGCAGGGGCGCGGCGCCGGTGGCCGCGGAGGCGGTCCCACCAGCGGAGGTGGTGCGATGAGCGAGGCGGCGGGCCGACACCGCGCGGGCGGCCTGCCGGCCCCGCTGCGGACCTGGGGCACGATGCTCGCGATCTCGATCGAGGAGCGGCTCGTCTACCGGGGCGACTTCGCCCTCGGCACCCTGATGCGGTTTCTACCGATCGTCACGCAGGTGTTCCTCTGGACGGCCGTGTTCTCGGCCACGACCCGGGGCGACATCGCCGGCTACTCCCGCGACGACATCATCGCCTACTACCTGCTCACGATGGTCTCGCGGGCCTTCTCCAGCATGCCGGGCTTGGCCAGCGGCGTCGCTCGGAGCATCCGCGACGGCTCGATCAAGAAGTTTCTCGTCCAGCCGGTGGACTACGTCTCCTTCCTGCTGGCCTCGCGCGTGGCCCACAAGCTCGTCTACTACGCCGTGGCCGTGCTCCCCTTCGCGGCCGTTTTTTTCCTCTGCCGCGGCTACTTTCCGCCGGCCCCGGACACCGTCACGATCATGGCCTTCGCGGCCTCGCTGGTCCTGTCCTTCCTGCTCGGCTTCTTCATGGAGGCCACGCTGGGGATGTTGGGCTTCTGGTTCATGGAGGTCTCGAGCATCGTGTTCGGCTACATGCTCGTGCAGTATCTGCTCTCGGGCCACATGTTCCCGATCGACATGCTCTCCGGGGTCCCCACCGGCCTGCCCGGCACGAGCCTGGCCGACGTCGTGGCCTGGCTGCCGTTCCAGTTCACGGCGTACTTCCCGGCCGCGGTCTGGCTGGGCAAGGTGCAGGGCCCGGATCTGACCCGGCTGCTCCTGATCGAGGCGGCCTGGGTCGTGGTGATGATCGTCGCCTGCCGCGTCGCCTGGGCCCGCGGCACCCGGCGGTACAGCGCGTTCGGGGGCTGAGATGACCCGCTACCTCGTGATTCTCGGCACCTTCGCCCGCGCGTGCCTCGTCCGGGACATGACGTTCCGCGCCAACTTCCTCCTTGAGTGCCTCACCAGCCTGGGCTGGATGTCGATGAATCTCGCGTTCTACCTGCTGGTGTTCACGTTCACGCCGGAGATCGGCCGGGGGACGGGCTGGACGCGGGAGCCGTTCTTCGCCTTCGTGGCCACGGGGCTGATCATCAACGCGATCGTCCAGGCGCTCTTCATGCCGAGCGCCGAGGAACTCACCGAGATGGTCCGCACCGGCGGCCTCGACGGCGTGCTCGTCAAGCCGCTCGACGCGCAGTTTCTGCTCTCGCTGCACCGGGTCGATTTCTCGGCGCTCGCCAACGGGCTCGTGGGGCTCGTGCTGCTCGGCTGGGCGGTGTCGCGGTTCCAGTCCGCACCGCCGATGGCCGCCTGGCTCGTCTACCCGCTGCTCGTGCTCTGCGGCGTGGCGATCCTCTATGCGCTGGTGATCATGCTCGCCGCCGCCACGATCCACATGGGCCGCAACCAGAGCCTGTACGACTTCTGGTTCTATCTCACCAACTTCTCCCGCTATCCCGCCGAGATCTACGCGGGCCCCTGGGGCGGGCCGCTGCGGGCCGTCTGCACCTTCGTGGTCCCGATCCTGCTCGTCGTCAACGTGCCGGCCCGGGTGATCGCCCAGCCCTTCGCCGGCCACGCCTGGTGGCCCGTGGCCGGCATGATCGCGGCGGCCGCGGCGTCGCTCGTCGCTTCCCGCTGGTTCTTTCAACGCTCCTTGGCCAAGTACCGTAGTGCAAGCAGCTAGTTTCACGCCCGCCGGGCCATCCATGGCCCCGGCGGGCTTGGCGGCCCTCGGGCCTTCGGCCCCGGCCGCCGGCCGCACCTCCGGGCGGCCGTGTTCGTGAGCTTTGTGGCGCGCGGCGTCAGTTCAGACGAATCACGGGCATTGGCTTTCTTGTCAACCGTTGGACTGCACGGGCAACCCCGAGCCGCGGCACCCATGACGTCGGCTTTTCACGGGCTCGTCCCAGCGGGTATCCCTAGGAGCCGCGAGAGGAGGCGATCGGATGCGGAAGGGACTGCACGAAGACGTGGCGGCGGTGGTGATCGGGCTGGCGGCGGTGATCCTGGCGCTTGCGGTCACCTGGCAGTCACGGCCCGCTGACGAGCCCGGCAGCCGCGAGCGGCATCCCAAGGGCTGGTCCACGCCGCTGGCCGACACGGTCGGCATGCCGGGCACGTGGACCGACCAGCCGCTGGCGGCCTTCCGCGACAAGCAGGGCGAGATCGCGGTCGTGCCGATCCTGCTGGGCATGGGCTGGGTCGTGCTCGTGGGCGGCCTGGGAACGCTCCTCACCGGCGGCAGCTTGTGGCGGTTCGTTCTCGGCGGGTGCGTGCTCGCCGGGATGGCCTGCCTGGCCTACCTGCTCGCGGGCCAGAAACTCGTGAAGTACTACAACCTCGAGTATCCGCTCTGGGCGCTCGCGGTCGGCCTGTTCGTCGGCAACGCGGCCGGGTTGCCCCGCTGGCTTTCCCCCGCGCTGATCGGCGAGTTGTTCATCAAGACGGGCCTGGTCGTGTTCGGGGCCGAGGTGCTCGTCAGCCGGCTCCTCGCCCTGGGCCTGCCGGGCCTGTTGACTGCCTGGATCGTCACGCCGGTCGTGCTCGTGGCGACCTACCTGTTCGGCGTCCACGCGCTCAAGATCCCGTCACGACCGCTGTGCATGACCCTCTCGGCCGACATGTCGGTCTGCGGGGTGTCGGCGGCGATCGCGACCGGGGCCGCCTGCCGGGCCAAGAAGGAGGAGATCTCCCTGGCCATCGGGCTGTCGCTGTTCTTCACCGTGATCATGATGGTGGCGATGCCGCCGGTGATCCGGGCCATGGGGCTCGACCCGATCCTCGGGGGCGCCTGGATCGGAGGCACGATCGACGCCACCGGCGCCGTGGTCGCGGCCGGCGAGTCGCTCGGCAAGGAGGCGGGCGAGGTGGCCGCCACGGTGAAGATGATCCAAAACTCGATGATCGGCCTGATCGCCTTCGCGGTGGCCGCCTACTGGGCCGGCTGGATCGACCGCGACCCGAACGGCCCGCGGGGCAGCCTCGCCGGCGAGGCCTGGCGGCGGTTCCCCCGGTTCATTCTCGGGTTTCTGGCCGCGTCGCTGCTCTGCTCGTGGTTGCACGCGCAGGGCCCCGAACAGGCGCTCTGGGTCGAGGGGGCGACGACCGGCTTCACGGCCAAGCTCCGGGGCTGGCTCTTTTGCACCGGCTTCGTCTGCATGGGCCTGCAGACCAACTTCCGCGAGTTGGCCCCGCTGCTCGTCAGCGGTCGCCCCGTCGTGCTCTACCTCGCGGGCCAGGCCCTCAACCTCGCCCTCACGCTCGCGTTGGCGAGCCTGACCTTCGGCTGGCTGTTCCGCAAGGGGGTGGAGCCGTGAGTGCCTCGATTCCCGTATCCCGGGCCGTGTTTCGGCTCACGGTGGGCGCCGCGCTCGTTGCTCTGGTGTGGTGCGGCCTGTTCCCGCGGCTGCTGGAATGGCCGCCGGTCGCCCGCCACGTAGCCCTGATGGAGGAGCGGCAGGTCGATCCCTCGGCGATGTACTACACCGAGCTCGAGCGACTCCCCCTCCGCCCCGCCTGGGTCGACGACGTGCTCGTGCTCTGGCCGTGAGCGCCGTTGCAACGTCGTGGGTACCGCACGCTCGGGATTGCCCGACCCCGTCGTCCGGACGCTCGCTCCGGGCATCCTGCCCTCCGCTCGCTCGATGCTGGCCGCGCTTCGGCATCCTGCCTGCGCTTGCCATCAACGCCGGCTCCGGGGTACGGGCAACCCCGAGCGGTCCAGGGTGAGATTACGTGAGATCATGCCGGTCCTTTTTGGATCTGAATAGACTGCGAGGGGCAAGGCCATGCCGATGGAGCGGCGTAGGAAACCGAGCGAAGCCAGGATGGCGAGAGCGAGGTTTCCTTCGAGCGACCGGAAGGCAGGATGCCTGAAGGGAGCGTCCGGCGACACGGCATGGGCTTGCCCCGAGCCTGCGTCGTCCACGACCTATGTGATCCGGCCGCCGCATGGCCGGACTCCAGAGACGGCCGCGGCATCCATCCGCCGCGGCGTGGTAAACTTGTGGCTTTACCCTTCCCTGGGACGTCAGCAGCATGCCGCTCCGCCTTGCCTTCAGTTCCAATGCCTACCTCGACGTGCCCGTGGCCGAGGCCGTGGCGCGGATCGCCGGAGCCGGCTATCGCGGGATCGAACTGCTGGCCGACGTGCCCCACGCCTGGCCTGCCGGGCTGCTCGAGGTCCAGAAGGAAGGCATCCGGCGGGCGGTGCGAGACCACGGCCTCACGATCTCGAACATCAACGCCTTCATGATGAACGCGGTGGCCGACCCGCGGCAGCCCTATTGGCACCCCGGCTGGACCGATCCCGACCCGCACTACCGGGCGATCCGCCGCGAGCACACCAAGCGGGCTCTGCGGCTGGCCGCGGAACTCGGGGCCAGGTCGATCTCGACCGAGCCTGGCGGGGAGCTCGCACCGGGGCAGTCGCGCCGCGAGGCCGAGGCCATCTTCTACGAGGAGATCATGCCCGTGCTCGATGTCGCCGCGGCCTGCGACGTGACGCTCCTGATCGAGCCGGAGCCGGGGCTCCTGATCGAGACGTTCGAGCAGTATCTCGAGTTCGCCGCGCGGGTGGATCACCCCGCGCTCGGCCTCAACTTCGACGTGGGCCATGCCTACTGCGTCGCCGACGACCCGGCAGCCTGGGTGCCCAGGCTCGTTGGTCACACCCGCCACTACCACGTCGAGGACATCGCCGCCACGCGGGTTCACCATCACCTCGTGCCCGGCGAGGGGGCGATCGACTTCGCCGCGGTGCTCACGTCCATCGCCACCCACACCCCCGACACCTGGGTGACCGTGGAGCTTTATCCCTACCGCGATCGCCCCGACGATGCGGCCCGGGCGGCGCGGGCGCATCTGCTGGCGGTGGCCGCAGCCGTCGGCGTGGAGCTGGCCTGATGCTCGCCTGGCTGCGGCTCGTGCGCGTTCCCAACCTCGCGACCGCGGCCGCCGACACGCTGGCGGGCTACCTGATCGTGGCGGCCCTGCGGGAGCTCGGCCCGCCGCCTGCGGCCTGCTGGCTCGCCGTCGCGGCCGTGGTCGCGCTCTACGCCGCCGGGATGGTGCTCAACGACGTCTGCGATCTCGAACTCGACCGCAGCGAGCGGCCCGAGCGGCCGCTGCCCAGCGGGGCCCTCTCGGTGGGCAGGGCGGCGACCGTCGGCGCGGCGCTCCTGGTCGCCGGCGTCACGCTGGCCGCCGGCGCGGCCGTGGCGGCCGCGTCTCCCTGGCCCGCCGTCGCCGGGGGTGTGCTCGCCGCGGCGGTCTGGGTCTACGACCGGCATGCCAAGGGCACCGCGTTCGGTCCGCCGGTGATGGGAACCTGTCGGGCTCTGGCCTGGCTCGTGGGCATGACGGCCGCCGGCGGCCCGACGGCGCCGGCCGAGTGGCTCGTGCCGGTGGGCATGGGCGTGTACGTGGCCGGGATCACCCTCTACGCCCGCGACGAGGCGGGCCGGAGCCGTGCCGCGCCGCTCGCCGTGGCCACGCTCGTGATGCTCTGCGGGCTGGTGGTGGCGACCGGCCTCGTCTGGCTGCCCGGGCAGGAGGCCGTGGAACTGGTCGGCGGGGTGCGCATGCCCGCGTCCACCTGGCTCGTGCTCTGGAGCCTGATCGCGACGTCGATCCTGCTCCGGGCCGGTCTGGGCCTCGTCGATCCGACGCCCTCCCGGGTCGGTCTCGCCGTGGGCAACGCGATCATGTCGATCATCACGCTCGACGCCGTGCTCGTGCTGGCCCGGTGCGGCGAGCGGTGGGCGGTGGCCGTCCTCTGCCTGCTCGTCTGGTTCCTGCTCTGGAAGCGGATCGTCCCGCCCACCTGACCCCGCCGCCGCCTTCTCCATGCGTCTCGGCTTCAGCACCAACAGCATCGGTGACGTCGATCCGCTCGGGGCCGTGCCGCTCCTGGCCGACCTCGGCTACCGGTCGGTGGCGATCACGCCCGACCGCCACCTGCTCGACCCCTTCGCGCCCGGGCTCGCCGCCGAGATCGCCGACTGGCGGCGGACACTCTCGGGCCACGGCCTGGCCTGCGTGATCGAGACGGGCGCCCGGCACCTGCTCGACCAGCGGCTCAAGCACGAGCCCACCCTCGTCTCGGCCGAGCGGGCGGCCCGCGACCGGCGGGTCGACTTCACCAGGCGGGCGATCGACATCGCCGCTGAACTGGGCGCCGGCTGCGTCTCGCTCTGGAGCGGCGCGGGCCGCGACGGTGCCGACGAGGCGACCCTCCAGGCCCGGCTGGTCGCAGGCCTCGAGCCGATCCTCGACCACGCGGCATCCCGTGGCGTGCCACTCGGCTTCGAGCCGGAGCCCGGTATGGTGATCGACACGGTGGCCCGCTGCGCCGCGCTCTGCGAGCGTCTCGGTCGCCCTGCGGGCCTCGGGCTCACGATCGACACCGGCCACCTCGAGTGCCTGGGGGAGCGTCCGGCGGCCGAGGTGATCCGGCCGTGGGCCTCGCGGATCGTGAACGTGCACGTGGACGACATGCTCGCCTGCCGGCACGAGCACCTGCCGCTGGGCACGGGCGACGTCGAGTTCGCCCCGCTCCTGGCCACGCTGGCCGCGGCCGGCTACGCGGGCGGCCTGCACGTGGAACTCCCCCGGCAGTCGCACCGCTGGCTCGACACGGCCCGCGAGTCGGCCCGGTTTTTGGCGCCGCTGCTGGCGGCGGGGAGTCGTGGGTAGCCCAGGCTCCGCAACGCGCGCCGCATTGGTTCGCCGGCGGTGACATGCTCGGAACCTTCGGACTTTGCGAGTACTTACACGATAGGTGTGGCCACGTGCGTGCTGCGCAAAGCTCCTCGGTTCCTGCGCGTGCCCCCGACCGGCTCCTCAGCATCCATGTTCTTCGATCAAGCAGCAGCCGGCGATCCATTCGGCGTATCCATGGACCGCGAAGGGCTGCCGGTTCCCCGAGCCGGCGTTGCTGGCAAGCGCAGGCAGGATGCCGAAAGCGCAGCCAGCATCGAGCGAGCGAAGGGCAGGATGCCCGCAGCGAGCGTCCGGGCGACGGGGACCGGCAGCCCTGAGCTATCACCCAAGGCTCACTCGAGCGACCGGCGAGACGACTCCCTACGCCTCACGCCCATTCCGGTGGCGGCTCGATCGCGTCGGCGGGCCGCTTGCCCGCGTCGGCGCGGCCGGAGCCGCTCAGGCGGCTGGTCGCCTTCACGGTCATGTCGCCGTCGCAGGTGATCTGGCAGGAGAGCCGCAGGCCCGGCGTGCCGGCGAGCCCCTTGGCCGCGAGCACGGCCTGCTCGGCCTTCGTGATCGCGGCCGGCTCACCGGCCAGGAACTCCACGCGGCAGGTGGTGCAGCGGGCCACGCCGCCGCAGGCGTGGAGCTGGTCCACGCCGCACTCGTCCACCAGGGCGTTCACCAGCCGCTTGCCGGCCGGCACCTCGAACTCGCCCACGCCTTCGACCGTCAGTTTCGCCATCTGGTTGCTCCTGGTTCTTTCGTGCAGGCTACTTCTTGCCCTTGGGGTCGAGGTTCGCCGCCAGCTCCTCGGGAGTGAGCGACGTGGCGAAGCCCTCGCTGGGCACGTCCACCCCGGCCGTCCAGGCCAGGGCGTTGAGCATCAGCGTGCGGAAGTCGTCGTTGCCCCAGTTCGCGTGGTAGTGGGCGCCGGTGCAGCCGAAGCCGCGACCGCCACCCGGCCGCTCATACGCCCAGGCGAGCACCTCGCGGCCGCCCTTGTTGGCCCGCACCGTCGGGTTGTTGCTGTGAGGGCCGTCGGGCCGCTCGCGGGTCGCGTCCGGCGGCACGGCCGTCAGGATCATCGTCAGCCCCGCGGTCGGCTCCCCTCCGGCATGCTCCTTGAACCGCATGTGGTAGTACCACTCGTCGTTGGTCTCGAACGGCTTGACGCCCCGCGTGATCGGATGGCCCTGGGCGAGCTCCGTCTTCGACAGCGTCCAGTGCGGGTTCACCGACCAGTGGGGCTCGAAGTAGCCCCCCATCCAGTCGAGGAACTGCGGGCCACCCTTCTCCTTGGGCACCTCCACGGCGTAGTGGAGGCAGGCGATCCCCACGCCCCGCTTGGCGAGGGCGTCGATCTGGGCCAGGCGGTTGCTCTGGAGCACGGGGTGGCCGCCGCCGCCGTCGGCGAAGAAGAACACGGCGTCGGCGTTGTCGAACGCGGTCGGGTCGGTCGGCCAGCCGCCGGTGTAGACCTCCGTGACGAGCTGCGGGCAGGCCTCGGCCAGGCACTTCTCCAACAGCAGGCAGCCCGCCCGGAACTCGTGCTGGCCCGAGCCGTGGCTGGCCCTTCCCGCCACCAGCACGAGCTTCTTCGCACCGTCGGCCAGCCGCGTCCGCTTGAGGCGGACGTCCTTGAACTCGGCCTTCATCGGCGGTCCGGCGTGGAGCTGCAGCGCGAGCACGCCCTGCACGGCCCGCTTGCCCTCCTGCTCGTCGACCGTCTCCGACATCAGCTGGCCGTTGACGAAGTGCTGGAGCCGAGGCCCCTTGGCGACGATCCGGTAGGCGTTCCACTCGCCCGGCTTGATCACCTCCTGCAGTTTCGCGGTGTCGCCGATCGCCTCGCCGGGCTTCTTCGCGCCGTCGGCTGCGATCGTGACTCGCTGGCCCCGCGGGCAGAGGATGCCGCGGCCCCGCTCCTCGTAAAGGATCCCCGAGTAGGTCTTTCCCCCCTCGAAGTCGCCCTGGTAGCCGCCGACGACGAAATCGCCGAAATCCTTGCTTCGATACTGGATGCCGCTGTTGCCCTTCTCAGTGATTCGGTAGTCGAGTTCCAGTTCGAAGTCGTCCACCTCGCCGGCCCGCCAGATCAGGAAGGTGTTGCCCTTGGTCGGCTTGTCGGCCGTGGTCTCGCCGACGATCACGCCGTCCTCGACCCGCCAGAACTCGGGCTTGCCCTCCCAGCCCGACAGGCTTTTGCCGTCGAACAGGGGCACGAAGCCCGCGTCTTCGGCGCGGCCGGCGGCGGCCGTCAAGGTGAGCGCGAGCACGAAGCAGGCTGCTGCCAGGCGGGTGATCAGCCGCGGCAGCGCGGTGGTGAAGCGATGCGATCTCACTGGGCAAACCTCCGAAAGCCGGCAGGGAAGGGGGCCACGCCGGCCGCCCGCGCGGGCATTATGCCACGGATGGCGTCCCGGCGCCGCGGCTCAGCGACGGGCGGGAAACCGGCCGTCGGTTCGGCCGCGCGGCAGGCGGGCCGTGTCGAAGGAATCGGCGTCGAGGCCGAGCATGTCGAGCAGGTTTTCGAGCGACCCGACCCGCGTGCCGTAGAGCTTGGCCGTCTTCAGGGACCGGTCCCGCCGCTTCTCCTCCGTCGCCCAGCCCGGGACCGCGTCGCCCGCCGGAGGTTGGCCGAGGTCGACGACCAAGGCCGTGTCGGTGCCCACGCCCTCCACGACCCGCCCGCCGGCCTTGGTGACCAACTCGGTGAGCATCTCGGCATCGGAACGGCCGTCGGCATCGACGTCGGTGAACCCGACGATCACGATGGCCGGCGAGACCCCAGGAGCCCAGAGGCTCGAGGCCACCCCGTCGCCCGAGAGGATCGGGTTCCGTGAGTCTTCCCGGCGGACGACCGCCCGCACGAGGTTCGGGCCTTCGATCGCGCTGACCTCGACCACCGCCTTGCGATCACCGAACTGCGGCCGCTGCCCGCCCGGCGGAAACACATGGAGCACCAGGCCGGGGCGGATGCCGCTGGTCGAGCGGCAGGACACGAGCACCGTGCCGGAGCGAGCGTCGACGTCGATCACCCGGCCGTCGACGCCGTCGATCCGGTCGGCGGCGGGCTGCAACTTCGCGATCGCCTCCTGCACCGCGGGGTCGGCGATTCGGGCCACGCTCAGCAGTTCGTTGAGCCGGGTGATCTCCTTCGATTGGCTCCGCAGCTCGTTGCGGATCAACTCCAGTTGCTCCTCCGGCTTCTTTTGGTCGAGGCCGACGCGCCGGGCCGGCGGCAGGTATTCGCCCACGCCCACGATCTGGACCTTGAGGCTTTCGAGGTCGCGGGCCTTCTCCTCCTCCGACCGCTTTTCGTCGAGCAGTTTACTCTGCTGGGTCTCGTGAGCGCTGCGGCCTTCGGCGAACTGCTTGGTCGCGGCGTCGAGGTCGGCCTTCGCCTTCGCCTCGGCGGCCTTGGCGACTTCGAGCGCGTCTTGGGCCGCCTTCACGTCCGCGGTCGCCTTCGTCTCGGCGGCGGCCTTGTCCGCCTCGGCCTTCTTCACCGCCTCGGCCTTGGTGCGGAACTCGGCCCTCAGCCACTCGATCAACTTGAGGTACGACTTCGCGTCGCCGACGAAGCCCTGGAAGTCGCCCTCGAACAGCGTGCCGAGGCCCGTCTCGACGTCGGCGATCGGCATGTCTTCGGCGACGCCGATGATGCCCCGGAGCTTCGCCATCTCGTCCTTCGTCGCCTGCATCGCGGCCTGGGCTTCGGCGGCGCCGGCCGCGGCCGCCTGTTGGGCCGTGTCGGCCTCCTGCCGCTTGGAAAAGAACAGATACGTGGTCACCGCCAAGGCGAAGGTGAGCATCACGAACAAGCTCAGCGCGATCGTGAGCGCGGCCTGGGTCGTGCGGTTGGAAGCCATCGGGCTGAATCTCCCGGGGGCGGGAGGCCTGGTCGGATCGTGAGGCTCGGGATGCCACGGAAAGCGGCGGCCGCGTCGGCCGCCATCGTCTCTCTCGGGGGGATATCGTCGCGGCCGATCGGACCGGTGCACCCCCTGGCGGATTATACCGGTTGCACCGACCGCAGCGGCTCACCGCCGGGCCGTCGCCAGCCTGGCCGCCATCTTGAGCACCTGCTGTTCGACGGCCGCCGGCTCGCCGAAGGCCGCCCGGAACGCTTCCCGGCGACGCTCCGGGGAGTCGTCCGCGAGCGCCCGTCGGGCCGCCAGCGTGCGCAGGTAGGTCGCAAGGTCGTCCTTGCGGGTGTGAAGCAGGTGGTGGGTGAGGGCCCAGGCGGCGGCGTAGGCGTCGAGGGCCGTTTCGGGCTGCCGGAAGCGCTCGTCGTCGGCGATGATCGCCTCGATCGTCCCCGGTCGCTGGTTGGCCAGGAACTGTTCCAGCCTCGGCCCGTTGACCTCGCCGACGCCCTTCCAGCCCCGGGTGTTGCTCAGGTCGGGCGTCTCGAAGGCGGTGGCGATGCCCTCGCTGACCCAGAGCGGCACCGGGGCCAGTCGCTGGTGCAGGCCGCTGTTGAAGGCCAACTGGTGGGTCGCCTCGTGGACGAGCGTGGAGACGAGCCCGGCGGCGGCTGGGCTCGTGAGGATCGCCAGGCCCGCGGCGCCCGCCGCCCGCGGCCGGCCGTTGGCCAGCGCGTCGCTGCCCGTGAGGTCGTAGGTGGTGACGCGGTTGCTCATCATGTCGTAGTAGCCGACGACGCGGTTCGCGGCGGCGCCCAGCGTGGCCGCGGCGTGGGCCTCGTACCGTTGCCGATCGGCGAAGATCACGACCACCAGGGGCCGCTCGGGATCGTGGATCTCGAGGCCCGCGCGGGTCCAGAACGTGCCGAAGGCGTCGTGGAGCCGCTCGAACACCGCGGCGCACCACCTGGCGTAGTCCCGCGAGGTGTCGAAGCAGACGACGTAGTGCTTCGTGATGTGCGTCTCGAAGCCGGCCGGGAGTTCGGCGAGGATCCGGCGGCCGAGCGCCTGCGGCGTGTCGGGCTCGGCGACAGGGGCGGGCTCCGGGGCTCGGCCGGCGAGCCGATCGGGCTCGAGAATCTCGTACCGCCCGTCGTCGTCCTCCCAGAGGATGCCGCCGTCCTGCGCTTCGACCACGATTCGGCCCGTGAGCGTGCCGCCGTCGCGAAGGCCGATGGCGACCCGCTCGGTGGCCACGTCGGGGCCGGCCGCCGGGCCCGGGCGGCCCGCGATCATGGGCGCGATCAGCGAGCAGAGCACTGCGAACCAGGCGGCCGAAGCCGCCGGGCCGGGCGCCGTCGTCGCTCGCTGGACGGTACGGGGCACGTCGTTCGATCGGCCCGCCATCCGGTCGGTGGTGCGGCAGGCCGGGCAGGCTGGGAAGGGGGGCGGAACGCGGTCGGGGCCGACTGGCATCGCCACACCTCCACCCGCCGGCTATCGTCCGCTCGCGGTCGGGCGAGGCCCGGTCGCGGCCGTCGCCTGCCACCGTCTCTCCCGGAGCATCGTCCTGGATGAACCCGTCTGTCGCAATCCGAATCTGCGCCTGGCTCGCCCTGATCGCGACGGTGGCCGGCTGCGCCGGCTGGAGGAACCGTCTCGATCCGAAGAAGGCGGCCGCCGAGCGGGAGAAGTATGGAGCCACCGCCGACCAGCGGATCACCGAGTTGCAGGCCGAGGCCGCACGGGCCAAGCAGGCCGCCGGAGCCGAGCAGGTCACGTTCACCCAGTCCCTCGGCACGAAGCTGCTGGCGGAGCATGACTCGCGGGTCCGGGCCGCGATGCTCGCGATCGCGGCGGAGTTCGACACGCCGGCGGCGGTCGCCGTCTGCCGCGGGGCGCTCGAGGATCCGGAAGCCCGGGTGCGCATGGCCGCCTGTGAGGCCTGGCGGAAGCGGGGCGGCCCGGAAGCCGTCTCCCTGCTCGCGGCCCGTGTGGACGCCGACGCCGACATCGACGTCCGTCTGAAAGCCCTCAAGGAACTCGGCTCACTGGGGGACGCGGCGGCCGTGCCGGCGCTCGCGCGGGCTCTCGAAGACCCCGATCCGGCGGTGCAGTACCGCGCCGTGGGCGCGCTGAAGGACGTCAGCGGCCGCGATCTCGGCGACGACGTCAACGCGTGGCGGGCCTGGGCGGCCGATCCGAATGCCAAGGGCACGGAGTGGTCGATCGCCGAAGGGTTCCGTCAGGTGTTCTGACTTCAGGCTTCGCGGCCATCCCTGGCCCGCGAAGCCTTGCCGGGGCTCCGCGCTCGCTTCAGGTCGGCAATGCCATCCCTGGCCATTGCCGCCTGCCGGGCCTCCGCCCGGCGGCCGCACCTCCGGGCGGCCGTGTTCGTGCGCGTTGTGGCGCGCGATGTTCGTTCAGACGAATCTCGTCTGCTCTCCCGTCTTCTGTCTCGTCAACCGTTGGGCTGCGAGGGGTCGTCCGTGCCCTCGAGCGTGCTGTGGGAGCAAGCGCAGCCAGGATGGCGAAGCGCAGCGGACACGCAGAGAGCCGAGGCCGGGAGGGCCGAGGCGAACGTCAAGCGAGAGGGCACGGGCGACCCCGAGCCCGTGTGACCACAGGCGTCCGCGAGATGGCACGGGCGACCCCGAGCCCGTGTGATCACAGGCGTCCGCGAGATGGCACGAGGATCCCGTGCCCCGGGGCGGTGGGTGGCAAGTGGGGCGGACTGTGGGATTGGGGGAACCTAATGCGACCCTGGCGGTGACGGCGGAGGCAGCCCGGTTCTGTGCTCGGGGCGTGCCGATACCCCTCGCAGACGGGTTCGTGGTCGTCCGCTTCCTTCGCCTGGTCATCGATGCGCTGTTCCGGTCAACCACCAGCACCAGCCAGCGCGTCGCATCGGGCCAGGGGAATCACGCGGCAGGGCGTGGCGCTGGCCTGTCTGGGGGCGTGTCTCGCGGCGGTGTTGCCGCTCGAAGGCGCACCGCCGAGCAAGAGCCGTGCGACGCGATTCTTCGAGGGGCTCGCGCGGTTGCGACCCGAGCCCACGCCCGAGTTCATCGCGCTGCCGGTGCCGCCTGAGGCCGCCGACGTCGATCGCTTGGCGGCCGAGAAGCGGCGCCAGGCGGCGGCCAAGCCGGCGCCGCGGCCGCCGGCTCGCGAGGCCTCCCGGTCGACGCGGCCCACCGATCGACTGCCGAGTTGGACCGATGCGACATCCTTCGCCAAGGCCGCGAGCGATACGGCCGGCAAGATCCTGGGGGCCGCCACCGACGTCGACTACAAGCCCGCGCCGAAGCCCGTGCGGACGGTCACCATCTCGCCCTCCGCGAGCGGTCGCCCCACGGTGCCGCTCGTCGTCACGCGGCTGCAGCCGACCGGCTTGCCCGCGCCGCGGACACCGCGGTTCGAGCGGCTGCGGAAGTGGGTCGACCAGACGCTGACCACCTATCAGCGGCGGCCGCTCAACACCGCCCAGCACACGCCCTGGGAGGTGATGCACGGGTTCGTCGCCTTCGGCGTGCCCACGCAGGTGCGGGTGGGCGGCCCGGCGGGCGACCTCGTGAGCGCGGTCGGGTGGTCGAACATGGGGGGCAAGTGCCGCGGCCAGACCATGCTCACCACCGATGGTGGCCGGCTCGTGGCCCTCAAGGGCTACTTCGGCGTCCAGGGACACTCCGCCCAGTATCTCGCCATCCTGGCGCAGTGCCGCGTGGCGGCCAGTTCACCGATCGCCGTCGAGGGCCACACGTTCACCGTGGCCGACCTGATCGAGGAGGAGAAGCTCGCCTGCAAGCCGGCCACGGAACTCACCTTCGCGCTGATCGCGCTGGCCCACTATCTCCCCACCGACGCCACTTGGACCAGCCACGACGGCGAGCAGTGGTCGCTGGCCCGGCTGGTCGAGGAGGAGATCGTGCAGCCGATTCGCGGCGCCCCGTGCGGCGGCACCCACCGGCTGTTCGGCCTGTCCTACGGCTGCCAGCGGCGGCTCCGGCTCACCGGCCAGCTCGACGGCGTCTACCTGCGGGCCGACCGCTACGTCCGCGACTTCCAGAACTTCACGCTCACCAAGCTCCAGAACGGGGACGGCTCGTTCAGCACGGAGTGGTTCAAGTATGCCGCTGACCGCGACGACGACATCGACCGCAAGATCCAGACCACCGGCCACATCCTCGAGTGGCTCGTGTCGTCGCTCGACCAGGACAAGCTCTACGATCCGCGGGTGGTGGCGGCCGCCGAGTTCCTCTGCCGGGCCCTGTCGCGGGAGCCGTCGCGCGAGTGGAAGATCGGTCCGCTCGGCCATGCCCTGCACGCGCTGAACATCTATCAGGAGCGGGCCTGGGGCGTCGTGCTGCCCGGCGGCATCGCGGCCTACCACGGCCCGATGAAGGCCGCCGTCGAGTCGGCGGTGATGGCGGACAAGGCCGCGGGCGACGGCGAGTCGCGACGCTAGCCGGCGGGCCCGGGCGATCGCGGGCCACCGCCCCGTGGTCTGGCTCCGGGCACGGCGTCCTTGAACGGCCGGCGCGGCCGACGTACGCTTCCCCCGCGGACGTTTCGCGTCGTGCGCACGGTGACCGTCAGGCGTCCGGATCGGCGTCCCCTCCCGTGTCGGCCGCGTCCGCGCGTGGAGTGTTGCGATGGCACCGGGCGATGGCAGGCCGCAGTTCGAACAGCTGCTCGAGGCGGCGGTTCGCCTGTATGAGGCCACCGCGGCAGAGGCCGTCATGGTGCTGGTGGAGGAGCGGCTCGACTGGGGGCATCTGCTCGGGTTGACCGCCGCCGTTCCCCTGTTGGTCGCCGCCGACGACGAGGCCCATCTCGTCGGAGCGGCGGAGCACAACCTTCGGCTCGTCTCGCTCGACGTGGCCGGCCTGCCGGTCCATGAGCGGCTCGCCCAGGCGCTGCTCGAGGCCGTGGCCGCCGAGCTCGTCGCGCCGGAGGCGCAGGTGGTGGCCCTCTACAGCGGCTTCGAGGCCGACACGATCGACTCGGTCAGTCTCGTGCGGCTGGCGGAGCACCTCGGTCAGCTCACCGTCCGCGACCTGCGGAACCTCGAGACGAAGGTGCCGCTGGAGACACTCAAGCTCGTCGTCGACCTGGCCCTGGAGATCGGCCGCGAGGGCCGCGAGGGCAAGCCCGTGGGCACGCTGTTCGTGGTGGGCGACCACCGCAAGGTGATCCAGGCCAGCCACTCGGCCGGCTTCGATCCCGTTCGCGGCTACAGCCGCTCGGAGCGCCGGCTCACCGACCCCAGGGTCCGCGAGGGCATCAAGGAGATCGCCCAGCTCGACGGCGCGTTCGTGATCGGCGCCGACGGCACGGTCGAGGCGGCCGCCCGCTACATCGACGCCTCGGCCGAGAACGTCTCGGTGGCCAAGGGCCTGGGCGCCCGCCACTGGGCCGCGGCCGCCGTCACCCGCCGCACCAGGAGCGTGGCCGTGGCCGTCAGCGAGACCAGCGGCACCGTGCGGATCTTCCACGACGGCGAGGTGGTGCTGCGGATCGAGCCCTTCCGCCGGGCGATGAAGTGGAAGGACTTCGAGTACGAGCCGCCGAGCGGCGAGTAGGCGAGGTGCTTGTTTTACGGCTGCAGGGGCATCCATTTTTACGGCTGCAGGGGCATCCATGCCCCCTGCAGCCTTGGCGGCCCTCGGGCCTTCGGCCCCGGCCGCACCTCCGGGCGGCCGTGTTCGTGCGCGGTGCGGCGCGCGGCGTGCGTTCAGACGAATCCGTTCCGGTCTCGGTCTCGGTCTCGGTCTCGGTCTTGCACTTGCCCGCCCCTTGCTCCAACCGTTGGGCTGCGAGGGGTTGCCCGTGCCAATCGAGCGGCGTTGCTGGCGAGCGCAGGCAGGATGCCGGAGCGAAGCCAGCATCGAGCGAGTGGAGGCCAGGATGGCCGGAGTGAGCGTCCGCGAGATGGCACGGGCGACCCCGAGCCGCGCGACCACAGGCGTCCGCGAGATGGCACGGGCGACCCCGAGCCCACACCACGCGAGGCGGATTTTTGGTCGCAACAAAGCCGCCGCGTTAGGCTGGCGACCCAGCCAGGAGTGAGCCGCGTGCCGGATCCGACCCCCACCGCCCCCGATCTCGCCGGCAAGACGGTGTTCGCGATCGATCTGCTGTCGCGGGCCTATCAGTTGTTTCACGCGCTCCCTGAGATGACGGCCCCCGACGGGCGGCCGGTGTCGGTGGTGTTCGGCCTGGTGCGAGACCTGCTCGACATCGTCGAGAAGAAGCGGCCCGACTACCTGTTCTGCGGAATGGACGCGGCCGGGCCGACCTTCCGGCACGAGAAGTTCGAGGCCTACAAGGCCAACCGCGCGGAGATGCCCGCCGATCTGGTGCCCCAGATCCCGCTCGTCCGCCGGCTGCTCGACGTGATGGGCATCCCCTGCCTGGAGCTGGCCGGCTACGAGGCCGACGACGTGCTCGCCACGCTCGCCACGCGGACCGTCGCCGCGGGAGGCGAGTGCACGATCGCGACGAGCGACAAGGACGCCCGCCAACTGCTCGGCGACCAGGTGCGGCTGTTGAACCTGCGGAACAACTCGCCGCTCGGGGCGGCGGAGCTCGAGGCCGAGTGGGGCATCCGGCCCGACCAGGTGGTCGATTTTCTCGCGCTCGTGGGCGATGCCGTCGACAACGTGCCGGGGGTGCCCGGCATCGGCCCCAAGATCGCCGGCGAACTCCTGCAGCAGTTCGGCACGCTCGATGCGGTGCTGGCCAACGTGGCGAGCGTCGCGGGGGCGAAGCGGCGCGAGAATCTCGCGGCCCACGGTCACACCGCCCGCGCCGGCCGCGAACTGATCCGGCTCGAGACGAACGTGCCGCTCGCGATCCCGTGGGAGGCGGGGAGGCGGCACGCTCCCGATCCCGAGGCCCTGGCCGAGCTGCTTCGCGAGCTCGGGTTTCGCAGCCTGCTTGGTCGCGTGCGCGGGGCCACGGGGGCTGGAGCCAAGGCGAGCGGAGCCGCGGGGAGCACGGCTGCGAAGGCCGCGGCGGCCGCCCGCAAGCCCGCGACGTCCGGCACGCTCTTCGACATGAGCGATGACGACGTGGCGGAGGCGGCGCCCGCCGTGGAGATCGTCGCGCCGGGCGACGCCGCGGCGGCGGCGACCGTGGTCGCAAGGCTGCGGCCGCTGGCCCCGCTCGTGGTCTGCGTGGCGCTGCCCGCGGCCGCCACGCCCATGACGCGGCCGCTCGGCGTGGCGCTGGCGGGAGGCGACCTCGTCGCGTGGTTCGGGGCCGGGCTGCTCGAAGCCTGCGGGCCGCTTCGCGAACTGCTTCTCGACGCGGGCGTGGCCAAGCAGGGGCACGACCTCAAGCGGCACGACGTCGCCCTGCGCAGCCTCGGGTTCACGCTCGGCGGGCGGTCGTTCGACACGCTCCTGGCCGCCTATCTCCTCGAAGCGGGGGAGCGGAACCTCGGGCTCGCCGAGACCTGTCGGAGGCACGGCCTCGGTGAGCTGGTGCCCGGCGATGCCGCCGGGGAGGCCGGGTTCGAAAGGCCGGGCGACGCGGCCTCTGCCGCGGCCCACTGCCGGGCCGTGGCCCGGCTCGCCCACGAGCTGCCCCCGCAACTCGAGGCGGCCGGCCTGACGCCGCTGTTCACCGAGGTCGAGCTGCCGCTGG
>Ga0214921_10001912_pt1 | contig 34891 bp, 26 predicted proteins | sample LL1505_MetaG_FD_177992 | JGI IMG/M metagenome (GOLD analysis project Ga0214921, IMG submission 177992) | Freshwater microbial communities from Lake Lanier, Atlanta, Georgia, United States - LL-1505 | ecosystem: Environmental > Aquatic > Freshwater > Lake | place: USA: Georgia | collected... | reverse complement strand
TGGGCACCTTCCTTTTGCACATTGGCACGTGTTATGCGGCGGGTCTAAACACCTTAGAATTTTACAACGATGAGACCGAAAAAATTATTGAGATCCCGGACGCTACGTGTGTTTGTTTTTTAGATGATGAATCAAATTATAGCGTGAGTCGAATGGGAGAGAAGAAAATAAAAATTACCGCGGCAGGAATTACGGAGCGCTCAGCGTCTTTGCTAGTGGATTGCACGAGTGACAGTATTGTCTATTCAATGCGTTACTTTAGCAGAAAAAAATATGGTTTCGACGGACAAGCAGGCCGACGAAAGTCTTTACCAGACGCATACGCTGCCATATCGACTAGTCGTAACCCGTTTGGTGAAGGGTCATCGTATTACGAAATTTCAGATCGAAGTGAGCGCTATTTTCAGGTGACTGCCAGACAGTCTGAATTTCTGACTGCCAGCCAGGGCCTTCGCACTCATAGCTTCGACATGGCTCATGAGGATTCCGACTGGCGACTGGGTTATGGGGTCGATCGATTTTATTATGGTTCTGATAGTAAGTTCAATTACCGGGTGGTTTTGGGATTATTAGGAATGAACCTCAGCCACACTCAGTCTAAACAAATTCATACTGGTTATGAGGAGAAATCGACTTGGCTGAGATTGCCGGCTCCATTTGGATTGGGTTTCGGCCATCGTCTCGCGAGCGATGGGACTGAGTTACGAGTCATAGACCGGTTTTTTTCTGCAACGCGGAATGATTGGTCTCTGACATCGCTGACTCGCTACACACAAGAAAAAGCGCAATCAGGCACGATTACAAAAAAAGCGCGCATTAGGATCGATCAGTCCTTGGGCCGATGGGGGCTTAGGCCAGGTGTTTCCAATTCCATTGATTGCGAGAAGGTGACTCGATGCTTTCTAACGGAGTGGTCCTTGAAAATGCCAATAAACTTAATGCGCACGAGCATTGCTCCTGAATATGGTCTACTTCCTCATTTTGCCGGAGTGAACTTGTCCACAAGATTTGGAGGGGGACAAAGCTTTAATTTCGGGATGAGGGAGTATTTTAAGCAAAAATCATTTGCGAATCGGTGGCGATTTGTTGTGAAAGACGACGTTGCTGCTGGTACTAGTGAGGGTTCACAATTACACTTAGAGACATCCAAGGGGGATTGGACCTACTTTGTAGACCAATCGGCCAGCATCATCAATAAACAGTCTGTCGGTAGCGGTATGGGTTTCCAGTTTACAGGAAACAGATTCAACACGGCCCTGCGTTTTCTCCGGCCAAAGCTAGACAATGGCCCAGTGACCGCCCTTGGAGATGTTAGATATTTTTTTGACAAGAATATTCGATCCGTGACTATTGGCTTGGCCAGGTCAAAAATAAAGGTTCGGGTCCTCTCGATTGCGGGCGATAATCCTATTTCAGGGGCTAAATTAGATATCCTGAAAGATGGGGAAATAGTGGGGAGCCTCGAGACTTCTGCTGAAGGAGAGGCGTTATTTCTAGGGGCGCGATGTTGCGGCGAGTATGAAGTTCGGGCGAAGCATCGTGATTTTTTAGCTGAAGGTACAGCTTATGTGTCTGCGTCGTTGCGTGAACCGTCATTGACGCTTTACATGGTAGATCATCGTAAAATACCAGTCGAATTTTATGTTAGGAAATCAAATCTTGAACTTGAGCGCGTCAATATTGCAAATTTTTATCCGGAGATTGGTGAGGCCATCGTGGGTTTAGCTGGGGCGATGTACGAAGGTGGCTTTATTTACGTACCGATTTCCGGGAATGTCAATTTAGTCATCAATGTTGGTCTCTTGCCATTTCGCTACCAAGTTTTCTCCGTAGACGGTGCGATTGTTGACACAAAGACTGACAGTCCAAAGCCAGTGAGAGTTGTCTTGGAGGAAAAGTCGCGATGACACTCACATTAGCAATTACAGTAGCAATTAGAGTAGCAATAATATGGCCAATATATTGGCGATTGTTGGCAGCATCTAGTCTTTTTGGTTGTTTTTTTGCAGGTATTTTTTCGTGCGTTTTTGTGCCTCCGGCGCTTGCTGATCAGGGGGCTTTTCCGCTGCAGCTGACAAGTGAAACTGGGGCGTTAATTTCGGAGATTCCGATCGATCTCGGAGATCGTTTTAGCGGTGAAGAGTTTGTAGCACGCCTCAACTTTAGCTACCGCTTTAGAAATATTGCGGATGATTCGACGGTCATTTTAGAGGTTGGGTCTTGTTCGGTCGGTGGTAGGGCTCTAAAACATATTTCCGCAAAAATTCGCGGCAATGAGGCAGCCGTTGTCCGTGATTTGCCTTTAAACGGATTTAGCTTTGACATGATGGTTTCGAGTGATGATGAGACTGAGGGTCTATTGCTTTGCCGTGGAGCTGAGCTGCGAGAGCTAACAACCGGAAAAACGGTGGCGGCGGCACAGATTTCAGGTTTTTTTCGCCGAAAACCGCGATGGTTGACGCGATTTGGTCATTGCGATCGCGAGCTTCAGTTTTCGTTTGATCAAAAAGTTGCCTCGCATCATGCGAGCTCGCCAGTTGACTCGAGTCCAACAGAAATTCGACTGGCTCATGCACTTAATTATCCTGCGGCTGCGGTCTATAGCTCCCCGAAGAATTGCCGAATCGGCAAGGATGGATTTGATGCGAAATTTTTACTGTTGAAGATTAATGGTCTAGAAATTGCGGATAACGGCGTATGGAGTATTCCTTGCTCCTGTTTTTATGCAGTTTCGATGCGCATAGATGGCGGAGCAAACATGGGTGACAAACATGGAAGTGTTAGCTGTGAAGTGGCGGGTGGATTAACGTACACATACTGAGGTGAGCTATGGTTAGGTTTGTATGGTTTATGGTGATATTGACGGCAGGCGTTATGAATGGGCAAGCGTTTGCTCAAGGAGCGGCCGTCGTCATGCCAATGTCAAAATACGTCTTCAGCAAAGACGAAGTGGTCGACTTGCAGATTCATAATCAATTGGACGATCACCTTTTGCTCAATATCACCCCAAAATGCGAGGTAGACGGAACGATTCTAGAAGGCAAAGAATGTTCTAAATTTTTTGCACTTGATTTTGCTCATGGCGGGAATGTCGATAAAATTGACGTTCCAAAGAACGGAAGTATACAAGGTTCAGTCAGACTTATTGGCGCGCCGCAGCGGTATGCCCTTTATAAGCCCCTTATTGCGCCCGTTAATAATAAAAAACCCCTGAATGGTGGCGTCAGTTTTGAGTTTCGGTATCAGCCCGGTTACTTGTTTATTATCAATGCCGACAAAGCTGAGTTTGGGATGCCTCGATTATCAAGTCGTTCCACGTCGGAAGAAAAAATTGCAGTTTTAGACTTTGACTTGAAGTCTTTAACGATGCCTTCAGTGGCTTCGGTGTCAGCGAAGGTCATCGATAAAAAATCTAATAAAATGATTAGATTTGTACGCCTCGCCAGCGAGAAGATCTTTGATCCTGCCCGCGGAAGTATAACGCTTGAAGCAGGTTACGCGCCGCCAAAAGACGACGCCGTAATCTGCCTGGATATAATTGTGCAATGGCTTTCGACAAAGTCTCTGCAAAAGATCAATAATTGCAGATTCGATTAAAGCGCCGAGTGCGTCATGGAGCCGTCAGCACAGGAGACTGTGCCAGCTTTATCGCCATAACTGCCGTCTTGTGAAAATCTTAGCTGGATTTCTTTAACACCGCCGTCGGGCAGGTCAAATTTATCTCCTTGAATTGGCTCACCACCCAAGAGAACTTGAACATGGTCATTCGAGACGACCTCCGTACCAATTTTGCAGTCTTGGGGCTTTACTAATGTAATCGACGCTGGAAAGACGCCGCCAACTGGATTAGTCAGCGCCACCGAAGCCGCTTTAGAGTCCACATTTTGATTCGCATCGCCAGTCACAGCCTCAAATTTCAAGTCAGCGCTGGTGATTTTGTTGCCGTTAGCGTCTTCCCAATGAGGTCCAGCGGCAACCTGGCCTGATACTGTGAGGATAAGGGTGGCTTTTACTTCTTTCGCCGTCGCTTGTCCTGTGATGCCAAGAACTGTAAGACTCAGAACTGTAAAAATTCTTTTTGAAAACGATTTCATTGATTCCTCCATTTTTAATCAATTGTTTAGGTGAGATTCCCAAGCTTGAGGTGGGTCGGAGGGCTTTAGGTGGTCTTGATAGATTTATTAATAACTAAATAATTATAGGTAGTTACCGTTTTGCCAGATGGCCGGCGGTGGGGGGATAGAGTCATTTGGAGTCGACTGTAAACCCCATGAGACCGCTGATGCCACCTGTGTGCACGACCAGAATTCTACCGCGTAGGTTTTGCCCAGTGATTAAGTCAAAGGCTCTCGCAAATAATTTACCGCTGTAAATTGGATCCACGAGTAGTCCGTGCGTGCGTGCCATGTATCGAATAAACTCAAAAAGTTCTGCGCTCGTGGCACCGTAGGATCTAGGACTAAGTGGTCTGTAAACGCGAGCAAAATGATTCACCTGATCCCAAGTGACTTTTGTCACTGGCGTGACCCACTGTGAAAAAGCATGCTTGACCTGTTCTTCAAAACCAGCCATTTGCACAATATGCAGCTTTGTGCGCTGGTCCGCTCCGCGTTGTAAAAGCCCCGCAGCCAGGCTCGCCGCACTGACGGCTGTTCCCGAGTCAATAAAGATATGATCTGGCAATTTTTTATCAATCCACTCGAGTCTAGGCCTCATGATGTCGTCGGCTAAAGTCAAACAACCTGGTACTGCAGCATGGCAGCCGCCGCCTTCAAGAAGAATGAGCGACCTGGTGCCTTGAGCTGCATTTTGAGCCGCCAGTGCATGCATGCGCTCTTCAATGGAGTCTTTTTCAGATCTCGGGACTAGAATCAACCTTTCTGGCGGAAGCGCGGTTCGAAGCAGCATACGATTTCCAGTCACAGGACCGCTGGCATCTGCATGATCTTCTACGGCAAACGCGGTGACCGATATCCCTGCTTCTGTGCAAAGTATGGCTGCAGCAGCGAGATTATTACTGTTAATGCCACCTGTGCAAACAATGTGGGTTATATTTTCTATTTTGCAGTGTTCACGAATCGAAACGTACTTGCGGAATTTTGTACCCCAAAATCCACCTAGTTCGTCGTCTCGAAGAACCCAGATCTCGCGGCTATCGAGGCTCGGTAAATATGGATCATGACTCGCGCCTTTTTTGCGAATTGGTGTGATTCTTGAAGAGTGGCGTAGCAGGACTGGACTTGATTGATCGGGCATATTCAAAGCTCAAAAAAAAACTATCTCATGAACAATCTAGTAATATCAAATCGTCGAAAAAAGCATGATCACTGAACACGGGCTATGTAGACACTCGCGGTGCCGCCCTCGTTATCTTCATTGTTCCCGTCAGACTCAATTTTGGTCCCGAGTTGATACGTGGCCACAATGCCGTAACGCATGCCTACTTTGGCGCCCATGATGGCTTCAACTGCGAACGTTTTTGTTTTTTCTGTGGAATGTACGGTGTCTGAGATGGCTTTCTCTAAGCTATATTTGAAGGTAGCAAGATAGGCTATATTTGATAGTTGTCGTCCTGCATGGATTGAGTACAAAGATTCGATTGATTTTTCATTATTAGACATATCTTCAGTCTGAGATTGGCCAACGGTGGCTCCAACAAACAGGGACTCACGTGGAGCAAGCCGAAACGGGACCGCCCATCCGCTTTTTTTCTCGTCTCCGTCATCTTCAATTCCGAATTCAAGACCGATATGGCCAGGATAATCAAGCATCTCGACTGCAACCGAGTGCGCAGAACTTTCAAAATTTGAGGTGGTTGTTCGCTTTACGTCTTGGGATCCGACAGTGCCTTTCGCTTCGACTTTATCGAAATTCTTTTGCCATGACGATGACACGCCAAGCCATAGTCCCGGCTTGGCTTGATATGCTAGACTCGTTGTCGCCTGAGGTATGTCTTCGTTAGCAACGCCTGTTAATTTGCTGCTTAGGCTCCCAACATTTGAAGTACTTTCTGATTTAATCATGACATGGGTTCTGTCGACCTCAGTTTCCAGGCCAAGGAAAATCCGCTGTGACATGAGCATGCTGGCATAGTTTAAACCAATGGAGCCTACTTGGATGGTGTAGTGGCCCTTGCTCGCTATCTCGACAGTGTCTGGGTCTAGGATCCTTTTCTTGCTATGGAATTTTCCTTGACCAAGAGTTGTTGTCATCGACGCAGCGGAGGATTCAAATGGAATACCGGGGGTTGCAGTGAGCCCCAGGTCAAGGAGCCAACTAGGGGATTTGACGTAAGAGATAGGTGATGGGGCTGACTGAGTCGAAGTTTCAGCAGGACTTACAGCTTGGGGCGTTTTTTTCTGGAACTGGCTTTGTGCAAAAAGAGACGAGGTGAGGGTTGACGTGACTATCACTGTTAATAGAGATATTAGGAGAGGGGTATTCATATCAGGCTCTTTCAAACGAGTTTTAAAATTGATTACATCGTCATAGCTTCCATTGTGACGCCAACGAGCGTATCAGGCAATGGCAGGCCGGAGGCAATTGCGGCATTTTTCAAATACCTTGGCCATGGTGGTTTGAACAATAGCGCCAAATTATTACAAAAATTCTTGTGGAAATGACTATGAAGATAATTGTGAACATAATTGCGAAAATGGTGCGGGTACGCTGACTCGAACAGCGGACCTCCACGATGTCAACGTGGCGCTCTAACCAACTGAGCTATACCCGCAAGGGATAGGAGCAAGGGTTATAGACCGCGCATAGGCCCCTGTCAAGCCTCATGCTGACGGTAATATTCTCCAGTAATTAGAGCCGCTGCGACGCCCACATTAAGGCTCTGTACGGCACCTGTGCCAGGGATGGCGATCATACCAGATGCCGCTTTTTTTGCCGCCGGTGATAGTCCTTTAGCCTCATTGCCTAAGATCACAGCGAGGCGAGATGGCAATAGGCCCTTTTCGCCCGCATGGTATAAATTAACGCGCCCCTGCATGGCTGTACCCAAGACCGTCATGGCCCGGCTTCGCAGCTCAGCCGAGATGACTGCGATGGACGGTGCCGAGATAAGCTCCACGGATTCACCACCGCCTTCGGCGGTCCTTAATAGCGCAGCAGAGGGTTTGTAGTCTTTTTCATTGGGTAGGATGACGTACTTACAGCCAAAATTTGCAGCGCTACGGATAATCGCTCCCACATTGTGAGGGTTGGCGACGTCTTCCAAGATCAAGGCGAGCTGAGAGTCTTCAGGGTTTGCCTCAAGTGTTTGGAGAAAATTATCCCAGCTTAAAGGCAGTCGACGCTTAGCAATAATGCAAATACCCTCGTGATGGGTACTACCTGAAATTTTCTCAAGGTCCGCTGGTGTAACGATGTGATAAGCCTTGCGTCTCCTGACGCAGGATTTGATTAATTCGGAGAATTCCTCGCGTCGTGATTCGACAACGTAAACCCGAATGACGTCCTCGGCTCTGGTTTCATAAAGTTTAAGGCAAGCGTTGTAGCCACAGAGTTTGATCTCGTCCAAGCGGCCTTTGCCGCGTGTTGCTTCCGAGTGAATATTTTGCGACTTTCCAGGCCCAGGTTTTTGGGTCGGTGATGGCTTGCGGTCCATGGGGCTGGCTCCAGTTTTGGTGGATTAAAGTATTGAATAAAGGCGATTTGGGGCCTTTGGTCGGCTGTTGATACATGCTTTTCAAGGCCCTCTCAATGATTTTTATTAGATTTAAGATTAATTTTAATTGAATTCAACGGGCCCACTTGTTATAGGGGGCGTTCCCCGTTAGCAGCATCCGGTCAAGACCTTTCAAAAGTCCCACAAGGAGGACAATGTGACCATGATAAGCCTTCCCGTCGTTAAGATGAAAACACCAAAAAAATTCTCTCACCCCTGGGTGTTCCAAAAAATGGTGGAGCGCGGCCAAGGTGACTCCCGTCCCAAAAATGGCTCTGTGGTGGATCTCGTCAATCCAGACGGGCAATGGGTTGGGCGCGGGCTATATAATGGACATTCGCGTATTGCGGTCAGGATTCTCACCGAAAACGACATCGAAGAGATCAATGAGGATTTTTTCATAGACCGATTCCGTCGCGCACTACAGTTGCGCCGCGATGTTTTAAAGCTTGAAGACGTAACCGACGCATACCGCCTCGTGCACTCGGAAGCAGATGGCCTCAGTGGTCTCGTGATTGATCGTTTTGGCGATATGCTTGTGATTGAGTATTTTTCCAGTGGCATGTACCGCCTTCATAAAGTCATCGAGTCAGCTCTCAGGAAATTTTTTCCGACGGCGACAATTTATTTCTTTGCCGAAGAGCACGTGCAGAAACAAGAGTCTATTGATATCCGTAGTCCGAAGATCCCTGAACCGACAGTGATTACCGAGCACGGGCTAAAATTCCAGGTCGCGCCCGGATCTAAGCACAAAACAGGATTTTTCTGCGATCAGCGGGACAATCGAAAGCTACTGGCCGAGCTCAATCGCGGCGGTCGCGTACTTGATATCTGTTGCAACAGCGGTGGATTTGCTGTGTACGCAAAGGCCCTTGGTGGCTCTAGTGAGGTTACAGGTCTTGATCTTGATGAAGAAGTAATTGAACTAGCGAAGAAAAACGGCGCGTTAAATAATACTCAGATTAAGTTTGTGCATGCAGATCTTTTCCCGTGGACAAGGGAAGCTGCATCAAGAAAACAAACTTGGGACACCGTCATCCTTGATCCGTCTAAGCAAACCCGCAGTAAGGAAGACGTGCCGAACGCTCTCAAAAAATATTGCGACATGAACCGACAGGCCATCAGCGTTGTAAAACCTGGCGGGCTTTTCGTCACCTTCTCCTGCACCGGTCTTGTGAGTGAAGAGGAGTTTCTAGAGTCGATTCGGCGTGGAGCTTTTCAGGCCCAGAGACAAGTTCAGATTTTTAAAATCACCGGAGCTGCGGGCGATCATCCACACTTAGTGAATGTACCAGAAAGCCGTTACTTAAAGGCAGTCTGGGCGCGCGTTTGGTAGTCTATGCCGCTGGAGGTTTTATCCAAGGCTATCGAAGATCACCCGATAACAGGTATTGAGTACGAGACGGTAACAAGGACCTCGATTTTTGGTGAGCAAAAATTGAAGCTGACGGCACTTGCTAATGTCGAAGCATCCATCGATCATGTTTTTAACTGGCTACAATCTAAAAATCGCGATGCCGCTGAAATTGAAAAACTTGCTCCTTACTTTGGGATCATTTGGCCGTCAGCTACTGCTTTGTGTTCATATCTAGCTCAGCCTAAGGTATTACAAAATTTAGCTGGCAAATCAGTGGTCGAGCTTGGTTGTGGTCTGGCGATTCCTTCGATCCTTTGTTCAAAATCTGGAGCTAGGTGCACCGCGGTCGACAGTCATCCGAGTGTTCCCAGATTTCTTAGAACTAATATTGCGATGAATGAGCCAGCCCATGTTAGGTTTGTCACCTCAGAAGATCTCGAGTTTCATACAGAAAACTATGATTATATCATCGCGAGTGACGTGCTCTATGAGCGCGCCCTTGTGGAAATAATTGCGGACATGGTCACGAGGCTTGCGAAACCGTCAGCTACATTTGTCCTTGCAGATCCTGGTAGGCCGTACATTCAACAATTTGTTCATGCCATGTCCCACCTTGGATGGAAGGACTCTATAGAGCCGTGGTCGGTGCCTCATGAAGGGGAGATAAAGGATATTTTTGTCATAGTTTTTCGGCGCTAAGGCTGAAACTATAGTCACATGACCAAGAAGGATTACCAACGGCGTTGCCGCCACCAATTAATAGGTGTGATCGATCATGGTATTTGCAATTTGAAATGGTGGGGAAGCACAGACTCGAACTGTGGACTTCCTGCTTGTAAGGCAGGCGCTCTAACCAACTGAGCTACATCCCCTTGAGAAGACAGTGTTATCGCAGCGTGGCTGGACTTTGTCAACCCCATAGAGAGCCTAGCTGAATCCTGGGCTTTATTTAATTTAACTATAAATAATCAGTAATATTAATTACTTAAAAAATAATCTTAGGCTTATCACAGACCCACCGAAGGGTTTAAATGTAAGAGGTTAAGCAAGAGGTGGTGCCCTGGTGGTCGGGGGCCAGTGTCTTGCGCGATAGGGGGGACGGTCAATGCTTTGCGATTGCACGTCAGAGCTGGCCATGGGTAGTTCCGTGGCGACTGTTATGCTAGATTTTCGGGCTCATCCGGAGACTGCTGGTCCTACCTGATCAGGCACTTCTCCGCGGGAGTGAACCTTGTCAGACTGGAGTCTAGATCCAGTCGATCGGAGAGGAAAGCCAGACGTTTTGGCGTGGCATGGTGCCGGCGGACGTCACCGTCATTGATAGAAGCAAGCGGTCCTGCGGAGGCGGGACCGTTTTTTATTTAGCTCGCAGGTTTGCTCATGAAATTTCAATCGCATCTCGGGCGTCAAACCAAAAATTCCCCTCAAATTCTGATGTATGGCTAAGCGTAACGTCCGTTCCATCGGATAGGTCTATGATGCGCGAAACATTTCCAATCTTTGTGACGTGCGGAGATTCGAGCCGATGACACTGCAAGTGCTCTGTTGGGCAGTTTAGGTCGGTCTTTGCGGTGAAGATTTTCCCAGCGCTAACAAAAAAATTTCGCTGGCCTTTTGTAAGAACAAGCCCCGAACGAAGAAAGCGAGCCGTATCAGAAGACTTCGGTTGATTGATGGCGACGTCAAGGGGAGCCTGTTCGATAATGCGGCCGTTTGCAATAGCTGTAAGGTGAGTTCCTGTTGCAAATACATCGTCAAGATCATGTGATACAAGAATTATGGAAATGGTGTTTTGTAATTGCCACTCTCTCAGCCATTTTAAAATCGATAGCCGCGTCGGTCTGTCGACGGCTGCAAATGGTTCGTCTAATAACAACCACTCACACGGGCGGAGTATCGCGCGGGCGAGATTACATCTTGAAAGTTGACCGCCCGAAACTTTTGAAGGTAGGCGATTCAAAAAACTTTCCTCTAATCCTAGACTAGTCGTTATGTTTAGAATTTTCTCCCTTTGAAGAGATTCCTTCAGCTTTGAATCATGAAAAGACAGCTTCAGATTTTCAAAAATCGACATCCCAGGAAAAAGCCCATCTTGCTGCCCCATGAAGCTCACGCCCCGTAAGTGAGGCGGCAGACTGCTAATAGTGCGTTCGCCGATTTTGATATGGCCAGACTTTGGCATAGCCAGCCCAGCAATTAATTTAAGCAAGGTTGATTTGCCAGATCCACTTGTTCCGCAGACCATATGAAATCTCTGCGGTTCAAAGGACACCGAGTAATCACATGTCCACGAGTTGTGGCCGAAGACAATATTTGAGCAACTCAATTCATACATGGTTTTCAGAGCCTATTTTTGAACTTTTGACCACCACCATCAAGGTTACCAAGATAAGTAGGCAAGAAGCTACAGACGAATCACTAAAACGGTAATTCCCCATCATTCTAATCATCGAGGTGGTCATAGCTGGATGCAAAGGGTCACCTAACATGGAAACAATGGAGGCTTCATTGAGGCCTAGCGATAAGCTCAATCCGAATCCAACCAAAATATTAAAACGAAGAGAGGGCCACTCAACCATTAAGATGAATTCCTTGTCTCCGATGCCAGATAGTATGCGTGTATGCTCGGAAGGCGATAGCCTCGCGCTATAGGTCGGCAAAATAATTGGTATGAGGAAAGGTAGTGCCAGTGCATATAGACAAAGAATGATCGCCGGTGTTCCAAGGTAGTTGGCCACCAACGTCGAGCGTAGCGCCAACATGCCAAAAGCAGTAGCCATCGGAGGAACCACGGCCGCTGTCAAGGACGCTACTAAAATGAGTCGAGAAGAAAATTGTTGATTAAAAGTTTTGTAGCGACAAAAAGCTCGTGTGATACTCCATGCCGCCCCTATAGCCAGAAATGCGGCGGGTGTTGCGTACCATAATGACGTCAATAGGCTTTCTGCAAGAGTGGATAGGCTGTCCGCGCTAAAAGTATGTGCCACGAAGATGGTATGTATGGCCTGGAACCCAATCGCTAGGATAGGGATGCTTATAAAAATGTCTAGCATGAGGCTGAGCACCGTTAAACTGAATTTAAATAGGCTATTTTTCGGGCGTAGTTGATTTTTCGCGGATTCAATATCTATGGTCGCTAAGGATGAACTAGATAATTCTGCCAGCCACCGGTACTGGCGCGACGCGAGAACAAATGCCAGAAGTCCGCAAAATAGCGTGTGAATGACGGCAAACATTGCAGCTTGACCCCAGTTCCCCTCGTAAAAAATAGCTTGGTATATTCCAATTTCAAGTGTGCGGGATTGTGGACCGCCCCCAAGAATGCTTAATGCCCCAAACGAGCCCATACTCATTAAAAAAGTCACGCCGCCGAAGTAAAAAAGGCTTGGTCTTATGGCAGGCCAAAATACGACTATAAAGGCACCAGTTGCCTTTAATCCTAGTGACCTCATGCTTTGGATCTGGCTTGCAGGTATCTCCAAAAGACGTCTGTATAAAAGTATCGAGGCAAAAGGAAGATTCATTAGGGTGTTTGCGAGTACGACTGCATATGGAGAATAAAGTAGGGAAGTCATTGCAGACGAAAGCCCAAGGTCTCGAAGAATCTCGGTGGCAAACCCATTTTTCCCCCATCCAAGGACGAGGCCATTAGCTACCACAACCGAAGGCAGGCAGAAAATTAATGATCGAAGGAGGAATGAAAAGCGAGCCATCTTTTGTGGAACGGCCGCTAGTGCAAGGGCAAAAACAGGCGAAAGCATAATAATTAAAAAGGCAGATAAGCCTGCTTGTTTAAGCGTGTAAGAAACACTCGCAATAAGTTGTTCATCACGTAAGAGCAGCCAAATCTGATCTGACGTGACTCCTGCAGCGAGAATATAAACGGCTATCACGAAAGGTAAAACACTCGATAAAAGAGCCAATAGGGCTACGATCCACGGCAGGCGAAGATGGGGGGGGTGCCAGTACTTCATGGGCGGAATGACTGATCCCACTGTTTGGTCCAAGTCATTCTATTTCCATCCACGTCCTTAGGCGTTAGGCGCAGAAGTTTTACGGGTTTTTTGATTGTGGCGTAGGACGGTGGAAGGCCTTTGCTTACAAAATTGGCGGGATACATCCAATTCATGGAGGCAATGTTGGCTTGTGATCTCTCTGAAATAAGAAACTTGATAAAAGCCTTGGCAAGGTCTTTTTGGCGAGAGGATTTTAAGACGGCAACGGTCTCAATGGCTGCGTAGTGACCTTCAGGAAAAATGAGTGCTTCGTAGCGGGAGACTTTGTCATGATCGCGATGAAATGCCTCGCTTGTGGTGTAGGAGAAAACTAATGGAGCTTCACCCTTTGTAAATAGGCTGTACGAGTCCGACCAACCTCGGCTGACAGTGAGAGTCTTGTTCTTGAGTTTTATAAGCTGTTTGGTGGTGTCCTTGCCGTAGATAGACTGAAGCCAAAGCAACAATCCAAGGCCAGTGGCTGATGATCGGGGGTCTTGAATGAGGATGGAGCGGTCTAGTTCTTTTGACTCCAAAAGTTCCGCAAGTGAAGCCGGTTTAGAAAACACGTTACCAGAGCTAGATTTGGCTTTGGTGTCGAACATGAAGCCGTAATAACCATAATCAAATGGTATGAACACAGTCGACGGTTTAAACCCTTCCGGTAAATTAGAATGAGACAGCGTCACTCCACTATCCCAGAATAGTCCCATTTTTTCTGCGGTGTAGGTGAGTGTGTCGTCAAGTCCCAACAGGACGTCAGCCTGTGATCTTGAACCCTCAATGCGAAGTCTCGCTAAACTTGCAGCGCCGTCCGCAGCTGGAACCCATTGGACTTCACAAGCGCAAGACAGCTCGAATGAGTTTTTAATTGAAGGGCCCGGTCCCCACTTCGAGATAAAAGAATCATAAGTATAGACGACCAGTTTAGGTTTTACGTCCGCAAGAGAGGTGCCTGAGCACAGCGCGAGGAAAATTAGTGCGGTCCATCGTAGCATCAAGGTGGCCTCGGAGCTCTATGCGAGCGAATGAATCTATGGATATAACTTTGAACGAAAATGCTAAAAAAGTAAACCACGGTCGTTGCGTGGTTTCTTTAGTGGATATTCGTGGTGATCAATTAGGCTGCTTGCGGTAAGAGGATTCTCATGCCATCGACCTCAACCTGCACGCCTCTTGTTGTCCTGCTGATCTGAAGCTCCCGCCCACCAATTCGCAATTTTCCGCGCGAAATGATTTCTCGGCTTATGGTGGTCGTAACGCCATTGGACCAGCTTATAACTGGGTTGCCATCTTCGTCGATATCAAATTCAACCACGGACCATTGATGAGTAAATGTTGGCTTGTCGCTAGTTTCTTCTCGTAGGCTTGTAGTGACTTGGCTTAGTCGATCCGCGATTTCAATGATTTCATGTTCTAGTTTTTCGTCGTTTTGGGTTTTATTTTTTGTGTGGATCGAGCCTTTTGTCGTCGATTCAGCGCCGCGAAGTTCATATACTTCGGAAGATTCAACAGCATCATCTAAAAGATGAACGTTGGATGTCTCCAAAATATCAGCATTCTCGTCTCTAGCTGCTTGTGATTCGTATTGTTCTGATGCTCCCTCTTGCTCTGTCATACTTGCAGAAAGCTTTTCTGCGATGGCGTCCTCATCTAGGGTCTCTTCGAGGTCAATTTTAAGATTATCGTTCACCATGGGCTCTGCGACGAGGTCTGGCATTGGTGCGTCGTGATCAGCGACCAAGTATGGTCCGATTGGTGAGTCAGCTTTGGGTGAGATCAGTTCATCGTTCACAGTGTCGTCTGCAAGTTCAACTTCGATTATGCTGATTTCAGGCGCAGACAGTGAGCCTTTTTCAATTGGAACGTCAATCATCTGTTGGCTGATCGATTGATGGACGGGTATGTCTTCAAAATGGCTGCTAGACTCTAGCTCATGCTCTGGGCTTAGCGCCATGTTCTCTAATTCTATAGGCGCTGACGATAGAGGCTGGTCGTCTGCTGTTAAATGAGTTTCAGTTGTCAGTGATATGATGCTATTCTGATCGCTCGGCGCATCAAGCGGCGTTGTGGTTAACTCTAACGGGAGTTCCCCCATTGACGCCGCATCTTGGCTCCAAGGGGCGAGTATAGTTGCAAAGGGCTTCACTCCTTCGCGCTCCAAGAGGTCGTGAAGTGATTCACCAACTTGTGCTGATTGTTGATATAATTCCGCGATATTCTTAATAGCTTGGGGTAGTTCTTCCGGTGGAACGCCATCAGCAATAAAGCTCGCTAGTTCTGGTAATTGGGAATTCTTCCCACCAAGAGAAATCTTGTATCCATTGGAGTCACCGATGACGCTCACGTCGAGAGTGTGGCAAGGAGTGCAGCATTTTGCGCAGCCGTTGATACCAATTTTTAGTGGATTTTCTAGCTGGATGCTTTCGATGGCAGCGGAGACATCCATGGCGCTGCCAAGTGCATCTTGTTCGTGTTCCTGGCAAAGTTCTCCAATACAAGATGTGGGTTGATGAAGTCCATCTTGATAGTGGCGAACGGATAGTCCAAGGTTACGAAGCTCTGAAGTGATTAGACCAACTTTCTCAGGCTTCACAATAAGCGCTAAACGTTGGTCTTCTGTCGCTTTTACGATGGCTGATTCGTTGTCGCAGATGGTGGCAATCTTTTTTAGCTGTGATGCGTTATAGATGCCACCTGCGGCCTCTGTAGACAAAACAATGCTGCCGTTCTTTAAGATAAAATCTTTGCTCATCGTGAGCTCCTGTCGACGACCATGGATCACCCCTTGCGTGGATGGAATATCGGTTTCTTTATGGGGTTACTTGAATTCAGTTACCTATGGTTTGAGCCTATTTTTTTGTGTGAAAACAAAAAAGCCAGAGGTTTTATCCTCTGGCTTTAGATATTTAGGCTCTAGATCTTAGGTTAAGTTTTCCATGTAATCACGTAGGCGTTGATTCATCATGGCCTTGGACACCCAGAAGACTTCTGCCAGTTGATTTACGATATCGTGAGAAGTGTCGATTTTTTCTACTTCTTTGCGCAGCATTTTTCCTGGGACAAGGAGAAGACCGGCAAATAGGTTTGCGCGAATATCTAGGACTTCCTCAGGACATGTGCGGATATGGGCTACATGCAGATTGCCGCTGTTAACTAAGTATTTAAACAGTTCACGAGCAACGAGGAAGCGTAGGTATGGGAGTGTTTCGCTGCCGCTATAACGGACGGTCACGCGAAGATCTGCACCCTGGCCTTCTGTTTTGACGTCGACAGGTGTCGTCAGCGTGTCATCAGCTACGGTTGTGAAATTTGGGAATATCTGGCAGATCTCTGGAACGTAGATCGGAGCTTCCTCGAATTTTCCACTGCTTACGATTGAATCAACGGCCTTGCAAACACTTGGGCGATCAATATCAAAGAGTTCTTCAAACGTCAGGCGACCGTTTTCACCTTGGTAGCGACTTGGATTCTTAAAAAACTCTTTTTTTAGATTTTCACTGGTTCGGCCGTTTAATGAGAAGGCGCCGTAGCCGCGATATTCGAATACCGCTTCATCAAACCCGACTTTGCCTGCTGCGATGTCGATTAGTAGACGCTCATCGATGGATAGGTGGTCTGCAATGGTGCGCAGCGTGGAAAGTGCACGGATATTTTTCTTGCCTTTTTTCCAGTGACTACAGTCTGCAGGATCATAGCCAAGGATAGCGCCGACATCTTGATCGATCACTTTGACGTTGCCCTCATAACGAATATCGAGCGCCTCTTTGCAGAACTTAAAAAGGGTGGCCGAATGTGGGTAACGATTCTCGGCAATCTTCTTCATAGCAACTACCTCCTTGTGGTAACAAAAAAAACGGCGCCTACCGTTTAGCGACAGTGAAACGTTCCCAAGCGTCCTGCTTTGGGTGTGTTTTATATGCGGTTTGAAAAGTCTCTATACAAAATTAGACAGCACTTCGAGGTGCGATGTCAACTCGGGGGCATCTATATTAAAAAACTTGGAGATTTTCTGTTATTGAGCCTTGGCACAAGGCGCAGTCGGGGTGATCAAGAACGGCAGCAAAAAACCCCCAGATATCAGCATCATGGGGGTTTTCGTTTGGGATTTTCCCAATGATTACTTAGCTGGCTCTAAGATGGCCATCGTAATAGGGCCCGGGACATAGCTGGGTTTGCATTTCACGCTTGTAATGACCTTGTCTAGTAGCATGCGAGCTCTTTCGGGATTTTCTCTTTCGCGTCCCTTGAGGCGTACAACAACTTTAACTTTATCACCACGGCTCAAAAATTTTTCAACGGCGTTAAGTTTTGTCTGCAGATCATGCTCCGCAATATTCAGTTTTAGCTGAATCTCTTTCAACTCTTGAACGACCTGCTTTTTCTTAGCTTTTTTTAACTCGTACTGAACCTTTTTGAAGTCCTGAACGCGCATGACAGGGAAGTCTCCTTTGTCACTAATCATGACAAGATCCAGCCCAGCTTCTTCAGCTCGGGAGAGTGCTTCAAGGACTGATACTATTTCGTTGGTTTCTTCGCCGACGAGGCGAACTTTGGTGTAATTGCGGGCGGCGACACGATTGATAACTTGCAAACAGTTTCTCCTCTAAGATTTTTTTGGTTCAGCGCCACTATTTATCAAAAGTTATAAATGATAAAAAGCAGTCGCTAAATAGCCGCTAATAAATAGCAGCGGCAGACCTTGAATGCTAGCACAGTCTTTTGGTCTTTGGAATGTCGTAAAGGGCTTGTGCAGGTCAGGGCCATCTAATATTTAATCAGTAATTTTAGATAGTTAAATCAACCTGGGCTTGCGTATGGGGCAGTTGTCTGTGATACTGAGGTTACTTAAGCAGTTTAAAAGCGGTTCTAGACCGCCAATTCAAAGGGAGAAAGTCGATGATGGTTCGAATTTTTGTAGCAGCGGCGTCATTGCTAATCAGTAATATTGGCTTAGCCGGGGCGTGGGTCTTTGACGATGCGCACTCAGCTGCCGATTTTTCAATTCGTCACATGATGGTATCAAATGTGAAAGGTCAAATCGGAGGTTTGAAAGGCACCATTGATATTGATGACAAGGATCTAACCAAGTCAAAAGTGGACGTTTCATTAGATGTGACGACGATCGATACGCGTAACGGAAAACGAGACGAGCATTTAAAGAGTCCGGATTTTTTTGACGTTCAAAAATTTCCACAAATGCATTTTGTGGGCAAAAAAATTGAAAAAGCTGGCAAGGGTTTGAAAGTCACGGGTGATTTGACGATGAAGGGCGTCACCAAGTCGACAGTGCTGATGGTTGACGGACCTACGTCTCCCGTGAAAGATCCATGGGGTAAAATGAAACGTGGATTTACGGCTCAAGCGACCATCAATCGTAAAGACTTTGGTCTTACATGGAATAAAGCCCTAGATGGCGGCGGTGTGGTACTTGGCGACGACGTCAAGGTGGCGATTGAGGCGGAACTGGAAGAGAAGAAATAATCAGAATCTCAAAAAAGCGAAAAAAGCCGGAGCGTCACTGCTCCGGCTTTTTTTTCTGAATGCTTTCGGAACGGTCATGATTCGAGGTTATATTATCGTTTCCTGGCTTTGGGAAGCTATTCTTTGGCAAAGGCGGGGCTGTAATGTTAGCATCTACGTGCTAGCTATAATTCAATGTCCGCGGGGAATCCGCAGCAAGGCTCAAATATGAAATTCGGGATGCGTTCCACGGGGCAGATTGTTCTTTGTCGAGTGGCACTGATGGTCGCGATTATAAACTCATGTAAGCAAGCCCCTCAGGAATCTTCGGTCAATAGCCTTGACGTGGTAGCCCCAGGTGGCCCACAAGAGGTCATTCCAGAGGGTGAGGCTGAGGCTACAAGTAAAGTTTTAGAAATTATAACCGACCGTTTAAAAAGCGACTATCCGAGCGGAGTCCGACCCGCGAGACGAGATGCTCATGCTAAACACCATGGTTGTGTGATAGCAGACTTTAGCGTTATTGAAAATATTGAGCCTTCTTTAGCTGTGGGTGTTTTCCGCCCAGGCTCGCGCTATAAGGCTTGGATTAGGTATTCCAATGGAAACGGCAAGGACCAGCCCGATTCCACTGGAGACGGTCGCGGCATGGCCATAAAGATCACTGGAGTTCCTGGGTCCAAGATTCTTGAAGGTGAGCGAGACGCTAGTACTCAAGATTTTTTGATGATTAATCATCCAGTTTTTTTTGTCAGAAATGCAGCCGATTATGTGGAGTTCTCATCGAAGTCCGCTGATGGTAACCCTTTTACATTTTTTATTAACTTGAACCCATTTAATTGGCATCTCCGTGAGCTAAATGTGGCCCGTGAGATCCAAAGTAAAAAAGTGGGCAATCCGCTCAAGATTCAATACTGGAGTATGACCCCATATCTTTTGGGTCAATCCGCGATAAAATTTTCAGCCAAACCGTGTTCCGCAAATGATGATTCTCCGGGCGTAGGGCGCGACTATTTGCGTGAGGCCATGGGTAAAACTCTTACTTCTGGATCTGCATGTTTTGATTTCCTGGTCCAAAGACAGGGCGATCCTGCAAAGATGCCCATTGAGGATCCAACGGTCGACTGGGATAGCTCTTTAGCTCCTTTTAAAAAGATCGCTACGATTACGATTCCGAAGCAGAGTTTTGATTCAAAGAAACAAATGGATTTCTGTGAAAATATGTCCATGACGCCTTGGCATTCGCTGCCTGATCATCGACCACTCGGGGGCATAAATCGCGTTCGCAGAAGTATCTACGAGGGGATTTCGAAGCTTCGTCACAAAATGAATGGAGTCACTCGAGCCGAACCTACGGGGAATGAGAGATTTTGAAATTTATCTCTCGTACTAGGGCGTTAATTTTTTTGAAAGTCTAGGCTAGAGCTTACTTCAAAAAATTAATGACTCCGTCAAAACCGTACAAATGAGTACAATCTTGGCGTTTTGATATTTGTTATGTATTCTTTCGCGTTTGATGAGGGTCCCTACAATAATGCAGCAGCAAGAGTGGCTAGCTCACTTCTCTCCCCGCGATTAAAGGTGATGTGCGCCGCGATTCTTTCGGACTTAAACTTCTCGATGACGTAAGTCATCCCGTTGTTCTCGCTATCGATGTAAGGGTTGTCGATTTGATACGGATCGCCAGTCAGTACAATTTTCGTTCCTTCGCCCGCCCGAGTCAAGATGGTTTTGATCTCGTGAGGGGTCAAGTTTTGCGCTTCGTCGACAACGAAGAATTGATTCGGAAGCGACCGTCCACGAATATAGGTTAGCGGTTCAACCGCTAACATCCCTTGATTGATTAGCTCTTGATAGCTTTTGCTAAATCGTTTTGTACGGCCTTGTTGGCCTCCGCTTAGCAGTAACTCCAAATTGTCAAAAATAGGCTGCATCCAGGGATTGAGCTTCTCGTCCAGATCACCGGGGAGGAAACCGATATCTTTTCCAAGAGGAAAGATCGGTCGAGCAACTAGCAGCTTATGATACTCATCATCGTCCGTGGTTTTGCTTAAACCAGCCGCAATAGCCATGAGTGTTTTGCCTGTACCAGCGCCGCCGCTGAGAGTGACTAGCTTGATGTTGTCATCAAGTAACGCTTCTAAAGCAAAGGTTTGTTCGATATTTCGGGGGTAAATCCCCCAAACTCCTTCGCTATGAGGATCCAGCATGCGTAGGATTCGGTCTTGTCCATCAAACATGCCGTAGACGAACTGATTTGGGTCTGTCTCATCTTCAAGTATCACGAATTGATTCGGGAAAAGTCCCTTGTCTTCTAGTCGAATTTCACGCCTCGAGTAGAAATCATTAATCAGTTCCGAAGACACGCGCATGGTTGATATGCCTTTATATAAGTGGCTGATATCAACTTTATCGGCTTCGAAATCTTCGGCTGCTATATTAAAGGCGTCGGCTTTAATGCGAAGGTTGGAGTCCTTCGTTATGATCACAACTTTTCGTGAAGCCCCATGTTGCTTCTGCATGGTGAGTGCAACGGCAAGAATTTGATTGTCGGTATTTTGGGCTAAACGACCAACAAGTTCGTAGTCTGCGCCGAGGTTTACGAATAATCGGCCACTGTCCTCGCGCCCCTCAAAAAGAGGGATGCCAGCAGATAGTGTTCCTCTTTCTCGAAGTCGATCAAGAATGCGGCTGACTTCCCTGGCATTGCGCCCAGTTTCGCTGAGGTCCTTTTTAAAGGTGTCTACCTCTTCGATCACGGAAATCGGAATGACCACATCATTATCGTCAAACTTGAAGATACTGGCTGGGTTGTTTAACAGGATGTTTGTGTCGACGATAAAAGTCTTTTTCATTTAGGCAAAAACCCTCTTTTGCAAAACGATTAAAAATCAAGACCTTCTTTTGAGTTTCCAATAGTTTAGCACGTGCCGAGGTGCGCGCGCAAATTTTTAACAAAAAGCTTGGAACGACCCGCTCGAGAGCCAAAATAGTGTCCAACGGGTCTCGAGAAGGTACAATAATGACAGGGGATCAGGGAACTTACGAATTGATTCCACCTGGTTCTAAGGTCGCAATCGCCAACCCAGACTTTGATCAGAAAGTTGTCAAATCCATGCCCGCCAACCACCAAATGATTAAAGATGTCTCCAATGATGTGAAACGCTTATTTAAAGAGCGGCAGAGTATTCTATCTTTTGATCAATTTTTGGACATTGTAAAAGCAAGTCCTCGCAGGCTCATGCGCAACTCAGCAGAGTATTTGCGCGATTGCTTTCTCTACTTCGGGGAAACGGTCCTTCCGTCAGATAAAGAGTACGGCGCGGAGAGTATTCGAAGATTCAAACTTTTTGACATGGGGACTGAAAAAGGCGTTCCCATTGTTGGCGGAGAAGTTGTCCAACAAGAAATATTCCGCGTTTTGCAAGCATTTGTGCGCCAGGGGGTCGCAAATAAAGTTGTTTTTTTACATGGCCCCAATGGCTCCGCCAAGTCATCGACGATTGAGGCTATTTCACACGGCATGCAGAAATACAGCGAGGCTGATGAAGGTGCGGTTTACCGGTTCAATTGGATTTTTCCTGTAGATAAGAGCGCTTCTCCGCGGACGGTGACCGGTGAGTCCGGGCCGATTGGATTCGCCGCCCGCTATGATGAGAGCCAGGGCAAAGTCGAAAGTTATGCGTTCCTTGAGGACAGTCAGATCTCAAGCAAACTTCAAAGTGAGTTTAAGGAAAATCCCTTATTTCTTTTACCGATGCCTTTTAGAGAAAAAATTCTGAGAACGTTTATATCTGATTCTGAAGGTGTTAAGCCAGAGTCAGTGGAGCTTCCGCCGCACATCTTGCTACCTGGACTAAGTAAGAGAAACCAACTGATCTTTGAAAACCTTTTGGCCGCATACGACGGAGAGGTAGAAAAAGTTTTCAGGCATATTCAAGTCGAACGTTTTTTCTACTCAAGACAATATCGCATTGGAATTTCCACTGTTGAACCTCAGATGTCCATGGATGCCCAGGAAAAACAGCTAACCATGGATCGCAACGTCGCCAATCTACCCGCTGTATTGCACAATATAAGATTTACGGAGTCAATCGGAGAGATTGTTGAGGCTAATCGCGGGATTCTTGAATTTAGCGACCTACTAAAGCGTCCTTTAGAGGCCTTTAAGTATTTGTTGACTACCGTGGAGCGCGCGACTCTTGGTCTCCCATCAGCTACGCAGAACTTAGACGTTGTGTTTTTTGCTACCGCTAACGAGAAACATTTAGATGCCTTTAAGACTCTTCCCGATTTTAGCTCTTTCAGAGGACGATTTGAGCTAATTACGGTTCCCTATCTTCTTCAACTTTCAGACGAGTGCAAAATCTATAAGAGAGATGAAGTTGCGATTTCAAAATCAAAAAAAATAGCACCTCACACTATTGAGGCGCTGTGTTTGTGGGCGGTCCTGACCAGATTAAAGCATCCAGATTCGGATACATATCAGAGTGAATTTCGAGGAATCATTAATCGTCTCGATCCCTTTGCAAAGGCGATGCTTTACGATAAGCGCCAGCTTGAGGATTCCTTTGTTGCAGCAGATCAGATGCTCCTTCGCCAGCTTAGACAAGTGATCATGAATGAATCTGTTGGGAATGTTATCTATGAGGGCCGATTCGGCGCATCTCCAAGGGAGGTTCGAGCGCTGTTGTACCGGGTTGCAGAGGAGTCTGCATCGGAGACTATTACTCCGATGTCAATTTTCTTAGATCTTGAGCGTTTGCTTAAAGATCGAAGTGTTTACGACTTTTTGCAGTTTGAGCCGCGGAACAAATATCATGATGTAGCATTCTTTATAAAAAATATACGAGACTGGTTCGCCGAGGTCTTTGAAGAAGAAATGCTTGGAGCTATGCTTTTGGTCGAAGAGGGGCAATACGATCAGCTCTTGGCTAGATATGTTGAGCATGCGGTTGCGTTTATTAAGAAAGAAAAAATATTCAATCGCAAAACTGAGAACCATGAAGTTCCGTCTGAATACTTAATGAATGATGTTGAAGCAATTCTTGGTGTTAGCGGTGGAGATCCTACGAGGTTTAGAGAGAGTCTCTTGTCGAGGATTGCAAGCTATAAGATTGATAATCCGAAGGCTAAGATTGAGTTCAGTGTGATATTTTTTGACCATTTGCAAAGAATCAAAGAGCATTATTACCTTGAAAAATCGCGTTTGATTCAATCCAATATGAAGGCCATTTTGGCTCTGGGCACCGATCGGGAGCGAGAGTTAAACGACAAGCAGATTAAAGCGGCAAAATCGACGCTCCATGAACTGCAGGCGCGGTATGGCTACGACGAACTTTCTGCCCGCGAGTGTATTAAATTTCTAATGATCGCCAAAGATCGCCCGAGTGCTGAGTAGAGCATTGCGATTTAATGGCTTCGCACCAACTTTTGCAATTCGTCTCGAACTAAATCAATCGTCGACTTCCCCGTTTTGGGGTCTTTTCGGTTCTCCACATACAGTCTGGTGATGTGGACCTGGGAATTTTGGTCAATCAAACTCATTTGATCCTCAATAGGAATGACCCGAGGGAACTGAAAATCGTCTTTTTTAATAAGCCTGAGGCGGTGACGACTCGGTTCATTGTCAGATCGAGGGCGGAACCTTGTGAGCGAATTGCTGCTCGAGACTTTTTCAAATTTAAAGCCGAGACTTGAAATAACCGTGGCCGCTTCGTCGATGCTTTCCACGCCGCTCGACGGTCCTGTATTAGAAGCAACCTCAAACGCTCGCTTCCAAAGTTTGCGATGGTACATGAGGTCCTGGACAAGATCATTGAACTCTTGGAGCTCTTTTGGGTCCTTGATGATCGATTTTGCTGCATCCAAAAGAATTGACGGCATATTATACTCATCAATAGACGCATAGGCGTCGATATCTAGTGGAAGAGTCCATCCAGGTAGAAGTGTGGTGATTTTCTTGATCATAGCCTCGGCTGCCACAGAAGTTTTGTGGAAGTACAACTGCAGATACATGGAGTGCCGAGCTCTTAAATAGTCTTCAAAGGCCGCGAGACCAGAAAACTGAATGGCAAGGTGGAGAGCTTTGCCCTCTTCGTCCCAGTATATGGCCAGCGAGTTCAAAATGCGACTTTCGTCGAAAATTCCGTACACAACCCCACATTCACGGCTGTCCCGTAAAAGGTAGTCCATCCGGTCGACGTCAAATTCTCCAGATACCAATTCATGGCACAGTTGGTGAATTCCAAATTTCAATAACGGACTGTTGGGCGAGGGGGGGATCTCTGGTGCAATGATGGAAGCCACGTCTTGCGCGGTTACCTTCGGTGAGCGGATGTTGGGGTTTTCTTTGTAGATGTCTGATAGGACGCGGTCTATAGCAATGATGGTGTATAGTTCGTGTCGAACTTGCACTTGCGCCGGGTCTTTGCCTTTTGCCCGCATGGATTTGCAGCGCCCCGCTATATAGTCAGCAATATATTTTGGCATCGATGGACTTGCCGCCTGCATTTGTTGCCAGGTGGGCATAAATCCTTCGCCGCTGTGGGAAAACGGTGAGTGACCCAAATCATGCATTAGAGCCGCTAGGCGCAATGCCTGTAGTGGGTAGTCATCGCCAAATATGTCGTCGATCATTGAAAACGTTGGACTTAGAAGACCGTGCGCTGCTTTGTCTTTTCCCGAGCGTTTTTCCAATTCAATAAAGTCGTCATACTTGCGGGTCGCATTTTTCAGAGATTTTTGATTTTCATAAAGCTTGTGCCATGCAACACCAGCCAAGTGCATGACTCCAAGACTGTGCTCAAATCGGCTATGACTTGCACCTGGGAAAACATACTGTAAAAAAGCTAGTTGTTTGATGCGCCGAAGGCGCTGAACATAGGGGTGGCTGATCACTAGATCTTCGAAGTTTGAGATATTTATTGTGCCGTGGATGTTTTCTCGGATTCGCCTGGTTATTTCCATTTCCCTAAAAGACCCCCCAAAAAAAATAGGACCTTACTATAAGTACCATGAGCCTATGGACTCTTCGGCTGATGCGAAGCCTCTTAGCTTCAGTTCGGCTGCAAGTTCCTCACAGATTCTCATGGCGGCACCTGGTCCTCGGTATACCAAGGCAGTGTAAATTTGTACAGCCGATGCGCCGCGGGCTAACTTGTGAAAGGCGTCAACTCCCGACAGCACGCCACCGGAGGCGATGATCGGCAAACTGCCCTTGGTGACCTCCCATGCCCATTCAAGGCAGGCGTTCGAAGGCGATAACAAAGGATGACCGCTTTGTCCCCCGACTTCTGGCCATTCGACTCGATGTGTGTTCGATAGAATGACACCCCCAAAACCTTCGGTTTTGATGGATGTGATTAAGCTTTGGAACGCCTGGCGATCCAAGTCTGGGTCCAGCTTCACCCAGCATTTTGATCGAGTTTGCCCAGCGGCATGTGCAAGATTCGCCAAAAAATCTGCCGTGGCCAGATTTCGCAGTCCTGGGGTGTTTGGAGATGAAATATTAATTGTCAGCCATTTGGCTTGGCGCTCAAAGGTTTGTATTCCGGCCAAGTAGTCGTCTAAGGCTTTTTCGGGTGGGGTGTTTTTGTTTTTGCCAATATTAACGCCGAGGGGGACGCGCGCTGGTGACCATCCAAGTTTTTCCAATCGATTTTGAACTTTTCTGGCGCCATCACTGTTAAAGCCCATCCTGTTAATGATGGATTGTGTTTCCGGGTATCGGAAAAGTCGCGGCTTGGGATTTCCCGGTTGTGGGGCTGGTGTCACGGTGCCAAGCTCGAGAAACGACAGGCCCATCATTTCGAATGCTGACGGGCAACGAGCATTCTTGTCAAATCCGGCAGCTAGTCCGATGGGGTGTCGCAGTCGACCAATTCCGGGAAGTTCGACTTGAAGTGGGACTGAGAAACTAAAATTTTTTTGTTTGGGTAAAAACCGGAGCAATCCTCGTTCCATGGCTAGCAGTGCGATGTCGTGAGCGAGTTCGGCCGGGAGAAAACGTAGTCCAGCTGTCAGATATCGTCCAGCTGCATCGAAAGAAGTACTCATCTGGTGTGTCGTCCCTCGTTCATGGCCATGCATGAGAGTTCAAAGAATCTATCTAAGTCTATGTATCAAGACTGGGCACAGAAGCATTGATTGAGGTCTCATTCTATCGGGAGGGTCTCCATGAGGGAAGAGTTTTTGCGGATTTCGGTTAACGTCCCTAGAAGCGACAAATTAATTCGGTGATTTTGGTGAGTACCATAGCTGGTAAATATGCGCGGTGAATCGGTTTTTGGTGTATAATCAGATTCGTCAAAGTCAGGTTGGGGGGATTGCAGTGTACATCACGGGTATCAGATATCGAAAGCAAGGCGCGAATACGGTTCGCGGGTGGCGTTTATCTGCTGGTGTTGGCAAATTGAGGCCTGTTGTGGCTTTTTCGGGTGACACTAAGGAGCTTGATACGGCAGCTCATGCGCTTATTTACGCTCTTTCTGGCAAAAAGCATTCAGAATTAGCGGAAGTTTGGCTTGATGCTGCCGATGATGCGGGTGATGTTTGGACCATTGAAAGAGGTGTAAAAGGAAGTTTATTTCGTAAAAATAATCGCGTGTTATCAACGGAAGAGGCGCAGGGTTCCATTCTGGCTTCCCTGTTGGACTTGGACGCAAGTTTGAGTCAAGCTGAGGTCTTGGTCGCGCCTGTGGAGCTTCGTCAGATCATTACACGGGGGGCGGATGTTGCCGCAACCGTCTGGGACTTAAATGCTCGAGACGGAAGCCTAGAGGTTGCTGGGTTATTAGCGGCTCGCGAGCTCGCGAGCCGATGTGCAGACATGTCTGGGCAACCAGAATTGGGAGATGAAAAAAAACTATCCAGAATTGCCGGTCCATCGGCTCGCATTTTAGGAGCGCTTGAAGAGCTAAAGCGTCAGGCTGAACAGTTGGGTGACGTTCAAAATGCAGAGCAAAAGGCGGATAAAGGCCTGGAGGCCATTCAGTCTGAAGTAGATGTTTTAAATCAGATTGATCAGCTCCTGAGAAGGATAAACGAGGGCGGTGAATCTTTTTCGAAACTCTCGTCTATGCTAGAAGCATTTGACAAACGCTTGTTAGAAATTGAGAGCCAATGGACCAAAGAAACGCTGTCTGCGATCGGCCAAATGTCTGACCCTTGTCAGTTGCTTGACCAACTCGTAAGACTTCGTGCCTGGGGTCGCTTTACCGAGAATTTGGGCCGGGTCAAAGCAATTATTGAGGACCAGGTACGCCCAATTAATATTGAAGGTGCGAGAGTTTGGAGCGAATACCTTGCCGGCGCACGTTCCAATGGGCAAGAGGTCGAAAGTTGCCTTGCTAGTATGCTGCTGGGTATCAAGCAAATGGCGCAGGAGGTCGATCGGTACGTATCTCAGGCCCCGGTCACTGGAAGGTCGCAGGCGAAATCCTCCAATTGGTTCGAAAAACTCAAAGCTGGGCCAACGAAGGTGGTGGATGATCGCTTTAAAGAGGCAGCTCCCACCCTGCAGCACCAGCGGGATTGGATTACAAAATTAGCGCGTGACGTCGATGCCGTTAAAGTTGCTACGGAATTTGCTCTCCAGGCATCGCAAGGTTTATCGGACAAGGTCGCGGACGCGCGAGAACGTCTCCAGAAGGAAATGTCGACGCTTGGCACCATGACCCAGAAGTCAGCTTCTGAGCACGAGCGATTAAAGGCAGAATGGTCGAAAATGGCATCTGAAACCGCTATTTCAGATGCTGTTGCCATTGAGCAACTCGCCACGTTGATTCGGGATGCGCATGAACACCTAATTATTAAAGATACGCGGCAAGACCTGGCCGTTAGGATTGAAGATCGCAAGGCTGTCCAGTCAGCTTTGGAGTCTCAAGTGCGGCAGTGGTGGGATATCATTGGCAGCCAAAAATCTACTGATCTGGGAAATGTCTCCTTCCTGATTGCCGAGGCTAAAGGTGCCCTGAGATACCGTGAAGGCCGTCGTCAACGAATTCAAAAAGGGCTTGAAGACACAGCTCGGCTTTTTGGAGCCAGATCCACCGCTACGTGGGTCGCTGCCCGCCGAGAGGATCTGAACCGTGAATGGACAAAGTTATTTAACAGTGCGGAACTCCCCGTGGTTGAGCTGGAGGGCCAGCATACACGTGAGCTGGTAGAATTGGCCCATCGCTGCGCCGCTCTGCTAGACATTGCACGCATTGAAGAGCAGGAGCGATTTGCGGCCGCATCTCTTTGGCCGTCACGATTGGATTCGGCTGTCTTGGTCTACCGCTGGGCTGACGAGCGTGTAGCTCCAACTCAGAAAAGTAGTTTTGCAAAGGCATTGACTTCTTTTACCGGTGACGGCAGCGTGCCTGTCGTGCTGTTAATTAGCGATGCGGACCTGTGCAAGGTACTGGTCAAGTCCGGAACTGGCAGCGCGTCTCCCATAGAGCTTGACGGAGTTGCAGCAATTGAAGGTCCTCGACGCGAAGGGGCTATTGTCAAAGCAGAACTAAAGGGCCGTCGGCCAAACATTTCGGCCTCGACTAAGCCTGCTGGGCCCGAGACTGAGCCCCCTCAGACGGTCAAGCCGAGCCTCTCTTCTCGTGCGGAAGCAGCACTCCGTGTTTTAAACCCAAAGAGCCCAAGATAGTCGTTTCTCTACTATTATGATGAGGGCGGTGGATTGCCAATTATTTGGCCACCGCCTTTTGTTTTGTCCCGTGCGCTCGTTAAAGGTTTTTTCTTCCTGCCGCATATTTCTCGAGGTTTTTGGGAAAAATTTTGCTGGCTGTTAGAGAAGTTCGACGCCAATTCCCGACCGTTCTGATTGAAGGCTGATGAAGTCTACTGATCTCCCAAAAAGGGAAGCGCACGCGACGGTCCAATCCTGGGCGCTAAAATCTGGCAAAATGGATGCCCCCCCCTTGAGAGATTAATTTTCGCTTCGTCCAGTGCGCATGTTTTAGTGCAAAGGCTTATACAGCAACGACTTGAAGCCGTAGCGAATGAAGTATTTAGCGTCTGTTGGCGCTCAAGGAACTGAGGGAGACGCTGCGAATTGATCGGGTGGCGAGATTTTTTTTGGGGGTGACTTGCAGGTGCAGCGGTTTATCTCTGTGTCGAGGGCATCGTCCAACTTGACGTTTCTTTTTTGCCTAGCGACCACCGACACATAGTCACAAATAGGCAGAGGCCGCCTTTTTTAAGACGAATGTGGATGACAGCAAGTCGCTGCGCCCCAACAATTTCAAGGATCGCGTAGATTTTTATATTTGTCGCTCAGAAGAGTGATTTCCAGCGTCGCCCTGAGCATATGAAACGTCAATTAGTCGGCGTGAGATCAAGTTTTTTCATCGCCCCGAGATGCTCTGTCAAAAAAAAATGAAAAAAGTTTTTATTGAGGTATAGGATTTTGTCTCCTTGTTGTGTTATTATTTTTTTATAAGCTTCTCAGTTAATGAAAAATCTATACTCGGGAGAGTATGGTCTGGGGCTTAAAGACGAGAGTCGAAGAACAAATTTTAGGAGGAGTGCAACAATGGATAACATGGAACAAGGAGCAGCCGTGGCTAAGAAAGCAACTAAGAAAAAAGCAACTAAGAAAAAAGCAGCTAAGAAGTCAGCTAAAAAAGCGACTAAAAAAGCTACTAAAAAAGCAACCAAGAAGGCTGCTAAAAAAGCGACTAAAAAAGCTACTCGCAAAGCAACCAAGAAGGTCGCTAAGAAAGCTACTAAGAAGGCTGCCAAGAAGAAGTAATTCTTCTTGGGTTTCCCTTTTAGGGGCCCTTGAAAATCGAGCTCTGTGTGAGTTTTGCTCACACAGAGCTTTTTTTCGCCCAAACTGCACAAACAATAGACATAGCCCCGTAAATGTATTGAAGCGACTGGGTTTTATTGGCATAACCGAACCCTCGTTTTAAGGACGAATGTTGATAGAACTCGCTTCTGAGGAGGGTTAGGTAGTGTCTGTTATTGGTATTATTGCCATTTGCGGGGTCTTGGCGTTAGCCGTTGCCGCATACTTTGCGCTAAGAGTGAATTCTTTGAAACTAACGGCGGCGGAAATTAACGCTTCCGAAGACGTCGTATCGCGGCTAAAGGAAATTTCCGGAGCTATCTCTGAGGGGGCGATGGCCTTCTTGGCTCAGGAGTATAAATTTGTCGGCGTATTCGTTGCCGCTTTCGCTGTGGTCATATTATTTGCCCTTGATAATCCAGACACAGCTGGAGTCAATGAGGGTGCCTACAGTGCTGGCGCATTTGTATTAGGTGCCTTGATCTCCAGTGTTTGTGCATTCATGGGTATGAAAATAGCAACGCTTGGCAACGTCCGCACAGCTGTGGCGGCGCGTCGAAGCATCACGGATGCTTTCAAGGTGGCCTTCCAGTCGGGCGCAGTCATGGGATTTGGATTGACCGGTCTTGCCGTTTTGGGGTTATTGGCCGTCGTGGTCATGTTCGAATCCTCCCTCCAATCCTTGGGTCTTGAGAAGCATATTATTATGGAAATGGTTGCCGGGTTTGGTCTTGGCGGGTCTACGGTAGCTCTCTTTGGTCGAGTCGGTGGTGGTATTTATACAAAGGCCGCTGACGTTGGGGCTGACTTGGTCGGTAAAGTGGAAGCTGGTATCCCAGAGGATGACCCTCGGAACCCGGCAGTTATCGCAGATAACGTAGGCGATAACGTAGGCGATATCGCAGGTATGGGCGCTGACTTGTTTGGATCATGCGCTGAAGCTACTTGCGCCGCACTAGTTATTGGTGCAACTTCGGCCGCTTTGGTGGATGACTCAGGTCAAGCACTTTTATACCCTCTGCTCATTAGCGCTCTCGGAATTCCAGTCTGTTTAGTTACGGCATTTTTTGCCCGTTTGAAGGCAAACGCGACGCAGGTTGAGCCAACTCTTCGTGGCCAGCTTATTATCTCCACAATTCTTATGTCGATTACCCTCTATTTTGCGACTAATGCATTCATGATTGATACGTTCTCTATTGGCGGTATGGAGATAACGAAGGACAAGGTTCTGTATTCTGTTTTGGCTGGATTGTGGTCTGGTATGCTGATCGGATACATGACCGAAGTCTACACATCCCATGGATTCAAACATGTTCGTCGCCTAGCTGCCGCCTCTGATAAAGGTCCTGCGATTAACATTATTTACGGACTATCGCTGGGATACGAATCGGCAGTTGTTCCAGTTTTAGCAATTGCTGTGACCGTCTATGCGTCCTGGACCATGGCCGGCATGTACGGCATTGCACTGTCTGCAATTGGCATGATTTCTACCATTGCCACTGGCCTTACAATTGACGCTTATGGACCGGTCTCTGACAACGCTGGCGGTATCGCTGAGATGGCAGAGCTTGGTAAAGAAATTCGCGAAAGAACGGACTTGCTGGACGCCGCTGGTAATACCACTGCCGCAATTGGTAAAGGTTTTGCGATTGGATCTGCTGTTTTGACGGCACTGGCCTTGTTTGCGGCGTTCTTGACTCGGGCTCATTTTGAGTCCTTAAATATGCTGACTCCGATGGTGTTTGCAGGACTTTTTGTTGGAGGCGTATTGCCTTTCCTTTTTACGGCTCAGACAATGCTCGCAGTTGGGCGTGCGGCTGAGGGGATGATTCACGAGGTCCGTCGTCAATTCCGTGAAATTCCGGGTCTCCTTGAGGGCAAGGCCCGGCCTGACTACCGAAGCTGTGTTGCTATTTCGACGAATTCAGCGCTCAAAGAAATGGTGGCTCCTGCTATTTTGGTGATTGCTTCACCAATTGTTGTTGGGGTGGTTTTTGGCGTTGAGGCACTCGCTGGCGTTCTGGCTGGTTCTATGGTCTCGGGCATTGTCATGGCACTGTCCACCTCAAATTCTGGCGGTGGATGGGATAATGCCAAGAAATATATCGAGAAAAACGAGGGTAAAGGCACTGATAAGCACAAAGCGGCTGTCGTCGGCGATACTGTCGGCGATCCGTTTAAGGATACATCGGGCCCGTCCTTGAATATTCTTATGAAGCTCATGGCGATTATTAGTCTTGTCTTTGTTCCATTCTTTCAGTCAGCCCACTCTTGGTTGCTGGGTGTACTTGGATTGGGACAGTAAGACCGATTTACTGGTAAAATGGGGCGCGCAACTAATGCGCGCCCTTTTTTTATCTTGGGCATGTGCTTCAATAAGCTAAAGTCAACGAGACGTGTTGAGGTGATCCTATGACGATTCGGATATTTGTAACAGGTGGAACGTTCGACAAAGAATATAACGAGATCGATGGGAGTCTTTACTTTAAAGATTCTCACATCAATGAACTTTTAGCCCTGGGACGCTGCAAGAAAGAGGTCGTATCGACAACATTAATGATGGTCGATAGCCTCGATATGAATGATGGTGATCGTCAGACGATTCTTGATAATTGCCGAAGAGCGCATGAAGATAAAATTATCATCACCCACGGCACCGACTCTATGACAGATACGGCAAAAGTCCTAGGACAAGCTAAACTCGCTAAAACAATCATTCTAACGGGAGCCATGATCCCATTTAAGTTTGGAAGTTCTGATGGGCTTTTTAATATGGGCTGTGCCATTGGATGTGCACAGGCGCTGCCACATGGCGTTTATATCGCCATGAACGGCCGTTTTTTCAATTGGGATAACGTCCGGAAAAATCGAAAACGCGGTGAGTTTGAGGAACTAAATGCCGATTAGGCCGTTTTTTAATTCAAGTGAGAACTTTAAATATCAAAATTCGCTGATCCGTGACCGATCTCCACCCCATTTAAGATCACTTTGTAATGAATCGGCACGACTTTTGAGACCATTGCACTGACACCGCAAAATTTTGTCAGGCTTTCATGAACGGCCTGCTTCAAGGCTTCGTCCGGGATATCTGAACCGCCGACTTCAAAGTCTATTTGCACAGATTTAAAAACGCGAGGATGCTCGGACCGAGGTTCAGCGTCACCGCGCAATAAGAGCTTTGCGGGTTTTAGTTTGTATTTTTTAAGGACGGCAATGATGTCCATGCCAGTACAGCCGAGAATGCTTGCGAGCATGAATTCCTTTGGACTTGGGCCGCGATTGTCGCCCCCAGCCGCCGCTTGGGTATCCATGATAAAGTTGTGGTCTCGGATTTTTGATTCGAAAGTGAAGTTCTCTTTGTAAGTGATCTCAGCTTTCATTAAATCTCCTCGATATTGTCTTCATTGACCTTGAATAGGAAGACAGGCCAGCTACTTTCACGTTCACTATCGATGGCGGCATCTGTTTTCGGAAAATATGAGTCCCATTTGTTATTCATTGATTGTAAGCGGCGGGCAGTCTCGTAGCGGTTAAAGCCAAATCGAGCGGCCTCCGCGGCCAAATTGCCAAGGCGATGTCCGATAATTTGATAGTCGATTCGGCTTGCAGCCTGGGCCGTTGTGAAATAGTCGTTGTCTGAACGCGGTGTATCGATTGTTTGCGGTAAATTGCGATAATTTCCAATAAAATCTACAAATATGGCGCCCTGCAGAGCATCGTCTCTTGGGACAACCAGGGCGGGAGACCTCCATTGTTGATTCCCGGCAAAAATAATATTACGTCCGGGTAGTGAGGTCGCGACAATATTTACGATATGCCGGACCATGCGAAAATTATCTAAAATAAGGACGGCGCAACGAGTATTTACACCTGAAACTATTGCGGTTTGCGACTTGACCGCATCCAAAATCGATTGCGGCTGATCGGGGTTATAGGAGGCTTCCGCATAGTTGACGCTGCCTCCCAATTGAATGCGTAATAATTGATATAGTTCGATGTTGGCGTTGTGGGGGTGCAAAACCACGACATTTTTGACGTCTTGAGATTTAAATTTATCCGCCAATCTAAGAGCTAGTCTTTTGACTGGAGGGTAGACGCGCATTGATTGCGATGTTCGACCCAGTCCAGCATTGGCACTAACAATAAGTGCAGGAGTCTGCGATAGATCAGCCACCTCGACGATGGCGCTTGCGTGAGGTGAGGTGAGACCGCCAATGAGCATCGACACGCGATCGATGTGGACCAGTTCAGCTGCAGCTTTTAGAGCTTGGTCGCGGTCCTTTGGAATTCGGCGCACGACTACTGTTTTTTCAGGGTTAAATCCTGCTCTGGCAAGTTCAAGATTCATTTGCTCAAGAATGATTTTAAGGGCAGGTTCGTTAGAAGATGAGGCAGGGAGAATGATGCCCACCCGCTGGCTCTTCGATCCAAAGATTTCATCAAGATCGCTTAGAATCATTCCGCGTTTCTTAAATGACTTGCAATGAGACACCTTGTAGGAGGCCAGGCGTTCTGGCCATTTCAAATTTGCTCGTTGTTCCGATGAAAGAGGAGCTAAGGATGCAATTAGCTGTGCCGGAATAGCATCAACGGCTTTTTCGCAGTAT
>Ga0214921_10001911_pt1 | contig 34895 bp, 30 predicted proteins | sample LL1505_MetaG_FD_177992 | JGI IMG/M metagenome (GOLD analysis project Ga0214921, IMG submission 177992) | Freshwater microbial communities from Lake Lanier, Atlanta, Georgia, United States - LL-1505 | ecosystem: Environmental > Aquatic > Freshwater > Lake | place: USA: Georgia | collected... | reverse complement strand
TGCGCAATTTACACCCATTTTTTTTAATGGGTAAGCAATTTGAAGATTTCTTCTAAACTTGCTGCTTGCGTCTGCAAACGTTCTATATGCAAGCCTCTCTCCAAAGCCAAGGCCATGATATATTGTCTCGCCTGATCTAATTCCACAGTGTCTTTGGCTTGAATGACTAACGTGCGTTTGTCTTGCTGTGCTATTAAATTGTACTTTAATTGAATGGACTCAAGAATCGCTGTAATATCTTCTTGGAATTGCACTAGTAAATTGTGTTGACTAGATTGAGTTAGTGATGCAATAGATTGATTGGCCACAAGCTTGCCCTGATGTAAAACCAATACCCTATCTGTAATTGCCGACACTTCTTGTAAAATATGGGATGAAAATAAAATCATAGCATCTGCACTCAGGGATTGAATCAACCCTCTAATTTCTATCAACTGATTCGGATCCAAACCAGCAGTAGGCTCGTCTAGTAAAATTAATTTAGGCGCATGCAAAATAGCAGCGGCAATACCAACCCTTTGCTTAAATCCTTTAGACAAATGCCCAATTTTTTTATGCTGCATGGATTGCAATCCTGTCTGTGCAATCACTTCTTGAATTCTTTTGGATGGCGCAGTTATTGTGTGTGCACCGGCTAAAAAATTTAAATATTCAATGACAAATAAGTCTTCGTACAAAGGATTGGATTCAGGCAAATAGCCAATCATTTTTTTATAGGCTACTTCGTCTTTTTGTAGATCGATACCTGATAATTGTATTGAACCAGCATCTGGACTTAGACAGCCTGCAATCATTTTTAAAGTGGTACTCTTGCCTGCCCCATTTGGCCCAAGAAAACCTACAATCTCACCAGGCTGAATCGAAAAACTCAGGGGTTCAACTGCTGTGAATTGATTAAATTTTTTGGATATGGCTTGTACATTCAATGACATACTCAAAAGTAAAGCATTATTCTAGATCTTTAGAGCTTGCTGGCAATTGATCGTATTCCCCTTTAAAAGCATAGTAGCCAAAAATGAAGAAGCCGATGCAAATGGGTGTAAAGATGGTTAGGATAATTACCCATTGTAAAGTCACATTGGATCTTGTTAATGTAGTAGCTGCTGCAATTTTTTGGATGGCTTGGGATGCTAAAAACCATATAATTGCTGGCGCTAAAAACATCCAAACCAAGCCTAATATTTTTTTTAATGTATTCATATTATTTTTTTTTAGTCCATGACTTCCCTATCCACCTTATTGGTTAAATAAATGACCCCAATGAATAAACAAATGGATGCAACACCTATTGGATACCATAAACCTGCAAGCGGATCCCCAGCAGGTTTGTCTGCAGTTTTTGTAAACTCCACAATCAAGGTGCCCAAGAAAGGTACCAACCCACCAAATACGCCATTTCCAATATGATAAGGCAAGGACATAGATGTGTAGCGGATTTTAGTTGGAAACAATTCCACCAAGAAAGCAGCGATTGGTCCATACACCATGGTGACATACAATATCTGTATAAAAACTAGCCAAATTAAATTCCAATACGTGTCATGATCCAATGTCTTTTCTACAACTATATTTGGTTTTAAAGAGGCAGCAGCAATGGTCACTTCCTGCGATTTTGAAGCATCCAAAATAGCCCCTTTAACAGGTTTTAATTTTACCACAATGGTATCTAATTTGGTTGCATCCATTGCATTTGGTTGCGTGTAATAAATACTTCCTGTACTTGCATTTTTAACGATATCAGTTAAAAATAAAGTGTCTGTTTTGGTATAACTAAATTTAGCACCATCGGTATATGCGGTGTCTATTTTTTGCACCAGATATAATTTTGTACAAACTTTCTCGTCTACAATGGCCAATTTTTCAGAAACAACCGTATGCGTTAGATCAATTTTTTCAGTCCTATTTTTTGCATTGGTCGCATCTAAAAAATATTGATAAATGGGTCTGTATGTTAGTATGCCCGCGAGCATCCCAAACATCATGATCCACTTTCTTCCAATTCGATCACTTAAATAACCAAACACCACAAAGAAAGGGGTGGCAAACAAAATGGCCCAGAGCATTAAATTTCTGGACTGCACAAATTCAACTTTACAAACAGTCTCAATAAAACTTTGTGCGTAAAATTGTCCGGTATACCAAATTACACCTTGTCCCATCACTGCGCCAAATAAAGCTAATAGGACCATTTTAAAATTGGCTTTATGTCCGAAGCTTTCTTTTAAAGGATTGGTAGAAGTTTTGCCTTCAGATTTTAATTTAGTGAACATAGGTGATTCACTCATTTTCATTCTAATTAAAATAGACACTCCTACTAAAATAATCGACATCCAAAATGGATACCTCCATCCACCCCATTCTGAACTAAATGCTTCCACACCTTGATTCGATCTTATTAAAATAATCACCCCTAATGCTAAAAATAATCCTAAGGTGGCTGTTGTCTGAATCCAGCTGGTCCAAAAGCCACGTCTATTTGCTGGCGCATGTTCTGCAACATAAGTGGCAGCACCACCATATTCACCTCCCAAAGCCAATCCTTGCAACAATCTTAAAATCAACACTAAGATGGGGGCCGCCCAACCAATGGTTGCAAAACCAGGCACCAAGCCAATTGCAAATGTAGATCCACCCATCAAAACCAAGGTCAATAAGAAAGTATACTTACGTCCAATCAAATCTCCTAATCTTCCAAAAACCAATGCCCCAAATGGTCTTACAATAAAGCCTGCAGCAAAAATGGCGAGTGTACTTAATAGTGCCGAAGTGCCTGCATCTGATGGAAAAAATTGTTTTGAAATAATGGTTGCCAACATGCCAAAAATGTAAAAATCATACCATTCAATAAGGGTACCTACAGAAGATGCACCAATCACCAAACTAATTTTACTAGGCTTTATGTCCAAACTCATTTTAAAATATTTAATTGCTAGCATTCAAGTTAATTCAATCAACTTAAAAAATGTAAATTTGGAAGACTAATTTTAAATCAGACCATGTCTTATCCATACCAAATAAAAAACCTTGAAGGTTACCAGGAAGCTTATCAAAAAAGTATTCAAGATCCAGACAGATTTTGGGGTGAAATAGCTACACATTTTACTTGGCATAAAAAATGGGACAAAGTAAGTGCATGGAATTTTAAAGACCCCAGCATTCAATGGTTTGTAGGAGGAAAATTAAATATCACTGAAAATTGTTTAGATAGACATTTAGCAACCATGGGCGATAAGCCTGCCATCATTTGGGAACCGAATGATCCAGCAGAACAGCACCGCATCCTCACCTATAAGCAACTGCATTTTAAAGTATGTCAGTTTGCACAAGTCCTGTATAATAATGGTGTAAAAAAAGGTGACCGTGTGTGTATTTATATGGGTATGATTCCTGAATTAGCCATTGCTGTATTGGCTTGCGCAAGAATTGGTGCTATTCATAGTGTGATTTTTGGTGGCTTCTCTGCACAAAGTATTGCAGACAGATTAGACGATGCTAAAGCCAATTTTATCATTACATGTGATGGCGCATTTAGAGGCGCAAAAGATATTCCTTTAAAGTCGGTGATTGACGATGCACTAATTGGAAACAAAAATATTCAACGTGTCATTGTTTGCACAAGAACTAGAACAGCAGTGTCCATGTTACAAGGAAGAGATGTTTGGTGGGAAGATGAAATTAAAAAAGTAGAAACCGAGGGCATACAATTTGTTCCAGCAGAAGTAATGGATGCAGAAGATCCATTATTCATTTTGTATACTTCGGGGTCAACAGGAAAACCAAAAGGCGTAGTGCATTCTGTGGCTGGTTATATGGTGTATACCAATTATACTTTTGTAAATACATTCAATTATAACCCTAATGATTTATTCTTTTGTACCGCAGATGTTGGTTGGATTACAGGGCATAGCTATATTGTATATGCGCCATTAAGTGCTGGTGGGACTTCTATGATGTTTGAAGGCATCCCCACTTTTCCAGACGCGGGTAGATTCTGGAATATCATCGATAAATTCAAAGTCAATATTTTATACACTGCGCCTACGGCCATTCGCTCATTAATGGGTTTTGGTTTAGGCCCTGTGCAGGGACATGATTTAAGTAGTTTAAAAGTATTAGGAACCGTTGGTGAACCCATTAACGAGGAAGCTTGGAATTGGTACAACGAACATATTGGGAAAAATAAATGTCCTATTGTAGACACTTGGTGGCAAACAGAAACAGGTGGCATCATGATTTCTAATATGGCAGGTATCACACCTGGAAAAGCAGGATGGGCCACCTATCCTATGCCGGGCATTGAACCCATTTTAGTAGATGATAAAGGAGCAGAGATTACGGAAAAGGACGAGGAAGGGATGTACCGTGGCAACTTATGCATCAAGCAAGCATGGCCTTCCACAATAAGAACAACTTACGGTGATCATGAAAGATGTAGGACCAATTATTTTGCTACTTATGACAATTTATATTTTACCGGTGATGGCGCATTCAGAAACGAAGCAGGACAATATAGAATCACAGGACGCGTGGATGATGTATTGAATGTGAGTGGCCACAGGATTGGTACTGCAGAAGTTGAAAATGCCATTAATATGCATGCAGGCGTGGTAGAAAGTGCGGTGGTAGGTTATCCGCATGATATTAAAGGTCAAGGTATTTATGCTTATGTCATTTATACAGGATCGCATGCGCAAGACACACATGGCAGTGCAGAGATGATACGTAAAGACATTCTACAAACAGTGACAAGAATCATTGGACCCATTGCTAAACCAGATAAAATTCAATTTGTTTCCGGATTACCAAAAACAAGATCAGGCAAAATTATGCGTCGTATTCTGCGCAAAGTAGCAGAAGGTGAATTAAATAGTTTAGGCGATACCTCTACCCTACTTGATCCTGCGGTGGTGGATGAAATTGTTAAAGGTGTTATCTAAAATAAAGCAGCCTCGAAATATTCGAGGCTGCTTTATTTTATCATTCTTATTGATCCATTAAACTTTTTAGTTTCTTAGATAAGAAGAAAAGAATCAAAGAAGCAATTCCTGCCATGAATACAAAGAACATAAAGAACTCATGCAAGTTGGTGATTTGATACCCTGCGAAAGAAGTTGTTTGACCATTTTCTGGATACAATGTACTAAATACACCTGCTAATTTATTTGCAAAGGCATTTGCCGTAAACCATACTGCCATTAACAAAGAAGCGAACTTAAGTGGCGCTAATTTGTTGAATAAAGAAAGTCCAATTGGAGATAAACAAAGTTCACCAAAAGTGTGCATCATGTACATACCTATCAACCAAATCATACTCACTTTAACGCCAGTTCCTACGCCATTCACGCCTGTCGCAATCCACAAATAACCTAATGCCAATAGCATTAAACCCATCGCCATTTTAAATGGTGAAGAAGGCTCTCTGTTTGCTTTACCTAGTTTAATCCAAATCCATGCTACCAATGGTGCAAGCGTAACAACGAAAATGGAATTTAAAGATTGGAAGAAACTTGTTGGCACCACATAAAATCCTAAATCGCGCTGTGTGTTTTCAGAGGCAAAGAAAGTTAGCGATGCACCTGCTTGTTCAAATGCACTCCAGAAAAAGATCACAAAGAAAGACACTGTAAACAATACTACGACTTTCTTTTTTTGAATAGCATCTAATGACTTATCTGAGAAGATGATAAACGCAATTAATAAAATACAACCAATCAATAACCAGAATAAATAACTCACCACTTTAATATCAATATATACCAATGCGATTGTTAAAAGAGAAAGTAAAAACAGCAACCCTACCATTACTGGAATTTTCTGTAAAATTTTTGGTGCATCTTTTGGTGCATCGCCAATAGACAATCCATCTGCGTCTACTAAATGTTTTTTCTGAAATATCATTTGTGTGATTACACTCAAAAGCATCGCCACGCCACCTGCAAAAAAGGCCCATTTAAAATCTCCATTATTTCCTGTATCTCCAAAAAAGCCACAAACAATTGGACCTAGTGCACCGCCCGTATTGATCCCCATGTAAAAAATAGTATAGGCTGCGTCTATTTTTGAATCCCCTTTTTTATACAATTGTCCCACCATGCTAGAAATATTTGGCTTAAAAAAACCATTCCCTGCAATCATACAACCTAAGCCAGTGTAAAATAATGGCATCGCTATTGCGGCATTGTCATAAAAATGACCGCAAAAGAACAAGACAAATTCACCAATGGCCATAACCAATCCGCCTGCAATAATGGATCGCTTATTACCCCAGTAACGATCTGCGATATAGCCACCTAATAAGGGCGTTAAGTATACCAAGCCGGTATAACTTCCATATACTTGTGAAGCATCATTCTGATTAAAAGCCATTGCTTTCACTAAAAACAAGACCAAAATGGCACGCATGCCATAATAGTTAAATCGCTCCCACATTTCTGTAGCGAATAAAACATAAAGACCTTTTGGATGGCTTTGTGAAGTTGTAGACATAATAAAACGTTTATTTAATTGGTACAAAATAATAAAATCCCTTCAATAAATTTTACTTTCGTGCTGCAATCACCTTAATTATGAATATTCTACTAATTGGTTCAGGCGGAAGAGAGCATGCTTTGGCCTGGAAAATAGCTCAAAGTTACCATTGTGATCATTTGTATATCGCACCTGGCAACCCAGGTACAGCAGCTATTGGAGCTAATTTACCCATTGCAATAGACGATTTTGAGGGATTGAAGCAGGCAGCCATTACCCACCAAATTGATATGATCATTGTTGGACCTGAAGAGCCATTGGTAAAAGGTATTTTTGACTTTTTTGCAAATGACCCATCCACGGAAGCAATCAATGTCATAGGACCTTCTGCAGCAGCTGCGCAATTAGAAGGCAGTAAAGCATTTAGTAAGCATTTCATGCAAAGGCACCATATTCCAACAGCTGGTTATGCTGAATTTACCATTGACAACTACGAAGAAGGGAAGCAATATATTGCTGCACATAAACTACCAATTGTTTTAAAAGCAGATGGACTAGCAGCTGGAAAGGGCGTGATCATTGCAACAACGCACCAAGAAGCCTTAGAAAGTTTTGAATCCATGTTGCAACATAAGCAATTTGGCACTGCTAGTGCTAGGGTGGTGATTGAGGAATTTTTAACAGGGATTGAAGTCAGTGTTTTTGCACTAACCGATGGTAAAAATTACCAAATTATTGGACACGCAAAGGACTACAAACGAATAGGAGAAGGCGATACAGGCCTAAATACGGGAGGAATGGGTTGTGTAAGTCCAGTACCATTTATGGATGATGCTTTTATGAAAAAAGTGGAAGAAAAGATCGTAGGTCCTACTATAAAAGGTATTGCCGAGGAAGGATTGGTCTATAAAGGGTTTGTCTTTTTTGGCTTAATGAACTGTGATGGGGAGCCATCTGTCATTGAATACAATTGTCGCTTGGGAGACCCTGAAACTGAAGTAATTCTACCCCGTTTGCAAACCGACTTAGTAAGCATTTTAGCTGCTACCGACAATGGTACATTAGAAGATGTAAATATTGAATACAATGAGGGCGCATTTGCCACTGTGATGGCGGTAAGTGGAGGCTATCCTGGTGACTACCAAAAAGGATTCCCAATCTCTGGTATTGAGCTTGTTACTAAAGAAACAAAAACCACGCTTTTCCAAGCTGGGACTGGATTTAAGGAAGATGCCATCGTCACCAATGGAGGTCGAGTTTTAACCATTACAGCGCAAGGCAAAACCATTTCAGAAGCAGTCGATACAGCTAAAAACGCATTAGGGCAGATTCAATTCGAAGGCATGAATTTTAGAAAGGATATTGGTTACGAGTTCTTGGGATAAACTTTGTTGAATATCCTTGTTGATAATTATTCTTATTCATTTTTTAAAAAGCTTTGTAGTTCAAGGATTTTAGATGATTTTTGCATCATTACAATGAACGTAAAATACTGAACGAATATGGGCTTATTTAACTTTTTCACCCAAGAGATTGCAATGGACTTGGGCACCGCAAATACACTGATCATCCACAATGATGAAGTAGTCGTTAACGAACCTTCAATTATTGCCTTAAACAGGAATAATATGAAAGAGGTTTTAGGTGTTGGGAAAAAGGCATTGTTGATGCATGAAAAAACACACGAAAGCATTAAAACTGTTCGTCCATTAAAGGATGGTGTAATCGCCGACTTCAACGCTGCGGAATTAATGATTCGTGAGTTGATGAAAATGATTTATCCAAAAAAACCATTGTTTCCTCCAAGTTGGAGAATGGTGATTTGTATTCCATCTTCCATTACTGAAGTAGAAAAAAGAGCGGTGCGTGATAGTGCAGAACAAGCAGGCGCAAAAGAAGTTTACATGATTCACGAACCTATGGCTGCTGCATTGGGTATTGGTATTGATGTAGAAGAGCCAGTTGGAAATATGATTATTGATATTGGAGGTGGTACAACAGGTATTACTGTGATTGCATTAGCAGGTATTGTTTGTGATCAAAGTATTCGTGTTGCTGGTGATGAATTTACTGCCGATATCATGGAAGCATTGAGACGTTACCATAGTTTATTAATTGGTGAGCGTACTGCAGAACAAATTAAAATTCATGTGGGTGCTGCATTAAAAGATTTAGACAACCCACCAGAAGATATGCCAGTAAATGGTAGAGACTTAGTGACAGGTATTCCAAAACAAATTATGGTCTCTTACCAAGAAGTGGCAGAGGCATTAGATAAAAGTATTTTCAAAATCGAAGAAGCTATCTTAAAAGCTTTAGAGACTACACCTCCAGAACTCGCTGCAGACATCTATCGTAGAGGTTTATACATTACAGGCGGTGGTTCACTTTTAAGAGGTTTGGATAAAAGATTAAGTGCAAAAATTAAATTACCAGTTCATGTAGCCGACGATCCGTTAAAGAGTGTTGTGCGTGGAACAGGGATTGCATTGAAAAACTACCAACGTTTTCCATTTATTATGAGATAATACCTAATGAAGAATATCATTGGCTTTATACGACAGAACTTCACTTTTTTTAGCTTCCTGATACTTCAGATTGTATCGTTGGTCATGTTGTCTTCTTACAGCAAATCACACGAAACTTTTTTTGGCAATTGGAATAATGCCGTTGCCGGAAATGTGAATTCCTATTACAATGCATGGGCATACTTTTTTGATTTAAAAGCAACCAACGCAAAATTAGTGGCAGAAAATGTCGCGCTTAGAAATGAACTTGCTCAAAACTTTGTGCCTTATGATACGAGTGTAAAATCTGGTACTTTAATTTTAAGAAAAGATAGTTTAGAAAAAATTAGAAAATTCTTTTACTACCCGGCCAAAGTGGTGGGTAATAGTTTTACACTTCAAAAAAATTATATCACCATTGAACGCGGTTCTTTAGAAGGTGTGAAAAAAGACATGGCTGCGATAAGTCCAGATGGATCCATTGTTGGTGTGGTGGTAGAAGTAAATGAGCACTATAGTAAAATTATGAGCTTATTACATCGCAATAGTAAAGTAAGTGCGATGTTGAAAAGAGATCGTATTGCTGGTAGTATAGAATGGGATGGAATGAGTCCAGATATTTTATTGTTAAAAAATATTTCTAAAAGTGCTTTACCTAAAATTGGTGATACGGTTTTGACTAGTCCTTACTCATCTAGCTTCCCAGCGCAATTGATGATTGGTAGGGTCGCAAGTATCGTCAAGGACCCTTCTAGTAATTTCTTGACTTTAAATATTAAATCTACCACCAATTTTTACAATTTAGAATTTGTATACTTGGTTGAAAATAAAAGAATGGAAGCTCAATCCAATATAGAGCAAAAGGAGGAAGGCAATGAATAATATCTTAAAAAATAGCTTCAGATTTATACTCTTCTTATTGATACAGATTATCATTTTGAACGAGATCCCGCCTATCCACCAATTTATCACCCCTTATCTGTATTTTATTTTTATCCTTTGGCTGCCATTTGGCAATAACAGAATAACAACAACATTATTGGGCTTTGTCCTTGGATATACTTTAGACATATTTACCAATACCCCTGGTCTACATGCAGCAGCAGCTACATTGATTGGTTACCTTAGACCAACTATTTTAAATCTTCTTTTGGCACAAGAACTATCAGAGGAATTAACCAAGGAGCCAAGCATTGGAACCATGGGATGGGGGCCATTTACATTTTATATATTTTCACTTACGTTTATACACCACTTTTATTTAGTGTTATTAGAGTGGTTGCAATTTGGCAACTTTAGCTATTTTATAGGAAAAGTATTTTTCACAACCGGGATGAGTATGCTATTAATTTTATTAGTAGAGCTCTTACTGAACAGAAGGAAGCTAAAAAGATAATACATGTCAGTATACAATCAGAATCGAGGCGGTATTATTCAAATCATCATTGGCACTATTTTTTTTCTGATTGTGGCACAATTGGTGAGTCTTCAAGTGATTTCTAATAAATACAAATTAGCTGCAGACAACAATGCCATTTTTAGAAAGATCATTTACCCAGACCGTGGCATCATTTACGACAGAAAAAAGAGAGCCCTCTTAGAAAATACCATTAGTTACGACTTAGTGGTGATCCCTAACGAAGCTAAAGGAGTCGATACGGCTGCATTATGCAATATCCTTCATATTGATAAAGCAGAATACAGCAAAAGAATTGTGGAAGCAATCATTAAAAATACAAGGGTAAAAGCGGGTGTATTTGAACCTTTTTTAACGCCTGAGATTTACGCACAATTAAATGAAAATTTATATCGATTTCCTGGTTTTTCTTTATCAGAACGTTCCATCAGAAGCTATCCTTATAATACGGCTGCACTTGTTTTAGGCTATGTAGCAGAAGTAGATGTGAAATTTTTAAAAGAGCATGAATCAGAAGGTTATGAGATGGGTGATTATGCAGGCATGATCGGATTAGAAAAAAATTACGAATCGGTGTTGATGGGTCAGAGAGGTGTTAAGCGTTTTTTACGAGATAATAAAGGAAAGATACAAGGGCCTTATGAAAAAGGCGAATTTGATACAGTCGCTGTTGCAGGAAAAAATTTATATACAAGCATTGATGTACAAGTACAACAACTTGCAGAAAAATTATTACAAAATAAAATTGGAAGTGCCGTTGCAATCAATCCAAAAACAGGTGGCGTCATTGCGATGGCTTCTAGTCCAAGCTATAATCCAAATTTATTAACAGGCAGTCAAAGAAGAAAAACAATTGGCAGGTTGCTATTAGATACGGCAAGACCTATCTACAATCGCGCGATCAAAGGACAATATCCACCTGGATCTACTTTTAAACCTTTAGGCGCCTTAATTGCATTAGACGAGGGCTTGATCACGCCCAATTACGGCTACAATTGTTTTGGATCTTATGGTGCATGTGGTGATCCAAGAAAATGTGAACACCATAATGCAGGACATGCTGCTAATTTACAATTGGCATTGGCTTATTCTTGTAATTCTTATTTCTTACAGGTATTTAGAATGGCCATTGACAATCCAAAATATAAATCAGCTAAAGAAGGCTATCTAAAGTGGAAAGAATACATGAATGCTTTTGGATTTGGACGTAAACTTGGTATTGACTTGCCAAGTGAAAACAAAGCAAATATTCCTGACACTGCACGATACAATAAAGACTTTGGGAATCCAAAGTATTGGAATAGCTGTTATATGTTGACCCTAGGTATTGGCCAAGATAGAATGACCGCAACACCTTTGCAATTAGCCAATTCAATGGCATTTATTGCCAATGGAGGCTATTATTATACACCGCATTTTGTAGATAGTATTGAATCCGAGACAGAAGATGAAGCAGCACAATTAGCACAGTTTAGAAAAAAACAAAAAATAACAAAAATTCCAAAGGAATATTTTGATGTCATAAAGGAAGGCATGCATGATGTGACTGTATATGGTACTGCCGCATTCATTAAAGTACCTGGTCACGAATACTGTGCAAAAACTGGAACAGCACAAAATCCGCACGGAAAAAACCACTCCTTATTTGTTTGCTTTGCACCAAAAGACAACCCTAAAATTGCAGTTGCTGTCATAGTAGAAAATGCAGGATACGGATCTACTTGGGCGGGACCAATTGGTGGATTATTGATGGAACAATATTTAAATGATACCCTCACTAAAGAAAGTCAATTGAAAGCGGATAACCTAGCTCAAGTTGATTTAATGCCACAAGCCATTAAGAATTGGTATGTGCAAAATAATAAGTCTGCTTACCTCGCACCTATCGAATACAATAACGATGAGTTGTCAGACGTTTGGGATATGGAAATGTTAGCAGAAGGTGTGGTGAAAACAAAAACAAAAGATACAGCCCCTCCTGCCCCATTACCAAATACAGATAAAACCAATAAGGATAGCTTACTTCCAAATACGGATAAAAAGAAAAAGCTCAATCCATAAACTATGTCATCCAACTACGATAATAATTTTTCTAAAGGCACAGACCTTGCTGTGATTGTTTTATATATGCTCATGGCCTGTATTGGCATCCTTGCTATTTTCATGGTTGAATACAATCCTAATACCGATTGGGCAACAAGTTTCATAAATGGGAAAACGAGCTATAGTAAACAATTCTTTTTTTTAATTTTTTGTTCTTTTGTCGCCATTTTTATTTTATTAGTAGACAGTAAAGTTTTTACTGCCTTGGCAAATATCTTGTTTGCGAGCGGTCTCCTATTAATGTTGGCCACCTTTGTGATCGGAAAAGAAATCAATGGATCCAAAAGTTGGATACCAATTGCAGGTGGATTTAATTTACAACCAGCCGAATTGTGTAAAATTTTTACCGCGCTTGCATTAGCCAAATTTATTTCGAGGCCAGAAACCGATTTTACAAAAATTCAATCTCATTTAATAGCTGGGGCGATGATTGCCATGCCAGCAATACTATCCATTGGTCAACATGAACTAGGCTTAGCTTTAGTATATAGTGCATTTATTTTTGCCATGTACAGAGAAGGCCTACCGCCATTTATACTTATTATTTTATTGTCCTTTGCAATACTTGTGATTGCAACCTTATTAGTAGAACCAACGCAATTAGCAATCATTTTATCTGTGATTGCAGGACTCATTTTATTGTATTTAGGCAAACGTTTAAAACGCAATAAACAACTCATTATAATTATTATAGGCATTTGGATGGTTTGTGTGGGCACAGTTCGTTTTGCAGTACCCTATATTTTTAATAATGTTTTAGAATGCTATCAAACAACAAGAATTTATAGCATGGTTGGAAAAGAGTACGATTGTGGTTTGAATCAAAAAGCAGCAGCTAGTTTAGCTGAAAGTGGGAAAAAAAGTAGAAAGCCAGATGACTACAATGTAAAACAAAGTAAAATCGCCATTGGCTCTGGTGGATTTTGGGGAAGGGGATTTTTAAAAGGAACACAAACTAGGGGCAAATATGTACCTGAGCAAAATACAGATTTTATTTTCACATCTATTGGAGAAGCTTTTGGATTTGTTGGCACATTTACCTTTTTAGGATTGTACTTGTTTTTCTTATTTAGATTAATCCGTATCGCTGAGCGACAAAGAAGTACTTTTTCTAGAGTCTATGCTTATAGCGTTGTGGGGATTTTCTTTTTTCATATTGCAGTCAATATCAGCATGACCATTGGTTTGTTCCCAGTAGTGGGTATTCCATTGCCGTTGATCAGTTATGGCGGATCCTCTTTACTTACATTTACTGCATTGGTATTTATTTTACTAAGATTAGACGCAGATAGACAAATGGTACTTCGATAATTGTATTTTTGTAACATGCGTATTCATCCATTATCAGAAGGTAGTTTTAGTATTGATCAAACTAAGGTATTTGTTCCATTTGATACCCAAACAGAACAAATACAAGACCGTCCCAAAGGAAGCATTCTTGTAGAGATTCAGCCATTCGTTGTCATTACGGAAAAGGATATCATTTTATTGGATACAGGCTTGGGGTATATGAACACACAAGGGGTATTGCAAATACACGAAAATTTAATGGCCATTGGAATCAATCCAAGTTCAGTGACAAAAGTATTTATGAGTCACTTACATAAGGACCATGCAGGTGGAATGAGTTATGTTGATGTGGTATCTAAAGAACGTTATGTAAGTTTCCCTTACGCCACTTATTACGTTCAAAAAAGAGAATTCGATTTGGCCTTGACCAATCCAACAGCCTCTTATATTAAAGAACAATTTGAATTCTTAGCAGATTTTTCAAAAGTAGTTTGGCTAACCGATGACCAAGGCATCATTGATGATAGTATTCATTATTTGCTCACAGGTGGACATTGTCCTTACCATCAAGTGGCATGGATTAAAGAGGACGGGGAGCAGTTTTTCTTTGGTGCAGATGTGGCGCCTCAATTACAACAACTTAAATCAAAGTTTGTTGCCAAGTATGATATGGATGGGAAATTAGCCATGGAATGGAGACAAAAATGGTGGGAACAAGGACAAGAGGAAGGATGGCAATTTGCATTTTACCATGACATCAAACATCCATTGCTCAAAGCAAGCAAGTAGTTTAAATTAGTATACTTAAATAGCTCCTAGGTCTTTCCATTGCCATAAATGCAAACAGGCATAACTACTATAGGGTGTATACTTGCTTGAAATAGCCAACATCTTAGTATGCAATTCCTTCTTAGTCTCATATTTTATTTTGTACAAACGGATCATGGCTTGTTGAATACCTAAGTCATCCACGGCAAAGACATCTTCTTGACCCAGACTAAATAACATCAACATTTGGACGGTCCATTTACCAACTCCTTTTATTTGCGTTAACAAATCAATAATGGCATCTGGCTTCATAGCATACAATTGCTTATCGGTGATCTTATTTGTAATAAAAAATTCAGCTACATTTTGGATATAATGCACTTTAGATTGACTCAATCCTATAGATCTAAGTCGGTCATTTGTACAATTTAATACCTGTTCGCAACTAGGCTCTTTGCCCTCAAATAAAGATAAAAAACGACTAAATATGATAGCTGCCACTTTTGTGCTCAATTGCTGGCTAATGATACTTGCCATCAAACGAACTGGGGTGTTTTTTCTTTTTTTGATTGTATAATTCGCCTGAGTTAATAAAGGCGCAAGTTTTTTATCTTTAATTAAATGTAGTTGGTACTCCATTGATGCAAATTAAGCTGAAATACTTATTTTGAGTTAAGTTTAATCCAACAAATCATAAAATCATGGGAAAGAAAATACTCTTTTTGTTACTTGTATTCATTTCACAAAATGCATTTGCACAAAACAATGACAAAGAAGCAATTTTAAAGTTATTAGCTGCACAAGTAGAATTTTGGAATAAAGGTGATGTTAACCAATTCATGCATGGCTATTGGGAGAACGATAGTTTAATGTTTGTAGGTAAAAATGGCGTGACATACGGATACAATAAAACCTTAGCGAACTATAAAAAGAATTACCCTGATAAAGCCTACATGGGTACATTAAAATTTACACTGATTTCTGTAGAACCCCTCAATAAAGAATATTATAGTGTCATTGGAAAATGGGAGCTTACCAGATCTGTGGGAAATGTGGGTGGGCATTATACCTTATTGCTAAAAAAAATAAATGGGCAATGGAAGATTATTTTAGACCATAGTAGTTAGAAGCTACTTAATGCGAAAAATCAATTGGGTCTTTCCAAGTTTTATAGAGTAAAAAGAAGTATCCTGCTGAACTAAGTATTAAGAAAAAATAATACAAATAATTAAACCATTGCCAGTCTGCTTCTACAAAAGCATAGCCTAACATGATTCCTAATGTGGAATTCAGTCCCATCCATACAAGTGTAAAGCCAATGGTTCTGGAAATTCTGTTTAAATAGGCCAATACTTCTGGATCCATTAGTCTAAGCTTTGTTTATTTGCTGCTGCTTCTTTTAATAATCGATCAAATTGCGCAGGGGTTAAATCATTATAGAAATAATAGACAGGGTCTACTTTAGTACCTCTCTTAATGACTTCATAATGCAAATGCGGTCCAGTACTCTTGCCTGTACTTCCAACATATCCAATCACTTCTCCCCTTTTTATAGACTGTCCCACCCTTGCTATAACACGAACCATATGTGCATATAAAGTTTGAAAACCATAGCCATGGTTGATTACTACTTTATTTCCATAGCCATCCGTATTGAATCCAGCGATTTGCACCTCGCCATCAGCAGTCGCATAAATTGGAGTTCCAGTTGGAGCAGAGAAATCTAATCCTGCATGTAATCTAGAGTCTTTATATAAAGGATCAATTCGATAACCAAATCCTGATGCAACACGTTTCAAATTTTTATTACTCACCGGCTGAATGGCTGGTATGGCTCTTAATAATTTTTCTTTATTCTTAACCATCGCAGTAATTTCAGTAAAGGATTGGCCTTGAAAAGACATCCTTAAACTTAAATTATTCAATTGGTTACGCATGTTCTCAATCAAGGCTGTATTGGATAAACTTTGAATCAGTCTAATTTCATTTTTTGCCAACATTTCTTTTACCCTAGCACTATCTGGAATAGGCGTTGCTTCAAAAATTGAACGATATACGTCATTGTCTCTTTGTTCTAATTCCACCATTTGCAATTCCAATTGCTTCATACGTTCTTGCAAAACGGCATAGCTCTCTTTGTATGCAGTATTTTGTTGTCTTAATAACCTTTCTTTTGGAGAGTCAATAAACTTAAATAAAATAGCTACAAAAAGGACGCCCACTGCAAGCGACGCAATGACAAAACCGATAGTCTGTAAAAGCCTTACTTTAAGGGGCACTTCGATTTTTTCGAACCTTAACGTATGGGTGTTAAAGAAATATTTTATTTTCTTCATGAAGCGTGATTATTTGCCTTCTAAAGTCTCAAAAAAAGGCTCAAATGCTTACCTTTGGGGACGATTAGAAACGCTACAAAGATAGCTTTTTAATTTAGCTCAAAGCTTAAAAAAAACGTCCCATGATGAAGAGTTCAGAAATTAGACAACAGTTTTTAGATTTTTTTGAATCTAAAGGACATGTGATTGTCCCGTCGGCACCTATCGTTGTAAAAAACGACCCAACATTATTGTTTACCAATTCGGGCATGAACCAATTCAAGGATTATTTTTTAGGCAACTTGAAACCAAAGTATCCTAAAGTTGCAGATACACAAAAATGTTTAAGGGTCAGTGGCAAACACAATGATTTAGAGGAAGTAGGTGTAGATACCTACCACCATACTATGTTTGAAATGTTGGGAAACTGGAGTTTTGGAGATTATTTTAAAGCAGAAGCTATTGCATGGAGCTGGGAATTGTTAACCAAGGTATATAAGCTGGATCCAAATAAATTATATGTATCCGTATTCGAAGGGGACGCGTCAGAAAACCTACCTCCTTCAACTGTGGCCTTAGAAGAATGGAAGAAGTGGGTTACAGAGGACAAAATAATATACGGTAATAAAAAAGATAATTTCTGGGAAATGGGAGATACTGGACCTTGTGGCCCATGTAGTGAGATCCATATTGATATGCGCTCTGATGCAGAAATCGCATTGATTCCTGGACGTGATTTGGTCAATAAAGACCATCCTCAAGTCATAGAAATCTGGAACAATGTGTTTATGCAATACAATCGAAAAAAAGATGGTAGCCTAGAACCATTGCCCAATAAACATGTTGACACTGGAATGGGTTTTGAGAGATTAGTTCGTGCAATACAAAATAAAAAAAGCAATTACGATACAGATGTATTTACTGGCACAATAGATGCAGTTGCTACCATCACGGGTAAGGCCTATGATTTTGGCGATAGCAAAGAAGCAGTGGCATTTCGTGTAATAGCAGATCATATTCGTGCCATTGCATTTGCAATTGCCGATGGTCAATTGCCGTCCAACACTGGTGCAGGTTATGTGATACGAAGAATTTTAAGGAGAGCTGTGCGTTACTATTATTCATATTTGGATTATAAACGTCCATTATTGTTTCAGCTAATGCCCTTATTAGCAAAACAATTTGAGCATGTGTTCCCAGAATTAAATCAACAATTAGAATTTGTAACCAAAGTAATTAAAGAAGAAGAAGAAGGCTTTTTGAGAACCTTAGAAAAAGGATTAAAGCGTATGGATGACATCATTCATACACAAACTAAAAATAGTGTGGTGGAAGGTCAATTGGTTTTTGAATTATTTGACACTTTCGGATTCCCAGTTGACTTAACAAGATTGATTGCAAGCGAGAATAAACTTTCAATTGATGAAGCAGGTTTCGAACAAGAGATGCAACAACAAAAAGATAGAAGTAGAGCTGCTACAGCAATTGATACAGGCGACTGGATGCAAGTTGGTGAAGATGTAGTTACCTCTTTTATTGGTTATACCTCAACAGAAGCAACTACACCAATTGTTAAGTACAGAAGTGTGAAGGCAAAAGGTAAGGAAGCATACCAGTGGGTACTAGCAACCACACCATTTTATGCCGAAAGTGGTGGTCAGGTGGGTGACAAGGGACAACTTGTATTTGAAGATGGCACTGTGCTTGCAGTAACGGATACTAAAAAAGAAAATAATTTATTCATTCACTTTACAGACAGTTTGCCAAAAAATATTGGTAGTACTGTAAAAGCAAAAGTAGATAACACTTTAAGAACCCATACCACTCAACACCATTCTGCTACACACTTGTTGCATGCTGCATTAAGAATAGTATTAGGAAAGCATGTCGCTCAAAAAGGAAGTTTGGTGCATGCAGAACAATTGCGTTTTGACTTTTCTCATTTTGCAAAAATGACCAATGAGGAAATTGAGGCAGTGACAAAATTGGTGAATGAAAAAGTAAGAGAAAATGTACCTGTGGTGATTAAAGAAATGACTAAAGACGAGGCTATTGCACTTGGAGCAATGGCTTTATTTGGTGAAAAATATGGTGACAGGGTTCGTGTAGTGGTGATGGATCCAAATTACTCCATTGAATTATGCGGTGGAACACATGTGGGCACAACCGGTGAAATAGGTCATTTTGTAATTAAAGCAGAATCCTCAGTAGCAGCGGGTGTAAGAAGAATTGAAGCTGTTGTAGGACATGCAGCAGAAGCATATCAAGCAGAAGCAAAAGATAAATTAAAAAAACAAGTTGCTCAATTAGAAGAAGCAAATGCAGTAATTGCAGCAAGCCTTAATAAAAAAGAAACAAGTATAGACACTAGTGCCTATTCGATGGATCAACTATCTAACTATATAGTTGAGTTACAAAATCAACAAAAGGAACTCAAAAAAGCATTAGAGAGTAAAGAAGCTATCCTTGTGAACGAATTAGTGGAAGCACAACAAAATAGTTTCGAAACAATCAATGGTGTTCAATACCTTGGACTTAAAGTGCAGTTAAGTCAGATGGATCAATATAAAAAAGCTGCTCAATTATTGACTCAAACAAAGACGGGCGAGGTGATGGTGTTATTAGTTGGTGCAGACGGCGAAAAAGCTTTTGCAGCAATATCCATGAGTGAAGCCTTGGTTGCATCCAAAAAATGGGAGGCGCCACAATTGATCAAAACCCATATTGCAGCTTTGATTAAAGGCGGTGGCGGAGGTCATAAAACTTTAGCTGCGGCAGGGGGTCAGGATGCGAGTCAATTAGACCAAGTGCTTACAACCATTAAATCGCTTTTATAAAAGTCGAAATATAAAGAAGCCCTATTGTCAAAAAAGAAAAATTATTTTATGATAAAAAAATTGAGCATCGTATTTGTTGGAATTTTATTTTTTATCCTCCCTGGATGTAAAGATAAAAACCAAGACGCACGTTATAGCGTATCTGGAACCATTAAGAATGCAGCTAACAAGCCGTTGCTATTACAAGAAATTCCATATGGTGGAAAGCCAATTATTACATTGGATTCTATCACACTTGATGCCAATGGAAAATATAATTTTGAATTCATTGCAAAACAAGAAGGCATTTACCGACTAAGTAGCGGGGAAGAATTAGATATTAGCTTTATCAATGATGAGAAGCAAATACAGATCAATGCTGATGCTACTAATTTCGCAAGCTATACGGTTAAAGGTTCTCCACATAGTGCAGCTATGATTGAATACATGAAAGCCTACAGGTCTAAAGATTCCTCTTTATTTGCAACACTTTATGCTCTAGATAATTTGCAACAAAGCAATGGCAAAGACAGCACTATTTTTTATTTACAACAACAGAAAGAAAAAAAGATCAAAGTACTCAATGACCATGTTGAAAATACCATCAATAGTTCAAATAGCCCTGCGCTCATTTATTTTGCTTTAGGTATGGCTTTAAGATCGATGGAAATAAATAAGGTACTTGCGATGGCCAAAGGGGTTGCAGAAAAAACAAAAGCAGAACCCTTACTTGAATTTGTAACAATTTTAAGTGGGCAAGTGCAGGAGTCAGCTAGTCCAGCAACTGCGATCACGGTTGGTGCAACGGCACCTGAGATTGCATTACAAGATCCTGCAGGAAAAATCATCACATTGAGCAGCTTAAAAGGTAAATATGTTTTGGTTGACTTTTGGGCAAGCTGGTGTGGGCCTTGTAGAAGGGAAAATCCAAATGTCGTTGCTGCCTATGAGCAATTCAAACTTAAAAATTTTACTATACTCGGAGTCTCATTAGATGATGATAAAGAAGATTGGCTTGAAGCTATCCAACAAGACAAATTAAATTGGTTACAAATAAGTGACTTAAAAAAATGGGAAAGTACTGTCGTGGGCACTTACCAAATTCAGGGTATTCCATTTAATGTACTTTTAGACCCAACAGGAAAAATTATTGCAACAGACCTAAGAGGTAGTGCTTTACAAAATACATTAAAACAATTGCTTCCTTAGTTTATCAAAAATGAATTGAATTGCACCTTAAGTGTAGTTCATCTTTACTCCATAAAAATAGCGCTTCAAAATTGAAGCGCTATTTTTTTATTCATCCCTTAAATTATTATCGATATTAATTATCAAAATTACTTTGACTTAATAAAAGATTTAATTAATGCTGGCAGCAATACTAAGTTCGTGAGCGTACTTACCACTAAAGTAATCGAAGTCAACCAACCCAATGCTTTGGTCCCACCAAAATCACTGAAACAGAAAATAATAAAACCAGCCACCAATACCAAGGAAGTATAGATGATGCTAATACCTGTATGCTTGATTGTTTGTACCAATGTAGTGTGCACTTGATAGTTTAAATGAGGCAATTCCTGTTTATAGTTCACTAAAAAACGAATTGTAACGTCTATTGCAATACCCAATGCCACACTAAATACTAAGACAGTCGATGGCTTTAAAGAAACACCTGTCCATCCCATGATACCTGCTGTGATAAATAATGGCACTATATTTGGAATTAAAGAACAAATTAAAATTGGGAAAGATCTAAATAAGAAGATCATACAGATTGCAATCAGCAAGAATGCCCAGAAAATGGACTCTCCCAAACCTTTTACAATAAAATTACTCCCCTCTAAAAAAGTGACACTACTTCCAGTAATCACCACATTGTATTTAGCTGTATCAAAAATAGCAATAGAAGCACTATCTATCTTTTGTAATAATATTGGAAGCTTAGCACTTCCGATATCCTTCATATTGACACTGATTCTTGTTTGGCGTTTAGCTGAATCAATGAATTTATTCAAAAGTTGAGCTGGATTGTTCCCCGTTGGTTTTACACCCTCTTTTGGAGCAGCGCTTGCAAAATAAGGACCAATGAATGCCATTTCTGTTCCTGTTGGCACTGCATAGGATAAACTATCTCCATCATAGAATGCTTGCTTGGCGAATTTGATACCTTCCAATAATCCTAATGGCTTACCTAATTCTGGTTGTTCTAATAAGAAAGTATTAAACTCCTCTATTTGTTCTAAAGGTTTGATAGATCTGATTAAGCCATTTGGTTTTTTTGTGTCTACTAATATCTCTAAAGGCATTACCCCACCAGCATGTTGTTCAAACCATTTTAAGTCCGTATATAATTTATCCTGCTTTGGTAAATCGTCTACAATAAAGGCCTCTTTTTTAATTTGTAAAACGCCTACCAATGAAATAAGGATTGCAAGGATGGTGATTCCAAATACCCACTTCGTATGGGTAAATGCCCAACGTTCTATCTTAATCAATATCTTTTCTAAATATTGATTGTCTAGATAACGAACATGTTTTGCTTTTGGAGCAGGTAAATAGGAAAGTATTGGAGGAATAAAAAATAAACTAATGAAAAATAAAATCATAATATTCAATCCAGATACCCATCCAAATTCTTTAAGTAAGGGACTTTTGGTCAATGCAAATACAAAGAAACCAATGGCAGCGGTGATGTTACAAAATAAAGTCACAACCCCCATCCTACCCACCATCTGCACAAGTGCATTGTCCTTATCATTTGTCTCCCTATATGAAGTATGGTACTTATTTAAAAAGTAAATACAGTTTGGGATCCCAATCACCACAATCAATGGCGGAATCAATGCAGTCAATAAAGTAATCTTTTGCCCCAATAAGACCATTGAACCTAAACTCCAAATCACACCCATCAAGACCACAGCCAAGCTCATGATGGTAGCTGAAATGGATCTAAAGAAAAGTAATAATGTAATAGCTGATAAGACCAGTGATCCAACCAAAAACCAAAGCATTTCTTTTTTAATTCGATCTGCCATGATAGTTCTAATAAAAGGCAAGCCACTTATATGTACCTCTGTTTTGGTTGATTGACTAAAGCGTGCTAGTTCATTTTGTATCGACCCAATGATTTTGGTTCTAGAAACACTATTAATTGAATCGGAGATAAAAGAAATCGCCATGATATAACTATTGCTATCGGGATTATAGTACAAATCTTGATAGAATGGCAAGTTTTCAAAAACGGTTTTGTCTGCAAGCAATAAACTATCCGATGTATAGGGTGCATGGAATATTTTTTCAGCATTGAACTTGGTCTCGACACTGTCTTTTGAAATCGTATATGCAGTTGGAATACTCATCACCTCGGCTACAGCAGTATTTTGCTTAATGGTCTTATGCAAAGCATCTACTTGGTTTAAAAAATCCTTTGTATAAAATTGATCTGTCTTAAAACCTACAACGACTGTTGTACCATCTACACCATATTTTTTTACAAATTCATTATAGACAATAAATTTAGGGTTGTCAGAAGGGATCGCTTTTGTATACTCATAACTAAGTTTAATTTGTACAGCAAAATAACCCATCACAACTGTGCTAAGAAGTATAAAAAACAAATAAGTTTTTTTATACTTTAAAATATTTTGTCCTAAACGATACCACATAAGCTTTGTTTTAATTTAAACCACCCACATATAAGCAGCAACCTGAGTGACCACCCCTATCAATAATCCTACAATTAATTCTTTTTTAGTATGATCACTTACAACCAATCTTGCACTAATGACCAATGCTGTTAAGAGTATAGCCAATAGCACCCATACTGCATTATTCACTGGATAAAAAACACTTACCAAAATTACAGAGGTTGTCAAACCAGCGATACCCATTGCATGCAGGCTTACTTTCATAAAATTATTCACCGTCATACCAATGGCACTTGCCACAAATATGCCTAAGTAAAAGAATTTTAAAGCTATTGGTTGATCTGTAAAATTTCTACTGAGATAATACATCCACCAATAAAAAAACATAGTAATCACATAAGGAATAATTCTTTCCTTCTGAGTTCTCAAGAAAATACTATCGCTTAATTTTAATCTCCATAATAAGAATACAGCAAATGCTGGAAAGAAAGCTGTCAACCAAGCCAAACTGAACAAACGCATTTTTAATTGCCATTCTGTAATGCCTACAAATTCAAATGGTAAAACTTGCATTAAAAAAAGAAAAAAATAAGTAGGGATAAAAAGTGGATGCAAAACATAAGACAATAAATGTGCAATATATTTGACTACTTTAGGTTGTGGATTTTCCATAGTTGATTTGTCTACCATTCTTTTCTTAGTCTTGCGACTGGTATATTTAAAAGTTCTCTATATTTTGCAACGGTTCTTCTTGCAATATTGTAACCCTTTTCTTGCAATTGATCTGTTAACTCATCATCACTCAGGGGCTTTAGTTTATCTTCCCCTTCAATTAATTCTCTAAGGATTGCTTTTACCTCTTTTGTACTCACTTCTTCGCCGCTATCTGTGGTTAAAGATTCACTAAAGAAATACTTTAATAAATAAGTACCAAATTCGGTTTGCACATACTTGCTGTTGGCTACCCTACTCACCGTGGAAACATCTAGGTTTGTTTTTTCTGCAATATCTTTTAAAATCATTGGACGAAGCGCTGTGGTATCTCCAGTCAAAAAGAATGCAGACTGATAATCCAAAATTGCATTCATCGTCAACAATAAGGTCTGTTGTCTTTGAAGGATCATCTCGATAAACCATTTAGCTGAATCAATTTTTTGCTTAATAAAAAAGACCGCTTCCTTTTGAGACTTATCTTGTTTCTTTCCGCCCTCATATTCCTTCAACATCAACTTATAATCATCACTTATAACCAATGGAGGTGCATTGCGGCTATTTAATGTTAATTCTAATTTGCCATTGTTAATCAATACTGTAAAGTCTGGAATGATATACATTTCTGCTTCATTGGTATAGCTCGTCTCCGCGCCAGGCTTTGGATTCAGTGTTAGAATCTGATGCAGTACTTCCTTCATACCAGTTTCATCTAAGTGTAAACTCTTTTGAATTTTATCGTAGTGCTTTCTGGTAAACTCTTCAAAATATTTTTCTAAAATAAGGATCGCAATTTTTCTTGCTTCATCATCGGAATATAATTTTCCTCTGCTATCCGATAAATGGGGCGATTCGCCTTCTCCTTTTCTTCGTAATTGAATTAATAAACATTCTTTCAAGTCTCTTGCCGCAATGCCAACTGGATCAAATGCCTGAACCTGTTTTAATATTTGTTCAATTTCTTTTTCCTCTACCCACATGCTTTGCTTAAATGCCAAGTCGTCTGCTATAGACTGCATAGCTCTTCTTAAATAACCATCGTCATCTAGACTACCTATAATTTGTTCTGCAATTTTAAATGCCCTTTCATCTAATGCGAGCATACTTAATTGATCCATCAATACTTCATGCAAACTCTGTTCCGCTTTAATCGGAATCACTTTGTCGTTATCTAGTTCGGGATAAAAATCGTCTCTTGTTTTATAATCTGCTACCTCATCATCATAACTGTATTCACTTAGTTCTTCGTTACTCATCTCAAATTCATCTACAGGGACTGCTTCTTCATCATCATGCATGTCCTGTAGCAATTCATCATTCATTTCTTCGGGAGATGTAAAGTCAGACTCGAGTAAGGCAACATCCACTTCTAAAGCTGGATTCTCCTCTAATTCTTCTTTAATTCTTTGTTCAATCTGCGCACTAGGAATTTGCAACAATTTCATCAATTGGATTTGCTGAGGCGACAATCTTTGTAATTGTCTTTGCTGCATGGATTGTCCTAGTGCCATAACCTTAGCTTATGCTACCACTTTTTGCAATACTGCAAGAAAAGCAGCGCCTTTTTCATGCACTTGCTCTTCTGTCCAAACTAAACTAATTGCAGTTGAAATACATTTGCTCATAACTGCATCACTCTTAGAAAAATCAGTGCTTTGTAATGCAATCAATGCGCTTTGTTGATCCTTGGATAAAGGATATAAACTGGTTGCATTTTTTAAATGATCCCATTTTCTGATATAATGCCAATTATTCCCGAACCAATAAAAATTACCCGCAAGAATACCAGCTTCTTTGAATGCCGCAATGGCATTTTCCGTATGCTGTTGACTTGGCAAGAACCAAGTTAAAAAACTATGGCTATCTCCTGCTGGATCAGGAACCACTCTAAATTGAATGCCTGGCACTTGCTCTAAATAGGAACGTAAAATTTGGTTGTGCTTTTTTTGAATCGCTAAGAAAGTATCTAACTTTTTGATTTGTGCTAAACCTACCGCCGCATGTAGTTCACTGATACGGAAGTTATAGCCCAAAGCAGGATGTAAATCTGCGCCTCTGTCTACTCCTAAATGATCATGTCCATGATCCGTGAAAGCATCCGACTTTGTATACACATCTTTATCGTTGGTCATCACTACACCACCTTCACCACATGTAATTGTTTTTACAAAATCAAATGAAAATGTACCTGCGTGACCAATGGTTCCTAAATGCTTTCCTTTATAAGTGCCCCCGATACTTTGACAAGCATCTTCTAATAAAATTAAATTATGTTCTTTACAAATATCCACCAATGCATCCATATCCGCCATGCTTCCGCACATATGTACAGGCATCACACATTTTGTTTTTGGTGTAATGGCCGCTTTAACTGCAGTTGGTGATAAAGTCAAACTTTCATCAATATCCACCAAAACAGGGATGGCACCCATACTTAAGATGGCTTCGAAACTTGCAACAAAAGTAAACGCAGGCATAATCACCTCGTCTCCGGCGCCTACGCCTAAAGCAGCCATAGCTGTTGTCAAGGCTGCAGTTCCACTAGAAGTAAGTTGTGCATATTGAGCACCAAAAGTCGAGCAAACTGCTGCTTCTAACTCTTTGGATTTCCAAATTCCTTTTCTTGGTCCATCAAATCCGTAGCGCATTAAAATACCTGTCTCTAAGACATCATTTACTTCTTTCTTTTCTTCTGCTCCAAATAATTCAAAACCGGGCATATGCTTGATTTTTAATGATAAACAAAGGTAGTTTAAAAAATGAAAATTGAGGGTTTTTCCGTATTTTGCGTTCCTAAAAAAAGACTAGAACCCATGGAGTATAACAAATTGATTTCCGTTTCAGGCATGTCAGGTTTATTTGAATTATTAACGAGCAAAAGCGATGGCGCAATTGCTAGATCCCTAGAGACAAATGCCACCCAATTTATCAGTTCTAGAGCCTACCAATTCTCACATTTAGAGAGTATTGAAGTGTTTACAACCAAAGAGAATGTGTTTTTGGCAGAAGTGTTTATTGAGATGGGCAAGTCAAAAGAAGTATTACCTAATGAAAAAGATGCAAAAGCCACTCAAGCCTATTTTAAGAAAGTTTTCCCTAATATGGATTTTGAGCGTGTATATGCCAGCGATATGAAGAAAATGGTGAAGTGGTTTGCACAATTACAAGAACATAAAGTGACTCCAACCTTACCAGAATTGGATGAGGAGGATACAGAAGCATAAGACTCATTTAAAAAAAGGCTTACCAATTTTCGGTAAGCCTTTTTTTATGCTTAAATTGCCCTATATAAATTCGATATGAAAAAAATAGTTTTAGGTACTTTATTATTCGTAGGATTGGCCACTAGCATTCAGGCTCAAAAAATGAGTGAAAAAAAGTGGGTTAGAAAACAATTTTCTGCTTTGAACATGGACCAAAAGATTGGCCAGTTGATGGTCATCAGAGCACATAGCAATTGGTCACAAAATAAAATTGACTCAATTGCAAACTTAATTCAACAATATAATGTAGGTGGGCTTTGCTTTTTTCAAGGCGGTCCTGTTCGACAAGCATTACAAACTAATGCCTATCAAAGTATCGCTAAAACCCCTTTATTCATTGCTATTGACGCAGAATGGGGATTGGGCATGCGATTAGATAGTGTGGAGTCTTTCCCAAGACAACTTTCGTTGGGTGCATTTGCTTCAAGCAATTTAGTATACCAAATGGGTGCGGCCATTGCAGCACAATTAAAAAGATTGGGGATACAAATTAATTATGGCCCAGTGATAGATATCAATAATAATCCATCGAATCCAGTCATCAATGATCGTAGTTTTGGTCAGAGTAAAGCGCAAGTGATTCAACAAGGTATTGCATACATGAAAGGCATGCAAGACAATGGTATCATGGCTACAGCAAAACATTTCCCAGGACATGGTGATGTAAATGTGGATTCACATTTTGATTTGCCTGTGATTAATAAGTCAAAAGCGGAATTAGATAGCCTAGAGCTTGTCCCATTCAAAGCATTGATCGATGCAGGTATCGAATCCATCATGGTAGCGCATTTGTCGGTTCCGGTAATTGATGATAGACCAAAATATGCCACTTCAATCTCTCCAAACGCAGTGAATGGATTATTGAAAAAAGAGTTAGGTTTTAAAGGCATTAGTGTAACAGACGCGATGGATATGAAAGCGATTGCGAATTACTTTCCACAAGGCGAAGCCAATGTTCAAGCCATTCTTGCAGGTAACGATATGTTATGTTTACCAGGAGATCTTGGACAGTCTATTCAAAAAATCAGATCAGCTATTAAAGAAAGAAGACTTAAGCGTTCGGATATCAATGCAAGAGTTAAAAAAATCTTGACAGCAAAATACAAGCACGGATTATACCTACCACAACAAATTGATACCACCAATATTGTTGCAGACTTGAACCAATCTGTCGGTACCATCAATGCTGAAATGGCACAACAATCACTAACTTTTTTGAGAGCCACAAATAGTCCAACATTAAATAATAAGACTGCCTATATTGCCTTTAATGCAAAATCAGCTAATGTATTTACTGCTACACTTTCAAATGCATATGGTGTAAAATTTTTCTATACCAATGGTAAAGATGCGAATGAATTGGCAATGATCAATGATAGCTTAAAAGCATATGATCAAGTGCTTGTTGGTTTACATGGATATAGCAGAAGACCTGCAAATCATTTTGAATTACCAGCAGCCACCTTACAATTCTTAAACGAAAAAGGGCATGAAAATTGGATTCATCTAATTTTTGGAAATCCTTATGCTGTTGGAGATTTTAATAAAATCAATAATATTTTATTGGCTTTTGAAGATACAAAATACAGTCATGCAGCTGTGCAAAAATGGCTTGAAGGCAAACTACAAGCAAGCGGTACTTTGCCAGTGACGATTAGTCCTGAATTGCAATTTGGAACGCTTTCTGAAGCCGTATTAAAAAAAAAATTCTAGTAGACCCGATTCTTCCAGCAACTATTGATCAGACCCAACTTGTAAAAATCGATTCCATTGTTGAAGATGCCATTTTCAAAGGTGCCATACCTGGTTGTCAAGTATTGGTAGCTAAAAACAATCAAATTGTTTTTAATAAAAGCTATGGTACCATTGCAGGAGCTCAAAGTCCACAAGTGACCAATGCAACCTTATACGACCTTGCGTCTATGACAAAGACAAGTGCTACAACTGTTGCGATTATGAAATTGGTAGAGGAAGGTAAAGTAGACATTGAAAAAACAATTGGCGATTATTTACCTTGGGTAGTTGGAAATTCAAAAGCAAAAATTCGTTTAAAGGATTTGTTGATACATGAAGCTGGATTATACCCTTACATTAAGTTTTACGAATCGCTTTTAAATCCAGACGGCAGCATCAATTCAAAATGGATTGTACCTGTTCAAGACGCAGCGCATCAATTGATGGTTACACCAGGTAAATACCTTGCCAATCATTGGATGGATAGTATTCGTATGAAAATTTTGAATAGCCCTGTGACTACCCCAGGTAAATACGTTTATAGTGATAACGATTTTATTTTTTTAGGCAATATTGTAGAACAAGTGACTGGAATGAATCTTCAGGATTATTGTACAAAAACTTTCTATGGTCCAATGCAAATGCGCAGTACTGGGTTTTTACCACTTGAAAGAGCAGATAAATCTAATATTGCAGCAACAGAATTAGATAATTATTTTAGAAATGAACTCATTCAAGGATCTGTTCATGACGAAGGCGCTTCCACAATGGGAGGCATCGCAGGACATGCTGGTTTATTTAGCAATGCAACTGATATCGCAAAATTATATATGATGCTATTGAATGGTGGGCAATGGGATGGTCAAAGCTATTTAAAACCCTCCACCATCAATTTGTTTACAAGTTACCAATCTGCCACTAGCAGAAGAGGGCTTGGATTTGATAAAACTGCTAGAGACAATGCCAGTTCAAAAGATCCTTATCCTAGCTTAAGTGCTCCACCTAGCGTGTTTGGTCATACAGGTTTCACTGGAACATGTGTTTGGGCCGACCCAGACAATCAACTATTGTATGTTTTTCTTTCTAATAGGGTCTATCCAACAAGAGACAATAAAGCATTTAGCACGCTCAACCTGAGAGCAAAAATTCAAGAACAAATTTATCAAGCGATAAAAAAATAAAATGCAAAAATGGGTTTTCATATTGATTGCACTGGTTGTTACTATAAAACCTTTGAATGCACAATTGCAATTGGGACCAATTGGTTCATGGCGTGCGCATTTTTCCAATGAGTCAATTCTACAAGTCATCAAAGGGGATCAGCTATATGTTGTTGCTGCAAATCAAATTATTCAAATTGATGCAAAAAAAGAAATCAACTACCTTAATACGACAACTGGTTTACACGCCATAGGAATACATAAAATTGCATGGCACCCAATCGAAAATCAACTTATCATTGCTTATAAAAATAGTCGAGTTGATATTGTACAAAGGGATCAAGTCACCCTAATTGACGATATTCAAACGTCAAATTTATACGCCGATAAAAGCATTAACGACCTCATTGTATTCAATAATAAGGCCTACCTGTCCTGTAATTTTGGAATCGTTGTCATAGACTTATTAAAAAAAGAAATTAATGCAACCTACTTCCCAAATAACAATCGTCAAACTGTAAAAGTCCTGCAAACAATCTTTCATCAAAATAAATTATTTGCACTAACAGAAAATGGGATCTGGTCCAATACCCTAGATCAAAATAGTATTTGGGTTCAAGAAAACACAATGAGCATTACTGGGATAAAGAATATGTTTGTTTTTAAAAATCAACTCTATTTTAATACCCAACAAAAAATCTATCCATATCAAAATAGTGTGGCAAGTTTTCAAATCACCTCGGGTGTAATAGAGACAATCACTGTAGATGAAGACCGAATTTTAGCAGGCATATCCTATCAGAACAATGGGGCATTGATTCAGCTAAATAGTAATCAAAACAATACAGTACTCATAGATTCAACAATACTAGTCAAGCCTGTAGGGTTACTAAAAGATGGCAATACCATTTGGGTAGCTGACTTTCATAAAGGGCTTTATGAAAAAAATGATCAATCAAAATGGGTTGCGCTAGGTGGACCTTTAAGTGCAGCTTATGGGAATAATGCTTTCTCAGACAACCAATTACTCATGAGCTATGGCGCTAATAAAATTGGACTATCTAGTTTAAATGAAACAGGTTGGTCTAATTTTTCACAACTTGAAAATATAAAAATCAATTATGTCGAAGCAGTATCTATAGATCCTAAGGATCAAAGCTGGTGGATAGGTATGGGCAATCAGTTAATTCAGTATGATCGAAACAAAAAAACAATAGAACAGCCGATTCCGAATCCACCCATTGGTACCATCAAATCCATTCAACAAAAATCAGATGGTACTATTGCGCTTTTGAAAGAAGGATTTGGCGTTATTTTAAAAGAAGGCAACCAATGGAACAATTATCCCCTACAAAAAGGTTTTAGCACCACGAATTTGAAAAAAATTGTACTTGGTAACAATGATTTGAGCTGGATCATTGGGCCAAAACAGCAAGGCATTGTATTGTTTCAAAAACAAAATAACCAAGGCATTTGGAGACAATTAAATACGGGTAAAGGATCGGGCAATTTGCCAAGCATGGAAGTTACAGCCATTACAGAGGATAAGGATGGCAGCATTTGGGTTGGCACAGATAATGGAATTGCAATTTTTCAATGCACTAATATCAACGAAGCATGTGACGCTTATTTACCAATTGTAGAGAGTAACGGATTCAATGGCTATCTTTTTAAAAATGAAACCATTCATTCTATTAGTATAGACGGTGCGAATAGAAAATGGATTGGTACGAATAACGGTGCTTGGTTAATCAGTAAAGATGGTACTGAGGTTCTGCAGCATTTTACAACAGAAAATAGCCCACTTCCAGATAATACCGTTTTATCTATTGGCATTGAGCCAAGCGGAGGAGATGTATTCTTCTTTACTAAAAACGAAATCATCAGCTATAAAGGTAATGCCACTGAACCCACAGTGACACAATCCGCAATTAAAATTTATCCTAATCCTATTGTACCCAATTACAGTGGACCTATACTCATCAAAAATTTAGTGAACAATGCCTTAGTGAAAATTACAGATATCAATGGGCAACTCATGATGCAAACTAGGGCGCTTGGAGGTCAAGCAACATGGAATGGTAGAGATCAGTATCAGCACAAAGTTGCTTCTGGTATTTATTTAGTCTTTGTGAGAGATGATATGGGCAACGAAAAAGCAGTAGGTAAAATAATGATTGCTGCAGGATATTAATTAGCAGTTAATTCAAATTGTTTAAACATTTTAAACTTCCAAGAATCACGCTCACCTTGCACTACACGATACATCAACTGTCTGATCTTATTGGTTGGTTCTTTGATAGTTGTATCTGCAGGATATACTGGAAACTTTCTAAATAAAACACCTTCTACTAACTTGTATTCATCTTTCCCTCTATAGCCCTTGCTCAATTCCATATCATTATAAATATCAGGGAATAAAATGGGTGCAATTCTTTCGTTGTCTTGAGAGCAAATTGGAAATATACTTTTTTTACCTGCAGCATCTTCAATAAAAATAATCAAGTCTGGAAATCCATCATTGTTTAAATCATCGATTTCCGCTCCCAATACTCTAGCCTTCAATTCTATGGATGCTTCTCTAGATTCAGACTTGAACCCAATTGGTCTAATATTCAATACATTTTTATCTGGTGATCTGTTTAAACAAGAAATTCTATAACCAGATTTACCAATTTTCATAGTGCTGTCATATTTAGCCCAAACTTGCCCAATCAATTGTCCAGAAAAAATAATGCAGCAGAAAAATAAAATAGTACGCATACTTTACAATTTATTTATAATAGCTGTAATGCTAATTTCAACATTCACATTTCTTGGCAATGTTTTTACAGCGACTGTTTCACGCGCTGGAAAATCGGCATTAAAATAACTGCCATACACTTGATTTACTGCAGCAAACAAGTCCATACTACTTAAAAATATACTCGTCTTAACAATATGCTCAAAATTGATATTCGCCTCGTCTAATATGGCTTTGATATTTTCCATCACCTGTGTTGTTTCGGCCTCGATAGACGACAAAACTAACTCGCCTGTAGCTGGATCAAATGCGATTTGACCACTAGCGAATAAGAAACCATTGGCAATCACGGCCTGACTATAAGGACCAATAGGTGCAGGTACTTTATTGCTTTGGATGATTTGTTTAGACATATATTTTATTTAGAATTGCAATTTCTAATTTTTTGGGCAAATCCAACCTATTTTTGCACTATAAATTTATTACTTGGCTACATTTTTAATCATAGACACCGCTTTAGAAGAAGCCATTGTGGCATTGGGCAAGGATGGCAAGATCATCGGCGAATTGACCAATAAGGAGATGCATAGCCATGCAAGCTTTATTCAAGTGGCTATTGATACTGTTTTAGAGCGTCAACAAATAGCAATAAGGGAATTAGATGCGATTGTAGTAACTCTAGGACCTGGAAGTTATACAGGTTTAAGAGTTGGGCTAGCCACTGCAAAAGGCATAGCCTATGCCTTACAAAAGCCACTAATTGGTTTGTCTACATTAGGCGCTTTAGCAGCTGCAGCAGTTCAACTTTCGCCAACAACAATCGAACTATCGACCCAAATTTTTGCAATGATAGACGCAAGAAGGATGGAAATTTTTGGCGCCGTCTATGATACATCCATTAACCTAATTGTACAAGAACAAGCCATGGTGCTGGATCAGACAAAATGGAATAGTTTAATCAAACAGCCCACTATTTGCATAGGGAATGGTCATCTTAAAACAAAAGATTTTATAACCACACATGATGTGACTTATTTAGATGGCAGTTACTCAAGCCAAATGCTACTTGATTTGGCGATGGCAAAATGGAACGCAGGGCAATTTGAGGACTTGGCCTATGTGGGTCCCAATTACCTAAAAGAAGTGTACATCCTGCCTAAATAAATGTAACATATTAAAAATTATTATGTATTAATTATTCATTAACTTTACACTGTAATACAATTCATAACCCCCAATATGTAATTTGTCATGAATCAATCATTATCCTTGCTACAATTAGACAATGGCACCACACCATTAAAAGTGGATTTAAACCATAGCAAAAAAGCTGCTATGATTTTAAGAGCGTTGAATCATAAACTTCGTCAACAAATTTTAAAATTAATTGACGAACAACAAAAAATGACGGTCACTGAGATCTATGTAAAACTTAGATTAGAACAATCAGTTGCATCGCAACATTTAGCCATTTTAAGAAGAGCAGGTATTGTTGTTACTGTTCGTGAAGGAAAGTTTATTTTTTATATGGTGGACTACAATCGTGTAGAGCAAGTGAACCAATTTGTAGAACAATTAGTTGGATAATATGGTTTTAAGCTTAGCTCAATTTTTATCCTTATCTCAAGAAGATTCGACTCAAATCATTGACACCAGATCGGATGCTGAATTTTTACAAGGTTTTATTCCAGGATCAATTCACGTTGCATTAGACGAAATCAAAACATTGAATGCACTCAAAGTAATTGAACAAGATTGTCCTATTATTTTGGTTTGTGATCAAGGCACCGAAGAGATTTTAATTAAACGTTTTGAACTACTAGGTTACACCCAAGTCAAAGGTTATCTAGAAGGTGGTTTTTCAACCTGGTCAGCAGCTGGAGAAAAAATAGATTTAATCATTGAAGTAGAAGTGGATGAGCTCGCCATGGATATCCCATTCGACGAATATTT
>Ga0214921_10001910_pt1 | contig 34909 bp, 38 predicted proteins | sample LL1505_MetaG_FD_177992 | JGI IMG/M metagenome (GOLD analysis project Ga0214921, IMG submission 177992) | Freshwater microbial communities from Lake Lanier, Atlanta, Georgia, United States - LL-1505 | ecosystem: Environmental > Aquatic > Freshwater > Lake | place: USA: Georgia | collected... | reverse complement strand
AATCACAATTAAATCCATTGTTCTCAATCCTCGCGATCAGGCCTCGCCCACAAGGTAAGCCAAGCGCAGGAAAAAAGGGTAGATACCGAAGTGGCCAAACGGGGCGGACTGTAAATCCGCTGGCTTACGCCTTCACTGGTTCGAATCCAGTTCTGCCCACCACCCTCTAAACCGCATAGAAAAACGCTCTGCGGTCTTTTTGTGAAAAGAAACATTTTTGCAGACAGGTGAAGAGAAGTGCATCGAAATGCATTCTAAGTGACAAGTAAACGACAAGCGGTTTCGCCGGTTTTTTAGCTCACCTTCGAGTTTTTTTCTTCTGCAGAGCGAACCTTGGGCGAGGTCTGCTTGACCATCTCAAGCGCAGACCTCAATGCGAGACGATCGAAAGCCAGTTTTCTTGGGTCTATCGCTTGCTGGGCCTGAGGTGATTTCTGGCTTCCAGCTACCTGAGTTAAATGTTCTGCGAAGTGCTTCAGTTGCTGAAGGGCTTCATCGAACTTCCATGGCGATTGGCCGAGGTCGTAAAGCGCATTGAGAATTTTAAGAACGCACTCCGGGATTTTTTCTAAACCAGCTTCTGTGACTGGATCAATCAGCATGGGTAATAATGCTTTTGCCTCACTCTGGTGCCTTAAAAAGGCCTCGTAGGTGAATGGTTGCCCGGAGGACGCCAGTGTTGGTTGAACGCCGGGGTCGCCCGATATCAGCCATTCAGGGCTTACTCCCGTAGCGACGCCAATCTTGTATGCCGCTTCGCGCGTTACTGGAATTCGGCCACTGCTCGCATGACGCACCCAACTGAGGGACTTGCCCACAAGCGCGGCAAATTTTTCTAGAGTGCCGTATCCCTCCAAAACATCTCGCAGAATGGCGAGCGGTGTTTTTGTCGTTGCATCATTCACTTCCGATATGGTCGCCCATACGACGGAAGTTGGCAAGTCTAAATTTTCTGTTTGCTAAAACCAGTTGGCATTTTCATTTGACACCCTCTTTTTTTCAGCTAGTTTGTGTGGCATGAAAACGATTACGAACGGCTTCGCGCCGATAGAATATAACTCCCACCCGTGGATGGTGGCTGATGTGGCACGAGCCTATTCAGTTAGTAGGCGCACTGTAGCCGAGTGGCAAAAAATTAAGAGAATCCCGTTCCTAAAAATTGGGAAGGTCGTCCGGTTCAATCCCGGCGAAGTTAGTTCGGTCCTTCAGAAATTCCTCATAAAAACCGCAAGATACTAGCTGGTCATCAAAATTCCGATGAGCAAACAATCTACACCATTTATCCACACTAATGACCTGCGAGGAGCGAGCAGATTAGCCTCGAATGTCCAGAAAGACAACATGCGTAATGCGTACGAAAGAGCTATCATTTGCTCGCTCAAGGCCCGATATGGGAAATTGGCATGCTTTCGAGTCTTTGGCATTTCATGCCGCAATTCCCACAAAAAAAGCATTAGCACCCCTCTGCTACGTGGTAGATTCTATTATAGGGGAATAAAGAATACTAATGGAATTTAATAAATTTGAATTTATGACTAACGAAATAATTTTTTCCCCTGCCGTCGATGATTCCATTACAGAACCGTATGGCGCATTAGATGATTTTAGTGAGGATTTTGAAGACAATCCATGCTACGATTATGACGAAGAAGATGTGATACACATCGAAGAGCCTGTAGAAAGACCATCCTGGGAAGTCTGCAACTTCCTACGAGAATCTGTTCCGGGAATCTTCAAAGGTGAGCCAGCGCAATTCTCAAGAGATCACTATGGACTGAATCTTTTAAACATCGAGGACTACTTATCTAATTGGGACAGGTTATCCCAACCCATGAAGCAGGAATTGACCCTGATCATAACGGCGGACTGGGACAATGAGAATACAGCAAGTGATGGAGTTAAAAACCCAAGAAGGTATACGACACCTTACAATCCAAGAGAAAAATTAGCCAAGCACCTCCTACTGCTCTGCGGCCTTCAATTGAGAAATTTGGGGTATCCCTATTGCCAAGTAGTATCTTCAAATATCTTACAACCGGACGGATTTAGAAATCCAAATAGAACAGACCAGAGATGGATAGATCCCAGAGGTGCTGTTAGTCGCATACGCAGGTTTTTTGATAAATACAACCCAGGGGCGTTAATGCATGAGAATGCAGCTATGATTCTGTTGTTTGACGCAGGCGAACAATTCAGGCATGTCGGGGATCTTACATTGGTAAAAGCTGAGTTTTACCAAATGTTTTTTAGCAAAAACGAGGAGATTCTAATAAGATGGATGCGCAAAGGCTTTATCCGAGCTTACTTTATCTCGCACGAGATAAGCGTGCATTCAATTAAAGAATCAACATTTAGACCACATAGCCATGTGGTTATTTGGTTTAACCCCAACAGTGATCTCGAATTTCTAAATAGATTAAAGAAATCTTCAACAAGAATGAGTAGAATTGATCGCATTTATCGAAACTGGAATGAATTAAGTAATTATATACCATACCTTTTTAAGGTTACCAGGTTTGCTGAAACTTACGAGAGGGAATTCGCGGATTTGGTCGATGATGAAGTCGTTCAATTCAACGTCAATGCATCACAAGCGCTGGGCAAACTACTGGAATTGGGGAAAAATACATTAAGCATAAAGCGGCGCTATACCCACGGAGGCTTGCCTCTTGCGATTTAGTCGCTGTCAGTAAACCTATTGCCCCCCCCTCAACCATAACCCATGATTCTTGGTATAACTGACCGGCAGGCGAGAAAGTTCGCCGGCAGACAAACTAAAAAATTATGAAATTAGCACAGAAAGCCAGAGAGCTGAACAACGCTCTCAAAGAACATAGGAAGTTAGAGAAGGAATTGGAACGATTAGCTCAGGCCCTTGACCTGGCATCCGAACAAAATCTGGAGGAGGAATATCACGGGCAGATGAGCGAGCTCACGGCTCGATACAATGCTCTGGTAGATAAAATCCAAGATATAAGTGCTGAATGCGAGCAGCTTATTGCTGATGGTGGGCTAGAAAAAGGTTAATAGAATATCTTTATCACCCATATTCAGCTTGATAGCGCCATCCGAGACACGAACTCTGGTGGCGCTATTTTTTAGCCGTCAAAAAACTATTGCCTCCTAATGATAGGTTTAGTAGAATGTATTACTTAACTATAAAAAATAGCATATATGAATACTAAAAAATACCCAGCACTTTCAATCGACGCGGAACCCAAAGCCAAGAACTGGAAAATCCCGGCAGGAAAATACCGTGCTGTTCTGGAGAGTGCAGACGTGGACAAGGACGACGCAGACGTTTTGAGATTTAGAGTCACTCATTATTGTGACGCAAGAACAGAATACTGGGTCAGAAACAGGTATAGAAAGGGTGACAGAGATAGCTTGGTGCAACACATTATCAGCTGGCGTGGCCTTGAAGGATTCAATGACCTCACAAAGGAGGGAAGTCTGGATTTTAAAGGTTTGTATGGGCAAGAAGCCGACATCGAGGTTAAATGCCTAAAGAAATGCCGGGACCGAGAGGCTCTACGCGTGATTAAAGCAATCACACCGCCCGGCTCGCTTGTTCCTGATGTGGAAGTTCAGGAGAGTGGCAGCAGAGTAAATTGTTCACAGTAGGAGGTGGATCACAGAGAAAACGGACATGCAGCAATACGATCTATGGAGTCAGGGGGATGAGCAGAGTGAGTAGACTCAAGAGCACTTTCTAAGCAAATCGTTGGGACCACAATAACCTCTACAGACTTAAAAAATTCCCTAGAACTGGAAATAGTCTTCTCACTCTACTCACCTCACCTAATAATTCTACTAGAACTCAAAATAGTCTACTCACTCTACTCACCACAGGGTTTATAATGTCCTCCAGTGAATACAGTGAAGAGAGAGGGCTAAACACGAGAGATAAAAATAATGCCAATAAACCCCACAGAGGTTCAAAGGACTGATACACACCTCTGCAAACCTTCCGCACGATAAATCATGGATTACTACGTTAGCAAAACATAATACGCCTATGGACAATGATCACCTTTTTGTTTGTTTCAGCATGGAGGCAGCTAATGCCCCAGAAGGAGCGCCACCCTTCCATGATGACATAAAGGAATTTGCTCGAGAAATAGATCGCAACCGATTCAGACAGTTCTTTGAGGACCGTTATCACTGGCATTGGTATCCGATCATTTCTTCTGGATTTTCTTCATTTCCTACGCATGGAGATCTGCACGGTGAGTTATCCGAGGAAAAACGCCATGAATGCATCGGCTTCGCGGCTGAGATCTGTTCAGAAGAAGATGGCAAGCGCTTTATCTCTGCGCTTGGCTTGCTAACCCTGTTATGCCGTAGTTGCGATGCGCCCTCAGAGGTGGAACCCCTGACCAAGTATTTCATGAGGATACGAGATAAAGTAACAGCAAATGCAATTGATCCAAATATTCACTACTGGTTCAGCAAAATAGTGCTATTTCAGATTGCAACAGGAGTCAGTCCGCTGGGATATGTAGGAACTTTTGACAGAGCAGGTCTGAACGCACCAAAAGAAAATAAAGGCTAGCCCATGCACCTAATCGCTACCCGCTGCCATGCCGGATGCTTGCTCGCTTCGCTCACTGACATCCATCGCGCCATCAGTCCGGGATAGGTGATGCGGGACGCTGAGTTGTTCGCGTTACCGCTAGTGAGGAGATCTCCACCCCCCCAGAATGTGTACAATTTCCAAAAAAGCCAAAAATTAAACAGGGCCGTTTTTCAATATATTATATTTAAAAATAGTTACTTATAAAAATTAGTGAGACCACCCAATGAAGTTTCGAAAAAATAAAAAAATCGTTCCATGCAATTTGAGGTGATATTTGTGTTAAATGTCAGCCCCTATCGAGATAAAAATAATGCCAATAAACCCCACAGAGGTTCAAGATACTGATACGCAGCTATGAACCCCTTTCACGACAAGTCAGGAGAGGAGCACTCCAACTCCCTCACAATAGGAAGCTGCCGATGATCACATGCCCCTCGTAACGCACACAAGACACTTTGAAATTCAAAACGCCCCAGATGGAGGATTAGCTGATGTCACACACCCCTGAGTGTGTACAATTTTCAAAAAAGCCAAAAATTAAACAGTGCGACTTTTCGATATATTATATTCAAAAATAATTACTTATAAAAATTAGTGAGACCACCCAATGAAGTTTCGAAAAAAATAAAAAAATCATTCTGTGCAATTGATGTTGCATTTGCGCTGAATGTCAGCTGTTGTCTTGTTGTAAATCAAACAGCTGCAATTACTTAAGCTTTAGACCGTTTGAATTTTAGGTATATTTTCCACATAAATATCTGTTTATGAGTTGTTTCTTCAAAAAAGTTGAGACGCTCAAAATCTGCGAGGTATTGCGGACTTTCCGGAGAGTTTCGTGCTCAGCTTGAGAATCCCTGCCATAAAAAAGCCGGATTCCCCCGCGAGCGTTAGAAACATGGGCATTTTTCGTTTTCCGGAAATTAGAATCTCCAAATGTGGCAACGCTTTTGGTTTGCCATTGGTTCGCCCCAATTTTTTAGTTTACCCCACCAGCTTGTCTCAAGCGAACACCGGTGATAAATTTTTCAAATTTAATCGAAAACATGCGGTTTTTGCCCATTTTAAAATCGTTTTTTAAAAAACAATCGAAAAAAATAAAAAAATTAGGGTCAAAGCGGCATTCCGCCAGGCAAAATCACACACCCAAGCCAACTAACCCAAGCGTCGCACACCCCGGCTAATCGAACCGGCCAATTCGCTCAAAAAAAGAAACTTTCCCCTGATGGTTCTTGAGCTTACCCCTCTTGGGAGTCCCCCGGCGTTTCTGACATAGATCATGAAGATCGCTTATTCACCTCTAAGAGATATTGGACTACATGAATTTCTCATTTTTTATCAGGAAAACGCATTTTTTCTTCGACCCAAGAGAAGTCGGCGCCCGGTGGAAGCCTCTTGATCAACTCCTGATAGCGTTCCCCGTTGTCAGCATTCAGCTTTTTTATTGCAGCTTGGTTATTTTCGGCAAGAAACCTGTTCAGCATCTTCACCTCGCTGGCAGAGTAGATAAGTTTAGGGTGATCCATCCACTCGGGGCGAGGAGTCGGCTTCGAATGGGGAGATGGTGTTTGGGTAGGGATTGTGGTTAGCAGTGGATTATTTTTGTCAGTGATGGGGGTAGGGTTGTGTCGCTGAAACATCCAATACGCACCAACCAGAAAGACGAATGTCATACCTATCAGAGGGAAGGTAAATGATCTTGTGTATGATTTAGTCCTCCCCGGCCGGCTATCCGATTCAATGGCTTTGCAGAATGCTTTTGCGCTTTGAAAGCGCTCGCGGGTGTATTCGCTTGTGGCCCTGAATATCAATTTTTGAAGGCGCCGCCATTCATCCAAAGCATCCCCGCTCAAATCACCGATGCTCGGATGGGGGCGTAGGTATTTGGACTTGCCGATCTTGTCAGGAGCGTTGCCAGTAAGGAGTTGGTAGAGGAGGACTGCGCAACCCCACTGATCTGCATTACCACCGCTCTCCAGATACCAGCTAGGTGCCGCATGCCAGGGGGTGCCACGCATGGAGACCGTAGTAGCGTCTTCAGCAACAAGTCCGAAGTCTGCAAGGGCAGCGTCGCCGTCAATAAATAGAATGTTCTCTGGCTTTATATCCCTGTGCTGCATTCCGGCTTCAGCAATGAGAGAGGCACCATGCAAGACTCCCGTGATCACCTTTTTAACTTCATCCAAACCAAACCAAGTCCCCCTAGAAAAGTGCCAGTCCATAACACCGCGAAGGGTTATTGGTGTCCAGTTGGAGTCCTCTGGTGTCAGTCCATCGAATCCGTCGGCCAGCGGCATCACATAGATCAAAGCCCCATCGAGAAGTCTAACATGCTCAATAGGCACAAGGTGTCGCGATCTGACTCCGCTAACGGCATTGGAATATCGTCCCAAGGCTAACAATTCCTGCTCGAGGTGCCTCCCAGAGGTTTTCGAGATCCATTTTAAGGCTTTCCAAGCACAGGTCGCATCAGACTTCGAAAGCCACACCTCACCAAAGCCTCCCTCTCCGATCTTTCTAATCAAAGTGTAGCCGTCAAAAGAAGATCCGATAAGAGGAGCCATGCTTCTATCGTTTAAGCGTTGTGTCCTCCGGTGAAAACAAATTCCAAAATTCGGAGAGTGATTCCTCAGGGGTGGGAACCTTCAATAATGGCGTCGGATGCCCGCTACTTTGCGTGAGAGAATATGCCATCTCCACCGAAAAGGATTTGTGAATGCAATGATCGCACCCATCATTCCCTTGAATGATCTTCCCTACCACTCCAAGAACCTTGTTGGGGCGCTTGAAGAAAGACAGCAACGAAATTTTGTGGCAATCCTCGTGGGACGAGTTTTTCGACATCTACCACCAAGCAGTGCGCGTTTGCGTGTCCCATTCATTCGCCCGTCGAGGCTGGCACACTGCGTCTGAGTCTGATGTCGAGGATGTGACTATGCGGGTATTTCAATCCTTTCACGAAGCCCAGCCAAAATTCGAACTCGAAGACGCCAAGGGACGGCTTCGACAGTTTCTCACCACGCTCTGCCAACGCCGGACTGTCGACTTCATGCGCTCTCAGCGGCGCCACAATGAAGGGAGGGCGTGTCTTGATTCGGACCAATACCTCGATGTCCCCGAAGAGTCTTCCGCAGCGGATGAGAAGGTCAGTGAGGCATTTCGAGCTGCCCGGGCCGCCCTGCTTTTTAGCGTCCTCCGGGAACAAGTCTCACCACGAATTTTTATGATCTTTGAATCGGTCAAACTCCATGGCCGAAAACCAGAGGATGTGGCGAGAGAACTCGGCATAGCCCGTGGTGTTGTGGACAACTCGATCCACAAGGCGATGCTCAAGCTGCGCGCCATGCAAACCAAGCTGCCCCTGGAGGACATCGAATGAAAAATACTGACGAATTCCTCGATGATTTTTCTGAGGTCTTTTGGGAACGCATCCGGCGAGACCACGAGGCGCTGGAGGTATTCCAAGCAAGCCCCCTCCATCTAAAAGCCAAATCACGTCTGCGCGAAATTCTCTCCCACCCTCCCTCAAGAGACAGCTGCTCGATGGAGAAAAAAAATCTTTCGGAAGGCTAAAAAAAACCGAGAGATTTTTTCAGGTCCTCCGAAATCCTTATGTGGACCTGGAACCCTTTAACTATTTTGCCACAGGCTTGACCGCCTTCGCTCCCTTAGGAAGGCCCCCCCATTTTTCGAGCTCTTCGGAGACAATGCTCCGAAGGGTTTCCTCGTTGAGTTTGGTTTCCTCAGCCTGCTTGATCAATTCATCCACAAGCTGGCTGATGCTGAGTCCACGCCTTTTGGCGATGGCTGCGGCCTTGCGCTTGGAGGCCGTGCTAACGCGGATGGTGAGCTTGGTGTCGTTGAGGTTGACGCGGCGCATCCCAAACTACATGCGCGAAAATGCGTCTGACGGCAATTTTTCCTTGTCGTTGATTGCTTCATTATGATGCCATTAATCAATACGGCACTATGACGCATAAAACTGAATCAACCCCTCAGGATGCCGATAAAAACGCGCTCTCAAGGTGCGTTAGCCAAGTGGGGGCATCCGAGAAAGCGCCCCTAGACCCCAGCGAGAGCATGACGATTTATTTGCCTCTGGAGTCAAAACGCAAAGCACATGCCCTTGCATTGGCGGCGAACAGTTCAATCGGACAAGTCATTGAGGAGCTAATCCAAAACTGCCCCGAAGGCAGCAAATGATGTCCCAGCCATTCACAGAATTTCCCAACTAACCCGAAAATACTCCCACCTATGAGCCCCAAAACTAAGTCATCCACACAAACCAAACCCGTCACTACGACAGCCACCCCAGAACCGCCCCATTTTAAAATTGCTGAAGCTTTGAGAACCCTGATTTCTCGAACGCCTGACTCCAGTGAAGAAGAATCGAGCACTCCGTTCCAGCGAGCAAATCAACTCAAAAATGCGGCCTGTTTGAAAGCTGCTGCTATTTCCGGGATGCTTACTCTACCCCCAGGGCCTTTCGGGATGCTGACTATTCTGCCCGAGCTGATTGCAATTTGGAGGCTTCAACAACAACTTGTTGCTGACATAGCCAACTGCTTTGGAAAACGAGAGGTTCTCACCCAAGAAATGATGCTTTATTGCCTCTTTAAACATGGAGCCGCATTTCTCGCTCGCGACCTAGTCGTCCGAACTGGCGAGCGAGTGCTGGTCCGAAGGGTCACTCTGCGAACTCTTCAACAAACTCTGCAAAAAATTGGTTTTAAGCTCACACAAAAAACAATCGGCCGAACTCTCTCCCGCTGGGTTCCGTTAATTGGCGCAGCCGGCATGGCTGCCTACTCCTACTACGACACCAAATGCGTTGCTGAAACGGCCATAGAGGCATTTTCAAAACCCATCGTCATCGAATGAACATCCAAAGCACAGAACACATGAAAGAAAAATCACTTACCATGACCTCAAAAGCCTCCATCGGGGAAGCAGCTACCAAAGCTCTGGATATTTTTGCGAAACAGACTGGGATCAGGATTTTAAACCTGCCCCTATCACATCCTAGAACCCGTGAAGTTACCACGCTCATGGTCCCGGGATATAAACAAACTCAAACCTACACATGCGGGTTTGTGGCTGGTCTCATGGTTCTCCACGCCCTCTATCCGAAATCAAGTATCGAAGCCTTTTATCGCCGGGTAAACCCTGATCCTGAGTGGGGCACAACCAACAAAAAACTTATCGAAGCCCTCAAGCTTAGTGGGATGGGCGTTTCGGTTCGACGAGGAATGCAATTTCGGGACATCCAGAGGCACATTGATGCAGGCTTTCCAATTATCACGCTCGTGACTGGAGATAAGGATACTACGCATTGGGTTGTTATCTATGGCTATGGCAGCGAAAGCGGAAAGAATCCCCCAAGGGTCTTTGTCGCTGGACGCCAATTGTTCCATCAACCCGCGATCTCGTGGCCCCGGTTTTGTGAATTACAGTCTCCGTTCGGATTCGGGCTCGTATGCTGGGGCAGAAAATAAAAACCGTCCACCAACCCCGGGGACTCGTTTCAAAAAATGTCCACCCAACTCCGCTAAAAATGAGCACCACCAAAAACAAGCAAGGCATACCTGTCATCACCGTCGATCTCGATGAACCTGCATCCACACGCTGGATCAAGCCGGGTCGTAAGATCGCCCGCCTCGCAAATGAACTCACGGATTCGATGGTGAAGCTTTGCGCCACTTACCTGCCAACATCCATTCGACCACTCCTCAACAAACCGTCACTCCTCCTCTCCCTTCTCGCCAAACTCCCCTGCCAAGCCTTGCTCGGAGACCTGATGGAGGAGGCCAAGGGATTATCGAAAGGCACCGGCATTCCAGCTCCGCTTCTGGCTCTAGCCAACTGCACCTACGACGCCACACAATACATGAACGGCACCTCTCCCACAGCGTGCTCTGCCGCCGTCTATCACAATAAATCCGGAGCGCCTTCCATGATACGATACATGGATTGGGCCGTGCCCAAAGGCATCGGCCGCTACACTGTCCAAGTCGACTATGTCCGCGATGGCGTCCACGCCTATTCCTCGCTGGGATTCGCCGGCTTCCTTGGAGTCATCACCGCAATGTCTCCCTCCTGGGCTCTGGCCTTCAATCAAGCGCCTGCGGCCCGTGTTCGAAAAAGCATTCTGGGCTCCCCTGCCACCTATGCGGCCCGACAAGCCTGCGATGCCTCGGAGACCTTCCAAGATTTGAAGCAGGAGATTTCAACGGTGCGGGCCTTCACCCCGTTCCTTGCCTTGCTCTGCGGTGATGAAAAAGGCCAGGTGGCCCGAATCGAGCGCCCCATGCACGGACGCGCCACCGTGGCAAAACCCAATGACGGCAGACCGCTGCCTCTCACCAACCACTACATCCATCGCAGCCATCGCAAATTCAACTCGGAGTTTGAATGGGAGGACGAGGACGGGAAGGCATGGTTCAACGACACGCAAGACCGCCTCTGCACCGTTGAGGAAATCGCCCATGGGTGCAGGAAAAAAGACCATTTACCCGCTTTCCGAGAACTCAAGCGACTCCCCGTCTATTACTACAACACGGTCCATCTCGCTGCCCTCTGCCCAGCCAGCGGAGAATTCAAATACACAGTCAAAAAGTGAGAGAGAAAACGGACTTATCGCATCGCAGAACCAACCTCCAACCGGCTCTGGAGGTGAATGCGATTCTGCGCTCGATCGGCGATGCGCGATTAAAAAAACGGATTCGAAAAATCCTTCGCGAGGGAGGGCCATCCATTGCGGCGATCTCGCCCGCAGGGAATTTCTATCAGGACCACGCCACGCTCCCCACGATCAATCCTCCCAATTTTCTCATGGTGAAAGGTCCCGTCATTCTCGCCGACGGTTGGGTGATTCGTTTCATGCCAACACAGTCGTGCCTCGAGTTCCTCTCCCGGCACATGGAGGCATGGAACGACAAAAAACCGGAAACCAAGCAACAACTCGACGGCTTTCTTGCAGCCCTGGAACGCCTCGTCATCTCGGAGGAAGTCTGAGGCCCTGAGCCTCTGGATATTGTTGGGGTTCTGGCCAGCTTCAAAATTCCTTTTCCTCTCCAGATTACCCCTCAGACCGGTTTTGTCCTTCCCATGCTTCGTAGTAGATTGTTCCAAATGAAAACCACACTCCACCTTGCTGTGGCTGTTGCACTGTCCTTGCCGGTCTTCGCAGGGGACAAGGAAAAGCCCAAGCCGCCCCTTGTGATTCCAGTCACTCGTGCGGGCCAATCGACCACCACGAAGCTCGGCAATTCGTTTGTCACCCGAACCCAGAGCGGTCAGTCCTTCACCACCACGCAACTCGGCTCCTCCACGATCACCCGCGATTCCAAAGGCAACACATGGACAACGACGAAGCTCGGGAACAGCTATGTGACACGCGGCCCCGGACGGTCAGCAGCAGACCACAACCAAGCTGGGAAATTCCTATATCACCCGTGACAGCAAGACCGGCTCCACGCTCACCACTTCACCGCTGGGCAATTCACTTCAAACTCGAAGCAATTCTGGTGCGTCTTGGTCCACTTCGCCACTCGGCTCCTCGCTCGTTACGCGAGGCGGTTCCCCATCGGCAAAGAAGGACGACAATGCAACGCGAGTAATCGTAATTCCGGGTTCAAAGTAGGCGCTAATCCCCAACCTGGCCGGCTCAGCCTCAAAAATTGAGCTGGGGAGTGCTATGGTCTGCCCAGATGGGCAAGAGGTCGGCTTCATCGGTGAGAGCAAGAACGCGGCACACCGGGCAAAGCTTTTTGGATTGGCAGAGATGTTCTTTAGCGACCGCAAGATTCCCCAAACTGCATTCGAGTCGGGCCAAATGGAAATGCACCAGAGCCGTGTTGGGAAAACGATCTGCCGCCTCCAGCAGAAGTTCCCTCGCACACTCGATGGAGCTTTCTTCACGCAGAACCAGAGCCAGATCAATCCAACGGTCCACATTGTCGCAATCCATGATGCAGAGCTGCTCCGCGACGGATTCCAACTCTGCGTGATTTCCTGCTGCACGGTGAATTTCCATGAGCAAAGTCAATCCCTCCACGCAGCTCTTAGCGTTGGCGGACAGGCTCTCGTATTCACGCCTCGCATCATCAAGCATTCCGAGTTCAAGATAACCTTCAGCTGCCAGAAGAATCATTTGGGAGGGAGTATCGATCATAGAAATTTGCGTCGTTATTTCCATGATCGGCAGCTTGGCGAACGGCTTTACCGAATTTCACAATCAGACTGAACTCTCCTGAATTTCGACCTCGTCTTGATTTCTCAGGTTGCTAAATTCTGCTCCATGCAAGCGATAGTCATCAGATTGTCTGACCTCACTTTTCTTTCCTCGGAAGACCTCTCGGGTGCTTGCTCTGAGGCCGAGCTGGGAGAAAAGATCATCAAGCAATTTGCGTTTCTAACTGGAGACATCCGCGTCACGATCACCGATGGCACAGCCCGTATCGAATATCGTCAACCGGCCACAGAAAAGATAAGCGAGGCTCAGCGGCTGTCTGAGCAAGCATCTCAGAAGGCCAAGAGTGGTGACTTTCCACAGGCACTCGATCTCTTCACACAAGCCCTCTCGGCGAATCCTGCCCTGCCAGTGACCCGTCGCGACCTTGCCATGCTCCACTATGAACTCGGCGATTTATCCGCAGCCAAGGATCAGCTCATCGATGCCCTGCGACTCGCTCCCGATGATGCCTGGAGCTATGTCGTGCTGGGGAATATTTTTACCCGCGAGCAGGATTGGGATTCCGCCATCCGCTTTTTCACCAAGGCGCTTGATCTAAAACCTGGCGATGCCTACGCGCTCAACGGCCTTGGGGCTGCAACGGCCAAGAGTGGAGACGAGGCCAGCGCCATGCGGCATTTCGAGGCAGCGATTGAGGCCAACCCTCACTTCCCCGAGCCACGATTTGGAAAAGCCCTCCTGCTGAAAAACCAAGGCCACCTTGATGCGGTTGCCGAAACTCTCGAATCCCTGCTGCGCGATGCCAGTCCGGGAGATGCCCGCAGCAATCCCGTATTCCAGAGGGCAGAGCAGCTTCTCGCCTCCATCCATAAGGAAATCCGTGAACGCGGCGGCCCCACAAATCCCGAACTCCTCCAAGAAAAACACCCCGCCGCCGTGTGGCATCTCCTCGATGCCCTCAAGCGCTTCGACGCCCTCGATCCACGCCGTGTCATGGAAATCACCTTCGAGGTCGCCCGTCTTGGCGAAAGCGGGCTCGACTACGCAAACCCCGAGGAAAAATACACCGTCTCAGCCTACCCAGGCGAATCCTTCTCCGGCCTACAGCTCATGTGCCTCATGTATGCCGGATTCAAACGCATCGCTCCTGATCAGGATACCGGTATGGATTTTAACGAGCCTTGGATCACTGCGCTGGGATTGTTTAACAACGGGAAGTAAGTGAGAAAACCGGGAATTCTTTCACTAGCGCTTTCACGCTGGGAGAAGAGTTGCCACCGGAATGTGAGTTAACGTGCGAAAACACGATTTACCCAGCGGCTCAAAGGTGTTCTTTGAGCGCGAGGATTACAGTTCCATAGATTTCATCTTTAGATGCGAGAACTGACGCCAGAGCGTTCTGCTCACCCAGTTCGTTGATGTCGGCTATGACGAGGTAGTCGGACTGGTTCAATTCCTCGGAGTCACCGTCATCGTCCATCGTGAACTTGCCGGAAGCGCCACTGGGGACATGGCATTCCATCTCGACGGTAAGAACCCTACGGGAAGGACCAACGATAGCTGCCAATTCTGCCTCAGTGAACTTGCCGTTCTCGGGCGTGATCTCTTCGTTGGTGAGGTTTGGGTATAGTAAGTATGATTTAAGCATCGGAAGAGATTTTGTAAGGCAATACTTCTTTTTGATTATGCCGCCCATTGAAAAGGGCAATGATAAAAGTCTAAACATGATCGCAAACTTCTTATCTAAAAGACAAACATGCGCTGACTGCTCTGGAGCTTGTTAAAGCTGGCTTAGCTTTGCAGCAATCAAGTCCCAGCGATTTCGATACTTCTCGATTGACCATCCGCTGAATCCTTTTTTTGGCGGCAATGTGACGGTCCTGACTTTGCTGTCTGCATGTGGTCTACCATTCTTCCCTGGAGCGTTTAGCCAAGCCTTATGAGCCTTGGTGACTTCGTGCGCCATATCCTTTGACGGAATAATGTAGTATTCAAATTCGGCTTGCTGACCATCCTTTGGCACACCGGCGAGGATCCAAAAGAAGTTTGGGCCAAAATCCTTCTCTGCCTTCATGCCTACGGTGCATGTGTTGTTCCCCGGCACAAAAGTCTTCACTTGAATGTGTATGAATTTTGTTCCCTCCGGATTACTGCATAGCACATCCGTATTTGGCGTATTGCCAAGTGTTACCACGGCAGCATACCCCCGCCGACACAGTTCGCCAGCTACGAAAAATTGAGCCGCGTTTCCACGGAATGAAGTGTCAGGCATAGGTCAATTTCTCCTCAGGTAACTGCGAATAGCATTCATCTTTTTGGAATCGATGCCGAGCTCGACGATCCTGTCATCCGACATTTCCAAAATTTCTCTCGCAGAGGTGATGCCAGCGTCCTCGAGTTTTTCGATGGTCGCCTTTCCCACCCCCTTCGTGCCTGACCGCTTCATCGAGACCAAGAATGGCCCCAGAGGTGAACAATATTTTAAGCGACCGAGTATCTTGAAGCACCCCGCTCGCAACCTGCGCAGCGTGTTTTTGGCTTTCTGAATTTTTGCGTCGTCCGCGTTGCAGTCCTCCTTGAGGTGGTAAAAAAAGCATCGGATATCGCAGATTTCGGCGAAGCCCGAGATAAGGTGCGAGCGGCTTCGAATCCACTCCTCCTCGCCGATTTCTTCGGGATCAATCTTCCAGCGCCTCGATACATCGCTCCAGCTCGTTCCCACTCCCCTTGACCACAGGATTGCCACAGCACGCATGTGGAGGTAGCCATGCTGCCGCTGAAGATCTTTGCTCGAGGTTTTGCTTTTCGGGGAATCCACACCCAGCGAGCCAAAGATTTCTTCAGCCTTTGAGTGCCCCTCCTTTCCATGAATCCACTGATTGAAAAGAAGGGATTTTTCGGAACATGTCGCTGCCCAGTTTTCGACCTGCTCGCCAAGTCCGGCGGAGAATCTTCCACCGACAAATTTTCGATCCGACAAAATCTCTGCCAACAGCAAGAGATCGAGCATCGAGAGCTGCGGAAAGAGACGCATTTCCTCATCTATACACATCAAGTCCCGCAAGAGGTTGGCAAATGCCGCCGCCACCGAAGGCCTGAGACCTGATCTGGAGCAGGCTTGCCCAAGTCTCGTAGGCACTATGCAGTCCCCTTCTTCTGGTTGGTGGGCTAATAAAATAGAGGGACCGCTCACCCAGCGCACAGAAGCATCGATCACGCTTTCGAGGCGATTCCCAGCCAGCAAGGAAGATGCAAATTTACGCAGTTCCTCCACCTGCATTCCTGCATCAGCACTTCGGCATAGGATCGAAAGCATGAGGCTTCCTCCGGAGTTCGGATCAGTGCCTGCGTCGCGCTTGCTTTCGGATTCTTTGAGAAATCCTGAATCCAAGTCGGGCAAGCGCGGAGATTCTAGTTCCTTCACCAATTCCTCGTGTTTCCAGTCATCGCTTGGCTTGAGTAGGACAGCCGAGTGTCCTTCGCGTGAACCTCGCCCGGCCCTTCCCATCATCTGGACGAGTTGGGATGCAGAAATTCTACCCTCGGGATAAAACTTTGTGTCTCTGATCAAAAGGTGTGTGGCTGGCAGATTCATGCCCGTGCCGAGTGCTGTGGTGGAAACTACACAACGACAATCTCCATTTAGGAACGCATAACGCACCCGCTCCTTGCGTTCCAATGGCAGGTTCGCATGGAAGGGCTCCACGAGCGAGCCCAGCGTTGTTTGAAGCTCTGCCGCCAACTTCATCGTGTCGGATTTCTTGTAAACAAATACGATCACGGCCGTGTTCTCACCCTTGAGGACGCGAGATACCTCTTCCGCAAGCCACGCCTTTGCATCCTCCCCTTCTTCCAAGGAAACAACCTCCCGCTTCAGTGGAGGCCAACGTAATTGCGACTCGGCGAGATCGCAGGGATCCAGCCACTCGAGCGCCCTTTCCGCCGATCCCAGCGTTGCCGAGAGAAGAAGAAACCTCGGCGGAGACTTGCGGATTTTCATGCTGGTGATGAGAAATTCCAGACAACCTCCACGCTTTCTATCCGAGATGAGATGGGCCTCGTCCACGCACACGGCGCCAAAGCTTCCGACCCAGTCATCGTTTGCCGGATTTCTCAAAATCATCTCCAGCCTCTCCGGAGTGGCGATGATCAGCTCCGCGTCCTCCGGCGGAGGCGAGGACATGCGTTCTTCATCGAGCGCATAGTCGCCCGTGGTGATCCGAGGCGTGAAATCTTTGCCGAGGATCTTTGATAGCACCTTGGCGTGGCGCTTGAGTTCCTCGTATTTTTCTTGGGCCAGCGCCCTGAAAGGCTCGAGCAAAAGGGCCCTCTTGCCTTTGCGGAGGGCATCAAAAAGAAAAAGATATCCGATCAGCGATTTTCCGGAGTTCGTCGGTGCCGACACGATCAGGTTCCGCCGGCCGCGTAGCATGTCATAATCGACCATGCATTTTTTTTGGATTTCCGTGGGCTGGCTGCCGGGTGCCATTTCTTCGATGAGCGGCAACCAAGCTTTGATGGCTCCCATCTCACTCCAGGTCCCGAAGTTCGGCTTCTCCCCTGCGCACTGTATTGGCAGGATCGTTCGCTTCATTGCTTTCTCAGCAGCTTTTCAAAAGAAGCAAAATGATCATCCAAAAAGGAGGATGGCGCCTCATTGAGGAGCTTTTGGAGGTGTTCCCTTTTGGCCTCACCGTGAATCGGAGCATTGGTTAAAAAAATTGGGTGAACTTTGAGGTCGATACGGGGATTGAGTCCCAAATATGCCACCAGATCATCAATGCTCGATTGGTGGGGGAGATGGTTTCCAGAAGACCAACGAGAAATTTGGGACGCCGTAATCTTGAGCGCCTTTGACAAGGCCGCCTTTCCTCCATGAGGCAAACTTTCCATCAGAAATTTCATGTTCTCCCGAAGGATTCCCTCGGCATCCGCAGGGTGGATCGGAGCGCTCATGACATCATCCACGCTCACCCCGCACCAATCAGCGATTTTTTGGGCTTCTTCATCCGAGGGATGGTCGCCTTCGATAAGGAATTTGGTGCGGTATGAACCGATGCCCACCTTCTTAAACAGGATTTCCTCCCATTTCGAATAGTCGGAATTTTCCTTGTAGAGACGGTATCGCAGGTTTTTTGCCACCTGAGACAGACTGTTAAGATCATCCAACATTATTGTTATTTTTTATTCAAAACCGCAAGTTTTAAAATAAAAGCTTGCGGTATTGTATTTCTTGTGATTATTCCAGCCATAGGAATGAACGCAACGCTTAATCCCGCTCAACAGGAAGTCATCGACCATTGTTTGCTCGATTCCGGCTTTAGCTGCATCTTGCAAATGCCCACAGGAAGCGGGAAGACTTGGCTTGCCGCAGTGGCCATTCGCAAGGCTCTCCAGGCAGGCCACCGCGCCATTTACCTCTGCCCACTGCGTGCCTTGGCGGAGGAGCTTGCCACTCGCTGGACGCTTGAGTTTGCCGGATACGAAGTGGGCATTTTCACTGGCGACTATGGACCGCAGGGCAGGGCCATTCCCACACCCTACACGGACGCTGATCTTTTGATCATGACGCCCGAGCGGCTTGATGCCTGCACACGCAGTTGGCGCTCGCACTGGTCGTGGATTCCCAAGGTCGATCTTGTGGTCGTAGATGAGATTCACCTGCTCGGCGAATCCCATCGCGGAGCCCGGCTGGAAGGTGCGATCTCCCGTCTTCGCCGACTGAACCCATTTGTTCGCATCCTCGGTCTTTCCGCCACGCTGGGAAACCGTGGGGAGCTTGCCGATTGGTTGGATGGGGTTGAGTTCGCCTCTTCTTGGCGAGCTGTTCCGCTGCATTGGCGCATCGAGAGATTTCGCAAGGCTCAGGAAAAACCAGATCTCCTGTGCCGGGAAGCAGCTCACACGCACAGAAACGGCATGCAGAGCCTCGTATTCGTGCAGAGTCGCAGGCGCTGCGAGAGTCTCGCAAAGCACCTCCGTTCCCAAGGTATTACTGCCGATTTCCATCATGCGGGACTCCTGCATAGCAAGCGGCGCAGTATTGAGGAAGCCTTTAGGCGCAATGAGACCCCCGTGCTCGTTGCCACAGGCACCTTGGAAATGGGTCTGAACCTCCCTGCCAGACAGGTCGTCCTCTACGATCTCCAGGGTTATGAGGACGGTGGCTTTTGCCCACTTGCCACAAACACCGTGTGGCAGCGTGCGGGTCGTGCCGGTCGCCAAGGGCTGGATTCCGAGGGCGAGGTCGTTCTTTTTGCCTCCGCCTGGGATAAGCAGGCGGATTCCTACCGCAACGGCAAATTTGAACGCATCGTCTCTGGTTTTCGAGATCGTTCCGCATTCGAGGAGCAAGTGCTTGTGGAGATTCAATCCGGCATGGGGCGGACAGCACCTCAGCTTCAGCGCATTTTCTCCACCTCCCTCGCCTCAAGGCAGCGAATTCCCCTTCCTGTCGAGGCATCCATTGAGAGTATGAAGGAAGCTGGCATCGTAGACCTGCATCCCGAGACATTTGACTATCGAGTCACCCCACTCGGGCGCGTCGCCATCCGCCAGATGCTCAGCCCTGCCACGGTCTTGAAGCTGCGGGATTTTTTGCAGGCAGTGCCTCAGCCCACATTCTTCGACCTGCTTGTCGGAGCCTCATGCACGATCGATTGCGAGCCAGTGCTTGCCGTCGACTTCGAGGAGCTTGAGACTCTCGCCGACTCGCTGGCCACTTGTCGCTCGAGGATTTTTGCAAAGGACGCAGGCATTCCCCATCCGGCAGAAGGCAAAAGGCTCCTTGCCGCACTGAAAACCGCAGCCGTCCTCATAGACTGGACGAGTAGGGGCGATGCGGAAGGAATCGCCGAGGATTTCAACTGCTACGCTTTTGAGGTCGTGCGGCTCCGTGAGTCCATGGACCGCATTCTTACGGCAATGGGTGCCATCCAACGCCTGCTTGAGAAACGCCCCGAGACCGACGAAACCCAGCCCACAGAAAAATCCGAGCACCTCCAGCGCATCGACCTCCTCCGGCAGATGGTCCTCAACGGGCTCGACGCCGAATCCGCCTCACTTTCCTTTGTCGATGGCATCGGCTCCGCATGGGCTCGGAAGCTCATCGGCACAGGCATTCCCACTCTGCAAAAACTTTCCGAAACTGAACCTCATCGACTCGTCTCGCTCGGAGGAGTCTCCTCGAATCGAGCCGAAAAATGGATTCAACAAGCAGGCGACTTGAAGCACTCGGGCACAGTCTCCGATGCCCCGGCGGATTTTATTTCAGTCCGCCCCTCGTTTCCCAACCTGAACCTCGATCCCTACCGTCTGCGCCGTGCCGCCGATCTGCACACCTCCCGCGAAGGCACAGACCAGTGGGTTGTCAGGGGAGGACTCGAACCCCATAGGGTTATGATCTCACATAAGGTGGGCATGGGAAAAACAGGGAATTTTCTTAATGCAGTCTTAGACCTGGCTCAATCCAGCGCAAGCGAGCCCACCGAGATCAGAATGCATTTGTCCTGCGACTGCCCGGACCATGCAAAGGGCCATGTCTGCAAACACATCCTCGCCATCCGCCTTTCTCAAGGCGACCCCGAGGTCGTTTCTGCCATGGAGACCGTGCGGGAAGCCTGCTCCTCGAACTACCTCGATCTTCTTCAACTCTGGTTTTCCAAATAACTCCACCACTCCCATGCCATTCACTCCGCAACGCCTCATCAAACCAAAGAAATTCCTCCAGCACAAAGGCCACTCCATCTACCACACCTACCGTGACGACGAGGTAGAAGGTGGCGCTCTCACCTTCACCTACACAACCTCCCTCGACGACACGGACATCGATTGGCAATTCGATGTGCGCGAGATTCCCACTTGGGTTCGATCTCCCTTTCCCACCTCCCCATTGGATTACCAGGGGCCGAAAGGAACCTTCACCTCGGAAGAGATTCGGCACATCCGCGCCACCATCAAGCAAGCCATCGACTCTGGGGAAATCCAATTTCCTGACCTCCCATGAGCACCACCCGCTCGCTCACCACTCCATCCGGCGTGATCCGCTTTCCAGCCTACATTCCGGTTACGACCTTCGGCGGCAAATACCCGCTCGACCGTCTCATTCAGCCCTACCTGCCCCGGCTCGCGCCGGCCGTGATGGTGAGTCACCACTACGCCAAGCAAATGAAGCAACGCCCACGCCTCCCCGTCCTCATTGATTCCGGTGGATTCGCCGCCCTCTTTGAAGGCTCCCGCATCTTGGAGGAAAACGGACTCGGTATCCTCGAAACCCACCTCGGCGAAACCCCCGAGCGCCTTTCACCCATGGATGTCCTCGAGTTCCAGGAGGAACACGCCGATGTCGCATTCACGCTCGATTTCCCCATACCACCCAGCATGGAGGAGGAAGAAGCCTCCAAGCGCCAACGCCTCTCCATTGCCAATGCCATCTGGGCAATCCGCAACCGCCGCCGAAAGGAAATGCCCCTCTACGCCTGCATACAATCCTGGGATGCCACCAGCGCCGCCTCCTGCGCGGCTGAATTGGCGAGGCACCCGTTTGATGGATTTGCCATCGGCGGCCTCGTTCCCCGTGCCCGGAATTGGGAACTCATCGAATCCATCGTCTCAGCCGTCCTTGCCGAGATCGACGGTCGTCCACTCCATGTCTTCGGCCTCGGTAAACCCGAAACAACCGCCACCCTCTTCGAGATGGGAGTCGACTCGGTTGATTCCTCTTCCTATGTGAAACTCGCCGCCGACGGCAAAAAATGGAGCCACCCGGATTTCCGTTTGGAAGACCCTTCCACTCCTGAACTGCTTAACCTTGCGATTCAGAACTTGGCCACGGCTTCGGATCACTCACTTCCAATTCAAGTCAGGCAAAGCAAAGAGCAACACCTTCAACCATTTTAAGTTGTTTCTAAGAATGCCCTGCGGGCACGCTCCCCGACTGAAGTATCGAGTAGGGTTCGGATGAAATCCTGAAAATCTTCCAAAAGACTCGGCATGGATTGGGCCTCTATTTCCCGTATGCTTCCAAATGGGCATGCGTGCGCCCCGTTGTTTCTTTGATCCATGATCTTGCGAAGCAACTCTACTTTTGAACCAAGTCGTTTTTTTGAAGACTCACCATCGAGAGAAGCCATGATTTCTTTAAAAATGCCATCATTTCCTCGGGAACCATCTTGTTCGGCACCAGATCGCAAATCTTCATTCTCCATAAGCTCGGCAATCGCCTCCGAAAGCTCTTTTGAGAGTATAGAAAGTTTTTTAACCTCAGCAGTTGTCTTTTTCTTTAGGATAGCGGCTTCTAACTGACTGATTTTATTTTGAATCTTTGATAACTCAGGGATCCGAATTTGAAGGTTGATCCCAAATTCCCGTGACACAGCATAAAGAGATGCCTCCGTAGCTCTTCCCAATCGCATGGTAGCTTCGGTGAAGAGGCTATTTTGGATGAGATGCTCTGCTCTTCTGAGTTCCTCCGATACTGCACTATATCCTGCAGAATCAGCAAATTCGATGAGATGTTGATCAATCATTTTGAACCTCCTTAAGAATTTTAATAAGCAACGGTTCTGCTTTATCAAAGTCAAACGGAGCCACGCGCCAGCCTGACGCTTCCAAGTCATTCAAATACTGGATTTTCATCGGGCCAAATTCATTTGGCATCGCGACTAAGTTTTCATCCAAGGGCTCATGTTCTCCAACTAGCAATACTTGAGCGCTGAATTTATTTTTTGAAAATGCTCTGGCAAGCCATGCGTCAGCAACAATTTCCTTAAGTTTGTGCCTTAGCGATATCACGCTTGCCATTCGCCGATGAATGAGAACCTGCTTGCCAGACGGTGAGTGCCAAATATTCCACTCCAACGGTGTAAACGAATCCCTGTAGCGTTTTTTTTCGATGCGACCGCCACATTTTTCTTTGATGAAATCAAAAATGATTCGATCCACCTGCAAGCTTTCGGACCGGTTAATTCGTTGAAACCACTTTGGCCTTGGCATTGGTCTATTTGGGCTCCGAAGAGACGCTCCTTCTCTCACAGGAATCGGAGTGCGTTCTATCCTCTCTTTGACCGGCTGGAGGTAAGCATGAAGTTTTGCTGCCAGCGTTTGCTCTTGAAATTGAGCGTCAGAAGAAGCGAGCTCTGTAAGCGTTATTATTCGCGACCAATTTTCTTCAAAACTTTCATTTGTAGTTAAATGAATATCAATAGGAGCCCCCTCTAGAAGTATTCGCTTGAGTTCATCACTCCGGCGAATCTGAGCTTTTATCTGATCAAAAGCGGGGAGATGCTCAGCGCTTATAACCAAGTCCACATAGGGTATCGGCCTGGGGTATTCAAGTGACGGGACCACCACGATCAGGGGAAAGGCATTCCCAAACCGTTCTGCGAGGGCGATGCGCTTGTAGAGGAACCTTTTTTCTTTGAGCATCATGGCAGAGTGGTTTCCGGGAATATAAACCTCGATCGCCATTGGCATTGGGGAGAGCACTAAAAAGTCGACTTCAAGTGATTCTTGCTCCTTCGTGGTCACTCTCCTGCATTGGACAAAACTTAAGCTCGGTTGCTGGTTTTTTAACCATTCATAAACAGTTTTTTCCAACTCTATTCCAGGTCGATTTATTGGCATAATTTATACGATGACATACATTCCCCTTAAATCTTGTAGCCGGGAAGTCGAGGCGCGTTTTCCATTTTGACTTACCTCTTGCCACAGCAGAACCGAATTTTATCTCCACTGCCACAAGGACAGGCGGCATAGGGGTCAAAAACATCTTTATTCCTTTTCAACAATACTGGAGCGACAATCTGGGCAGCCTGGAAGGCTCTGTTAGCCTGTTTGTCGCTTTCAGTCAGCAAGCGAATGTAATGTGAAAGGTTTTTTGATATGCATTCGAAGATTTGAACAACAAGAGGTTTCATTTCTGAGAAGAAACTAAACGGGGGGCCCATATGTAGCGCTTTGGTAATCCTCCCTACTCCGTCCTTGCCAATATCTAGGTCAGCATCGGAGTAAGATATAAGCGTCGATCCTACATTGGGATGTGCAAATTCACAAAGAATTTCATAAATAGCTCGTGTTCCCTTGAGTTGCTTGTTTACGAGATCGATGGATTTCAAGCAGGAATCACTTTCCAAGCTCATTCTTTGATCGCTAATCTCGTATTTTATTTTATTTTTCTCGATTAGCTCATCGAGATTTTGTGCCCTAGCGAGTTTATCCCAAGCGACTCGTGTTGCTCCTACTTTGGGAACTGACACCTCGATTAAGTCCAAGCAATACTTTGCTGCCGAAGTAAATGAGTTTTCAAGTTCAAGTGCTGAAATTTCTTTGATAAAAGAGTTAAAATGCCCAATTTGTTCTAAAAGACTTCTATAGCAAATAAATGGCACAAGACAATCTCCGCTCAAAAGGCCTGCTTCAGCTCCCGCTAAAAGCCTGTTAACAGCTCGTAGACCTGATTCTTTTTTGCTTTCGATCAATGTTTTGCCTTTACAGATATCATAGATGCTTGCTCTCAAAAAAGAGACATCATAAGTAACCTTCTTTTTAGCCTTGTTCAGCGGCCCAAAAGGAGTCTCTATTATTTGATTTGAAAGAGAGCCCGAATCGTTCCAGAAATCGTATGTTGCATTTAACTGGGATTGAAGTATATGAGTGTATTCAAAGTTATCTTTAACCAGATCAGCAATTAGTTTCTGCAATTCAGAAATCTGCTTGATAAAAGCCACCACCGGTGGACAAGCATCGGCAGCCCAATTAGGAAATTTTTCCATTATTTAAACAACGAACTCGTTCAGGTCGAAGTGTCAAAAGGCGGGACAGACGGTTCACTAACATTCTGATTTTTTCAGAGTGTATCAAAATTCGGCGCCTGAGTCGGTAGCGGAATATCCCGGTAAGAAGCCGTCGCGAGAGCCTGCCCTTTGCCCATCACTTGCAATTCTCGTTCGAAACCAGTGAGATCGGCCGAGGCATTGCGAACAGCGGAACGGCGCTCCTCTTCATTGCCGAGCGCCATGGTCAGCTCCGTATTAATCTGGGTAAGAATACCCTGATCAATCGCGGTGACCTGCTGGCTGATGACTGTGAGACCAATCCCGAACTTACGCCCCTGTCGACTGATATCCCGGAACACACTCCCGAAGCGAATGCGCTCGGGATTGAGCACGCTGGGGGCCTCCTCGATCACCACATTCACATAGGGCAATTGGTCGGTGGAGCGAATCTCGTCACCATCCAGATAAGGCAAGCTTCCATTCTCGATTCGCTCCCAGATGGCATCGGCAAGACTTTGCATGCCGATAGCGCCGGTGGCGTCGTCGTTACCCAAGGCTCCACGAATTTCACTTTCCAGATTGGCTGGGGAACTCACGGAGCGGAGCGCCTTGCGGAGTAGGAAGAGCACCCGAGCAACAATCGTAGTAAGCATGAACTGCTCGATCTCTGAAATGAGCGTGGTGTCCACCACCACCAAGCGTCCACTCTCCATGGCCACCAGCAAGTCCGGCAGCATGGAGTCGTAGGTGTCCCCTTTGTCGGGATCGTAGCTTGTGAAAATGCGATTGTTCCCAGCGTGGATGAAGCTCAGGCGACGCTTCACCCCCTCGATCGTGCCTGGATGGAAATCAGCGATATCCGGGTCATCCTTGGCATTCTCGACATTGAGATCGTTGAGTTTACCGATCCAGCGGTCGCCCATGTTTTCCTTGGTGTAGTAACGATTGGCAAATGCCACCTGCTGGTCGGTCATCTCCACCACGCTTGCCAGATCCTGCGGAGTGATGTCCGCACGGGAGAGTCGCAACTTTGCCGTGAAGGGCTCAGTCGGGTTATCCCGACCGGTAAGATAGTAGAAGGGGGCAACTAAATCGGTCTTCTGGGCTTCGGTGTAGCCGTTCACAATTCCTCGGATGCCATCCTTGCCCCCGGTCTTGAAATGCCAGGTTTGGAATTCGTCATGTGGGTCGATGGCAAGGATCGAGCAGCGCCTGTCGTGGCGCTCGCCTGAGGCGACAAGCCGGTTGTGATCCATGATGGATTTCAGAAAAACCATCATCGTATTGCTCTTGCCGCACCCCGTTCGGCCAAAGATGCCGATGTGGTGGGAAAGGGCGTAAGCCGGCAGCTGGATTTCAACACCTTCAAGCGGCACTTCTCCGGCGAGGAGATTGCCAATGTGGAGACCATCCTTGCCGAGCTGGCTCGACATGAGCGTCTTTACCACCTGAGCGACGGCTGGGTCGAAGGGATTCACACGATAGACATCTGTGAGGTGTTCCGGCAGGCGGCGCGGACGGTGGAAAGTCCAATCTTCATCACCCCTCTCGGCATATCCCAGAACGATGCCCTTCAGCTCGATCAAGTTTTCCTCCGCCAAATCCTGCGAGAGGTAGGAATCCGGCATGGTGAGTTTGTTTCGAGCCACATCGTTGAGATCGAGTGTGCGGTTCATCACATTCGCGTATTGCGTCGTGCGGAAAATGTAGAAGCGCTCCGGACCCCGCTTGCAGGGGAGCAGGAAGAGATCGCCCACTGCCACATCGGTGTTCCTGGCAATGACTGTGAGTTGATAGGTGTTGCTCTCGGCGAGGACTCCAAAGCGGGCTTCGCGACCTCCAAGGTCTTCGATGAGTTGATCGAGGGTTTTCATAGGTTGATCAGGCATGTCCAGTGGCAGCCGAGGCGTCTTTGAAAAGGGATCGTTTCATCCCCTTGGCGACGGCGGCGTCGATGATTTGTTTTTTGAGAACGGATCGCTCCGCCATGGAGAGCCGGGTGCGGTCATGGCAGGCCTTGATGGGAAACGGATAACCGTAGGCACGCTGGTCATGCCCGCAGTAGTCTATGTCTTGAAAAATCCTCCCCTCGGCACAGGAATCTGCGCGGAGACGCTTCTCCCACCAGAGTCGATCCATATCCAACCTCATCACTGGTGTGTTTTTGTGGAGGCGGAAGAGGTAAGTCACCGCACCAACCGGAGGAATTTGGCGCCCTTCGATTAGACCCTCGAAATCCCAATCGTCGATTCCATTTACCGGCAACCTCAGAAACCAATGTTCAGCCACTTTTTCTTGCGGCAAGCCGAGTGCCTCGCGGGCAAGATTCTCGACCAACTCGATCGAGGGCAGTCCGTGGGATTTGCTGATCGTGAAAAGGCTCACCTCCTTGTGCCGAGCTTCCCGACAACACAGTCGCTTGAGATGCTCGTGAAAGAGGCTGTTGTCCTTCGTCTTGATGAACGGCAGGGACAGGGTGGTATCCATGAGCACATAGCGACACGGGGGTTGGGCCAGGATGATTCGCAAGGCCGAGCCCCATTCGGCAACGCTGCGGAGTTGAATGCCGCAATTTGAAGTATCCGAGGCACGGGGAAAAATCAGGTCGTCAATGCTTGCGCCACTCCCCGCATGTTTTTTCTTGAGGTCGGAGTAATCTGAGAGGCTTAAGACCTCTTCCACCATGGCCCCTGCGAGGGATTCGAAGGCGGCGAACCACTGGTCTTTGGCTTTTTCCCGGTCTTCGGGCAGCCAGACGAGTTCCAGATTCGGCTCCGTGAGGACAACCTCCTCCACCAAGCCATGGAGCGCATCCGTGCGGAAAACCGTTCCAGATGCCGTGGCCACATAAACAAAGGAATCGGCATAGGAGAAACTCGGGTAGTCCCCACTGCCATCGACTCCTGCAATCCGGAAGGACTCCACAGAGTTCGTGTGAGGAAAGCTTTTGATTGCTCCACGAATGCGGTTCTCCGTGATCTCGTCGAGCCGGGGCTTGGATTCCCATGCCGCCATCTTGGTCGCAAGACCTTCTGCTTTGACCTTGAACTTGGTGCTTATGGGAATGTGGGCAGGCATTTTTGGGGGGAACTTTATTTCACTCTTGATTTTTTGGTTGGCGCTGCCGCAGCCAGGTCCTTCACCAACTGGTCGATCTCATCTACATAGTAAACTGAATCGAAGCCATTTTCTGCTAGCCTCTTGATTTGATCTTCTTGCCAGGTTCCATCAATAACAAGAATCGATTTCTTGAAGCTTGCTGGAACGATTTTTCCGTCGGATGAGTGCTGCACACGTAGCATCCCGATTCTCCCGATCAACTCTTTATGTTTATCCGCAGGATGTCCCGCAAAGGCCGCCTGCCACATGATCAGAGATTTTCCGATAGTGAGTGTGTCGCAAGTCGCTGCACCCTTGCCAATGTAACCTGTCAGGAATGTTGCGGACCTCTTATCTCGAGAAGCCCCCAAGCCTTTCAGACCGTGCAGTGTCAACTCAAGAGCGGGATCAAAACTGGCGGTTTTGTAAATCTTATCCTCAAATTGCCCCTTTAAGAAAAAACGGGTGATTTCACTTTGATTCGAATTGACCCAGGTTGTGCCTACAGAGGCTAATTTGGCAGCAAGTGTGGCCGTAAATTTTTTCGTAATTTCAGCTGACGGAAATTCACTTCTGTTCAGCATTTTGGGTAGTGCGAAGTCTAGTTTAGACCGTTTGTCATCTACCTTAATTCCCGACTCTTCACCAAGTTTTGTATATCCATACCCCTGCTGCTTTCCTGTTTTGGCCTTGATGATGGTCATTACATAATCGAACAACCAAACTCCCTTTTCCGCAGGGTTTGCCAGACCGACTTTTTTGCCAAGAACCGTGTCGGGATCGTCGAAGCAATTTTTCAAAGCTTTGGCCATTCCCGATTGGGTGGCCAGTGTGTCAAAGTTGTCGACGACAAACTTGTGATACAAAGCAAATTCACCTGCCGATCTTATAGAGGCGCATGCTTGTGACATCGAGGTCGTGATCGAGCGCAGTCGCTTCCAAAGTCTCACGATTTCGTCATTGGTAAACTGCTCCGTCATTACAAATGCCTCGTAAGCCGAATTCGACTCCATCTTCCGAGAACACTTCGTGCCAGATGGGCAAGGATTGGTGAATTTTCCGCCAGCCAGGCTCTTTGTCGCAATCCCAACCTCAAACAGGTATTGAGGCCAGGCCTCCTTGCCTCCTACCCGAATAGATTTCAGGAGTTTGCGCAGTAAAACCTCGTCATTAACTGGCAAGAAATGCCCCAAGGCTCGCCGCAGAGTGGTTAGCTTTCTGGCTGGAATCCTCGGCGTGGATCGTTTCGCTTGAATGGCGGAGTAAGTTGCAAACCAGTTCGCACCAGCCAAAGACGCCGTTTGAATAATCGAGTCGAGTTTGGTGGCGAATTGCTTGATTGCGGTTAGAGAAGCCGGGCGGGATTTGATGCGATTTCTTGCAAGATCGGCACGCTCGCTTTCCTTTTTCTTGCTCCCCTCAATTTCATGCTCGAGGGCCTTGGCCAAGTTCAACAACTCGGCGCCATATGGTTCGCGATCGACCTCCAAAAACCCATCCATGAGTTTTGTAGCCGCTGCGCTCAGTTTCCTCTTTTGGCCGGAGTCGAAGGTGATCGTGACGATCAGAGTTCCTCCACCAAGGGCATTTCGGGCATCCACGAACTCTCCGATATTTCTCCAGAATTTCTTTTCAGAGGCTCGCTCGGCGCGGGTGTGGTGAACTTGGAGAAGGACACGCGGTTTCTCGATATCCTTTCCGATGAGAATATCCGGCACAATTCCAATGCCTACAGGCTTCTCCTGAGCAAATAGCGACTCCCCCTCCTGGAGGACAGCACTGTAGTCCTGAAGGGCGACTTCAGTAATCAACTCGTAGCAATTGCCTAAGATTTCGTCAGCCATAACTTTTATCTAAAAGAGTTCGGGTTGCATGTTTAATCTTAAACCCGAAGCAGAACCATTTTGTAATGCATCCTGCATTAATTTATAGAACACAAAAGTGTTGTGGAATCCCCTGCGTCGATTTCTGTTATTACCACGGAAAATCATCACTTCAACTCCCCATTTTTTGCAAATCGAACACTCACAAGACTTCCAAGGAGTCGCCTCCAAAGTCCTTTGATATTCAATCCGCATGTCCGGCCCGCCTTCGCTTATTAAATTGTGATATTCCAACAGGTGGTCCACCGTCCGAGAAACATTGCCCCCTCCAGAATCAAATGCTCGAACCTCGGAAAGGCAAGTTACCTCAAGATTCCGCAGTTTAGATTCCGTAACTTTTTCCGCTCCAAGGACACGCTTTGCTCTAAAACTTTTCCCGACCTCCGGAATGCGCAGGGAGGAATAACTCTGACCGTCCAAGGTAAAATAATTATCTCTGGCAACAAGCCAAGCCCTTCGCAGGTAGGATGCGCTATCCACGGAAGTCACCCCAAGTGAATTAAACTGGTATAAAGCCTCGGGGCGCGCAATTCCAAAAAGATGTATATTTAAATTTTTTGGAACGACTTGCGATACCTCTCTAACAATTGACGTGATTTCCTTTGTGGTGCACCTCACCAATCCTCCCAAACCAATGTAGCGATAGCCCATTTTTACATATTGGGCTGCAGCATTGGCGTAGGACTTAGGATCCCATCCTTGCACCGCGCCAATAGGCTCCCAAGGCAATCCCATCGAGCGGTGTTTCTTAATGAAATCCTCAGCGTTATTGATTGTGAGGTCGTATCGAAACTTTTTGACCTCCTCAAAAGCCGGAACAATTAGGTGATCAACAGATACCCCATAGTTAAAGCCGAGCCGAGTGTAATAATCCAAAACATCTTCGGTAGAATAAGGAGGAACATCTGATTCAATGTAATCAAATGCGCCGCAATCCCCCATAATCGAAAAATCATCCGGAACGCGGATGTATCTATGAACACCAAGTGATTCCAATAGTGCATTCTTTTTTTTGCTCTTCTGAGCAACCGCACGAGACATAAGAATGCCATCGTAATTTGGTTCGGAATAGAGCTGATGGGCGTATACAGCATACGGCCAACTGCAGTTCTCACCGGAGTGCGTTTCGGTGAGGAAATCGTAGTCAGGGTCCACCAGGTCATCCCACTCGGGAATGAAGTAGCGAAGTTTCTTCCGGTGCGGCTTGTCCCGCCAGGACTGGGGAATCTGGATGACCCAGTCGATCTTCGGCGAAACCGGTGGAAGCGTCGCCTTACCATCTGGAGAGGCTTTTGAGGTGGCTTTTTTCCGGGTGGGCTTGGTTGTGCTGCTGGATTTCGCGATTCCATCCAACCAACCCAACACATCGAATTTCGGATCGAGGATTTTGGTGACTGCGGATGCGTCTGCCTTCACCCCAGCGAGAGCCCGTGCGGCGAGTTCTCCCTTGAGGCCGATTAGACCACAGGAAAAGCGATTGGCCTCGGGGTTCGAAACAGGAACCACCCGCACATTCGCAATAGCAGGCAATTTTTTAGCCATGCCCGTGCCACAGAAGAGCAGGGTTGGGCCGCCGAATTTCACCGAGGAGTCCAAGGCGCAAGCCGTAAGGTAATTATCCCCAAGCAAAATGAGTCCAAAATCGTAAGGCTTCGCAACCGTCTTCCGAAAGTCCTCCGGCACTTGGAGCGAATCCGCCCAATCCCGAAGCTCCTTCGACTTCATCGTGGCAAAAGTGATCTCGTAAGGTGCCACAACCCGATCCTCTGGAATCAACCCATATCCAGCCGAGAGAATGTGGAGTTCAACATTCATCCCTCCGCCTTCATCCTTCCACCTTTCCCCGACTCCCCTCATGAGACGAACATGCTGCTCCCCCGAGTAAATCTCCCCGGCCGTGCGCAAAGAATCCTTCAACCCCTTCTCCCGCTCGGCGACATAAGCCGCCCCCTTGGCAAAATCCTCCCGTGTCAGTTGCCGATCCGACTCGACAACCTTCTCGCCCGTGCAGGATGTGATGATGAGGTGGGTCATTCGGAATCCCTTTTATGAATGCCTTTAGGCCTAATAGAGTAGCAAACAAAGTAGGGCTCAAGCTCGACAGGCAGCGGGCTAATCGTTGTAAAATAAACCCCTGATTTCACGGCATAAACATTCAATTGCATGTAAAGAGCTATGTCTTTGGAATTCGCCGGAGGCTTGAGAATTGCAGCTCCATTGATTAAACCATCAGCAATGGTATCATCTATAAGATTTTGGTATTGACCTGATTCCCATTCCTCCCAGTTGGAATCAAGCAAAATTTCCTCGCATGTTTTGGGCGGGTGGACTGTCTCGCCATTTTCGCATAAGGGCACTTTGCGATAGAAGCTCGCCGGCAGCATTTCTAGTTCTTGAATTTTAGAAGTAAATTGCACCGCCGATTTGTGCCATGGTTCGGATTCTGCAGCATCCCAATCAAACGACTCTTCAATATGTTTTTCCAAGTAAGCAGATACTACGATTTGTTCAGTAGTTTGGCGAGTAACCAGAAATAGCTTTCTGGAAGATGAGTCTTCGCTTTCATCATCATCATTTAAATCGTTTTCATCCATAGAAATTATCGTTTTGAAGATACCACAGCAAAAGCCGAATGGTTGTGGATGCTCTCGTGGTTCACTGCGCGGACCTCAAACCACTCGATACGGAGGTCGGCTTTGAGTTGGGCGGCCGTGTTGCGGGATTCGATGTCTGGAAAAGGCGGTAAAACAGGCTTCATTTTAAACTTTAGACCGTTGGAATTTTTGCCAAGGCCTCAGCAAGGGTTAGTTGTTTGAGGCTATCAGGAAGCTTTATGAAAATGTCACTATCTTCGATAGCGGATACGATGTTCCGAATTACCTGCCAGTCTCTATCTTCATAACCAAAGTTAATCAGCGTGTAGAATTTTCCGCCGGGAACGGATGCCGGCTCATTGGGATGTAGAACTTCGTTTCTTGGCGAATGCCTCTGACAAACCTCGATAAAAATATCTGCCTCCTTCACCTCTCCCTGAACGCCAAACGGCCCACCATGAGAGCTTGACCAACTGGTAAAACCTAAAGGGAAGTAGTGAGCCAAGTATTTCTTATAAACATATTCAATTCGATCCACCGCAGTGGCTACATCATAAACTCTGGGGTGTTCATACTCCGCCCATGAGGAGCTGGTCTCCCAAACGCGCACCCGGACTAATCGGACATCTTGCATGAGATTGTAACGACGAGTGGAGTCACAGGCGTAAGCGTTCAGTTTTGTCCTGAAAGCATCAAAAAATGTCTTGGCTAGAACCTCCGTGGTTGGCTCGGTCTCCTCAAACGCGATCACGCGATCACCGTAGGTTTTTTTGAGGGTATCAAACATCGGATCCTGGGTGTTTACACAGAGAGCGTGGTCGAAGGTTTCCAGATAGTCACCAACGGCATCTTTAACAACCTTGAAGTCGCAGACCATCCCGTTTTCATCGAGATTATCTGTCTCCAATATGATCTCGACTTTGCGACTGTGCCCATGCGGAAAGCGGCACTTGTCCGGGTGGTGCGTGAGCATATGCCCGTTTTCGATTTCGATGGTTTTACAGATGCGATACGGCATGGTCAGGTTCCTCGGGTGTTTCCGAAAAGATGTATATGAAGTCGGTCGCAAAAGCGAAACCCACTTTCCTTACAAAAATCGATAAGCATGATGCGGTTTTTCGCGATGGCCTTGGAGTCGACGCCTTCGGGCATGAGTTGAACTTTCCAACGAGGAACCTCGTGGAACCCCAAACGCATCATTCCAAGAGCCTGCATCAAGTCGTCATGAGTCGAGATAACGAACTTGAATTGATAGTCGCCAGCCTGCTCAATCCACTCACTAAGGATGTCGCACGATTGACTGCGGGTTTCCTCGTGGCGCTTGATCCAACTGGCATCGATGCTGCCTTCCTCGGGTGTGGAGTTGTTAAGCTTCGGACTGAGCGAGGCCAAATCACAAGCTATTCCTGAAGGAGCGATGGTGCCGGCGGTTTCGATAGTGATGTGGTAACGGGCATCACGGAGCTTCGATGCGAGGTCGTGGATTCCAGGGGCAATCATCGGCTCGCCACCAGTGAGCACGACATGTCGAGCGCCTTGATGTTTTTTCACCTCGGCGACGATCTCATCGATCGACATCTTCTGCCCCTCTGGCTTCCAAGATGCGTAAGGCGTATCACACCACTTGCAACGCAGATTGCACCCCGAGGTGCGGACGAAAACCGAGGGCACGCCGGTAAGTTCGCCCTCGCCTTGGATGGAATAGAAAATCTCGGAGATCAGCATGCAGAGGGCTTCGGCGGAAGCGGCGAGGTGATGAGATATTTTGTGGGACCGGAGATGCCAGCGAGTAGGAAAGCCTCTCGGCGTTCAACGCAAGTGCCGCATTCGCCACAGTGGGTTTCACCACCGACATAGCAGGACCATGTTTGCGAAAAATCCACGCCAAGTTCGTTGCCGCGTTTGGCAATCTCGGCTTTCGTCATCGAGATGAACGGTCTGATCACTTCGACTTCAGCATAAGTGCCAAGGCGGATCGCATCGGACATGGAGCGCATGAATTCCTCCCGACAATCCGGGTAGATGGCATGGTCGCCAGAGTGGGCAGCAATAACGAGTCCCTGGGCGCCCTTGCTCTCGGCAAACCCTCCAGCAATCGAAAGCATGATTCCGTTGCGAAAGGGAACGACCGTTTGCTTCATCGTCTGCTCCTCATAGTGCCCCTTGGGAATCTCCCCGCCTTTTTTGAGGAGGTCGGACTCGAACTGCTCGCCGATAAAATCAAGCCGGATGATCGAATGCGGCACGCCGAGTTTGTGAGCATGGAACTCGGCAAACGGAATCTCGCGATCATTGTGTTTCGATCCGTAATGAAAGCTCAGCACAAACGAGACCTCAAAGTCCCGCGCAGCCTGATACAAAGCGGCTACGGAGTCCATGCCACCACTACAAAGAACGACGACTTTTTGTTTTTGTGAGTTCATGATTTTTTCTCCGCCTCATAGTTCCCAAGCACCTCTCCAAGGACAACGGTGTAGTTGAGGTTTCCATGATCGAGGTCCACATCAGGCAGAAAATCTTCGTCCAGCGAACCCAGAAGCGCAGGCACATCGGATTCCTTCCATCCCGCGTCCTTGAGCAAAATCACAGTCCCAGCAACGGTTCCGCTGGCGAGGTAGTGGAGATCGACTGCGGCAACATCCTTGCCATCGCGCTGCGCGAGGAAGCGCTCGGATGAGGCCGTGCGGAGTGTGCGTTTCCAAGAGATCATTTTTTGACAGGATTTACAGAATTAACAGGATTAGTGGGACTCGGGCAGGAAGAGATTCAGGCAGTGCATTCCCGCAGGA
>Ga0214921_10001909_pt1 | contig 34912 bp, 38 predicted proteins | sample LL1505_MetaG_FD_177992 | JGI IMG/M metagenome (GOLD analysis project Ga0214921, IMG submission 177992) | Freshwater microbial communities from Lake Lanier, Atlanta, Georgia, United States - LL-1505 | ecosystem: Environmental > Aquatic > Freshwater > Lake | place: USA: Georgia | collected... | reverse complement strand
CGGCTGCGGCAGACCACGCTTGTGGTCCACGTAACACAAGAGCGTTCCATGTATCTGCGGCGTATTTCCATGACGCGTGTCCAGCTGTTGCGGCCCAGCCAGCATAGGGTCCAGGTCCGGGCGCACTTGCAGTTGCCGGCGATACAACAGGTTCATCGGGATTCACGCCAAACATTGCGGCATCTACGCCATTCAAAAAAGGCTTGAAACTGGGTCCAATGCATAAGGTGGATGTTCCGTCCATGGCCACGCCGCCATGTGCTGCTAACAAATTGCTAAGTGCCCATTGACGCCATAGTGCTACAGGTAATTGTGTGGCCGCGTGATTACAATCAGGACCCAGTGCGTCACACACAGCCTGTCGTCCAATTAATGGAATAATCAAATAATCAGCACCCTGCGAGCGTTGCACTGCATCTAATGCAACTTGTAAGTATCCACGATTCGGACGCATTGTTTTACGGGCACCAAAATCATCCCAGTCTCGGGCATTTGGTTCCACATCCACAAACCACCACAACTTAGGTTTCAAAAAACTTACGAATCCTTCTTTTGGAACTTCTGGACGCCGACGAAAATAAGCAAGCGCCACAACAACTGTAAGTAGTAACGCAATTAATGCAAGTTCCATCATCTCTTACATATGTTCAACAATTTTGATTTTGTATTGCTATGCTTCACTGTGGCATACGCAATGCTTGATACACAAGCCTATCGGTTGCTGACGATTGCACGAAGCACATATAGTGCGGTAAAACTTACGGAATGTCGACGATTTCGGCCGTGAAATATCTCTTTCTGAAATAAATGGACGCCGGTACATATCTTCGTCGCAAACGTGAATGTATGACGCAATATATTTCTCGCAATGTTGTTGTGCCCGAAAGTCTTCGCATTGAAGCTGCGGCCAAAAAAGCAAACACAGTCTACAATTTGAATCCTGCAAAAGGCAACGTATGCTGCCCAAAGGGAACCGGTTTTGGTGGAGGCGCTGTAACACCGATTCGCGGTACGCCCGGTTCCACAGGTTGCTGCAATACAACAGGCGGTGCCAAGATTGCACTTCAAGGATGCCCCATTCCGTATGATGCACCCGCAGCCTACGTATCGCCCAAGCCGTGCTGTGGATATGTAGGCACACGTGCACAACAAACGGAAGCGTCGCGCATTGCCGTCAATCGGGATTTAGGGCGTGATTGCTGTAATTCTGTACAATAAAGTAAAAGATGTCCTTAGCCACACGATGGGTGGGATTTGATATGGATGAATGCATTGGTTCGCTTGCACCTATGTATACATTCTTGACTGTAACAAAACCCGTGCATCCCTACGAGTTTTTGTTAGCCGAAACCGAGTTGCTGCGTCACACGTGGTTGTTTCGTCCCATTATGAAAAAGGTCTTACGTGCACTATGGCAGGCCCATAAGCACGAAAAGATTTACGGGTGTTTTATTTATTCCAACAATGGAAGCCAAGAATTGGTAAATTTTGCACGTGATACACTTAATATGATGTTAAAAATGCTTTATAAATTGCCTGATGTTCCAAATATATTCAAAATGGCAGTTTCGTTCTATCACGTATGTCGCCCGGATGAAGTAAAGGACTACGCCGGCATAGTGCGATGCCTAAAATACCACAAATTGCCACCGCCAACATCGCCAAACGACCTGTTGTTTTTTGACGATTTGCAGCATGTCCTACAAAACGAAATCCCGCATTATGTGCAAGTGAGGCCCTATCTGAATCGTATGCCCGTGGAAATGTTGGCGGCGGCAATTGGCGGCGTTGTAGGGATTGAATTGCCTTTGAAGGCCGCGCAAAAGCAAGAACACGAAGACTTGGAACATTTGGATTATGTGTTTGAACCACAGCCCGACGATGAATACGCGGCCGATGAGGCACAGTGGCTTGGCGGCATTAAAGAGTTTCTTAAAAAAAAACGACCTTCAAACACTATTAAAAATGTCCAAGGTGGCGGCAGAAATAGAACTCGTCGCGCTTCATAGGCGGTTTTTTAACCACTGATTCTTTGTAAGATATGGTACAATTGCCAAAACATGAGCGGTATTTGGACCGGTATTTGCCAGGCGATACATATTGGGGACTTGGTATTGAGAATGAAACCTATGTGGAACTAAAAGGCCGCGTGTGGGCGTGTGCAGAATTCATAAAACACCACCAACGTCGTGAACGCTATAGTGTAGACTACTGGAAATTGTACAAGGACAATGTTGTGGAACGCACAATTAATGAGTGGATTTCTACCTTGCCAGAAATGGAATTAACACAAGTACGACTGCCATTATTAATGAACGCTCATAGTTTCACAAAAACAGATGTAACCCTTGAACCTAGCACAACATTTAGCAAAGTCCCAAAACCAAACCCGAAATTCAAAGGCAAATCATTGTTAGAATCGTTAGAGCCGACCAATCGCGCCGTATTTGTGGATGGTCGTGAAGTCTGGTGGACATTTGATGGTGATACTGTGGAATTTATGACTCAGAACTATTACTGTGCCAAAATGGAAGATGTATTAGATGAGTTGGCAGCATACAAAGCCCGATGGTTAGCCGCAGTTCAACACGGCTTGGGAACCTTAGACGAGAAAAACGCCGTCTTCAAACGGACACTTGGGTTTCCTGAAAAAAACTACGGACTTGCAGTATTTCTTACAAATCGTGAAAATGTAGCCATTTTCAACAACGGAACATATCACATCAATATCACACTGCCAACCTACTTGGATAAAGATGCTGAAATTGCAGATATGGCTGGATTTACAAAACGCCATTGTGCGGTTGCACGACTTTTTCAATGGCTCAGTCCACTACTGATTGCCAAATTTGGTTCACCGGATATTTTTGCACTTCTTACAAAAAAGCGTCACACCTCATATCCTATTGGGTCACAGCGCCTTTGTAGTTCACGATACATTAGTGTTGGAACCTTTGATACAAGCAAAATGCCCCGCGGCAAGATTCTTACAGAACCGTATGTACGCCAACCTGGGCGATGGTATGAAAAAGTATACGATAATCCTGAATGTGCGTACAGTATACTTCCTGCACTTGGTCTTGATATAAACTTCAATAAACACGGAAATCACGGATTGGAATTGCGTATTTTTGACTGGTTTCCTGAAAGTATGCTTCCAGATGTTATGCGCCTTTTGATTTGGATGTGTGATGAAGCACTTGCGGTTGATGAGATTTTAGATCCGCGAACGGATGAATTGTGGAATGAGTTTACTGCCCGATGCATTTGGCACGGAGCAAGTGTAATACTCACGCCTGCAGAAGCTGAACATTTTGGAAAGGTATTTCGTTGTACATTTTCGGCAGGTATGGAGGTGTTGGCAGTATACGATTTGATTTGGAAAACATGGCGTGACCGATGGAATTGGTCAGTTGGTTCGTGTACAAGTAAAATGATACGACGTCCACTAAATATACCACGACCAAAACCGCCCGTGCGTCCACCACCCGCGCCTTTGCGCCAGATTCCATCCCCGCCGCCCACAAATTCGGTACCATCGGTTCCCGTTGTGTCCGCGAAAAAAAACTGTGCAGGGTGGCGCGGCGGAGGCTGCTCCATAATGTGATTTGTGTATAGTTAGACGGCAGTGCAGACCTGGGGGCAGTGGGCTTGCAAGTATGCAAGCTCCTGCTGCTCCTTCTTTTGTTGCATATAGTGCGTAAACGCGTTTGGTGTATGATGCCGCGACTTTTGGGGGCGGTGAATATACACCTGATGTACAATAGGCTTCGGCGGGTCAAACACGTGAACGACGACTTGGACAAGTGGATGCATTGGAATGGAAGGAAGAATACGGAATCGCAGGACACCGTTTTGTATTTTTATTAATTCTTGCTTCAATTTTTTTCATTTGTAAATGTAGAATAATGAACAGCCTTATTCGTTCACCTCCTTCACCAGCACCCTTGTCTTCCCACAACGCCTACACAACATGGCCCGGTGGCGTTGACCCAACTGCCCCACTTTTCAACACAGATAACCAGTTCAAGATGGGTGGCCGCCGCAGGTCCACAACCCGGCGTCGCAGCACACGTCGTCGTCGCAACACAATGCGTCGCCGTTACCGTAAATAAGCGCATGTAATGATTCTTTGATTTGATAAAAATATCAAACCAAAGAAACGCCCAACAATGAATGCGCCGTTAATGGGCGCGTTTATAACGCAAAATGACATTGAACGTACAGTGCTTGCAACGCAACCATCTACTGAAAACACACCGCCAGGTTCGTATATCGAACCCGATAAATTTTCAGAAATGATTAAGCCTAAATTACAAACAGCACGAAATTATTTTTATTCGAACAAGGTCATTCACGTACATGATGCGTCAAATTACCCAAAAGTGTACGTGACAAGTGACATTCATTCAGATTATAGAAAATTAATACAGTTATTAATAAATGCAAACATTATTACATACCCCGGCATAAATATAGTTGAACAATTGTATTCACCGGATATTTATCTGCCTCAATTTCTTACAAATATGATTTGGAAACAATCAAATGTTTCATTGGTAATTCTGGGTGACATTATTGACGGACGACGTGGACAAAATTTGGAAATTGATGATCCGCACGGTTCGTTTGAATTCCTGCTTCATGTATTTTTGTTTAATTTACGTATTAAAGCTTTGGAAAAAAATTCCATGGTTTTATTTACCTTCGGTAATCATGATTTTCATGCAGTCATCAAACAACGCGATATTGGTTTCATAGATTCGTATACATCCGGAACGACTAAATTATTTTTTGATGTAAATGGAACGTGGATGAAAACACGCAAAGATGTATTGTTACCGTTTTATGAGGTTTTGCCATTATTTTTTGTAATGTTTGGAACAGGTGGTCACAAAGAATTTGCAGGAATTCACGCCGGATTTCACGATGAGAATGGTTTACTAATTGCAAAAGATATTCAGGCCTTGCAACATCGTGTCAATTCACTGAAACCAGACGAATCACTGGATTTATTAAGTGATGAAGATTATGCGTGCCTTGCGTCGCCAATAAGTGGTGACGGTGGATTATGGAGTCGCTATTACAACAAACACGAATCGTGTGCTTCAATCACTGAATTGAAAACTCCTCTGATTGTTGTTGGTCATTGTCCAACGATGTTTCCACCGTCTAAAACATACCCAAGTATACAACACGAATCAATGAATATGAAACCGTTGCTTTACGAAGGATGCGATAAAGGGGCTGGAGGGCGCGGATGCGTCACATTGAGTTGTGAAAATAGACTTGCCCACGTGGATGTAAGTATGTCTTCTTCATTTTTCAATTACGCTGACAAAAATCAACATCGTCACAGAGACGCTGAAATGCTCTTGCTTGAACATAAGTCAGATCTTAGTGTAAGTGACCGCTACTATAATGTTATACGACGCATTAGTGAATCTGGCGGAAACATTTTAATGTATTCTGCGCCCGTTTTGGGTGAAAACTTTCCCATTAACAATGCACGATATGTAAAACCACGACGTGTTGGTGGAAGACGAAAAACATATCGCAGAAAAAACGGGAAACGTAAAACCACACGTCGTCGCATTTAAACTTGCGTTTTTACGTTAAATCCAACGTACCCGTATACAATACAAACCCGATGTAGTTTTTCGTAAAATACATCAAGTCCAACATCGCTACGCTCGCGGCCAAATACGCGCGTGGGGTCCACTGTTTCATACAGTTCGCTCATAATGTCGTACAGTGATACAGATTGTCCCGCGTTCCAGGTTTTCTTATTGTAAAGCATGTATGTGTCAGCGCCTTTGATAAAGAACTGATACAGTTTGTCATCATCTGTATACACTTCTGCAACCGGCCGTGCGTAATCAGGAAGAGTCGCAATTTCAAACATTGGAAAGTTGAAGGCGTTGATGTTGGTTTTTAGCGGGTTTCATTTTTTTTATCAACTAAAAAATAGTATATTATTTTCTAGTTGGTTTTATTTCAAGATTGCTTAGTGATGTTTAGAAGATGTTGAGGTCGAGAGGAAGTGTGCTGACCTTTGTCTCGTAGAAGCTCTCAATCTCGCGCTGGGCGCGCAGCTCGCGCTCGGTAATCAGATTGATGCTTGCGCCCTTGCGACCAAAGCGGCCAGAACGACCAATGCGGTGAATGTAGTTCTCGCGCTGCACGGGCAGCTCGTAGTTGATGACAAGGCTGACCTGCTGCACGTCAATGCCGCGCGCCAACAGGTCCGTGCTGATAAGCACGCGGCACTTGCCGTCGCGGAACTCCTTCATACGGGCACGACGCTCGGCCATATCCATCTCGCCGTGGATGTAGTTGAGGTCAAAGCCGCGACGGCGCATCTGCTCGGCCAGCATCTCGGCGCGTGGGCGCGTGTTCACAAAGATAGTCGCCTGCTGAATGCTGAGGTGGTCATAGAGCTCGCAGAGCGCATCCAGCTTGGCGTCCTCGCGCTCCACCTCCAGGTAGTACTGCTTGATACCCTCAAGCGTCACCTCATCAGGAGGAAGAAGAATCTCCACAGGGTTGTCAAGCAGACTGCGTGCAACATCGGCAATCTCCTTAATCATCGTGGCGCTGAGCAGGGCCACCTGCGTGGTCGCAGGCCAGCCCATATGCATAATCAGGTGAATCTGCTCGCGGAAACGAGACTCCAGCATCTGGTCTGCCTCGTCCAGCACAAGCACGCGAATCGTGGCCGTAGTGACTGCCTTGCGATTCAGCAGATCATAGAAACGACCTGGCGTCACCACAAGGAACTGGGGAATATGAGGAGGCTTCGCCTTGTTCTGAATCAGCAGCTCAAGGTCCTGAGAAACAGGGGGGCCGCCCGTGGCCGTGTGCACACGGAGCTTCATATAAGAGCCAATGCCCTTGGCAACGGCTGCAGTCTGCTCTGCAAGCTCGCGGGTGGGGCTAATAACCACCACCTGCACGGCATTTACGGCGGGGTCAATCTTGCTCATTGACCCAATCACAAAGGTGCCGGTCTTGCCAGTGCCTGACTGAGCCTGTGCAAGAATATCGCGACCCTCGGTCATCGGCACAATTGCCTTCTCCTGAATGCGACTGGGCTTCTCAAAGCCGAAACAGTAAATACCGCGAAGAATCTCTTCACTGAGACCCATCTCGTCAAAGGTCTTATACTCCTTTAGTGCGGCCGTAGGAACAACGGTCGCAGTAACGGGGTCTGCTGCCGCGAAAGGAACGGGGGAGTGGGGGGAATAGGGAGGGCTGGACATTGTATGGAAAGAAAACGTACGGAAAGCTTTAAACTGGGAAAGGAATACGGAATGCTTGTGGGCAATGGTCGAGGTTGGTTGTAAAAAGCCCAATCAATTTTTTCGGCCACGACGACGATGCATTGTACGACGTCTACGAGCACCGCCGTTTTTATTTCCGTTTTTCTTGGATTTGTTGCTACCGGAATTGTTGCTGGATTTGTTATTGTTACTGGAATTGTTACCGTAATTGTTATTGTTGTTACTGGAATTGTTGTTACTAGAATTGTTGTTACTGGAATTGTTGTTACTAGAATTGTTACCGGAATTGCTGGAATTGTTATTGGAATTGTTATTGGACATATTGTTTAACAAATTGCTTTGTGCCTCCAAAACCTCATTTTCCTGCAATACATTTATACGGTTTCCGGGATTGTATAATTCTTCATATGCTTCCAATAAATCATGTGCTGCGTCGCATACGGCAGCTCGGGCCTTTTGCATATGCGCAGGCTTCCATCCATCTTCTTCTCCTTGCCGGCTTATGGCCGCCTTTAAAACTAACTCGAGTACAGCTTCCTTAATATCATCATTTCCACAATCGAAAAGGGGGTTCTCCATTTCTACTAATTGCACCAGATTTCAATAATCATGCAATGCGGGGGGTCAGACGGCGATTTTGGCTCTTTCAATGTTAATGTAAGCGCGGTCCACCCTGAATCATTAAGTACTGGATAACATGCAGGCACCTTTGTTTTCTTTCGGCTAACTTCCATCTCTGTACACATCCAAGGTTCCAAAACACCGCGCTGTATCATACAATCGGCATGTACATTTTCATGACAATCTGTATTCCATACATAAATCTTCTCAATCTGCGTTTTACCAGCATTTTTACACAAATCTGAAACGGGGACCGTGCGAGAAACGTGGAAATTTATAGGCAATTGAATCGCAATCATTGCGATTTACGCTTTCTAGTAATATAAGATGCAATTTTGTTGGAAATCATAGGCACAATGCGTGCCAGAAATCGACGATAAAATTGTAAGATTGGAATGTAAACACGATTTTCCAGCATTGGTATCCGTTCCGATACAAATATGGAGGACATTGTCAACCATATACTAAACAAATTGTAAACCGCAGCATTTGTAAAAAAGGAATTCCAAAAAGTGGATGCAATTGTAATCGGCAACCCAAATCCGATAAAGTATGGGATATTACTTTCAATCACTGCAAATCGTGCAGTTACATCATAACCTGCTGTGGCCAATGTTGCATCCCATGCAACAAATCCGTATGTCAACGAAAGTAACAGTATGGATACCAGCGTCCTTGGCCAAAACGGAACAAAAAAAAGTAAATCCACAACAGTGGCTGTTAGTTGAATACACGTTAAGAGCAAAATCTTGTACACTGTATGACTCACCATTTCAAACGGAATTTGCGCGGCCTTTTGCAAACTGTAATTATGTGGACTTACATTATACAATTTGACTGGATACATTACAATCGCTTTTTTGGATACATCGTTTATCCAAATTGTTGTTACAATCAAACATACAAAATGAAATACAAGGGTGCATGGAAAAATATACCAAGAACCGTATGAACCAAGAAGTGCAAGTGCAGTATTAAACAAAAATACTTTTGTAAGACGTTTACGAATTGTATGACTTTTTGTATAACTTGCTAGCGCATTTGTTTGAACACACGCAAATGAATCTTGTACGCCTTGCCATAGCATTTTGTATGTTTTGTAGGATGGCACCCTTAGACAGTGTGCTTAGACAGCACGCACGACGGCCACAAGGTGATCCACAAGTTCACGATTGGCGCCATTTGGATGGAAGAAACTTAGGTAGGCCGCGCGCTGTCGCGGATATCCTTGCTGGACAGTCGTCTTTACGGCTTCGTCCAAGGATTTGAAAAGGTCTGTGTAATGCGTGAAGATGTGATTGTGTGCTCGCATTTCAGACAGCGATGCCACAATCTGTTTTGCGAGTGTTAGCTGCTCCGGCATTGCATCATACTCGAAAAGGGAAATGAACTCTTTGCACTCAACGGGAAAGGACTCCATGGTTTACAGGGGCGGTGCTTGTACGTTGAACGTAAACGCAATGTCAATTTTTCGCGACGCTTGCTAAAAAATTGAACATCATACTTCAAGTTATTATACACACACGCACACATACAAAATGTCCGCAACGCGTAATCTTTCCGATCTCATTCCTGGCACTCTTTACAAGTTTACCCGTGATTGCAACGGGTATACTTACACAACCAAGTTCACTGGAACCACGCAAGCCAAACGGAGTTATCAGGAGGCCCAGTGGACTGGTAACAAAAACGAGCCTGAAACTGTATACGAATTTGAATCTACCCACGCAAATGGCGCTGTAACCGAAGAGTGGGTGTGGTCCGATTGTCAAAACAGTAAGTCAACGTCTGGTGTATGGACCCCGATTTAATTTCACAACCCAGTATAAATGAATACAAATTTTTCAGTATCCAGAAATGTTCCAAATGTAATTGCACGCAAGACGCCGCGATATCGTGCAGCCAATGCAAACAGACGTAATAAAACACAAAGAAAAGGAAGGGTCATAGTAAATGGACAGGTCGTGAATGTAAAAGCAACACCACTGGCAGCAATTAGAAACAATGGAAACAATATAAATAATGGAAATAATGGAAACAACGGAAACAATGGAAACAATCGAAATAATGGAAACAATGGAAACAATGGAAATAATGGATACAATGGAAACAACGGAAACAATGGAAACAATGGAAACAATGGAAACAATGTAAACAATGGAAACAACGGAAACAATGGAAACAATGGAAACAATGGAAACAATGGAAACAACGGAAACAACGGAAACAATATTTCAAACAACTATCGCAGAAAATTAAATAAATTTGCATTAGCAGCCCAATCTGCGCAAAATGTAAACTATACTAACTATGTTGGATCGCCAATGAATGAAAACCTTGTCAATGCACTGCGTGAAATTTATACCTACGACAATGATGCATTTCATCTTAGATTGTTGGACGATGATAGTTTAGTTGAACAAATTGACAGTACTGGATATACACTGCTGCAAAACGCGGTACTTGCAAACAACATGGATGCAATTCATATATTAATGTTGGAAAATGCGGATGTTAATTTTTCAAATGAGTTAGGTGATACCGCACTGCATGTCGCGGCACGTGCAAATAATGAAGAAGCGATTAAAGCTTTATTTACATATAATGCTGACCCCGAAATTGAAAATATTGCCGGATTACGTCCAATTGATGTTGCCGCACGCAAAGAATATCCAAAATTATTACCACTTTTTCCACGATTATCGCCACCAGGAGACTTAAAATTAGTCGTAGCTGCAAAATATCAAGGCGACGAAGAATATATACCAAATGACGTTTTTGATGAAATTAGTATAGATTATGAATCGCAGGCAGATAGTGCCTTATTGAATCCCAATATGTGCATTGGAATTGATAAAATATTTATGAATAGATCATATCATGAAGCACAATACATTGTTACTGCGGTAAGCGGTGCACAAACATTGGGTGCTGCATCACTTGTCGTGAACTTTGTCAACGATTACATTGAAATTGAACTGTTTTGCACAGATTATAAATATAAAGGAATTGGTACAATAATGATGACTGCAATCAAAAAATTACGAACCGAATGGGACAGACTCATCAAATTAAAGTCGGTTCCAAACGCACATAATTTTTATATTAAACAGGGATTTACAAACAATGCAGTGCCTCATACAGCAAATGGTCTTATTAAGATGACTTACTCATAATCGCGAAATGCAATACCCACGGGGAATCGCGGAATGCCGTCATTGGTAAGTTCCTGGTAACGCACGGTAAGTTTCTTACCCACATAGGACCCACCGCTAAGGAAGAGGCCACGACGTTCCTCCTGTGTGCCGCGTGGACGTACTGCAAACTCCTGTCCCTTTGCCGTCACGCAGGACCAAATGACGCATCCCTTTTCCACCCCATCGCCCTCGCGATATCCCACAACCTTGTATTCCGCGTCCTCAAACTCTTTGTATTTCTGCAAGTCCTTGCTGCGATGACCAATATTGTACACGCCATCATAGTTGCGCAGAATGAGTCCCTCGTAACCCTCGGCAACATACTTGGCGTGCAGTGTTTTCACCGCGTCCAGATTTGCACACGTATCGGATTGCAGTTTGCGGAGGGCAGAAAACTTTGGTTTGCTGAACAGGGTGTCCAGTGCAGCATTGCGCTCACGATTCGTGCCAGGAATGATAATGTCGTACACATAGAGGTAGATTTTCTTTACTTTTTCAGCGTCGCCGTCCTTGAGTGTCGCCTTCTTCACGAGTCCAACAATCTCCTGAAACGATAGTTCGTCGCTGTACAGTTCGCCGTCAATCGTTGTGGCACACTTGTCCACATCTGCCATAATATGTGTCAGATGTGGACTCATTGCTTTGCCGTTGCGCGAAAACAGACCGCGTCCAGGCACTGCTACACAGCGAACACCGTCCAACTTGCGCTGGGCATAACACGGGAACACAATATCTTTCCCACGTTTGTTATAATCGTGGGCAAGCATCGGAAGTGGGATTTCCGCCGCCGCAGGCGTTGCGCTTGCAGCAGATGCCCGTGGTTTGTCCTCGGCATATCCTGAATCGCGCTTCTTATTCCAAAGCGACTCGGCTTCTGCCTGCGCCTGCTGCACCGGCGTAGTCTCGTTCTTCTTACCAATATTCTTGCCGACACTTACAATTCGCTCGTTGACTACTTTTTTACCATCTTCATACCCATGTGTTGTCGTAATAACACCGGCACCTTCACGCGCCGATACAGACACACTCCACAGTTTGCGCTTACCGTGGCTCGACTCGCCGAAAAGAACAGGAAAGGTTGTTGACATTTTGTATACGTTTCTACTGCGATTCACAGACGGTTTCATTTTTTTCTTCTATTGTGGCACATTCAGGATATAAAGACGTTAAACTTGAACAAAAATCATCCAAACTCATCATCGAAACTTCTTCAAGGTCCTCTTTTAACTCTTCGTATACTGGTTGCATTTTTACAGGGTAATATGTCCAAAGCGTATCTTCTGCTTCTTCGAGCGTAAACACTTTTTGGATTTTTGGAAATCGTACACGACCACGATCAATACTTCCAAATCGGCTAAAATCTATCAAGGTGTATCGGGCACGCCGACTATCGTGAAAGACTTTGAATCCAAACGGCCAGTATCCGCAATCAACCATATGCCGTTTGAAACGCTCCAATTCAGACATAAAAAAGGAATGGAAATAGTAATTTTCAGGACTCAGTATGCTTCCCTCATAAAACTGTTCCATTGTGTAAGCGCCAGCCGACTCCAAATTGTAAAGTTGCGGAATGTGTAATAACGGCGATTCATACAGAAGCGCAAGTTTGTGGATTTCCCATTGTTCTACTGCAGAACGCACAAAACGTGATACAACCATTTTACGAACCTGATTGTATCCTATTGGTTCCAAACGATGACAGGAACCTAAAACGGAAGTGAATTCCATCTACATATACGTCTGAAAGTATTTATAAAACAGCACAATTAAGTAAGAGATGCCAAACACTTGGAATGAAAAGAACCCGCCATTAGCACCGATTGACAAAAAACTATCCCGATTCATGCAAACCATTGTTGGAAACAAATATGATTTTTTGGAATCGGATGTTGCCAAGCAGATGAGTTTGTATCGTTATCTACTTGCGCATCGTAATACACCGATCGATGAGCTTTACAAATCCATCAAAAACACAAACGGTAAACCAATGTTTTCATTGAATGACCTACGCAATATCAAAAAATATGTTGAAAAACACAGGTTTGATACATTTTCACAGCGCTTACAATCTGCGCAGCACGGCGGTGACGGTAAAGAGTACGTTGACCCGCGCAAAAACAAGTTTTTTGACAAATTGATTATGAAGGGGTTAACCAGTGTATCCCGTTTTTTTGACAATATTATTCCACCTTGCGTTGGCATTCCGCCAAAATGGAAAGAAACCTTTTACAAAATCTTGTTTTTTTTGCATACATTGGAAAGCAATAAGTTGTTTGGTCCGGCCATTTCTATTGGAGTTGATGCAATTGTGCTATCGTTGCCCGTTGTTATTGAAATGGTAGAGGAAGGTGCAGGGAAAGTGATTGGGTTATTACCAATTCCGTATGCTTCCACTGCCGGGGATCTTATTGCGCACGCTTGTGCAATCATTGTTATTTTATTTGCCGTTATATTGAATGTATCACGTAAACATTTTGGTGAGGGGTTTAAGGTATTTCTTATGGTAATCCCTGTGTTTGGTGACGAGATTATGACAGGTGCTGAACAATTTGAGAAGGGCGCCGAATCCTATATGGCAAAACGTGACCGTATTGTGGATTCTGTGCATGAGATTTCACCAACGGCTGCCGGCATTGTAGATTATTGGGCACCCGATGTTTCCACAGAAGTGAAACCTGAACCAAGCTACAATCTTGAGGCAATCAAAGATGACGTTGTTGTCTACGCCAAAGATGCAATACAGGACACAATCGGTATAGATATAAGCACATTAAAATTGGATAAAATACCATCGTTGGGCAGCATAACTAATGCAGCGCAAGAAACTGGTGACAACTCGGCAAATTTGGAAGACCCTGCAAAGGATAAAACCAAAGATGCTGAAGGCAATAATGACCCACAAGCAGTTGAAAACAATGCCGAAGAAGCCAACAAGGCTGAAAACAAGGCTGAAAACAACGCCGAAGAAGCCAGCAAGGCTGAAAACAACGCCGAAGAAGCCAGCAAGGCTGAAAACAACGCCGAAGAAGCCAACAAGGCTGAAAACAAGGCTGAAAACAATGCCGAAGAAGCCAACAAGGCTGAAAACAAGGCTGAAAACAAGGCTGAAAACAATGCCGAAGAAGCCAACAAGGCTGAAAACAATGCCGAAGAAGCCAACAAGGCTGAAAACAAGGCTGAAAACAATGCCGAAGAAGCCAACAAGGCTGAAAAGCCCAATAAGGTTAAAAAATTAAAACGTGGCACTGGAAGTCGCAACGTTACGAAAAACGCAAAAAACGGAGGCGCGCGCAAGCGCACACATAAAAACCCACGCCGCAAGTAATGAGCTTTTATTGTTACTTGCTATTTACAAACGGCGGACGAAATACGTATATTGGCGCAACATTTGACCCTGACAAACGATTGCGCCAACATAATGGAGAACTCTCTGGTGGAGCACGTGCAACATCTGGAAAATCCTGGACACGAGCGTTAGTCGTCGGTGGCTTTCCGGATTGGCCTGCGGCCCTGCAATTTGAATGGTCTTGGAAACGCCATGGACGCACCCGTCCAGGAGTTGTTGGAAAACAAGAGGCGCTTTTCATATTGCTGGAATCCAAACAATCTACCAAGCAAGCATTGCCGTTTGCGTGTTGGCAAAAACGCCCTTATATCATAAATGAACTTGATACGAAAATTGATACACGGTTGTTAAAATATGTGCAAACCGCAGAAATGCCACTTACACACGTCAGTCAAGATGAAATCAACAAACTTGCGGAAGATATTGAAGTTATGATGTTGGAAATTGCAGACCTTATACAACGTTTTCAGAATTATTTGAAACAAAAGATGGATTAACGCGCGCGTGATTCAAGTATAAGCGACAAAGGAAAAAATGCGTCGTAACAATTTTCATTGCGACGCAAACAATCCCAGCGAGCACGATGGCGTTCAATCATTGCGGATGAAACAGGAAGTTGTGTTTTGCCCGTGAGTTGTTCAAGTTGTGCATAATCGCCAGATTCCAACATCCCAATCACATCCTCAATCGCGGATGCTTGCGGTGGACCAAATCCATATTCGGTCCTCAACATATACATCGTTTCCATCATTGGTGTTAAAAAATACGAATGATAGTCCAGACTTCGCATTCCACGCAATTCACACAGTAAAATGCCATTGTTAACATTGTTATCCAAAAATGTATTTAGTTGTGTTTGAAGCTGACGAAACGGCATGTATGTACTATAACTCGATAACGCAATCGCGCGATACTCCCACATTCTAAAGTTATTATCATATGGTTCAGGCCATCGTATGATATTTGAAAGCAATGTTTTTTGCCACGATTTTATGTTTGCATTCCTGTATATATTTGTATTTATTGCAGACAATGCCATATTTCCAATAGCAATGCGATGTAACAATACACCATAGGAATTTACACGCCCCGTAAGTGCTTTTTTAGCAGCCCACTTTGTCAAAACCGACCTTGCATACACATCACAATCTGGATTGGTGTATTTGAGGAACGTATTTATTGTATTCAACGGTCTTAAAATCCGTTCAAATTCGGGATATGTAGCTGGGTTGTTTGAATTTGTGCGATTGAGTCCATCAAATATCTCTTGACTGTTTGGCAAATTCGGTTTCGGTGGGTTCAATGTAACTGGAATATATTTATCTTGAATTAAATAACTGTACGCATCCATGAGTTCCATACAGATTGGTGAGCGCGATGGGGTACGCGAGGGCGTGCGGGTTCGCGAAGGAATACGCGTTCGCGAGGATGTACTAGAGGGTATGGGACTTCGTGAGGATGCACTGGAAGGTGTGCGAGAAGGCACCAGCGTATACGTTGGTGATGCACGCAAATTACGATTCAGCAACAACGACATGACGTTTGGTTCAGGTGTTGGTATTGGAAAATTCAAGCCAGGTTCTGGAACATTTGCATGAGTTGGCGCAACTGCAGTTGGTTGCGATAGCACAAAACTCAGTGCCATTGTGGGTGCCAAATGTGGAACTAAAACCAGAGAAGACAAAAACGTTAAAGAGTGTGCATATTGTAATGTAAATAATTGCGATATGCAAAGAGCACAAATAAAGAACGCCAAATGGCTCATTCTATTATATTATTATGAAAAAAACAGTATAATAGAAATTCAACTGGGTATTTACCGGCGACGACGTGTCATGTTACGACGAGACTTGGGTGAGGCAAAACGACCACGGGCATTGCGGGTGTACTTGCTCTTGGGCGAGGCATAACGACCACGGGCATTGCGTGTTACCTTGCGGGGAGACTTGGCAAAACGGCCACGAACATTATGGAAAGGATTCATTTTCTACCAAGGCGCGACATAAAAAAATTTGAACGCGCGCGTTCGGAAACTTTAATATCACAATCCTTTCAACCCCTTTCCTTCCTGTTTCACCAAAGATGCTTCTTTCCATTAAAAATTACATTCGTGGGCCCTATATTCTTACAGACGACGACGGGAACACAACAACCTTTCATGACCCAGTACCGCACAAATGGCTGCCGGGTGATATTGTACATCCTGAAACCCAGGCAGTCATCAAGCCTTGTCTGCCCAAACATCCCCTTGTTGGCATCGTGGATTATGTGAATCGCACCGGGCAAGGCTTTTCGCCACGCGGCGTGCCCCTGTATATGTTTTATCCACTTGACGAATCGTATCCGCCAATGATTGTTGGCTCCAAAAACAACCCTAAACACAATTGTATTGCAACTGCCAGTATGGAACGCTGGGAAAACAAATGGCCGCGTGGCGCGCTTCAAACAATCTTGGGCGCAGTGGGCGACCAAGGCGTGGAAGCATCTGCGCTTGTAATGCGTGCGTCAGCACACACAAAACCGGTGGGCGATTTGCCAAATGCACCAATTGCATTAGAAGAGGATGTTTGGGATACTGTATTTCACATTGACCCAGCGGGCTGTCGTGATGTTGATGACGTATTTATGTGGCGTGTACGTGATGACGGTGACGTAGAATTTGGAATCGGAATTTCCGATGTTGCATCATGGGTTGCGCCTGGGTCACCACTGGATAACTATGCTGCTGCAGCATGTCAAACGCTGTATGTGGACGGAAGGCCGGTTGTACCAATGCTACCAGAAGCTCTTTCTGCCGATGCGGCTTCGCTGCTGCCCGACGGACGTGTGCGCCCAATGATTGTTCTTGTTCATACGCTGCGTGTGGCACCGTCAGGTGACCATGTGTGTGAATCGCGTGAGTGGCGTCGTGTGTGGAGTCGTGTACACGCGGGCTATTCGTATGATTCTGTGCTGGGCGATAAGGCAATTTGTACGCAACTTTGCAATTACTTACAGATTGCATTGGACTCGGATTTGCTTGGTGCCAACGGCGTTAGTGCAGACCCACATCGCTGGGTTGAACTGGCAATGATTCATTACAATCGTCGTGTAGCCTACGTACTTCGCAACTATGGGCGCGGGTTTCTGCGCACACACACGGGTCGACCGGTAAGTGATTGGGCTGCATTGGCAGCACGCACAGGATGCGCGGAATTGGCGCATTTTGGAGCGGCGGCGGGTGCATACACGCCCGCAGAAAAAGGCGGAGGCCATGCCGGCCTTGGCGTGGATTGCTATACACACGCGTCCTCACCACTGCGTCGTTATGCAGATTTAGTGAATCAGCGCTGGCTGGTACAGGCAGTCGTACTCAGCGACGTTTCTGTACCAGCAACATCTGTTACTGCTGCGCATCTGAATGCACGGGCAAATGCTGCAAAAGCACTTGACCGTGATATGTGGTTCTTGACCAACCTGGACACCCACGGTATTACAGAAACCTATGGATATGTTATTGACTACAAGGAAGAAAAGGGATGGTCCGTGTATGTCCCTGCATTTCGTCGCACTGTCAAATCACGCAGCGTGGGTGCGTTTTCTGTTGGCGACCGTGTGGACCTGCGCGTCTTTACAAATCTCAAGTCCACGTCATGGAGTGGGCGTATTGTATGCGAGCTACTTCCTGTCGGTCTTTAGAGCTTCCAACGCATTTGCAATCCGGGTCAATTGTTCTTCATGACGTGCCTGGCGGTATGCAGAAACTTGCATATGTTGAAACGATAAATATCCATACGCTGCACATAACAATTTAAAACCAATATGGCCAAATTCAGGATATGACATTTTTATTGTACATTGCATAGCAAACATTTAGACCGCTGCTTATTTTTTGCCGCGGTGATGACGACGACGTGTTGGTTTCTTTTGGCCACTGCGGCGGCTGCTGCGGCGCGTTTTCTTTTTGGGTGATTTGGGTTTTGTACTGTAAAATGATTTGAGCATAGCCTGAAACTTCGCGGGCAATTCAAAGAATGATGCGCCAGGTCTGGCCGGAGGTGCAGCGTTTGGTGATACGTGTCTAGTTGCCTTGAGTGTCTTTTTGGTCGGTTTTGCATTGCGTTTGGGGATATAGCGTGTGCCTTTGTTTTCGGCTACATTTGTGTTGCCGGTGGCATTTCCAATGAACTTTACACCCGGTTTGGCAGGTGCAGCAGTTGGCATCACGCCCGTTTTTTTCCATTTGGGAACCCAGGCCATTTTCTATGGGTACATAAAAAAATAAGGTTTGACGCAAACCAAGCATCATTATGAATTTGAAAGCAAAGCGTGTTACTTATGCACCATAGCAATTACACAAATATCACCTGCAGACGTGGGGCGCTCCAGGCGATACTTGGTTGCGTGTGCAACAAGGGCATACATCAGGCGCGTGTTGCAAAACTCCTTGTAGTTGTAATGCTCGGCCCAAGAGGACGCACGCTCAGCTGCCCAAGCGCGCAGATTATTCTCGTGCCAGCGCACAGCATAGCGGTCCGTGCCATCCGCGGAATCCAGACGCGTCAAGGTCACGGGAAAGTTTGACCAAATGCCCTTGCGCTGGCTGATGTCAGGAATCTTGTAACCGTGCAGAATCTGCTGCGTTGCATATGCCTTGTTACCAGGCATCACGCAAATAGTGGGGCGACCAGAAGGGAAAGAACGGACAGGGGAACTCATTGTTGGAATGGAAGAACGATTTGAAATGTATGGAATCACACCAACCAGTAATGATTGAAATCGAGTTTCAATTTTTTCCAGTTTTACCAAAAGAGTTCGCACGTTTGATGTAATTTTTGTATGGCATTGTTGGCGACCTCCAGGCCTGAAATAGGACTGTAGGGGCTTATGACCGTGGTGAAAAACATGTATTCGTACAATCCAAGCGCGGCTACCATTGCTAGGTTTTCTAACAACAACGTGCGCCATTCCACTGCATATTTTTTCAGGCGCGCCACCACTGCCAGCACTACAAACAATCCTCCAAATCCACCCACATAATACCAGGACAATCGGAAATAATATGCATTATTGCTGGCGCGAGCAATAGTTTCCGATGCCGCGCCACTTTGAATTACTGTTGTATTTACGAAAACGTATAAAATATCATTTACGACAATTCGTTCAGGTGTGGTAAAATTGCTACATGCGTGCAATGCATCGTCTACAAATCCGTTTATAGTTTTTTGAATGCCACCGTCTTCCAAATCGGAAATGTAAAAAAAGAAAAACAGCGATTCAAACACGGAAATTAAGGTTATGTGAAATGAGAGTTTCAGTATAAGATTTATACAATACACCAATTTTGTATTTTGTGAAGGCGATGTTTGTACTATTGGAAACACAGGCTGAACTTCCTTTACAGGACTAAGCTGCAAAATGGCGGATGCACGTTCTACATTTTCAGGAGTCCAGGCGCAACTCTCAGAAAGGGATGGTGGGCGACGAAGTGGGACTTGTTTGCTGACCAAAGTATTCAAAGACCCGGTGCGCATTGCACCAAGTTCTTTTAACTCTGTATAGTTGTCGTCATCCATACTATGTGTTGCGGTCTTCTGGTCTAAAAACAAACCGCGTAAAATACAAAAGCAAATGGGATATTTTAAAGACTGTCAAGAACGCCTTCGGGCGTTCCAAGCGGCGCCCGCATCCTTGTCCGAACTTCTAACACTTCGCAAGCGTATTTATGCACAGGAATCCACACGCAAATCGCATCTTGTGCGTGGTGTGGAAGAATTAATCCGTGTTGCCAAAACAAACAAACCGACTGTGGATGAACAAACATCCAATAAATGGTGGATTGTTTCTGGATTAACCGCCGGTGCAGTTTTGGTCACAACATACATCAGTGTCTACACCCTTTGGCTAAATGACATGATGGCAAAAAATGAGCCCTGTGTTTGTTTGTCTTCCTAGACTATCAAACAATGCCTATTACCTGTGACGTTCTTGATTCAACTCAGATTGCTGAACTGAATGAAGAAATTGCTAAATTGCCCAACGGTCACCCACTTCGTTCACGCACCATAGTGCACGACACCGGTGATGTGACTGTACTGGAATTTGAAAGCGGTAATATGTTCTTTTACCGTTCTGGACCCGTATCCGCCGTACACAGTCATATGGATATTGCAAATCGCCGATATCTGTGTGTAGCATTTGAGCTTGCATCTGAAGACCCTACTATTCCAAACAAGTTGCGCAATCGGTTTGTAGAACAGCACGGTCACAAAGCGGCGCAGATTGATTGGTACACGTGGACGGAGCGCAAACTTCTTCTTGCGCTGCTGCCCGCAACAGTGCTGGAAGAAATTATGCGCGACCAGGGCGGGTCTGTGATGACTACGGTAGGCGGCGACAAAGAGACGCTGATGGGGATTCCAGCATTTCGTGGGGCCGCCGGTCAAGCCGAAGCTGACGCAGACGGACGCGTCCAAATCGTGATTGGAATGGATTACCCCGCTGGATACTTTCACGCGGCACGCGGCCTTCATTGGACGCTGGTACAGGAAGTCATTCGTCGTCCCAACAGTGGCATTACGCTTGGACCTGTGGCGCGCTGGGATGCGCCTTCTCGCTAACTTCTCGGACTGCACGTCCCACATTTTTTCCGGTAAACCATGTAAATGCTGTAACAATAGGGGGTGCAATCAGGATTGATGCAAGTTGTGCACCTGGACGCAACGTTCTCAGATTATCAAAATTTGCAAAGGCGCGCGCATACATTGCCGCCGTTGTTAATCCAATGGATGTATGTTTGACTGTGTCGGACAGCGGACTATATCCGTGAAGTGCGGAAACGATTGTCATAGATAATGGATACATGGCGACCATTCTGTATAATGAATACAGCTGTCGAGTTTAGATGCGTTGCAAACATATGTATTTATGAAATACAGGTGTTTGCCTTTTTAGGGGCGGGATGTGCCCCAAGCCAGAATTGAACTGGCGACCTTCTGTTTACAAGACAGACGCTCTACCACTGAGCTATTGGGGCGGCGGGGTGGAGAAAAAGGATATGTAATGCATATGCTTTCGCAAAGATAAGCCGTACTCACGACGCGTCCAGCGCATCTTCAGGCACGCAATGGGTTCTAACTTCAAAAACGGGCTGTTCCATACTTGCCTTTCCACAGAATCACATACATCCATTCCAAAACACTTCGCGTCATCCAAACATTGTTAGACATTTTTCAAACACGATGCATCTTTACAACTTTAATATACAACTCTGCTTCCAAACACATACTTCCCAATCGTCTTCTATTTGGGGCGAACCAAGCGGCAAGCACAAACTCTAACCCTTTGCTTGCCTCCCTAAGGGGAAACAAACAAAGGCTGGGGGCGAGTTTGCACGGCTAACTACACAGGGCCTATCACACCACCCTGTTGTTTCCAACGTGGCGATGCTTTAAACTCTGACATTAGACGGGTTACTCTTGTCAATTCAAGAGTGACTGCGTGCGGGCCAATCTATGCTAATCACATACACATACATAATTCAAACCGCTGTTCACCCAAATTTTCAAAAGGGCGGGCGAACCATGGCCAGCGGGAAAGAAACAGGAGCGACCCGTTTCGCATCCTTGTCCTCCACTGTATGCCGAGGGTTTTTTTGGCGGCCCTGAACGCACCTTCGGTCCGGGCTTAGTGAAGTTCAATGACTTTGTTAAAATCTAGTTGCGATGTATTTTCCATTGGGTATCCAACAGGGTTGCATACAAATTGTATGTCGTGCAATGTTTTATCGAACCCGATATGGGTGTGTCCGCAAATCCATGCCTTGATTGGCGGATTGAAATAGCGCGTACAATCGGATGCAAAGTACATATTGTATTTTTCGTATTTGGCATATTTTGGGTCAATCAATTCATAACTTGGCAAATGATGGGAAAGTACAACAACAGGCAGCGGTGATTGTGCAACGTCATCACTTTCTAAGAATTCACACGCGCAGTCATGCAATTCATTGTAATATGATGGCGTCATATCGGGAATCTCATGAAAATCATTGATAAACACAGACGGATTGTGCGGAATGCTGGACCAGAGTGTTGTTCCTACAAATCGTACACCACTATAATCTTCGCACGAATTGTCAAGAAAACTTATGTTTTGTAAGTTGTTTGATTTAATGATGGTTTGAATGGTTGTGTGAACATTATCCATACTTGTACCGGATCTGTAGTATTCGTGATTGCCTGTGATTAGAAAGACCTTTTTGTATTGATTATTAAGTGCTGTTAGAAACTGTTTGTAAATAGGACTTTTCGGATATCCAATGTCACCCGCCAAGCAAAGCACGTCTGCAATTGGATGGAATCGTTTTTCTTTCAACAATTTGGAAAGAAACTCCAAATGAATATCGGATATATATTGTATGCGCATACTATGCGGATTCATACAATAGAAAAAGTTTAAATTAGTGTGTATCAATTTTCAAATACAAATGGTTCCAAGTAGGAATCATCGGTCTGTGGCTCGGCGTAGCAAACACCACAATGGTCCGTGTTTGCCTGATCAATCTTTGTATTTACAATTTGTGGTGCATAATGAATATGCCAACGACCCAGTGTAGAGATGGGGTTGTATGAATTGAAAAGTCTTAGGAAAATACGCATTTTATGCATGATATGTGAGCCGATGTGGGTGTTCATTTTTTTCACTAATCCATAAATAACAAGTTTGCCAAACCGTTTTGGAATCGTATCCAATTTGTGCCGACCAAAAATACATGAACACTCCATTCAGCTCCGCCGTCGGGTGCAGCAACCCTTAAGTTCAAACGTAAATCTGCACGACTTGCGTTTAGCGATCCAGACGGATTAAAATCTGCAGGGCGTTCAGCAAAATTATATGCATATATATAATTTCCGTAGGCACGTACACCACCTGGCAATGTAATGTTCCCTGCTGCACGCCACCAGCGTTCTGGTTGGTCTGCCCACACTGCTGTGCCCACCATGAGTTGTGCGTGTTCCAACAGCGGTCGTTCTGGGTTCCATACAGGATCCGGTTGTGCGACTGCGCCGTAATTATTCCAATCGTTAAAATCTGATACATTATGTCGCCGCAAGAAAAACAATATTTGCTTGAGTGGACCATTTGCCGCCGACAGCGGTAATCCAATATTGATACTATTTCCATCGGGTTTATTGATTGTGTATTTCAGCGGTTCCGCAAATATTTGTTCCGCCACAGGTTCCATTAGAATTTCGTGAGGTGCTTCAATATACGCCTTGCGCAACTCGCCATCAATGTTGGAAACGCCGGCAACAATATCGGCCGCCATAAATCCTGGTACAACGGGGTCCACTTCAACATCCTTAAATTTACGAAATGGGAAACTGTAATCACGAACTTTGAAGGTGGTACCAAGTGGCGTTTCATCGCATGAAGTGCGCGGATTCCCAAGTTTTCGTACAACATCCCTGAATGGTCGCAACGTTATATGAAATCGTACGCTATGAGGGCCTTTGCTGGAAAGAAGGGGGTATGCCGTATTGACGTGTTTAGCAAACCAAAAAGGTAAGTAACAATACACATAACCATCATCGCTCACATTGATATTGTTGATTGTGGGTGTTTTATAGGTTGACCCGTAGACTGCGTCATCGTATGCTGCGCCCACAGTTGTGCTGTGCATTGTTTTGTTCCATACATTGAGCCAATCGCCGCTGAACTGCTCCACAATCACGCCGTCCACTTCCATTTCGGCGCGTTCAATGGCCGTCGTGCCAAGACTGTTTGCCCACACCCATACATTGGCAGGGTCCAATGGCACCCAGTCCGCTAAATCCGGTCCAAGATGCCGCAATGCGGCCTGGGAAAGCCATGATGCCGGTTTCAACCGAAGTGCAATCCAGTTCAGCATATCATTTTGCCACGGCCAAGGCACATCAAATGTTACTCGCGACCCCCATGAAAGGTGGCCTGTAAAAGGCCACGTTACCGTTTCCTGCGTGTAGTTGTGGTACGCTGCACGCGGCTTTTGGGGTTGAAAAACCGTCAATTCTGCATTTGCTGGATATACATATTCATCAAATGCACCACGATCCACCAAACTTACAATTTTCTTGATTTCACCCACGGGTTTCATCTTCCTTACAATTGTTGATGGTTTCCTTTTTAGATTAAGTGGCCAGCACGCTTATGCGCGCCAGCAAGCTTATGCGTCAGCAAGCTTATGCGCCAGCAAGCTTATGCGCCAGCAAGCTTATGAAACCCATTGCGTTTCACACACAGTGCATACATACTGAAACTTCATATTGACTGGGTCCGTTTTTATGTAAATCACATCGCGTTTATCTTCCTGACCCGGTTGATTTGACGGGCACGCGGCTTCAGGGCAACGCAACGATTTGATGTGTGGAAGTGTAGGGTCGATTTTCGTATAATCGTTCACAGTGATGCCGGAAGCCGCGCCTCCTGCAGAACTGCCTGAACGAAAGTGGGTTTCCAAAATGAGGGCTTCCTCGGCTGTTGTGGGTTTCAATTCTTCGCTGTGTCCACAATTCTTGCAAAGCATCAGCATTTCATCTGTTTGTGGGCCCACGGGCTCCAAGTATAGGTAATAATTGCAAAGGGGGCAAAAGCGCATTCTATTTGGGTAATTATGTTTTCTCCACCTTAAAAAACGTGGTTATGTTCAATTTTTATGATTGGGTGATTATGAACTGCACATCACACATTCCTTTTCATCGTCCTTCACTTGCACTGTAGGTTCCACTGTGAATTTCTGGGCGGATGCAACAGCACGTGTGCGCAGGTAGTAAATTCCAGTTTTCAGTCCGCGACGCCAGGCATAGAAATGCATACTGGTAAGTTTGCGATAATCGGGGTCTCCCAAGAATAGATTGAGTGACTGGGATTGGCAAATATAGGGACCGCGGTCCGCAGCCATATCAATCAGTGTTTTCTGTTTGATTTCCCATACCGTTTTGAAGATGCGCTGCAGTTCTTCGGGTACAACAGCAAGACCCTGTACGCTGCCGTTATTGGCAATAATTTGGTCTTTTACTGCAGTTGACCAGAGTCCCTGCGCGATGAGGGAACGGACCAAGTGTTTGTTGATGACAATGAACTCGCCCGCAAGGGTGCGACGGGTAAAGATATGGGTCGCATAGGGCTCAAAGCACTCACAGTTCCCCAAGATTTGACTGGTGCTTGCAGTTGGCATCGGCGCCACCAATAAGGAATTACGCACACCGAAGCGACGCACGTCGTTTGCAAGAGCGTCCCAATCCAGGCCTTCATCTTGCAGTGGGGCCACATTCCATAAATCAAACTGGAACTTGCCCGCACTGAGTGGACTCCCGCTGTAGGTTTCATACGTGCCTTCGACGGCGGCAAGTGCAACCGTGGATTCCATTGCCGCATAGTACATATGTGCAAAGATGCGCGTGTTGAGCGCGGCAGCTTCGGGCGATTCCCACGCCAGACCCAACATTGCAAACACATCGGACAATCCCTGCACGCCAAGACCAATTGGACGATGACGCATATTGGAACGCTCGGCTTCCGGGATTGGGTAGTAATTAATATCAATCACACGATTCAGGTTTCGCACTGCAACGCGTACAACCTCACGAAACTGTGCGAAATCAAAGGCGCCGTCGCGGACAAATGCAGGCAGGCTCATTGATGCAAGGTTGCATACAGCAACTTCAGTTGGACTACTATATTCAATTACCTCACAACACAAATTTGATGATTTAATAGTACCCAAGTTCTGCTGATTAGATTTCAGGTTGGCTGCATCTTTGTAAAGCAGGTAAGGCGTGCCGGTCTCAATCTGACTATCCAAGATGTGAAACCAAAGCTGCTGGGCTTTTACAGTACGACGACCACGTCCTTCGCGTTCATAGCGTTCATACAGTGCCTTAAACTCATCGCCTACTGCATCAGCAAGCCCAGGTGCTTCGTTAGGGCAAAACAGTGTCCAATCGCCGTTGGTATCTACGCGTTCCATAAACAGGTCAGGAATCCAAAGGCCATAAAACAAGTCACGGGCACGTTCCTCCTCGCTGCCCGTATTTTTCTTCATTTCCAGGAAATCCTCAATGTCTGCGTGCCAAGGTTCCAAGTAAATAGCAAAGCTACCGTTTCTGCGGCCGCCACCATTATGCGCTAGACCAAGGTGTGCCACAGTATAATCGTGAACTGAATCAATCTCAAAGTCGTGCAACACGCCATTGTACAGATTGCCATTGATTGACTCAATTCTGCTAAATACATAATCGCCGTGGGTCAGGAAACTGCAGTATTCAGATTCAGGGGCATCTGGGCAAATTTCCATTATTTCAGAAATGCGAGGAATGCGAAGAACTTTAGTAGTTTTACGCGTTGTGATATTTTTGTAAGATGATACATTTCCAATTCTGTCTCTGTCGTATCCAGAAGCAAGAGCCCCAAAACGCAACAGCATGTATCGTACAGATTCAATGACATTATTTGATGTCATTTCCAGTGTGATTTCTTTTGTGCCGATGCAACCATCAGTTTCAATCAGACCTCTAATGATTTGCAGAACTTTAGATTTGGGCAAATGTAAGAAAGCAGGGTCAACACACTTGTTCTTTTCGGCATCATACAGTTGTGCTCTAGTAAACTTAAACCCTGCTGTGATAGAAGACCAGCGAATCTTCACAGTATTTGTTTCAGGGAATTCATTTACAATGTATTTGATTCCGTGCTTATCAAGGTAAGATGACACAAATTCACGCACTTGAATCTTTTTTTGCAAACCGATTGTAACACCGCAGGAATCGTCTGAAATATGCCCATCACCTAGCATAATTCCGTACATACGGCAATCATCTTCTGAAATGGATGGGATATCATTTTCATATTTAGGAATGGCAAATCCAACAAAATCCCCAACACGCAAATCCTTGACATCAACGTAATCAGGTTTTGCAAGGCCTTTGTCAAGGCGATTCTTAATCACGCTGAATTTCAGCCCCTTTGCTTGACCGCATAGTGCATAAATTGGGTGTTCAGGGGTTACTTTTACAGTTGAAATGCTGTTTTTGACATTGATTTCGTAAATTGGGCCATCGTAATTGTGTCTGACCGGCGTTTTTACAGAATTGTACTGACCGTCACTAGTCAACACTTTATCGGTAATACCCACGTCAGAAATTGCCTTGGGCCCATTGTTGGTATAGATGATTGTATCGGGTGTGAAACATTGGTCAACGTAGCGCGCAGTATTATTAAACACGCGCAGCATTGGCACAAGCCCGTTGCTGGTGCCGCCGGTGCCGCGAATCAGCGTACCCTTGGCGCGAACATTAGAAACGTGTAGTCCAATGCCGCCGCCATACTGACTAATGAGCGCACAATCCTGAAGCGTATCATAAATACCCTTAATGGAATCGGCCTTCATTGCCTGTAGGAAACACGAACTAAGCTGAGGACGTTTTGTACCCGCATTAAAGAGCGTGGGTGTAGCGTGCGTATAGTATTTCTTGGAAATCAGGTCGTACGTTTCAAATGCCTTTGGCAAGTCGTGCGTCCACAGACCAAGCGCCACGCGCATCCACAGATGCTGTGGGCGTTCGACAACTTTGCGCGCCGTGTCGCGCAGCAAATATGCCCGCTCCAGCGTCTTGAATCCAAAGAAGTCAATTAGATAATCACGTTCGTAATCAATGTGTGCCTCAATCTCCGCTGCGTGCGTACGCACAACGCGTACCAGTTCAGGGTCCAACAGTCCCGCAAGTTCGCCGCGCGCATCGCGCACTTCCTCTAAAACATTTACGGCTTCCAACAGTGTAGCTGGTGTGTTGCGCTGATGATTGCTGATTGCAATACGACCAGCCAGGTCCGCATAATCGGGGTGCGTGGTAGACCAACTATACGCAAGATTCGCTGTAATGTTATCCAACTCCGTAGTTGTAATCCCGTCCACAATGCGCGTTAGCACGCCTTGAGCAACCTTAATAGGATTCACGGCCAGGCCAGTGGCCACATTTGAAATACGTTGCTGTACCTTTTCAAAGGCAACATCCTCACGACGTCCATCACGCTTCACAACTTGCATATTGATCTGTTCCATTGTATGAGATTTGGCGGGGTGATGAAACGCATGGTCAACTTTTTAGTTTGCGCAAAATTGAAGCCATTTATTATATACAAATTAACAATTAATTGTTGGATAAGAGCCCAATATGCATTACACTTATCAGCCTAAAACACCAACGCAAAAGAAGACTCTTGAAAACATATTAACTCTGCTAGAAAGAGACAAATCAAGCCTTGAAGGAACATATAGCTCTATAAATATAAGCACCGAACTAAGTTTGATATGTTATTGTGGCAACCCATTTGAAAAACAATTTAAGCAACTTAAAGAAACAGGTGCTTTCTGCAAAACATGCATATATCGAGATGCATTAACAAAACGGATACATACAACCAAGGCCAAGCACGGAGTTGATAATATAAGTCAATTGAATTCTATTAAATATAAAAAGAAAACAACGGCATTGTCAAATGGATTTATAAAGTCATTTCCAGATTGGATCGAGGATATTAAAGCAAAAGGGCTTTACGACTACTGGGACTATTTGTTTGATACAATTGATGGTTATGATTCGCCGCATCCAATGCGCCATAAAAAATGCGGAACTGTTGTGGAAAAGTCGCCGCGAAGTCATCTTTTACAAGACAGCGCTGACACGGCGGGCCAAGGCTGTTTGACTTGCTATAGGAATTCAAACAGAATGACACGTGAGGAGTTTAAAATGTTAAGTATTCAAAAATACGGACAAGATAGATTTCAAGGCTATGAATCTGTTCCAGAAATTATACCAAATAATAAAACCTTCTTTTCGCTACAATGTGTCGATCATGGTTCGTTTACAACAAATTACGATACACATTTACACGGTTCAGGCGGATGTGTCCCGTGTAGTTGTAATCAAAAAACAGTGAAAACGATTCTTGAAGAGTTTGGAGAAATTCTTCGACAAAACGGAGTAGAATTAATATTAGATGGCTATGCGGAAACTGATATATTAGTTCTCTCCCAACATTACCCCGCGCGATGTATTAAAAATAATAGCCATCCAAATTGGAATCCAATTTTATCGAATTTGACAAAACATGGTACAGGATGTCCGCATTGCACACGTGGTCGTCATTATTCAAAACCGGAAATTGAATGGTTGGTGCTTAATAAAGTAACAAACCCTTCTCTTCGCCATGCGTTGAGTACCGAGGGACAGTTTCGCATTGGTGAAAAGAAACTGAATGTGGATGGAGCAGTTGAAGATACAAAGCTAGCCTTTGAATTTCATGGATGTTACTTTCACGGCTGTAAAAAATGCTTTAAAGATCGTAAGGCATTCAATACGCGTGTTAAAAAAACATACGATGAACTTTACGCATCTACTCTTGAAAAAAAGGCATATATTGAATCGTGTGGATTCCGATGCATTGAAATGTGGGAATGTGAGTGGAATCGTTTCAAAAAAGCTGTTATTACACTTCAAAGATTGTGGTTAAGCCGTTCGAAAAGCGACTAACCGGTCGAATTGAGCCTTATGCGCACTTTGCGTGTAGCAAAAAAACCGTTGCTATAAGCAAAGATGTTCATGTATGTATTGATTGCCCTTGCAGTACTGGCTGTTGCATTTTATTTTGCACGGGACTTTTTGATTGTGCGTGCCACTGAAGGGTTCGAATCGCTCAACGTACCGACGGACTTGTTTGTACCAAAGGTTGTGCCTGGCGGCGCAGATGAAATCTCACGACTTAGTCCAGGTGCTGCAATGAATGCGGCGACAGAAAAACTTGTGGGTGATTTTGTACAACCGGCAACTGTTGGAGAGGCCGAATCACGTTGGGCGACTATGACATCCGAACGATGCTATCGTTCCGATATCGGAGAAAGTTTGAAGAAAACCCGCAATTTCTTACAGCGTACTAATAATTATGCCCGATCACATCCTGATTCGTGCAGTGCCCCGAATCACGAATTTGTTGGGACGTTTTACAATCCCTATGACGGCGTGGGAATGAAACCTGGATCTGGCTTACCATATCCTGCGGGTGCTATGCTTCCCGCTGGCAAGGAAGAAACGGAACAGGCTGTTTGGGACAAAGGGCGCTAAACATGTTTAGGCGTATATATATCTTCGTCTAATAATACATTTTCAAAGCAGTCCATTGGATCTGCATCAACTTTCATAATCACGGGTTCCGTTTTGTATGCAAGTTCCGCTATTGTTTCTTGAGGTGCCGGGCGTCGGTGCCAGAAGGAACGCAGGAATTCTAACAATTTGGTCAGAAGGATACGCATGTCTCCTACTTACGGGGACGACTTTTATTTCGCCGCGTGCGCCGACCACCTGTCGCACCCGCAGCGGCTTTTGTGCGATTAAATCGGTCACGATAGGCTGCAAGTACAGCACGTTGTTCATCGGTAATAGATGCTGCAAGTTTAGGGTCCGCAAACGCCATCGCAACCTCACCTGGCCACATCATTCCACCACATTCTGGTACAAAACATTTCAAACCCTTGCTGCCACTTGTTTGCAGTTCCGTAATAAGTGAATCAACGCCGATTTGCGAATGTGTATACATAGCCCCATCTTTATCTTTGTGTTTAAAAACAATGACTGGTATATCATCGCTTAATGAAACACTATTGCTTTCATACCCTTCTTCACCTGGTGTGTATACAACCGGTGCATCGTATGCCGATGGATCATTTGCATTTGGCACTATATTGGCATTGTTTGCCTTTGCGGCAGGATAATTACTGCTTGGACGATTCCACTTCTTATCGGCCATAATTGTTGCAATCGTGTTGGCGGGCTGTGTTGTTGGGCCATCCCAACCGGCTTGCACTAAACGCATATAGGCTTCGCGTTCCGTAATTTGCCCAATCAAGTCATTAAGGCGTTTGCCTTCCTCGCGGATTGCACGTGCACGCATAACCTTTTCTGGAATGCCGCCGCCGTGATTGGATGTTCTACAATCGGCTTCAAATGGATGACCTCCTGGTAATGCAGGTGGTACGGCCCCGTCCCATGGCCCTAGTTCATAATGTCTATGTCCTCCATTTGCTATGCGACCGCACACTGTACACCACTCCACTTGGCCATACTGATTTCCGTATTTTGCAAGTAAGGCGGCGTGATGGCGACCAAGAGCAGCACAGCTATGTGTCATATACATACATCCTGTTTCACGTTCCACGTATTTCAAACATACTGGGCAACACGAGTAGTTTTCGGCAGGCGGGCGTTCTCCTGCGGGTGCTTCGGTTTCAAACAATGTATCAAACCGTTCTGCGTCAGCGCGTGAAAACCCCTTCCACATTGGCGGTGCCACATAATCTTCAAGGATTGATGTAAGTTGTGGATTTGTACGGGCAGCCATTGCCGCCGGCGTGTCACCGTCGGCCGCAGGCTTTTTTGGATCTGCACCGGCTTCCAAAAGGATGCGTAACATTTCTGGCTGTCCTTGCAAAATAGCATAATGGATTGGTGCATATTGGGTGTCTGATATATTTACATCTGCGCCAAGTGCAATCAAATGCTCTGCCATATCATAGAATTTTTCCGTCAATGCATATGTAAGTGCAGTTTCTCCATCGTATATTATGTCTTTATTAATCCCGCGCTCAATCAAATGGTCAACCATCTCATGATTATGTTTGTAAACTGCGATCCCTAAAAGAAATCCTTTATTAATGTCTGCACCGTGTTCAAGCAAATAGTCAAGAGCGTCGTGGTTGCCGAATTTAACTGCATAGGAGATTGGAGGATTGCCTGCGCTGTTGACTTTATTAATATCTGCACCCGCAGTGACCAACGCCTTTACCATTTCAGGGTTTTCACCCATTAATGCCAATTCAATGCACGTTTTACCATTTTGCACGTGCGCATTCAAATCAACACCAGCACGTGGAAGCAGTGCTATCAATTCAGGGTCGTCATTTAATATTACGTATTCTAGCAATGACAAATCGTGGACTGTTGTTAGTTTTTTGAACATTTCAAGCGCTTGTGTGCGCACAGCGGTCTTTTCAGCATTGGATGCACCTTCTCCAAGATTTGTAAGTTGTGTTTTTATTTGTGCAAAAAGTTCCTTGCGTTCTTCTTCCAGTTTTTGCGTTAGGATTGATTGCAAACTACTATACGCGCTATGTGCAGAAGTTAATCGCGGGCTCGGTTGTGGCGGAGGACCGTACTCATTATTGTGATCGTTATAAATGCTTTCTATTTCACGTTCAAGTTCTATCACTCTGTCTTCAATATGTGACACAAATACTTGGCCGCCGTGCTCAAGCACTTTGAATCCTGGAAGACTTGCGAATTTTAACATAAATGTATGGTTGCCTGCAATTTCGGCAATTGCAAATGCATCGCGACCATCCAAATCTTTATGTTCTGTATTTGCACCGGCATCAATAAGTGCTTTGAATAACGCAGGTGTTGTAATTTCCAGGCGTGCGGCAAGTAATAAAAGCGGGCTATGATTTTTATCATCTCCTATGTTGATATCAACACCCTTTTCCAACAATGTTTGCAATAATTCCGGATTTGTGCGTGGCAAGTTCGTTTTAAGGTAGTAATGCAATGCGGTTCCTTGTGGTGTATTTGCATTTGCACCGTGCTCAAGTAACCATTTGATAAACTGTGCACTTCCTTTGCCAAATGCCGCACGTAGTGGCGAGTTTCCTGGAACAAGTGCATTCGGATCGGCTCCAAGTTTGATTAACAAATCTGCAATTGAATATTTCCCACATTCAATTGCCCAAATGAGTGGTGTTTTTTGTTTTCCGTTTACCATAAATTTCCCGTTGGGATCATTTGACGCATAATGCTGCTGAACAGCAGTCTTATCCCCTGTGCGAATTGCGGCTTCCATACCCTCTCTACTACTACTGTGATTATTGTTAAACCAAAGATTGATTAAGCAATAATCTCCGCAGCCGGAGTCGAACCAGCGACATCCCGATAACTTTTACTTAGATTTATATACGAACCTACAGTCGGGCACTCTAACCAGTCTGAGTTATGCGGAGGCGACCACACGGGTCAATCCGGGTTCTGATTTTTCATTACAGCAGCAAACGCACTTTCGTGCATTCAAGAGCGTTCCAACAACGCCCGCAACGCCGCATACTTTTGTCCGTAAACAAACTCTTCCACAATATCTTGAATAGATTCCTTGTGCTTGGAAAATCCACGGATTGTAAGTGTTAATGAAGGAAATGCAAGTTCAGGTTTTGTATTAATCCAATCTTGAATCATTTTGTAAATATCTGCAGCCCGAACATTCTTCCCATATGCGTCCTGAATTTTGTTATATCCCGCTACAACGTCTTCCTTGGCCGTAGGCAACATTTTCTAATTAATATGTAAGAATATGAGGCGCTTTACATACCGTCAGGGACGTCAACGTGGTGCAGGAGTTGCTGCGTCCAAATTCTCATCAGCATTTGCGGGCGATACGCCTCTTATATCCGCTGTGCGTGCAAAAAATATAGACGAAGTGGTCCGTGTTTATACAAATGAACTATTGCATGCAGTAAATCACGCTGGCGACACACCGCTTCACATTGCAGTTGAAAAGAACTTTTTAGCAGGCGTTATCTATTTGTTGCGCAAGGGGGCGAATCCAAATATGCCGAACAATGTAGGCGAAACGCCGTTTCACAACGCAGCACGTGTTGGTTCAGCACAGGTCATACAGCATCTTTTAGAAAAGGGTGCATCACTTGCACCCAAAAACAGAGAAAACCGCAATGCACTCAATATTGCAAAAGACTATGGCCGCACAGATGCGCTACATCTTTTCCCAAAAAATCCTGTGCCTGCTGGCATTCAAACTCACATATCGCCGTCATCAGCAGCAAATCGTGATTTGATTCCTGCAGGATTATTTAGTCGAATTGCCGACCCTGCAAATTTCAATAAAACGGCTGAACTTATAGCCGAAGATGATGACATATGCATATCAATTGATGATTGGTACAAACACGATTCCGTATACGATTCTGATTATATTATTACACTTCTAACAGCTGAAAATGCAGTGCTTGGTTTTGCTGCACTCTATTTACGCGAAACATCGCTTTACATTGATTTGTTTTGTACACATTACAGATACAAAGGACTCGGTGTATTATTAATGAACAAAATCAAAGAATTTCAAGCGGCTCTTGGGAAAACTGTGCTTAATTTGAATTCTGTGCGAACGGCGCGTGAATTTTACAAAAAGCAAGGGTTTGTGGAAAATGCAACAAATCAACGCAAGAGTTTACGACATATGACATACCGTCGTTCTGTTGGAGGACGCTTAAAGTCTCGCGCACGTTTTACACGTAAATGGCGTTTGTAGCTGCAATGAATTCTCCTGAATTGCAGAAAATCGGTGTGAATGGTGCGACGGTCTTGACGGAAGACGGTGTTGGAGATGCACGC
>Ga0214921_10001908_pt1 | contig 34919 bp, 35 predicted proteins | sample LL1505_MetaG_FD_177992 | JGI IMG/M metagenome (GOLD analysis project Ga0214921, IMG submission 177992) | Freshwater microbial communities from Lake Lanier, Atlanta, Georgia, United States - LL-1505 | ecosystem: Environmental > Aquatic > Freshwater > Lake | place: USA: Georgia | collected... | reverse complement strand
GAGCTTGAACCGTTTACAAAAAAAAAATCAATAAAGATTTTTCAGTATCAATAATTCCCCAAATAATTAGTAATTCAAGTGATTTGCCTGACAACATTGAATATGATTTGGATACTTCAATTGTTATCCAATCAAATAAAAGCAAAGAAATTTTTTATAATAATGTGGATATGCCAATTAATTTAAGAATTTTAAAATTGATTAATAACTTTGTAAAAAAAACTTTTAAAAAAAACATAGATATTTTTTGTCTTCCATTAGGTGCTGCATGTGAATTTCCTCAATGTTTTCTTAATTTAGACAGGGATAAAGAAAGAAAAAAATTAGTGAAACAAAGTTTAAAAGATTTAAAAAAATATTTAAAGTATTTAAAACCTAAAGTATTTTTTCCCGCAGGAGGGACTTATGCGATATATGGAAAGTTTCATAAATTGAATAAATTTATTGCCCAGCCCAGCTTTCCAGAAATTAGATCGGCCACATCAAAGTTAAACACTAAAATTTATAACATTATCGGCGGTGGACATATTAATTTTGAAAATTCGAAATATTTGGCAAAAGAAACAGATGTTAATATTGCAAATAATTTTGATAAGAAATTTATTAAATACATAAAAAATTATAATTACTACTACCACACCAGAAATACAAAAACTGATTTGAATGAATTAGATAACCTTTTTGACAAAGCTAAATTAAATTACTTTAGAATTCTTGCGTTTAAAAAAGGAATTACCACAAAATGGGATATTGATTTTAATATTTATAAAAATTATGAACTAAATAACAGTTGCACGATAGATATAAAAAAATCTAAGTTTCTAAAAAAATATCAATTAAGTAACCACAACAATCAATCAAAAAAAGTTTATAAACTAGAGTGCTACATGGAGTATGATTTGTTTAAATCTTTACTTAGTGGGAGATTTCCATGGAATACATCTTTAACAGGATCCACGATCATGTACAAAAGAACACCAAATATATTTAACGTGGACCAACAGTTTTCATTAAATTTTTTAAGAGTTTAATTATAGTTCTTAAATGTTTTTTTTTAGAATAGATTTAAGTAAAAAAAGTGGATTGGGACATTATTTTAGAGTCAAGTCATTTATCCAGCATTTAAAAATAAAAGAATATAAAATTATAGTAGATAAATTAATTAAATCTCCATTTGTAGAAGATGAAAAAAAAAATATTCAATTTCTATATAAACCAAATCATAAATTTATAAACGAAAAACAAGACGCAAAAAATTTTTTAAGACTAACTAAATGTAATTCTAAAGTTGATTTCGTAATTAAGGATAGCTACAGGTTAAATTATATCTGGGAAAAAACAATTTCTAAATATTGTAAAAAAATTATAATTATCGATGATTTTCCAAATGAAAAACATTATGCTGATTATTACATCAATCACAACCCTGAGTTTGATAGTAATAATAAAAATCATTTAAATAATTTGAGAGCAAAAAATAAAAAGAATTGCAAGTTCTTGCTAGGAAAAAATTTTGCACTTTTTAATACAAATTATGAAAAAAAAATAAAGATAACATCAGATTTTGTTTTTTATAATGGCGGATCAGGGAGTCCTTTAGTTTATGAAAAAATAATAATTAAAATATCTAAAGAAATAAATAAATTTAATATTATTTTAATTATAGGTCCATTAGTAAAAGATAAAACTTATAAAGAAACTGTTAGGAAATTCAAAAAATTTAAAAATGTAAAAATAGTATATCATCCTAAAAATATTTTAAATTTTTTGAATGGCACTAAGCTGTTTATTTCTTCAGCGGGAATATCAATGTTCGAGTCTTCTTGTCTAAGAATACCCACATTGCTTTTTAAAATGGTAAAAAATCAAAGTCTGAATGATCACGACTATGAAAAGTTAGGACACTATTTTATATTGGAAAAGAAAGATCTAAAATATTCTGCAAAAATAGTTACCCTATTGAAATTAATGATTAATAACAGAGCACAGATAATAGACTTAATGCGTGAATCGGCGCCGAATATTAAAAAAATTAGTAATAATTACAAACAAAAGTTAAAATTTTAACATGTCAAATTTTATTACAGTCGATGTTAATGACAAGTCAGTGAATAAATATTTATTCTATAAAAATTTTTATATTAATAGAAAATTTTCAGCTAGCAAAAAAATAATAGAAAAAATAAATCATTATCTGTGGTGGTTTCAAAAACAACAACTGAGAAAATCTTTTTTTATTTTTAAAAATAATATTCCAATATTTATTTCAACATGCGATTATGTAAGTTTTAAAAAATATAAGATTATTTATTCTGGATTAATCTCATGTACACCAGAAACAAATTTATTTGACCTTCTTAAGAGCATTAAGATTCAAAATGATTATTTAAATGGAAAAAAAAATCATTACTGCATTATTAGCATTGATAAAAATAATAAAGTCTTAATGAAGCATTGGAAGTATTTTGGCTACAAGCCATTATTATCAAGCTTAGATTTTTTTGAATTTTGTAAGCAAGAATTTAATATAAAATTAAACTACAATCTTTATTATAAAAAAATATAATTAATAATGTTTTTTAAAAAGAAATTTAAAATAGGAAAAAAAATAGTTGGGGAAAATTGTAAGTCGTTAATAATAGCTGAAATTTCCGCTAATCATAACAATAATTTTAATACTATAAAAAAATTAATAAATGCAGCAAAAAAAAGCGGTGCAGATTTTATTAAAATTCAAACCTATACACCTGAAAATTTAACATTAGAATCTAAAAAAAAAGATTTTCAAATAAAAAAAGATAATGCTTGGAGCAAAAGTAAATTTTTATGGAATTTGTATCAGAAGTCTTATACATCTAACAATTTAACAAAAAAAATTTTTGAATATTGTAAAAAAGTAGGTATAGAAATTTTTTCTACTCCATTCGATGTTGATACTGTAGATTTTTTAGAGAAGTTAAATCCTCCTGCCTACAAAATTGCATCACCAGAAATATGTCATATTCCATTGATAGAGAGTGTGGCAAAAACTCAAAAACCAATTATTCTCTCACTAGGGTTAGCCTCCCAAAAAGACATAGACCTAGCTTTGAAAACAATAAAAAAATTTAAAAATAGCAAGGTAATCTTATTACAATGCGTTGCATCTTATCCAGCTCCAATTGATGAGCAAAACTTAAAATCAATTAATATAATTAAAAAAAAATATGGCGTATTATCAGGTCTCTCCGATCATACAATTGGATATATTGCTCCTCTAGCCGCTGTAATCGCTGGTGCCAACATAATAGAAAAACATTTTAATATATCAGGTAACAAATCCGTAGATTCTTTTTTTTCTACTGACCAAAAAGAATTTAAAATCATGGTTGATAATATTAGACTAGCTGAAAAAAGTTTGGGTACAGGAAAAATTGAAATATCGAGTAGCTCCAAAAAAAATTTAAATAGCAGAAGATCTATTTATGTTGCTGATAATATTCAAAAAGGGCAAATAATTACGAAAGCAAATATAAAAATTGTTAGACCTGGCTTAGGTTTGCATCCTAAATATTATAAATATATTTTGGGAAGGAAATCATTAGTTAATCTAAAAAAAGGAGACAGGTTTAAATCGAAATATGTTTTACCAAGATAAACTTTTTAAAAAACTAGAGGGTTTTAAAAATAAAATTGCATTAATATCTGAAAATAGTCACAAATTAACTTACTATGAGTTAATTCAAAATGTAAATAATATTATACGTTATCTTGAAGATAAAAAAAAATTAATTTTTTTACTAGGACAAAATAATTTTGAAACAATAATTGGATATCTTTCATTTATAAAAAAAGGTTATACTGTCGTTCTTTTGGATTTTAAAATTAACGATTACTTTTTAAAAAAACTTATATCAATTTATAATCCTGATTATATTTTTTCTGAGAAACATAAATTAAAAAATCTAAAGTCATTTGTTTATATTTTAGAACAAAATTCTTATAGGCTATATAAAAGTAAATTTACTAAAGAGTTACCGTTAAATAAAGACCTAATGCTTATGATGACAACATCTGGCTCTACTGGGTCGCCAAAATTTGTAAGACAGTCTTATGAAAATGTAGCTTCTAATACAGATAGTATTATTAAATATTTAAATATTAAAAAATCTGATGTCACTATAACTTCTTTGCCCATTTCTTATGTATATGGTTTATCAATTATTAATACTCATTTATTCAGAGGCTCAACTATCGTAATGACTAACAAAAGTATTATTGAGAATTTTTTTTGGAAATTAGTTAACAAACATAGAGTAAGTAGTTTTGGTGCTGTTCCTTTTCAATATAAAATTATTGAAAAAATTTTTAAAAAAAATGTCCCGAGCTCTTTAAAATATACAACTCAAGCAGGTGGCAAAATGAATCATATTTTATTAAAAAATATTATTAATATTTATAAAAAAAATAAAATTAAATTTATCCAAATGTATGGAGCTGCAGAAGCTACTTCTAGAATGTCATATTTAAAATGGCGAGATTCCAAGAAATTAGGCAGTATTGGAAAACCTATTCCCGGAGGAAAATTTTATATAATTGGAAAAAATGGAAAAAAAATTAATAAAATTTATCAGAAAGGTGAATTGGTATTTGAAGGTAAAAATGTTTGCATGGGCTATGCAGAATCATTAAAAGATTTATCTTTGCCTAATGTTAACAATGGATTATTAAAAACAGGAGATATTGCTTACAAAGATAGTCAGGGTTTTTATTACATTGAAGGGAGAAAAGATAGATATGCCAAGATATATGGTGCTCGTGTAAATTTATCTGAATTAGAAGAAATATTGCTAAAAAAAGGCATTGACGTGATCATGAAAGAAGGTGGTGAAAATCAAATTTATAGTTATTTTAAAAATTTAAAAGATCTTAAAAAAGGAATAAAATTTATTTCTCAGTTAACTTTTATTAATCCTAAAGTTTTTGAAGGAAAAATTATTTTAATGAAGAATTTGATGAGAAATTATAAATATAAAATATAAATTAATGGAAAAATTTTTTAGTGACATAATAAATCAAAGTTCATTTACAAAAGATCCTAATAAAAAAAATAAAGTTTTTACAAAATATATTAATCAACTGACTTCTCATCACTACAAAAAATCTAGATTATATAAAAAATATCTTAATGGTCTAAAATATAATCCAAAAAAGAAATATGAATTATCCAAAATTCCCTTTTTACCAGTGAGATTATTTAAAGAATTTGATTTTTTAAGTATTGATGAAAAAAAAATTTATAAAATACTATACTCTTCTGGAACCTCCTCAGGAAACTTATCTAAAATATATTTAGATAAGTTAAACGCTTTAAATCAAATAAAAATACTACAAAAAATATTCAATACTATTAATGGTAGCACAAGACTCCCGATGCTAATAATAGATAAGCAAATTTCGCATTTAGATCGAAATAAATTTAACGCTAGTATTGCAGCTATTAAAGGTTTTTCAATTTTTGCAAATCATGTCACTTATCTACTTGATGAAAATGATGAGATTAATTACGATCAATTAAATATTTTTCTTAAGAGAAATAGTAAAAATAATTTTTTAATTTTTGGTTTTACCCATAATGTTTATTTAAATTTAATTGAAAGATTAGATTTAAATAAAATAAGATATAATAGTTTTTCAAATGCATTACTAATTCATGGAGGTGGGTGGAAAAAAATTGAAAAAAAAAAAATAAAAAGAAAAAAATTTAATGATTTACTTAATAACAAATTAAAAATTAAAAACATAAAAAACTATTATGGTTTAGTTGAGCAAATAGGCTCTATTTTTTTTGAATGTAAATGTGGCTATTTTATTCCCTCTAATTATTCAGAAATTATTATAAGAGATCAAAATTTTAAAGAAGTTGGTTATGGAAAAAAAGGTATAGTACAATTGTTGTCATTATTACCGACCAGCTATCCTGGGCATAGTATTTTAACTGAGGATATTGGTGAAATGATTTATGATCCAAAATGCGATTGTTATGGACACGGAAAAAGATTTCTAATTCACGGAAGATTAAAAAGCGCTGAGCTTAGAGGATGTGCCAATATATGAGTATTAACGCTAAATATTTAGTTGGAGGTAAGGCAAAACTGTCAACGTTTGTAGAACCCTTTAATCCGCGTGTAGTTGAATTTCTTAAAGATTTTTCAAAAGAATTAGACAACCAAAAAAAAATTAAAAATTATCCAGATCTAAAAGCACTTTCTTTTTTTTGTAGAGAAAAGAATATTTTAATCTTTAGAAAAAGATATCACAACCAGGATACGATAAGATATGGTCTAGGACTTTTATTTCATATAACTCCATCGAATATACCAACAAATTTTGCCTACTCATTAATATTTGGTCTTCTTGCCGGCAATTCAAACATTATAAAAGTGCCTTCAATGGATTTTGAAGAGATCAAAATAATATGTAAATGTTTAAACGTTACTCTAAAGTTAAAGAAACATACGGAAGTCAAAAATATGATTGCAATTATAAAATATTCTAACAGAGATGAAATTACAAAAAAACTCTCTTTAATTTGTGACGGAAGATTAATTTGGGGGGGGGATCAGACTGTAAAAAAAATCAAAGAATTTGAAACTAAGCCAAAAAGTGTAGACGTTCCTTTTTCAGATAGATATTCAGTAACTTTGTTAAATTCCGAAAAATTTATAAATTTACCTGAATACAAAAAAAATATTTTAATTCAAAATTTTTATAATGATACTTATGTTGCCGATCAAAACGCATGTTCATCACCTCATTTAATTTTATGGCATGGAAAATTTTTTGTAAAAGCTAGAACAAAGTTTTGGTCGGCATTAAATGAGTTGGTAAAAAAAAAATATAATCCACCAGCAATATCAAGTGTTGATAATTTTTCTAGGCTAGCATCTAACTTTATTACAAATAAAAACATTAAATCTTATCAAATTTTAAATAAATCACTTTATGTTGTAACTCTAAAAAAAATAGAATCTAAAAAAATTATTGAAAAATCAAAATGGGGTTTTTTTTATGAGTGTGATATACTGGATTTGAAAAGTATTGAACATATTGTTGAAAGAAAACTGCAAACTATAACTTACTTTGGTTTTACTAAAAATTATTTATCTAATTTTTTTAAAAAACATAATTTTCATGGCATTGATAGAATAGTACCGATAGGTCAGGCGCTTAGCATAAATTTGATTTGGGATGGTTATGATCTAATTAAGATGTTATCAAGAGAAATAGATATAAAATGATATGAAACTAGACAGAAAACAAATAATCAAAATACAAAAAAATAGAGACCCTTATTTATTAATAGACTGTGCAACAAAAGTTATTCCAGGAAAATATGCAGAAGGTTTCAAGATATTAAAAAAAAATGAGTGGTTTTTTAAAGTACATTGGCCTGGTGATCCAAATATGCCTGGCATGTTACAGGCAGAGGCAATGGTACAAATGTCATCTCTAATAGTTTTTACCTTACCTGAAATGAAAGGAAAAATTTTGTATCTTGTAGATGGCACTAATTTAAAATTTTTTAAAAAGGTAGTTCCTGGAAATAAATTAAAAATAAAATCCAAGTTAGTTTTAAGTAGTAGAGGTCTGTATAAATTTGAAGCAGAGGGGTTCGTAGAAAACGTTATTGCCTGTAAAGGCTCATTTACGCTTGTTTTACCTGGTTCTATCTATATAAAGCCAAAGAAACAATAATTAATCCAAAATATTAATAATGACTGTTCAATCATCCACATGGTTTAATAGACCAAAACTAGTTGAAAAAATAAAACGTTTTCATGATCATTTAAAAAAAAATGACGGAAAAATAGGTACTTATCGTAGAGGAATTGAGCTTAATTTTAATAACGCTTGTAATTTAAGATGTAAATATTGTTTTACCAATTCTCCAAAAGGCGATCATGTAAAAGATTTTTTACCAATTTCTAAACTTAAAGAAATTGCAGATGAAGCAGATGAGCTGGGTTATATAGAGTGGGATCTTCAAGGAGGTGAATTACTTTTAAGACCAGACAAACTATTTGAAGCGCTAGATGCAATTAAACCTGAGAGATTTTATTTATATTTAACAACTAATGGATACAAAGTTGATAGAAAAATTATTAAAGAATTAGCTAAACATGGTGTTAGCAGGATGTCAGTAAGCTTAGATAGCTGGGATGAAAAATTTCATGACGAAATGAGAGGTAGAAAAGATTCCTGGAGAAGAGCTATGCAAGCCTTAGAGTATATTCAAGAAGCTGGGATGGATCCTTACTTAAATGTAACGGTTGGACATTATAATGCAAAAAGTGAGGACTTAAGGCTATTATTAGATTACTCAAAGAAAAAAAGATATAGAACATTGGTTAATGTTGCATGTCCAACTGGCATGTGGAATCAAGTTCATGACGTTGTTTGCGACGAAGAAGACATTCAGCATATTAGAAATTTAAGAAAAGAATACAAAAATCTTAATAGAAATTTATGGAATCCCTTTGATAGCAAGTTAGAAAAAATAATGGGATGCACCACTGTAAATAGAATTTATATTACAGCATTAGGAGATGTTTTAGCTTGTCCCTATGTACATATAAAAATAGGAAATGTATTTGAGCAAACACTCAAAGAAATAACTGACTACGGATTTACAATAAAGCATTTTAGAAATTATAGTGAAAAATGCTTAGCAGGCGAAGATTTAGATTTTATTAAAAAATTTAATTCAACTCCTGGAAAAACTATTTTCAATCCTGTAAAAGCATCTGAAATATTTCCGAAAGAAGACTTTATAGATTAGTACTTCAAATATTTATTTAATGTATTTAGATTCTTTAAAAAATAAAAATGTAGTAATCACAGGTTGCAACAAGGGAATTGGAAAAGCTACCCTCGAAAATTTTGCAAAATATGGAGCAAATATATTTGCTTGTGTAAGAACCAGCAATATTGAATTTATAAAATTTATATCTGAGTTAAAAAAAAAATATAAAGTTAAAATTTATATTATTAAATTAGACCTATCAAAAAAATCAAACATTATTGAATGCGTAAATAAGATTACTGAAATTACAAAAGATATAGATGTTTTGGTAAACAATGCAGGAGTTTTATTCAATTCTTTGTTTCAGATGACATCAGAGAAGCAACTTCAAGAAATATTTCAAATAAATTATTTTTCACAAGTTTATTTAACTCAAATCATATCGCGACTAATGTCAAAAAATAAAAAAGGAAATATTATTTTTATATCATCGACATCAGGATTAAATGGTGATTACGGAAGATTTGCTTATTCCAGTTCAAAAGCAGCAATTCTGTCCTTAACAAAAACATTGTCAAAAGAACTTTCAAATTATCATATAAGAGTTAATGCGATTTCACCCGGTCTAACAGGAACTGATTTAATGCAATCAAACACTAAGCAAGATATTATAAAATTGGAAATTGAAAAAATTTCTTTAAAACGCATAGCAAATACAAATGAAATTGCTGATGTTATAATGTTTTTAGCGTCTGAAAAGTCTTCATATATTAATGGCCAGAATATAATTGTAGACGGGGGTGCTTTGTGAGTATTGGTAAATTAAATGATTTTGCAAAAAAGATTAGACAAAATATTATTTTTACTGCATTCAAGGCTGGAGCAAAAAGTGCTCATATTGGGGGCGCTCTTTCAGCGGCCGATATAATTGCAGTATTATACTCAGATATTATAAAGATAAAAAAATCAAAAACCTTAGATGACAATAGAGATAGGTTTATATTAAGTAAGGGGCATGCATGTTTAGCTTTGTATTCAGCATTAACAGAAAAAAAATTTTTAAAAAAAAAAGATTTAGAAACCTTTGAATCTGATGGAAGTATTTTATTGGGTCATCCAATTATAAATAAATTATCAGGAATTGAGTTTTCCACAGGAAGTTTGGGCATGGGTTTATCATTGGGAGTCGGAGTTGCTCTAGCAGGAAAAAAAAAACAAAAAAAATATAAAACATATGTCATTTTAGGAGACGGTGAATGTAACGAAGGTTCAGTTTGGGAGTCAATCATGTCAGCAAGTCATTTTAAACTTGATAATTTAGTTATAATTGTTGATAGAAATAATTTTCAACAAACAGGAAAAAATTCGTCAATTATGGATTTAAAAGATTTAAAAGCAAAATTTAAAAGTTTTGGATGTGATACAATTGAGATTGATGGTCATAATATAAAAAAAATATATGAGAGTTTAAAAGTAGAAAATAAAAAAAATATGCCAAAAGCAATAATCGCAAACACTATAAAAGGAAAAGGATTTAAATTATTTGAAAATAATAATAATTGGCACCATTCAGTTATTACAAAATCAATCTATAAAGAAATTTTGAAAGAATTGTAAAACATAATGAATGCTGAAAAGAATATAAAGCTTTGGTCTACTTTAGGAATGAGAGCAAGCTTTGGTTTAATTGCTTTAGAATTGGCAAATATTCATTCTGATCTAATTATTACCACCTCCGATGTATCGACATCCGCTGGACTAGATAGATATAAACAAAAATATCCAGATCGTTATGTAGATGTTGGAATTGCTGAACAAAATTTAATTGGAATTTCTGCAGGTTTATCTAGTGAGGGTTTTAAGGTTATTTCCACCACTTTTGCTCCATTTCAAACTTTGAGATGCTGTGAGCAAATTAAAGTGAACTTAGGATACATGAAAAATAAAATTTGCATGGTGGGTCTTGCTAGTGGTTTGGTATTAGGAACTTTGGGCTTCACTCATTGTAGCATTGAAGATATCGGCGTTTTGAGATCCATACCTAATATTGCAATAGTTGTTCCATCCGATCCATTCGAGCTATTTAAATTATTGCATGAATCTATAAACTACAAAAATTCAGTATATATTCGACTTACAGCTGGAGCCAACACAAAAATTATAAATAATAAAGATTATGATTTCGCAATCGGAAAAGCAGTTGAGATTCTACCAGGCGAGGATGTGGCAATTATTGGTTGTGGCAATATTTTAGGAAATTGTTTAGAAGCCGCTAATATTCTTAAAGAGCAGAATATCAATTGTTCTGTAATAAATATGCATACAATTAAACCAATTGATGACGAAAAAATCAAATATCTTTCTAAAAAAAATAAACTTATTCTAACAGTAGAAGAACATAATGTGATCGGGGGACTTGGAAGTGCTGTAGCAGAAATTTTATCTAATCATAATAATAATTGTAAATTGATTAGAGTTGGAATAAATGATTTTTATTCATCGGGAGGAAACTATGATTATCTAAAAGGTATTTATGGGCTTTCGGTAGAAAAAATTGTAACCGCAGTTCTTTTAAATTTAAAACATGAAAAATAAACAAAAATACATAGATATTTTTATAAGTTCTTTATCTATAGATAAAAAAAAATTTAATGAGAAGTTAAAATATAACGATATTCCAGAATGGGATTCTATAGCTCATATGACATTGATGTCTGGTTTAGAGGAGGGGTTCAAAATATCTATTAATACGGATGATATAATTGACTTTAGTTCTTTTAAAAAAGGAATTCAAATATTGAAAAAGTACAAAATTGATTAAATTAAGTAAATTATTTGTACAAAAATTAAATAAATTTAAAATATTAAAATGCTTAAAAAAAAACTTTTAAATTATTTAAAAAACTATAACACATATTTTTCCAGTAGAATTGAGGATAATGAAAGAATTTTTAAAAATATAAATAAATTGTTAAAATTTCTTGATAAAAAAGAAATTTTAAGTGGTAGCAAATTATTAGATCTTGGTTCTGGAGATAAATCTTTTTATAAAGTTTGCCTTAAAAATGGTGTTGATGCGAAGGAAATAGATGGGGCAAGTGAAGGAATAAATTTTGAAAAAGATAAATTGCCCTATGACGATAACATTTTTGATTACGTTTATTTTTGCGCTGTCATCGAACATTTGTACGATGCAAATCCAATTCTTTCAGAAATTTTCAGAGTTTTAAAGAAGGGTGGGGTTTTAATAACTATAACTCCTAATTTTACTCTTTGTTATAAAGAATTTTATAATGACCCTACTCATTTTCATCCGTACACACCTAAATCGCTAAAAAAAATTTTAGAAATGAACCAATTTAAGGATAATGTTATCAATCCGTTCTTAATAAATAAATCAACAAATTATTGGAAAATACCATATAAATTTTATATAGCGTCTGTACTACCATTTAGAAACGACAGTTTTCAAAAATTTCCAATTCCTATTTTTTTTAGAGGCAAAAGTACTTCTATGATAAGCGTTTCAGAAAAATAAAATAATTTATGAAATTGGTAATTGGCTCAGCTCAAATGGGCATGAGATATGGATTATTTAATAAAAAAAAAATTAATAAAGTAGATATAGATAAAATTACCAGAATAGCGCAAGCAACTAAAATAGATTTGATTGATACTGCCTCAGTTTATGGAGATAGTGAAAAAATTATAGGAAAGAGTAAATTAAATAAGTTAAAAATAATCACAAAATTTAAATTTCCAAAAATAAAAAATATAAAGCCTGAGCACTGGGTAAAAAGAGAAATATCAAAATCACTCCGGAATTTAAAAGTAAAAAAAATTTATGCAATTTTAGTTCATGATCATAAAGACTTAATGGGAAAAATTGGTAAAGAATATTTGAATAATCTTAAAAATTTAAAAAAAAAAGGAATTGTTAAAAAAATCGGAGTTTCAATATATGACACCTCTGAATTAGAAAAAATTTGGAAATTTTGGAAACCTGATATTGTGCAAGCGCCATTTAACCCTTTAGATAATAGATTAGTAAAATCAAGATGGGCGTATATTTTAAAAAAAAATAAAGTAAAAATTTATGCTAGATCAATTTTTTTACAAGGTCTATTAATTAACGATTTTAATAAATTTATAAAAAATAAGAATTTGAGTAAGTTTTTAATTAATTTTAATAACTGGTGTTTAAATAAAAATATATCCAGAATACAGGCATGTTTACATTATATTAAGCAATTTAAAGAAATAGATTATGCAATTGTAGGATTTGATAATTCCGATCAATTAAAACAGATTGTAAAATTATATAAAAATAAAAGAATTAAAATTCCTAAAAAATTCATTACAAATAACGAGAAATTAATTGATCCAAGGAAGTGGAATTTTAAAGTTAAATAATAATTTAAATATTATGAAAAAAGAATTTTTTAAATTATCAAAAAGTAATGGGCTTAATTATGCCAAAAAAACAGGAGATTTTAATAAGATCCACATAGATTTTACCACAGGATACAATTCTATATATGGAGAAGAAGTTTGCCATGGCTGTTCAGTATTTGAAAAATCTTTAAGAATTTTGACTAAAAAGTATAAAAAATTTAAAAATAAAGAATGTATAGAAATTAATTTCTTAAAACATTTTAGTTATAACAAAAATATATCAATTCATCAAAATCAGAAAAATTTTTTATTACAGCAAAACAATATAACAAAAGCTGAAATAAATTTCACTAATGTTGCTTTTGATATTAACTATAATAATCAAGTAATTAAAAAATTTAATTTTTTTAAAATAAAAAAAATTGGCAGATTATTTAAAAATTTTTCAAATATATATAGATTACTTAGAGCCATCTCTTATCATGTAGGAATGGTTTATCCCGGTCAAAACTCTATTATAGGAAAAATAAAAATTTTATTTTTAAAAAAAAAATTAAATATTAAAAACGGAATCTACTCAAAATTAAAAAAAAAGGGTTATCCATTTGTTGATAATTTTTTAATATATGATTTTTTTTTAATTGAGTTTGAGTCGATTGTAAGACCTTCATTGATTATTAAAAAAACACAGCCAAATTCAGTTCTTGTTAACGCTGTAAAAAAAATTAAGTCGAATGTATTAATTCTAGGCGCAAGTGGTAGTCTTGGAAAAGATTTATTAAGTTTAATGATGGTCAACAAAAATATTAATATTTTTGCAACTTATTATAAAAATAAAATAAAAAAAGTTAATAATTTCAATGTCCAAATATATAAAATCAATTTATTAACAGATACTAAAAAAATTATAGATATGATTGCAAAATATGATATAAAAATCATATATTATTTACCTTCTACAAAAATTTTACTTAATCCTGAACAATTTCACGTAAATTTATACAATTTAATTTATTTAAAGATACCATTGACTATACTTTCTAAAATAAGAAAAAAAAATTCTATTAATTTCTTTTATCCATCTACAATTTTTATTAATCAACAAAATAAGGATTCAAAATACTCACAAATAAAACTAAAAGCTGAAAAAAAACTTACGGGATTATCTAAAAAAAAGTTTTTTAATTTAAAGATATCGAGACTTCCTCAAATTAATAGCAGACAAAATTTAAATATTTTAAATATTCAATATCCTAGTTTAATACAAATTCTAAATACAAATCCAGAAATAAGAAAAAATTTTTTTTTTTAAAATTAATTATGGTTAACATTAAATCAAGAAATTTTTATATAAGAGATTTAAAAAAAAAAGATATTAATAGAACTTTTTTAAAGTCATTAAATGATAAAAGTATAAATAAATTTTTATCCACAAATAAAAAAAAACAAACTGTTACTGACGCTCTAAAGTATTTTCAATATATGAAAAAACATAATAATTTTTATTTAGCCGTTTTTAGTAAATTAAATGATGAGTTGATGGGAACTATAACTTATAGACAGACTAGTAAAAAAAGTTGTGCAGTTGGTTTTATGGTGTCCAATACTAAATTTCTAGGAAAATCAGACTTCTTTTATGCTGTTAAATCTACTGTCATTTATATGCTTAAAAAACTAAATATAAGTATTATTCAAGCTGCCACTAACAAAACAAATATTCAGAGTAGCTTTTTTTTATTAAAATTAGGGTTTAAAATGATAGGTAAATCACATTACTCTTTTGATTTTGTGAAGTACAGAAACACTCAACATGAAAAGTTATAACGAAATAATAGAAGCAAATAGTAATAAAATTTTAAAAAAAAATAATAATTTAAAAAAAAAAAAAATTAAGTTTCTTTTAAATTTTAATACATTTCAACTTGAGGCATATGTAGAATATTATCTAAAAAAAAAACTTATTCAAGCCGTTTTACCAAAGTCTGAGTTTGATCAAATTTTTCAAGAGTTAAGTGTAATAAAAAAAAAAGATAATATTGACATACTAGTCATTGGAAATGAATTTAATTTAATTTATGATATTAATAATTTTTCCATCAAAAATTTCGCTAAACAAATTTTTACTCAAATTGAATTATTAAAAAAATTAAAAAACAAATTTCCCAAAATAGAAGTTATCATTTTTAATATACCAGAAGTATATTACCAAAATTTTCCAAACCAAAAAAAACAAGAGAATAAAAATATAATTAATAAGTTAAATAATGAATTAAAAGTTAGCTGTGAAGCAAGTAACATTTATTTGTTAGATTATAATTATCTTATAACCAGCGTAGGTCAAAAAAATTTCTATAGTTTTAAAAATTATTATTCTTCAAAAAGTTTATTAAGTGATGAAGGATGCAATATCATTGCTTCTGAAATTTCAAAAATAGTAAGATCAGTAACTTTTCCAAGAAAAAAATGTTTAGTGTTAGATTTAGATAATACTTTATGGGGAGGTATTCTTGGCGAAGAGGGTCCTGAAGGAATAAAAATCTCAAACTCTTTTATTGGAGAAAAATATTTACAGTTTCAAAAATATATTAAAAGCTTATCAGACAACGGAGTTATATTGGGAATTTTATCTAAAAATAATTTTTCAGATGTAAAAAAATGTTTTAGTCAAAATGATAATTTATTTTTAAAATTATCTGATTTTTCATCAATTAGGATAAACTGGGAACCAAAATTTAAAAATATAAATGAAATTGCCTCAGAGTTAAATATTCATAAAAATTCTATTGTCTTCTTTGATGATTCAAAATTTGAGAGAGATCAAATGAAAAAATTTAATCCAGAAATAAATGTGATTGATGTTCCTTTTAGTGTTGAAAACTATATCGATTCAATTGAAGAAACCGCATTTTTTTATTCTAATAAAAAATTTATCACTGAAGATTATAAAAAAAAATATCAATACGATTTAGTTAATAAAGCAAAATCATATAAGCTCAAATTTAAAGACACCGATACTATGGATTACTTAAAAAGTTTAAAAATGAAGATTACGTTAAGTAAAATAAATGAAAAAAATTTTTCGAGATGCGTACAAATGTTAAATAAAACAAATCAATTTAATTTCACAACTACAAGATATACTGAGTCTACCTTTGCGAATTATCTGAAAAAAAACAAAATTATTTCACTAGTTCTGAAATTAGAAGATAAATTTGGAAATCATGGTATTACAGGCTTAATAACAGCTAATATTCAAAAAGATAAATGTATAATCGACAACTTTCTCCTTTCTTGTAGGATATTAGGTAGAAATGTTGAAAAAATTATAATCGAAGAATTGATTAGGAAGTTGAAAAATTTAAAAGTTAAAAATCTAATAGGAGTATATAAAAAAAATAAAAAAAACATCCAGTGCGCCAATTTTTATAAAAATAATGGTTTTTCAGCAATTTCAAAAAATGAATTTTTATTAAATTTACAGTCATATCATTTAGTTAATAAAAAAATAATCCTAGTAAAATATGAGTAAACTTGAATCAGATCTTAGAAATGTATTCAAAAATATATTTAAATTAAATTTAAGAAAAATTAATAAAAAAACAAATTATAAAAATACTAAAAATTGGGATTCCCTTAATCATGTAAAACTTATTATGGCTATAGAGAGTAAGTTTAAAATTTCTATTGATCCAGATCAGAGTATTAATTTTATAAGCTTTGATCAAATATTAAAATATTTAAGAAAAAATGTTAAACATTAATTATGTTATTTAATAAAAATGTTTTAGCCATTATTCAGGCTAGATACAATTCTAAAAGACTTCCAGGCAAAGTCGCAAAACAGATTAATAACAAAACCATATTAGAGTTTTTAATTAAGAGATTATCAAAATCTAAATATATCACAAAAATAGTTGTGGCTTGCTCAAAAGACAAAAATGATAAAGTTCTAATAAATATATGTAAAAAATTAGGAATTGATTATTTCGCAGGCTCAGAAAATGACGTTCTAGATAGATTTTATAAAACTGCAATAAAATTTAAATCAAAACATATTGTTAGAATAACCGGAGATTGTCCGCTAATAGACTCAGAAATAGTTGATAATGTAATAATAAATTTTTTTACTAAGAATGTTGACTACGCCACTAATGCTAATCCACCAACATTCCCAGATGGATTAGATGTTGAAATTTTTAAATTTAGCGCTTTAAAAGAAAGTTATTCAAAAGCAAAAACAATCTTTGAAAGAGAGCATGTTACACCTTATATTATTAATAACAAAAAATTTAAGAAATTTAATTTAAAAAATACTAAAGACTATTCTTTTTTAAGACTCACCCTAGATGAAAAAGAAGATTTTATTCTAATTGAAAAAATAATTAAAAATTTTAAAAAAAATATTTATTTTAATTTAAAAAATATTTTGCATTTCTATAAAAAAAATAAAAGATTATTTTTATTGAATTCTCACATACAGAGAAATGAAGGTTCTATTCTTTCAATTGGACAAAAAATGTGGAAGAGAGCAAAAAGTGTTATCCCGGGCGGGACTATGCTTTTCTCTAAAAATCCAGATTTGTTTCTTCCAAATTTTTGGCCTGCTTATTTTGAAAAAACTAAAGGCTGTAATATTTGGGATTTGGAGGGAAAGAAGTATTTAGACTTATCCATGATGGGAGTAGGCACTAATATTTTGGGATACTCCAGAAGAGAAGTAGACAACGCAGTTAAAAAAACTGTCGACAAAGGAAACATGTCTACTTTGAACTCAAAAGAAGAAATTCTTCTCGCTGAAAGGCTTGTGGAAATACATCCGTGGTCAACAAAAGTTCGTTTTGCAAGAACAGGTGGAGAAGCTGCTGCAATAGCTGTCAGAATTGCAAGAGCTGCTTCAGGAAAAGATAAGATTGCTATTTGTGGTTACCATGGATGGCATGATTGGTATTTGGCCGCAAACCTTTCTAACTCTACTAGTTTAAATTCACATCTAATGTCAAATTTGCCAATTAAAGGTGTTCAAAAAAATCTAAAAAATTCAGTTTTTGCGTTTGATTATAACAATTTTGAGCAATTACATAAAATCGTATCAGAAAATAATATTGGCGCAGTTGTTATGGAGGTTGCAAGAAATCAAGTGCCTAAAAATAATTTTTTAGAAAATGTTAGAAGATTAACTAAAAAAAATAATATTGTTTTAATCTTTGATGAATGCACAACAGGCTTTAGAGAGACATTTGGTGGCTTGCATCTTAAATACAAAATTTATCCAGATCTTGTAACTTTTGGTAAGGCTCTAGGTAATGGATATGCTATAAACGCAATTTTAGGTACAGAGTCTGTCATGAGTTATGTAAATTCCACTTTTATAAGCAGTACTTTTTGGACTGAAAGAATAGGATCTGTGGCTGCTTTAAAAACTTTAGAAGTTATGGAAAAGATCAAATCTTGGGAAATTATTAGCAGAACTGGGTTAGAAATTAAAAATCAATGGAGGCATTTATCTAAAAGAAATAAAATTAATATAAGTATACAGGGTTTAAATTCTATTCCAAATTTTAATTTTGAAAATAATAATCTTATTTACAAAACCTTTATTTCTCAAGAATTTATTAAAAAAAGAATTTTGGCTGGTAATTCAATTTATGTATGCACGGAGCACAATCCAAAGGTTTTAGAAAAGTATTTTAATATTCTTGATTCTGTTTTTTATAAAATTAAAGATTCTATAGATAAAAAAACAGATAAAGGATTATTAAATGGACCAGTATGTATAGGTGGTTTAAGAAACAAAAACAGTTAAAAATAGAAAAAGAATTTTTTTAAGACTATTATTTAGAAATGCATAAATTTATTATTATAAAGATTCTATTTTATTAGGCATACTATAATGTATTTAATTTTATAATTATTTTTTAATGAAGACTATTCCATATGGCAAGCAAAGTATTAGTAAATCAGATAAATTAGCAGTTGCGAATTCGCTAAATCAAAATTTAATTAGCTCCGGTAAGAACGTAACATTATTTGAAGAAAAAATTAAAAAACTTGTTTCGTGCAAATATAGCGTCGTTTGTAATTCAGGAACAAGTGCCATACACTTAGCCTTAGTTTCCATTAGTGTAAAAAAAGGAGATATTGTCATTATGCCATCTGTAAATTTTGTAGCGGCATTTAACATATGCAACTTACTAGGCGCTAAAATTTATTTAACAGATATTGATTCTCTTAATGGTCAAATGACACCAAAAAATTTATTAGATTGTATTAAATTAAATAAATTAAAAAATATAAAAGCAGTAATTACATCTCAAATAGGAGGACAAGCTGAATACGCCGTTGAATTATATAATATTAAAAAAAGATATAATTTTTTTTTAATAGAAGATGCATGTCATTCTTTTGGTTCAAAATATTACTATAAAAAAAAATTATTAAGTGTAGGATCTTGTAAACACGCAGACATTTCAACTTTTTCTTTTCATCCTTTAAAATCTATTACCACTGGTGAGGGGGGCGCTGTCACGACCAATATAAAGTCAGTTGCAACAAAATGCAGAATGTTTAGATCGCATGGAATTATAAGAAAAAAAAACCATTGGGAATATGATGTTTTGTTTTCTGGTTTAAATTATAGAATAAGCGATATAAATTGTGCTTTGGGTATTTCTCAATTAAATAAATTAACAAAATTTATAAAATTTAGAAAAAATATAGCACAAATATATATAAAATTTTTTTCTAAATTTAGTGATTTAGTTAAGATACCAGCTTATTCTAAAAAAAACTTATCCTGTTGGCATTTATTTTTAATATCTGTTAATTTTAAAAAAATGTCTTGTAACAAGAATGATTTTGTAAAATTTTTTCTAAAAAAAAAAATAATTCTCCAGTTCCATTACATTCCTATTTATAAATTTAAAGTTTTTAATAAAAAAATTAACACAAATGAAATGATTGGAGCAGAAAATTACTTTTTTAACGGAATTAGCTTGCCAATTTATTACGGTTTGACTAAAAAAAAATTAGATCATATACTTAAAAGTATGAGCATTTTTCTTAAAAAAAATTCTAAATAATGCTTAGTTATTTTAAAAATAAAACAGTTTTAATTACAGGAGGCACTGGCTCTCTTGGAACTGCTTTAATTAACTTTTTTATTACTAAAAAATTTCCTTTAAAGAAACTTATAGTATTGAGTAGAGATGAATTGAAACAACATGACCTTTTTAATAAAATTGGACCTAAATATAATAAATTATTAAGATTTTTTATTGGAGATGTAAGAGATTTACAAAGATTGAAATCTGCGTTTTCTGGTGTTGACATAGTAATCCATGCAGCAGCTTTAAAGCAAGTTCCCGCAGCCGAATACAATCCTACGGAGTTTATAAAAACCAATATTTTAGGGACGCAAAATATTATAGAGGCATGTCTCGAAACAAGTGTAAATAAAGCCCTTCTTTTATCAACAGATAAAGCGTCCTCGCCTATCAATCTATATGGTGCAACCAAATTATGTGCGGATAAATTATTTATTAGCGCAAATAATATAAAAGGAAAAAAAGATATCTGCTTTTCAGTTTTGAGATATGGAAACGTGATGGGTAGCAGAGGTTCTGTTATAGAAGTTTTTAGACAGCAGTTAGAAAAATTTGGAAAAGTATATTTAACAGACCCCAAAATGACACGATTTAATATTCTTCTAGAAGAAGCAATAGAATTAGTATTATGGAGCATTATAAACTCTAGGGGGGGAGAACTAATTGTGCCAAAATTACCATCATTTTATATTAAAGATTTAGCTTCATTAATTGCAAACAATAAATACGAAATATCTGGTATTAGGGTGGGTGAAAAACTACATGAGGAAATGATATCTGATCATGATTCCCCTAATACATTCGATCTTGGGAATAAATATGCAATTGTTCCTGAAAATTTAAAAAATTTTTATAAAAATAAAAAATTAAAATTAGTTCCTAGTGGATTTTCTTATAATTCTAAAACTAATATAAATTTTTTATCTAAGAATAATCTTAATATAATTTTAAAAAAATTAAATTTTTTTTAAATATCAATATATTAATAAATTTTTAAAATTAAATTTACGACAATGTGTAAAAAAATTTATTTTTTTTAATTTTATTCCGGGCGAGACATACGTACTTATTTGTAGAGATGAGAAGTTTTTTTTCTTTCTTTGCATATAAACAAAAACACCTCTGTAAGCAGCTAAAAACAAATCATGGATTTTTTCTCCCAAAAATTTTTCTAAAAAAAACTTAATATATGAAATTAAGCTTAATTTAATTATGCCTAAATTTTTTTTATTGTATGTTTCTAATAAAATATTTTCTACAATGATAGTTGAAGAAAGTTTTTCTGGTGAATAAAAAAATTTCTTAACATTGATTGATATTTTTGCTTTGAGCCTTTTTTTAATTGCTAATTTTAAATTTTTTTTAAAAATCCCAAAGGATCTACATAAATAAGAACATTCATTTGCTAACTTAAATACTGCGTTGTTCTTATTTTTTTTATTTTCATACAAAAGACTGATAGATGGCTTGTTTAGTAATGAAGCCTCCACACTAGTAGAGCAGTCAACATGGATTAACGCTAAGCATTTTGTTATCCACTCTAAAGAATTTAACTCATTAGTTACTTTACAATTTTTGTATTTCTCAAGTATTTTCCAGTGCGCTGTATTCTCAAAGGGGTGCGGTCTAATTATAAAATTTATTTTCCTGAAATTACTTATTATTTTTGAAATCTCATTTGTAAAATTTTTGAAAGTAATATCAATTTCAGAGATATTTTTTTTTAATTTGCTTGCTACTAAATAATCGCCACGATATTTAATTTCGCTGCTGATTATGTCTTTTTTAGTTGAAAAAGCAGGATTGACAGCAGGAAAGTTGGTACAAATTATTATAAAATTTTTTTTTTTTACAGATGTTATTTTTTTTTTTACGATATCTAATCTTTGGTAGCCAGTGACTATACAATTTGATGGGTTTTTTTTGTTATATTTTAAACATTCTTTCATGATTAGTTTACTAGGAAAAAAATAATAATCTATGTAAGAAAGATATTTTTTTAAAATTTTATTTTTAAAAACATTTGTCATTCCCAGCCCATCTATTCCAGCAACACTTTCTTGGTCGAGTATGGCAACCTTTATGTTCTTAGATTTCGCATATAAAATCGTTTTATAATTTTCTAAACGATAAAAATTAAAAATTATAACCTCAAATATGTTGGGGTTTGCTAACAAAGCATGTTCTATTTTGTAAGATGGTATTAATGCAATTTTTTTATTTTTTTTTATAAATTCTGAGGCAAGAATGCACAAGCTTGGCAAATCACGAGATGGATGGTCAACTACAATTCCAATCATATTTTACAATCCTTTGCTTGTCCACCCCCCGTCAATCGTAATTTCTTGAGCAGTTATGTAAGAAGATTTATTGGAACTTAAAAATTTAATTGTTTCAAAAATTTCTTCTAATTTTCCAAGTCGTCCAAGCATAGTTCTCTTGATTTTCTCATTTCTACTTTTCTTATTTCTAAATGTACTCTTAGTCATGTTGGTAGGAAAGTAACCTAATACAATAGAATTGGACCTGACATTATATTTTGCATAATCTAAAGCAAATGATTTTGACATCATGAGTAGTGCAGCTTTGGAAGAATTGTAGGATATATTATTAGGCAAAGCAATTTTACCTGAAATGCTTCCAATATGAATTAAATTTAACTTTCTTTTTTTGTTAATATTTTTTTTACAAAAATATTTAGAAATTTTATAGCCAGCAAACACATTTGTTTTAAAGGTTTTTTCTAAGTCTGCAGTCTTATTGCCTGAAGAACTAATGCCGGCATTATTTATAAAGCAATCAATGTAATTTGTAATTTTATTAATTTTATTAAAAAGGTCATAAAAATTATCAGATTGTAAGTCAAATTGAATAAACTTAAAATTTCTTGATTTAATTTTAGTTTCCGTTCTGCCTATGCCAATTACAAAGCATTGACTATTGTTTAATAGTTTTCTTGTAATCTCATATCCTATTCCTGAGCTTGTTCCTGTAATTAAAAATATATTTTTTTTCATTTATTTAATTTTTTCTAAAATTTTTTCAATATTATTTATTTTTTTCAAACAATTAAATATATTAATACAGTCATTTAATCCATTGTGCTTTTGTCTATTATTATCTCTTATTTTGAAAAAATGATGCAATTCACTACTAATTAATTTTTCCTTATCGACACTTAATGTAGATGCGAACATAGGATTAATATTATAAATATTTTTTATGAATCTTGGCACCTGCATCTTTAACAACTTGTAATTATTGATTAAAATTTCCTTGTCTAAACCATTACAGTAAATTTTTTTTACATCGCTAAAAAATTTTCTTAAAACTATATCTGCTTCACCTAATGAAATGCCAAGTTCATCTATGTGATATTGGCGAATGCCAGTCAATTTTTGAATATAACTCGATAAATGTTTGTTAATTTTAGGCTTAATATAAATATTTATATTTTTATCTGAAAATTTTTGAAAATTATTAAATTTAATTGCACCAATTTGAATAATTTCTTTTTTTTCCCATGGTAAGCTCCAATTTCTTGCCCAAGAACCTTTCCAGGAAGTAAATTCTAGATCAATTATTGCGTAATTCATAAATATATATATGGATATTATTATGGCAAGAATCTTATTTGTAAACCCTAACAAATGGGGTAGAGGTATAACACCCATTTGGATAGCCTCTCACGCCGCTTTATTAAAAAAAAATTACCACGTAGTAGAGTTGTTCGATTGTACATTCTTTGAGAACTGGACCAATCATGAATTAAAATTTAACACTAAGAATAAGCAATATAAGGAGAGTGACTATTTTAATTTAGTTAAATTTAAGAAAGAAGATATATTTTTAGCATTTAAAAAAAAAATTAAATTATTTAATCCAGACATTATTTTTTGGTCGGCAGTGAGTTCTCATATTCATGGAGAGGGAGAATATGTTAATTTGCAGTACGGATATGATTTGGTATCGAAAATAGAAAAAAAATTTTTTTTAGCAGTAGCTGGTGGTTTGCAAATTACATCATCACCTAAACTTGCAAGTTTAAATTATCCGTTAATTGATTACTTTGTATCCGGAGAATCTGAATTTATTTTAAATTCGATAGCTAACAAATTACATAATAAAGAGGAATTACGTAAAATTGAAGGACTCTCCTATTATGATCATAATTCGAAAGAATTCTATGTGAATAAAAAACAAAGCATTATTGATGATTTAGATAAGATACCTCCATACGATTATTCTTTATTTGAAGAAGATATTTTTCTCAGACCTTATAACGGAAAAGTTCTAAGATCAGTTGACTATGAACTATCTAGAGGTTGCATTTATACGTGTTCTTATTGCGTGGAAACTGTGATTCAAAAATATTATGGGTTTACTAAATCTACGCCAAGAGGGGCTTTAGTAAAAGCTAAAAATTATTTAAGAACTAAATCGGCCAAAAGAATTTTTGATGAGCTAAAATTTTTATCTAAAAAATTAAATATTAAACTTATAAGGTCTCAAGATACTAATTTTTTGACGATTGATCATAAAATTCTTTATGAGTTAGAAAAATATATGAAAGAAGACCCGCTTGACATTATTCTGTATATAGAGACGAGACCTGAAGGAATAAATGAGAAGACAGTAAAATTGCTTAAAAATTTAAAAGTAGATGGGGTAGGAATGGGATTAGAACTTGCTGGCAATCAGTTTAGAAAAAATAGTTTAAACAGATTTGTTGAAGAAGAAAAAATTATTCAAGCATTTAAATTACTCAAAGATCACGACATAAAAAGAACAAGCTATAATATTATTGGTTTACCAGACCAAGATGAGAGTTCAATATTAGAAACTATTAATTTTAACAGAGAGCTAAACCCAGATAATATAACTGTTGCTTTTTATACCCCTTATCACGGAACCCCTGAGCAAGAAAAATCTTTTAATAAAAGATATTTTTCTGACAATGAAAAAAATTTGGATGCTCAATTGAGGTCACTTTCTAAAAGTAATTTATTAAGTGTAGAAAAATTAAATTATTACAAGAAAAATTTTGTATCTTTGGTTAGAAATGAAAAAAAATAGTCCAGAAATTCATGCCATTATACCAGCTCGATCTGGTTCCAAAGGAGTAAAAAATAAGAATATTAGAAAAATAAACAATAAAGAGCTAATAGGTTATACAATAGAAACTGCAAAAAAAATAAAATTAATTAATAAAATCATAGTCTCAACAGATTCTAAAAAAATAAAAAAAATTTCAGAAAAATTTGGAGCCGAAGTCCCATTCCTGAGACCTTTAAAATTTTCAAAAGATAGTTCCACAGATCTAGAGGTTTTTAAGCACTACCTCTTGTGGCTTAAAAAAAATAAAAAAAAAATTCCTACACTAATTGTTCATTTAAGAGCCACCACACCTTTTAGAAGTGAAAAAAAAATAATTAAAGCAATAAAGTTAATGTTAAGAAGAAAAAATGCATCTTGTTTAAGGTCATTTAAATACTCTGATTTTAGTCCATACAAAATGTGGACATATAAAAAAAAATATGAAGTAAGACCTGTCTTGATATATAAAAAAAAAATAGAGTCACATTCATTATCTAGGCAAGAATTACCAAAAACTTTTAATCACATCGGCATAGTTGACGTCATAAGACCTGAAAAAACAATTTTACAAAATTCTATGTGCGGAAATTTGGTGGTGCCTTTAGTTTTTAAAAATAAAGATTTAAAGAATTATATTGATATAGACACAAAAGCTGATTTAAAAAAGGCCAGATTAATTAAAAGTTAAGAGAATTGTATAAAGCAAATTATAATGTTTTTTGACTTTATATTAGAATTTAATTAATAGATTTAATAAAAGATTTAAACAACTATATTTTTTAATCAAAATTACTTATGAAAGTACCATACTTAATTGGAGAGATCGGAATTAATCATAATGGTGATTTAAACCTCGCTAAAAAACTAATTGATAACTGCAAAAACGCAGGCTTTGATAGTGTAAAATTTCAAAAAAGAACTATAGATTTAGTTTATACATCTAGTTTTTTAGACTCACCAAGAAAAAGCCCATGGGGAACAACCCAGAGAGATCAAAAAGAAGGTTTGGAATTTAATGAGATCGAATACAATGAAATTGACAGTTATTGTAAAAAGCAATCTATAGAATGGTTTGCGTCGGCATGGGATATTCAAAGTTTAATCTTTCTTAAAAAATATAATTTAAAATACAACAAGATTGCCTCAGCAATGATTGTAGATAAAAATTTTTTAGAAAAAGTAGCTGAGGAAAAAAAACATACCTTTATATCAACTGGAATGTCAACAATTCAAAATATTGATGATGCCGTTAACATTTTTAAAAAGTATTCTTGCCCATTCGAATTAATGCATTGTGTTTCAACGTACCCAATGAAGCCAGAAGACGCAAATTTGTTAACAATACAAAAGTTAAAAGAAAGATATAATTGTGATGTAGGATATAGTGGACATGAAAACGGAGTTGCTATTTCACTTGCGGCATACTCTTTAGGTATTACTTCTTTAGAAAGACATGTAACACTTGATCGAACAATGTATGGAAGCGATCAAGCCGCCTCTTTAGAGATGACAGGAATGAAAAACTTAGTTGATAGCATAAGAAAAATGCATTTGGCATACGGAACAGATAAACTTGGTTTTATAACAAAAGAAGAAGAGGAAATTTCTAAAAAACTAAGAGAACATATAAAAAATTAACAAAACCATCTAAAAGTATGATCTCCAAACAGTCTAATTTGTTAAGTAATAATATAAATGATTTAACTCAAGTTTTGGTAAATTTGAAAAAATATTCAGCTAAGTTGGACAAAGTTGCAAAAATATTTTACCAGAAGATTAAAAAAGGAGGAAAAATTTTTTTATGCGGAAATGGAGGATCAGCCGCAGATGCTCAACACTTGGCCGCAGAATTCTTAGTTAGATTAAGGCCAACAATTAATAGAAAGCCAATTGCAGCTTTATCTTTGGCTCAAGACACTTCCACAATAACTGCTTGTTCAAATGATTATAGTTTTGACAAACTTTTTTCTAGAAATTTAGAGGCATTAGCAAATAAAAAAGATATCTTAATTGCTATTTCCACATCAGGTAAATCTAAAAATATTCTTGAAGTTATAAAACTAGCTAAAAAAAAAAATATATACACCTTTTGTTTGTTGGGAAATGGAGGAGGGTACGCTAAGAAATTTTGCAATAATTCTATTATAGTTCCATCTAAAGTTACGGCTCGGGTACAAGAGTCTCACATTCTTTTGGGACATACTTTATTTGAAAAGATAGAAAACTTGATATTAGCCAGGTAGTCAAACTTTTGTATTTTTAAAAAAAAAACTATTTTAAAATAATATGAATCAATACATTTCAATTTACTCAATCTTTTTCAAAAAAAACTATTTCTTTGATGAAAGTAATTCTAAAAAAATTAAGTTATCATTTTTATTATTTCTATTTATTTCAGTTTTAGAGTTTTTTAGCATTGGACTTTTAGTTGTGGTGGTTTTAACGGTATTAGGTTACACAAACCATTTTCCAGAATATTTAAAATTCTTCTCTAATTTTGAAAAAAAAACCTTATTATTACTTTTTATTTTTTTTATTTTTATTAAGTATTTTTTACAAATTTTATTTAACTACTTTGAAAGAAAAACTTTACGAGATTTGCAAATTGACTACACTTCAAAATTATTAAATTCTTATTTTTTTGCCTCCAATTCATCCTTAGCTAAATTTGACCACTCCGTAATTTTAAATAATTTAATCAGCGAAGTTAAAAATGTCTTTATAGGATTTTTTAGACCTGCTAACGAATTTTTTTCTGAGCTTATTATTATTTTATCTCTTTTATGTTTACTTTTGTTTCTTATAGATTTTCAGCTAATTATTATTTGTATTTTTATTGTTATCTTTTTTATAATTTTTTTAAAAATAATTTCTAAGATAGCAAATCAATGGGGCAGAAGAAGAATTATAGCGGGTAGTGAATTGTTATCTAATATTACAGGTGTCTTAAAAAATTATAATATCATTAAATTATTAAATAAAGAAAATTTTTTTTTAAAAAAAATATCACCTATTTTTTCTACTGTTGCACAAGCTGAATTTATGGAAGATATTGGCCAGAAACTTTTTAGAATTTTTTTAGAAGCTACTGTATTTTTAATTTTTTTAATTGTTCTTTTTTTACTTATTTCAGAAAAACAGGATGATTTGATGGCAAAAATTATACAAATTTTTATACCTTTTTTGCGTATTTTGCCTTCCTTTATAAAACTAAATACAACGCTAAATAAAATGATGTATGCCTTGCCATCAGCGTTAAATTTGCAAGCTACTAATAATGAGTTAAAAAATTCCACAACAAAGATAAATATAGCAGAAAACAAAAAAATTAATTTTCTGCATTCCTTGCAAATAAAAAATTTACATTTTGCCTATTCTGAAGATAAAAAAATTATAGATAATAAAAGTTTTCAATTTAATAAGAATGAAAAATATTTAATAGTTGGAAAATCAGGGTCTGGCAAAACTACCTTTGTAGAGTTATTGCTTGGATTTAAAAAAGCCAATCAGGGTCAATTTATAATTGATTCTCATAACTACCAACCTTCAGAAGATTTCAGTTGGAAAAAATTATTTGGGTATGTGCCCCAAGAAGTCTCTCTTTTAAATGGAACGCTTTTGTCCAATATAGCTTTTGGTGAGAATTTAAATAGTATCAATTATGAAAAATCACAAGCAACCTTAAATTCCATGAACTTAGGAGACGATTTTGTTTTAGATTATAATATTAAAAATTTTGGATCTAATATTTCCGGAGGTCAGAAACAAAGAATTGGCATATGTAGAGCTTTATACTTTAATCCTGAAATATTAATTTTAGACGAACCAACTTCCGCCCTAAACAAGGAAGATTCAAAAAAGATTATGAATGATATACTAAATTTAAATAAAACAATTATTGTTATCTCACACGATCAAAACATCATTACTTTCTTTAAAAACATCATTAATTTTGAGTAGTATGAAAAAAATTCTTTTTTGCATATATCACAAACGTGATCATGAATTTTATTTGAATTTAAGCAAGAATATAACAAGTGCTAAAGTCGAAATTTTTTTATTATACTTCATAGAATTTCCTAAACAAAACCACCAATTTAAAAAAATTTTTTTTTACGATAATTTAAATATGGAGCACAAAAAAAAATTTGTACCAAAATCATTTTTATTTCACGAAAAAATTTGGAGTTTTAAAAATGAAAAAAATCTAAATAAAAAATATTCTGATTATAAATCGTCCTTTCTGAACATATTAAAAAAAAATAATATAGATTTAGTAATTCAAGAATTGGGTGGCTTTATATGTCATTTAAGCATGTATGATGCCACTAGTACTTTAAGTATAAAACATATTTTTATAGAACCTTCTTTTATAAAGAGTCACTGTTATTTTTTATTAAATACACTAAAAATAGAACATGGAATAAATGCCAATACAACCAAACGTTCTAAAAAATTATTATTAGAATATTATAAAATACTTAATAAAAAGAAATATTTTGCCATTAATAACAAAGATTCTCATCTAAAAAAGGAAAATATGCTTAAGCTTATTTTTTCAAAATACACTATTCTAGCTTTTTTTTTTAAGATTAAACAATTAATTTTAAATCAAAAAAGCGAATTTAGAAATTTACATATACATTTAATTGATTTTGTAGATAGAACAATTAATTATGCTATAAATATTTTCTTCACTTTAAAAAATTTAAATACAATAAATAATTTTATATATTTTCCTTTGCACGTTCCAAGAGATTTGGCTTTAACTCTTAGAGCTCCTGAATGTTTAGATCAAATCAGCTCATTAAAGTCTGTAGTGACAGAAGAACAGACTGCAATTATCTTTAAAGAGCATCCTTTAATTTTTTCTAGATATAATTATTTTAAAATTGTTAAAAAATTTATAAATGCTAGTTTTTTAGACAATAATTTACCCTCAAATCAAATAATTAAAAAAAGTAAATTTGTAATTACAATTAATTCTAAAGCCGGCTTAGAAAGTCTAGCCTTAGGAAAGCCAGTTTTGACTCTTAAAAAAAACTATTATTGCGGAAAAGGATTGGCTACTTTTTGTTATAATAAAAGAATATTTCGCAATTTTGACAAAAATACTAAGAATTATATTCCAAAAAAAATAAAGGTAAAAAAACTATTATTGAGTCTGGCAAAAAAGTCCTTATACTTTGATTTATATAATAACGAAAGAAAGTCATTAAATAAAAGCTTACAATCTTTGGAAATCATTTTAAAAAAAAATCTTTAATTTTTTTTTAATATAATGCTTTAATATAACATATAAATTAAAAAGATGCTTTTAAAAAATTTTATTATTAATGAAGCAAAAGCTTTTCTTGGCCCTCCTAGACAGAATTATAAGATTTTATTTCTTAACATTTTAGGATTGCAAATTGTAAGATATTTTTTAGCTTATATTAAATACGAATTTTTTAAAAAAAAAGATTTCAAAACCTCTGAGGGAATTAGCTTAGATCATGACGGCTACGCTATAGTTAATAATTTTTTACCTAAACATGATTTTGAAAATATACTCAATATATGCACAAAAATTGAAACGGAAAATAAATTCAAAGTAAAACATTATGGGCATAAACAGGTGCATTCGTATGATTTTTTTAATAACCAAAACAACGATGATGAGGAAGCAAAATATTTAAAAGATCTTTTTATTAAAAAATTAAATGAAAGTAGTTTCATGCATGATGTCGCTAAAATTATAAAAATTAAAAAAATGCCAATTAAAAATTTAAGTTATGAAAAAATTATTGCTAAACATGGTTTTGTTGACAAAGGCGATATAGATGCTGAATTTCATTCAGATAGATTCTACCCTTGTATAAAAATGTTTTTTTATTTGAATGATAATAAAATTGAAAATGGTGCTTTCGAGTATATAAAAAAGAGTAATAATTTCTCTATTCATAGATTGATTCATGAATATTGGTACAGCATATTTATAAGTGGAAATTTTTTTTTTTTAAATCTTATGAAATTATTTGGATATGAAATAAAAAATGAACGAGTTACTTTTGTAGCAGAAAAGATAGATAAAATTTTCGGTAAAGACTCTATAATTGCGTGCGAGGCACCTAAAAATTCATTAGTCATTTGCAATAACAAGGGATTTCATAAAAGAGGAAGGCTAACATCTAATACCACTAGATTACATTTAAGAATTAATCTGTATGATCTTCAAATTTCTAAGGCTAAAAGTTCAATGTTTTATTTTGCAAAAAAATTTAAAAATAATTATTTAGCATAGAGTATCTTACGTTACATATGAGTATAATTTTTTTTTTATCATTAAATTTTTTTTTGTTAACAAAACATAAACTAATTTCATCTTGGGTTAATGTTTTTGATTTAAATTCTGCAAGTAAAATCTCTTTACTGGGAGGCATATTTCTTATATCGAATATTTTTTTAACTTACATTTTTTTTATTTTAGAAATTATTCCTTATGAACATTTTTATAAAATTAACGTAGGTCTCTTAATTCTTGGAATGTTTATTTTAGGTTTTATTGATGATAAATTTAAGATTAAGCCAAGCGTAAGGCTTCTACTTACTTTTTTTTTAATATTTTTTTTTTTGCAGGACGAAAGTTATTTAATTAGCAAATTTAATTTTAGTTTCTTTAATAATAGTTTATTTACTATTGAAAATAGTAGCTTATCAATTCTCTTTACTATTTTTTGCATTATGTCTTTTGTTAATGCTTTAAATTTTTTTGATGGAATTAATTTGCAAGTTATTTTGTACACAATAGGGTGTATTATCTATTTATTTTTTATAGAATATAGCTATTTTTTATTAATTATATTGGTAACTTTAACTTTTTTTTCATGTTTAAATTATCAAAATAAATCTTTTTTGGGAGACAGCGGAACCTATGTCTTGGCAATAGTGATCTCGTTGTCTGTAATTGACCTTCATAATAGAAATTTAATATTTGCTGATCAAATCATATTTTTATTTTTACTACCTGGATTTGAGATTGTAAGATTATTTTTAGAAAGAATTTATAAAAAAAAAAACCCCTTATTGGGAGATAATGAACATATCCACCACCTGATGAGAAAAAAAATCAAAACTGGCACAGTATTTGTAGTTGTTATTTTTAGTTTTGTTCCAATAGGGCTTTATACTCTGAATTTGCCCAAGTCTTTTATTTTTGCGTTTATGTTTTCTATGTATTTTATCGTAATTTTTTTTTTAAAAAAAAATGAAAATAAGTAAATACCTAATATATTTTCTTCCAGCTGCTCTAGTAAGCGGACCTCTGCTTTCAGAAATTATTATTATTTTTGTTTCTATAAATTTTTTATATGTTAGCTTTAAAAATAATTTATTTAAATATTATCAAAATACATTTACAAAATTTTTTTTTTTATTTTATTTTGTTATAAATATTTCATCTTTATTTTCACCAGACAGACTTTATTCCTTACAGACATCTATACCTTATTGTAGATTTTATTTTTTTATAATTGCATTTTCATACTTCATAAAAAATGAAAAATATTTCTTAAAAAATCTATATTATATTCTGTTAGTTGTGCTTAGCGTAGTTGCGATGTCAGGATTTTTAGAATTTTTATTTAACATTAATTTTTCAATTAACCCTGCTTTTATAAAAGAACCTCACCGATTGTCAGGTTTTTTTGGTTCCGAATTAATTATTGGGAGCTATTTATCTAGATTGCTGCCATTACTTCTAATTTTAGCGATAGTTTTAAAAAAAGATAATTCTTTTTTTTCTTCTTTAATTATATTCTTTTTTTTCGTTATTTTTTTGTCTGGAGAAAGAACCTCTTTGTTTTTTGGACTTATAACCTTAATCAGTTATATCTTTTACTCATATAGACCCCTGTTTCATAAATTTATTTTACTAGCAATTGTCATTCTAATTGCTTTTTATTTTGTTTCCACCAACTATAATATTAGAAACAGAATTATTTTGGAAACAAAAGATCAAATTTACAACGATAACAAAATATTTTTTTTTTCACCTGAACACACTTCGCACTATAAGGCTGCTGTAAAAATGTTCATTGATAAGCCATTACTAGGACATGGTCCAAAAACTTTTAGAATTAATTGCCAGAAACCAATGTATTATGAAAATATACATTCTTGTGCTACTCATCCTCATAATTTTTTATTACAATTACTTGCAGAAGTAGGTATTTTCGGTTTTTTTATAGTTTTTTTATTCTTTTATTTTCTCATTTTTTATCTAAAAAAAATAAATAAAAAATTTTATTCAATGTCTTTTTATTATCTTCCCTTAATCATATTCACTTTCCCCTTTTTGCCAAATGGTAATTTTTTTAACAATTGGCTATCTATGGTTTCTTATTTGAGTATTAGTTTATCAATTTATTTACTTTTTATAAAAAATGAGAAAAATAAAAATTCTGCACGTATCTAAGGGTTTTTATCCCGAAACTGTTGGAGGGATAGAAACTTTCATAGACTTGCTAAGCAATGAACTTAAAAAATTTTGTGAGTTTGGTTTATTTTGTGTTGGAAATAATACCAAAATTTATAAACATAAAAATCTTAAAATTTATAAGTTTAAAAAAAGTTTTGAAATTTCTTCTTGTCCATTTTCTTATGAAGCTTTAGTCAATTTTAAAAAGATAAGCTCACATTATGACATTATTCATTATCATTACCCGTATCCTTTTATGGATATTCTCAATTTATTTGTCTTTAATAAAAAAAAGATAACGACATATCATTCAGACATTGTAAAACAAAAAATTCTGAATTTTTTTTATTTCCCATTAAAAATAATTTTTTTACAAAGCCAAAAATTTTTGATTGCTTCTTCAAGGCAATATTTTAAAACCAGTAAAGATTTACAGTTTTTTAAATTAAAAACTAAAATAATTCATTTTGGAACAAAATTAATCAAAGTAAAATCGAAAAATAATTTAGAGAAAGAAAAATACATTCTATTTATAGGTTCATTAAGATATTACAAAGGGGTAAATATTTTATTAGAAGCAGCAAAATATATTAATTGTAAAATTTATATTTGCGGAACTGGCAGAGAACTTAACTCATTAATTCTACTCAAAGAAAAATTCAAATTACATAATGTATTTTTTTTGGGTTATGTTAGTGAATATCATAAACGAAAATTGTTGAAAAATTCTCAATTATTCGTTTTCCCATCTATTACAAGGGCTGAAGCTTTTGGTTTTGCAATATTAGAGGCTATGTCATTTGCAAAACCTATAATAAGTTGCAATGTTGGAAGCGCAACATCATATCTAAATTTAAACAATAAAACTGGATTTGTCATAAAACCAAATGACCCAATAATGTTGTCAAAAAAGATTAATTTTTTATTGGATAAAAAAAATTGTAAAATTAAGATAAAATTTGGTTTACAGTCTCTTCAGAGATTTAAAAAATATTTTAACGCAAATATAATGGCATCAAAATACTTAAAAATATATCAAACTGTATTTAATAATTTCTAAAAAAGTAATTGCGTTTTCTTT
>Ga0214921_10001907_pt1 | contig 34938 bp, 36 predicted proteins | sample LL1505_MetaG_FD_177992 | JGI IMG/M metagenome (GOLD analysis project Ga0214921, IMG submission 177992) | Freshwater microbial communities from Lake Lanier, Atlanta, Georgia, United States - LL-1505 | ecosystem: Environmental > Aquatic > Freshwater > Lake | place: USA: Georgia | collected... | reverse complement strand
CTTCAATGAAGTTTCTTAGGGCAGGTTGAACTGATTCGGCATTACAGTAATCTGCTTCATCAATGATAACAACTTTTCTGCCGCCTGCAAGCGACATAGACGAAGCAAAGTTTTTGATTTTGGTTCTGAAAGTATCAATCAAGCGACCTTCATCTGAACCATTGATAACCATCACATCACAACCAATTTCTTCACACATGGCTTTCGCAACAGTAGTTTTACCTACGCCTGCACCACCAGATAAAAGAAGATTGGGTATATTACTTTGATTGACATATTCCTGAAACGGCTTCTTTAGCCGCTCAGGAAGAATACAATCTTGGATTTTTTTAGGTCTGTAGCGTTCAGCCCACAAAAGATGTTCAACATTCATAATATATCACTCACAAATAATAAAAAAGTATAAATAGGCGTAGGTCACGGGACGGCAATCCCTACCTACTCTAACATAAAAGGACTATGCCAGCATGATTATTTATCAAATCACCAATAATATTACCAACGAATTTTATATTGGTAAAACTATCAATCCAAAAGATAGATTTTATAAACACAAGTATAACGCAACCCATAACAAAAGTCAAGCTTATTTGTATAGAGCTATGCGAAAATATGGCATAGAAAACTTTACATTTACCACTTTAGAAGAAGTTAACAATCAACAAGACTTAAATTGCCGTGAAATATTCTGGATCAAAAAACTTTCTCCAAGATATAATATGACAATTGGTGGTGATGGTGGTGATACATCTTCATCTCCAAACTACAAAGAAGGTATAAGAAAAAGAAACCAATCAGGATTAAAGAATGGAATGTATGGAAGAAAAAGACCAGACACAGCACATTTTTTAATTGAAGCTAGACAAAAAATGATACAGGCAAATCGTTGTCCAGTTTCTTGTGACGGTAAAATTTTCAATTCTGTTGGTGAAGCTCAATCTGCATTTCCTGGAATAAGTATCAGGAAAAGATTGGATAGCGAAAAATATCCAACCTTTTTTAGACTAAGACCAAAAACAAATAGAATTTAACCCTTCGTGAAGGTTGAACCTGTTTCAGTAGAAATCCAATATTGCAATTCTACTGTCTTATGTTTGAAGTTAGAGATACCTTTAGATGAGATTTGCACATCATAACCACCGGCAAGCAATCTACTAAGATGCTCTGTCTTAAAGATGAAACGGAACTTATCACCATTACCATCAGAAACTTCTAAGGCATCGGTGTGTGCCGAACTATCAGACGAATCAAAGGCAAGAATTGTTACTTTAGAACCATCAGATTCAACTGCAATTTGTGGTGAACCAAGAACACCAGCAGCTTTCATTACCCAATCAAAATCTTCAGCAGATAGAGAGAATGATACTTCAGGATTAGGCATCGCCAATTGTTTCTCAGGCGGAGTAACAATCATTGTTGGTTCACAGAAGCGATACTTCATTTTGCTACGACCTTTGTTACCAACAATCTTCACTTCTTTATCACCGAATTCAAATGTTGGGTTGTCTTTGTGTAACGAAACTACCGATAGAAACTTGTTCAAGTCATAGATACCAAACTCAGTTGGAATATCTTCTTTGATTGTTACTTCAGCAAGAATGTTCTTGCCAGAGGACATGGTCTTTAACACCTTGCCTTTTTTAAAAAGGATACCTTGGTTGATTGCACCAAAGTTCTTCAATACATTGATTGTATCATTTGATAATTGCATAACATACTCCATATTGTAATTGAAACTTCATTATACTACATCTAAAACTATTTGTCAGGCGAATATTTAACATCATGTTCATAAAGAAACATAAGGCAACACATCGCATGAGCTAAATGGTGTTTACCAGATTCAGGATCATTTACTTCGCCTTCTTTCCATGCCCACATATGTCTTTGCATGGCATCAAAGTACCTTCGTTTGGAATCTGGTACATATTTCCAATTATCAGGTTCATACTTCTCAGCACCAAATGTAAGAATCTCAACTGTGGCTTTTAATGCAAGTGGTGGTAGTAAACCATATTGTAGTTTACCACCATCAAACTTGCGACCACCTGTTGTGGCTGTTTGTGATTCTTTTACTGCTTTACTTGTCATAGCTTACCAGTATATTGTGCAACAGCTGGCATATTACCAGTAAACGCATATGTACCAATATGTTGTGTTCTCATCCAAGGACACAAATAAATTTCACCACCAAGCTTACGCCACATTTGACAGAACATATAATCTTCACTTAGATAGCGGTCAGAACCACCACCAGTAATTGAATCTTTGGTATCAATAACTGTATCAAAGAAGGCATGAATGTAACGAGTGCCATCAAAGTTAGCTTGACCAACATGGTCTGGTTTGTAGTGAATCATTGGATAAGCATCTTTCATCTTATCAAATACATGACGCTTAATCATCATATGACCAGTACCGATTTCTAAAACATTTAATGGTTCTGATACTTGAAATGATGATGTACCTTTTACGACATTGAATACATATTCACCGACTAAGTTTTCAAGTTCACGAGGATCTAAATCTGGATGGTTTCTAGCTGCATGAGCAACATTACCCCAATTAATAGATTTTTTAGGGTAGGGACCACCAATAACATCTTTATCTAATGCAAGTAAAGCAATAACATCTTTTGGTGAGAAGTGGATGTCCGAATCAATGAACATCATGTGTGTGTAATCTGAACGCAGAAACTCATCAACTAGGTAGTTACGAGCTCTTGTGATAAGTGATTCATTAAACAGGAAAGAAAACTTAGTTTCAATTCCGTATTGATTAAATGTTGTTTGTAAATCTAGGCAAGACTTAATGTATAAACCGTGAGCCATGCCGCCATACATTGGAGTAGCAATAAACAGTTTGTGTTTTTTTAATTCTTCAATGTTAACTTGAATTTCCATAATGTATCCATAAAATAAAAAAGAGGAGAGATACTATTATATATCTCTCCTCAACTAGTGAACCTAACTTAAATTAGGCAAATGCACGTTCACCTTGTGAACGGAGAGCAGCGATACCAGCAGCAACGATACGCTTGGTAGGTGCACCTAAGCGATAGAACGAAACTTTATCGCCATTGCTATTGATACGGCTGTTCAAATAGATTGCATGACCATCGTTACGCAATTCATTGATTGTAGCGGAAGGATTTGCTACACCAAATACAGATTGCATTTTCTGTGCGGTCAATGTGTTATAAGAACCTTCTTTTGACAAATATGCCAATACTTTTGCTTTTGCAGACATTGTAAAACTCCATAATTAAAAAAAATGAACCACGATTTCAGGACATCCGAGAGGTGGTTCAACTCTCAAGATATGTTAATACTAACATACAAAAAAGAGTAAGTCAAGCGTTTTACGGCAGACTTACTCATCATTGCCTCTAATTAGATTTGAATGTCGCCTGATGGTTGTTGTTCAGGTAATGTAATATCAACTGTTTGTGCCATCAATGTTTCGGTATTGGCACCAGCATCCACTTTAGAATACAAGTCAAGGAAAGACATCTTGGTGTCATCATCAAAACGATTCAAGCACAACTCAATGGCCTTCATACGATTACCAAACACACCATAGGTCTTACTGATATGTACCAAACGGCGGGTAGAAATCACTTCGTCAACACCGCCTTCAACAAAGGTTTTACGAATCACATCAGCCCAAGTTACCAATTTCTCAGCAAACTCATCATCGGCTTTGCCGTTTGCTTCTAATTCTTTTTTGATAATCTTCTGTTCAACCTTAACAGGAGGCCAATCTTGTTCGTAGGTATTAAGGAATCTTTCTAAGAAAGCCTCATTCAATACATTAGTGAACATATAACGACCATCATCTGAACCTTTACCTTTAGTATTGGCAGTAGCGATGATTGTGAAACCTTCAGCAGGCACAACCAATTCATTCTTCTTTTTCAGCAAGAATGGTTTACCTTCAAGCACACGCTGTAAACAGGAAAGATTTTGAGCACCATAATCAATCTCATCAATACATAATACGGCACCTTGACGAGCAGCTACGGTAACCGGGCCATCTCGCCATTCCATTTGACCATTAATCAACACAAAGTTACCAAGTAAATCAGATTCATCGGTTTCAGGTGTCATTGATACGCAAACGAATTTACGCTTTAGTTTGGCAGATGCCTGTTCAGCGGACATTGTTTTACCATTACCAGAATGACCAGTAATAAAGATTGGGTAAAACTTTTTAGAACCAATGATTGAAAGTAAATCATCAAAGTTACCAAACGGCACATAATTTTTATATACAGCAGGAACTAAATTTTCGGTTTCAAGGTCGGTGACCACATTTGAAATACGATTACCAGATTTCACTTCATTTTGTTTTGGCATTGGAATAACCTGTGCATTATAATCAATCATTTCAGCAACAGGTGCCGAGGAACTATTTGGTACTTTATACAAGCCACGACCAACTCGGTTACTAATATCTTTAGTAAACCATTGAGCACCAGAAATATTTAATTTTGAACAAATATCTTTAATCTCAGATTTTGTTACGGTGCTTTTGCCAGTGGCAATTAATAATGTTTTGAACTTTTCACGAATTTCAATTTTGCTACTCATAATATAACCTTCCATTTTTCACTAGATCCTACCATTGTATCATAAACCACAATCAAAGTCAAGCAAGCTGTTGCTTAAAAGCAACACTCTAGGCAGCAATGCCATCAATGAACCTTGATACCATTACACGATTAACCGCTTTCTTTTTATTCATTCTCATAAATGCCGTTTTTAACTTATTAGCGGTTACCGTACCAGTTACAACCAACTCCTCATCTTCAATTTGCAAATCAGAACCACCAGGCATAATAAAGAATGCTTCGTAGCCTTTATTGTAAGATTGAATAAACTTTTCACTTTTCATTTTAGCAACAATATCTTTAACGATATCACTTTTATCTGGCGAAATCATCATATGAGTAGAACTATATTTTTCTTTAATCATCTCATTAATAGATTTACCATCTTTATTAGTATATCTGTGTGCAATAGCCTGCCTCAATTCACGACCTTGACCTGCAATAAAGAAACCAAAAATCTTTGCATCAGTCTTGGCACGGAACCAATCAAAGATACCGATGCGGAATGATTCATCATAAAATCCATTAAGAACGGATGGTTCAATCTTAACCTGTAATTTAGATTCATAATCTTTAATGAATACATTTTCCCGAGAGCTATTAAAACCTGTGGGTTTCACTACTTTTTCACCTTGTTTTTCCCATTCATATGGATCCCGCTCTTGACATATTCTACTTGTATTATCAGCATCGCCATCATGGACAATCACAAGGTTAACCAAATCTAAATTATTCACTTTACGGAATTGTTTTGTGATTGGTTCTAATGCAATCATCGCTTGCAACAAAGGAGTATTACCAAGATGCTCACTATTTGGCCGACCGAGAGAATGATAATTACTAGTATAAGATTCTTTTAGCAAAACCAAATTACGAATACAACGGTTAAATTCTGAATTGCTCATCTTTGAATTGATATACTCACGCAAATATACCGTATCAAAACAAAATTCATTTACATTTTGTTCAAAGCATTTTTCTTTTTTGTAATCTCGGTTAGGGTAATCAAAGTAACGGCTTTCTGTTACATCACCAAAACCATACAGAACAAATGGAATATTCACTTTACGGCAGAACATGGCAAGAACCAAAATCTGTTCAATTGAACCTGCCATATTACGGGACATGGAACCAGAGCGGTCAAGCAACAAGACTAAACCGTGAGATTTACCTTTTGGTACTCTCATCATCTTACGGAAGATATTATCTTCCACTTGATACTTGTATAGTTTACTGATATCAATGTCACCTGTATTTGACACTTTAGCCTTTGCATAAGCACGAGCGGCTTTCTTCATTTCAAATTCTTTGGCCAATAAACTAACATAGCGCTCATTCTTTGATTTGAATTCTTTTACTTTAGATGAAGCATATGATTCAAAACGAGCATTACGCTCAGGAGAACCATCATGTTTGAAATAATATTTTTCTAACAACTCATGCACACGCTTGGCAGGAGTAACAATGTTATCAAGGTTTGCTTTAGGAATTTTACCATAAAGGTATGGTTTACATTCTTGAGCAACTAAACTATCTTCATTCTTACGGAAGTTTTCATCGGTTTCACAAGAAGGCTCAAACTGGTCAATATCAGTAGGCTTAGATTCTTTATCGTGATTGATTGAATTGCCATTTTCATCACTATCAGTTTCTTCACCATTATCATTTTCAGAATTAGATTTTTTGGCTTCTTGTTTCTCTGAACCACTTTCGCCTTTCATATCACCGCTTTGAGAACCGTCTTGTTCTTCTTCGCCTTCTTCTTCATCATACTCTGAATAACCATAATCATCATCAGAATCAACATCGTCACCATCATCTTGTTGGTAATCCATACTTGCCAACAATTGCTGTAACATTTCAAATTGTTCATCTTTAGAATAATTGAATACGGCTTTTGTAACACGAATAACATCTTCCCATGTTTCACAAGCTTCAACTTGTTTTACCAATTTCATTTCTTCATCGGTAAAATCTACTTTGGTTGTGCCAGAAGATTTTGTATGGAGATTAAGGCGGTCAATAAATGACAAACTATTTAAATTACGACCTTTGATACCGAAAAAATCTTTATCAAAAAGTGCTTGATAACTTTTAACGAATGAAGAACGAATACCAGGATATTTCCGTTTTACTTTTTTCTCAATACGAGCATCTTCAACTACATTCAAGAAGCCTTTATATTTGGCACCAAGAGAAGAAGCCGCTTCATGCCAACCTTCGGCAGGTGTATAGAGAGCATGGCCAACTTCGTGACCTAACATATGGTCGTATGTAGCACCAGTCATATCTTTCCAGATAGGACAATAGAGAACACGATTTTTAGGGTCGAACATCGCTGTGCGAATCTTTTGATGCTCGATAGTAAGATTTTCTGTGGCAAGTAACTTTGCCAATTGTGATTTAGATTCTACTGTAAATGCCATATGAACTTTCTGATTAATATGCAACCATTATACACGAACCACGAGGAAAGTCAAGCTTACTTGTTGTGTGAAAACAACAGGCTAAGCTCTTGTTTTAATTGAGGATTTTTTGCAACCTCATGTAGGATATGACTGGCACCGTGGCATTGAAAGGCACGAATGACATCGGCAACACAGGAATAGAAATGCATTTCTTCCTGTTCTAATAGAGTGTGGGAGTAATCTTCAATCATAAGGCTATGATATCACACCTAGATTAAAATTGAGGCAATTATTTTGAAATGTTTTCCCAAAGAGTGCGATAAGTTTCAACCACGTCTGCCCACAATTTGATGATTGTTTTTATTGGGTGTTCAATGAGAGAGGCGAAAGCGATTAATGTTGCTGGTATGGCAACAAGTAATGTGATTAGAAAACCTACGATGCCTAGAAATGTAAACATAGTCTTTTATAGTGGAGCGGTGGCCTTGAGTTGCACAAGGATAATTAAACGGGAAGTCCAACTTGTTCTACAACCCACCGCATATTCAATACTATAACATTATATATGCTACTTGTCAAGCATTTTAATGGCAAAAGTTTTTATCTGCCGACTTGACTTAAATATTTTGCCTTTGTTTCTTCCCATGAAAGGTAAATCAAATCATCATAAAACAATGTTTCATAGGATACTTTATTCTTTTTGGTCAATTGTTTAATTCTACCAATGGCGTGTTTTGTTTTCCAGATATTCACCAATGATTCATAGCTGGTATCAAATGATTTTACCAACTTATCTTCTTTGATTTCACCACGGAGAAACTCATAAGAGTTATCATACAATGGTGAGAAGTAAATGCCTCGAGCATGGTCAGTTCTAATCAATTCTTTAGGCACACCAAGTTTACTATATGTAAAGCCTAGTGAACGATTCTTATGGTCACGCTTATATGGTTGACCTGATGGTTTCTTTGCAACATACCATTCAAAGTATTTGCGAGTATGATTCTTCTTTAACCAATTAATAATATCATACCGAGTTTCTCTACTTGGTTCAAATGATACTGAACCTGCCGTGAAACCCATCTTCTGCCAGTGGTCAAGATTGTCATACTGTGATAGACCATCAGCCTTTGTTCTGCCATACAATGATGTAGTAGTTACACCAACAAGAACATCACCATATTGTTTCTTCCAAAGTCTTTGCACTTCATCAGACAGGCAGAGCAATGCCAATAATTTACCACCAACATAATTGAAACCAAGTGGTTGAAATGGCACAATAGTAGAACCAATTGCCGTGTGATTAATCATACTGCCTTGTGTCTTTAGTTCACGAGGCCAACCAATTTTCTCATCACGAGGAGTAAGGTCTAAGAAGTCAGATGATATACAGATGACACCTAGATACTTGCCAGTCACCTGGTCACGAACCAAGAAGTTTAGGTTGCGACCAATGTTACTATTGTTCTTCATTGTTGAAATGAAATTACGAACAGTATTCCATCTTTCAGGTAAATCTTTGCTTCGTTTTTTCTCAACTTCAAATGTAGAACCATCAATACCAATCTGCATATCTTTACCAGAATCATCTGTGTATTCTAATACAGGTTGTAGTTTTAGGTAGTCATCAGCTTCTGTTGGAATCCAAATAGAAGATTTAACTTCATCAACAATCTTTTGTTGGTTAGGTTCAACCAATTGTGTTTCTTCACCAAATAATGTTTGATTGGTAACAGTAGGATACTTTTCTTTTACTTCACACCACTTTTGATAGAGTGTGTATTCTTTCACATCCATTTGCGAAACATAAGTTAAATCATTGATGACTTTTTCTTTAAGGTAACTCTCATCAATATCAACAAAAGATGCTGGCGGATTTTCATCTTGCCATTGTTTCCATTGTTCTTCTACATCAGCTTTAGCATCAATCATACTTTTTTGTGCAATCTCATAATTTTTTTAATTAACTTCTTTTGTTGTTTCTTTGCCATTTGTAATGCAAGTGGTTTAACATGATTCGTAAATCTAATTCCGTTCATGTGGTCAAGTTCGTGTTGATAACATCTTGCTGTTAAACCTTCAAAACGCATTTGCACAACTTTACATTCTTCATTAATAAACTCTGCTTCTACCCAAGAATGTCTTTCTACATTAAGTGCTAAGCCAGGAAAAGATAAACATCCTTCTTTATCTCGTATCAAGTCAGGCGAAGCATTAATAATTTTTGGATTGATACAAGCCCAAACTGCATCATTGGCACCAATTACAAAAACTCTTTCAAATACTCCACATTGATTAGCAGATAATCCAATACCACCATGTAATTTCATGGTCATCTTCAATCGTTTAATTAATTTACCAAGAACTGGATTTGGCAATCTGCTAACATCATATTCAGGTATCTTTTGAAGAAGCATTGGATAATCTTCATTAAACAATGGCAAAGGCTCAACTACTTCTTCTTTTTGTTTAACAATACCTTCTTCGGTATCAATTGTAAAAATATCACTCATACTTTCATTACCCAATCTTCTGCACAAATTTCGGCATCTTCTTCTCTGTCAAAATACTTAGCATCATTATAATCTGTTTCTGCTTCATAAAGCAAGGCCATAAACCTAGATTTGCCTACGCCTGTTAGGTAGACTTGGCCAGTTCGATTATGCCCATCGGTATACTCACTTAGTTTTTTGAATTCACTCATTATATCATCCTATGATTGGTTTGTCAAATAAAGATTCTTTTATTACCTGTGGATCCCATGCCGTTCTGGAATCACACATAAGAACATTCATATCCAAAAGTTCACGCAAACCTAAATGCATAGCAAATGGAACATTGTATTGTTCTTTTGCCTTTTGAATGTAATCTATCAAAGCCTTTTGATATAATTCGGCATATTTCTTTTGGCACATATATGCTTTGTTGTCGCCAATCGCAAATATTCTCCAATTTTTATAATTAGTATTTGATAATGAGAATTGAAAGGCTGCACTATTAACACCAGGAAATTCTTGGTCTTGAAAGTCATCAAGTGCAATGATGCCATCATCTCTCATTTTGGTATTAAACAATAGCAAATCACTTAACACAGCCGAGTGTTCATGGCAACCATCAATGTGGAGAAACCTCAATTCATTTTGAAAAACAACATCATCATATTTCAACTCTGTTGTATCTTCTAATCTCCAAATTAGATTGTTTGCATTACCAAACTTTGCAATATTAGCTGCAGCTTTTTCTTTATCAGATTCAGAAAAGATATCATACAAGTAAAAGTTATTGTTACCAATAAACTGTGAGATAGCAATGGCACTTTTACCATATGCAACACCAATCTCACACACATCACCTTTTGGTTTTTGTAATTCTTTTAATATGCCGTAAGTAATGATAATGTCTTTAGGATAAAACCAACCCTCTACTTCTTTATCAATTACTTCTTTATAGTTTCTTAAATAATGTTCAAAGTTCATTTTACAATCCTACTAAAGTTTTTTACCTTCTCAAAACGAACCACACTACGGAATTTATCTTGTAGTATATCACCCTTATGAGAGATAACAAATACATTTGTACCTTCTAGCATCTGTAATATGGTCATTAGATATTCTGTGCCATTGGCATCCAGGCTGGAATCAAACACTTCATCAAGTATTAATAGATTAGTATTGGCAGAGTTTTTCAGTTTAGCAACAGCACGCCAACTAAACAATAGTGCCAAATCAATCTTTTGTTTTTCACCTTCTGAAAAAGAATCATAGGTAAAATCATCACGATGCCTTGATTTAATTGTTTCTTTGAACGATTCATCAAGGTTAAAGTTCACAAAGAAATCAAATGATGCCAGATATTTGTTTACCAATTTGTTAATGATTGGCAAATACTGTTTGATAATCTTGGTCTTGATACCTGTATCTTTTAACAGGCCAGATGCCACCTCGTAATATGTTTTCTCATCTATAAGGTCACATAAATGTTGCTTTAAGTCTTTTAATGTAACATTTATGATGCTTAATTCTTGTTCTTCTTTTTCAGTAGTTGATTTGTTTGACTTCAAATCTTCAACTTGTTTTTCTAATCGCTTGATATATTTGTTTGTTTCTGTAATAGATGTGTTGTTGGTAGCGATTCTAATTTGTAATGCCTGAATTTGTTTCTGTGTTTCATTAATTGAATTGAGTTTTGCCTGTTCTTCTAATAATTTTTTCTCTAACTCTTTAAGGCCATGGTCACATTCCGTAACCCTATTGTCAAGTAAGGCAAGTTCTTTCTCTTTGAATTCCATGGCAATGGCTTGCCTACACGTTGGACAATCGTTATTGTGTTGAAAGAAACTGATATCCTTACGAAATTTGGATAAGTTGCTTTCAATTTGCGATTCAAGTTTTGTAATCTTTTTGACCTTAGCCTCTGTTTCAACCTTGGCATCAACCAATCGTTGTAACTCTTGGACTTCTGTGGTGAATTGAGTAATCTGTTCTGCCAGCGTGGATATGGTGTTCGCACTACTACTAATCTCACCTTCATGTTCTTTTACCTTATCTTCATTGTTTTGTTTCAGTTCATCAATATGCTTTTTCTGCAAATCATGTTTTTGTTGAGCCAAATCAATATCATATTTTTTTGTGATTGTGGCGTCTTTGTTCATTGTAATCTTGTCTTTTAGAATATTGTTCATGGCAGAAAACACCTGAATATCTAAAAGTTCTTCAATGATTGCTCTGCGGTCAGATGCCGACAATTGCATGAATGGTGTGAATGATGCTGAACCAAGAATTACAATTTGTGTAAATGATTTATAGTTTAATTTAAGAATAAACTTTTCAAGGTACTCTTGGTAATCTCTTACAGCAGCATCTTGATTAATCATCTCACCATCTTGCCAAATCTCAAACACATTTGGCTTAATGCCACGAACAATCTTATAGTGTTTATTGCCAGAATTAAATTCAACTTCAACAAGACAATCTTTGCCATTGATTGAATTCAATAACAATGGTTTATTCACCGAGCGAAATGGCTTGCCAAACAAAACAAAACACAATGCATCAAGCATTGTAGATTTACCTGCTCCGTTTGAACCAACTATTAGTGTGCTAGGTGACTTATCAAACTGTATCTCTGTAAAGTGGTTACCGGTACTTAACAGATTTTTCCATTTTATTTTACGAAATAATATCATTCAGTTTCAGTAGTGAGAGCTTCAACATAAAGCTCTTTCATTAAAGTTTTAAGTTTATCATTATCCACAGTCAATGTCAAGTTATCAATATACTTGGATAGAATGGTCATTGTATCTTCTGCCTGATTCACAAGGTCTTTATCATCTTCAATAATCGTATCGGTAAAGTCCTCAACAATGGCAATATCACCAATGCCTGCCTTGTATAGATTATCTAACACATTATCAAATAGATATGGGTTTTGTTTATTCAATACTACAATCTTTACATAACAATCTTTCAAGGCTGCATAATCAAATTTTTGCCAATAAGCAAAGTCAGTTGTTGCATCATCATAGTTAATTTTATGAAACATTCTATTAGGGTTTAAAACAAATGTCAACTCTCTTGTTTCAGTATCAAACACATGGAAACCACGAGGGTCATTATAATCTGCCCATGTTATTTCATATTGATTACCAAGATAGTGAATAGAACCATTGGTAGACTTGTGATGAAAGTGACCAGATAAAACCATATCAAACCTATCAAAGGTTGATTTGTCCATTCCTGTATGACACACATTACCTCTGTCCATTTCAAACCCAGCAATTTCAAAATGGCCAAACACTACTTGTGATTTGGTTGTCTTTAAAAATTCTAAAGCTTGTTCATAATTACTTGAATTAATCCATGGCACCATAGCAACAGATAGACCATCATACTCTATATCTTTTGGTTCAATCATCACATTAATATTAGTGTAATGGTCAAACAACTCATGCATAGCATTAATCTCATTGGTGTTCTTGTAAGTAACATCATGGTTACCAACAATTACATCCATATTAATACCTTCTGTTTGTAATACATCAAAGAAGCGTTTACGCCACGAATTGAGTGTTACAAATGAAATAAACTTTCTGCGGTCAACCACATCACCGAGATGACAGATGTGCTTAATGTTATTTTCTTTTAGATAAGGAAAAAATGTATCTTCCCAAAACTTAAAAAAGAATTCATTAAATCGTGGGTCATCACCACGAGCACCTGCATGGGTGTCGTTTATAAGAGCAAGCTTCATAGTTCTTTTGGAATATCCAATTCGTCAGCGTCAAGAAACTTCTCTAATCCTTTTGTCTTAGATTTCTTTTTCTTTTCTTTAGCTTCTTCAAATGTTTCAATAAACTCGGCGATGTTATCATAAAGTTCAAACTGTTTCATATGACCATCAACATCTTCATACATTTCGCCTTCGTCAAGCATACCAAATTGTTGTGTTGCTTTATACTTTACATACAGTTGTTTTTTCTCTTTTTGGATTCTACGCAAAAAGGCAAAGTAAATAATCTGTGTAAAGTAAGCAAATGGGTTCTTTGATTTAGTTTCATCAAAATTACGGAAATATTGGATACAATTCTCAATACCATCTGCAATCATTTCATCACGAAAAGAATATGATACAAAATTAGGCTTGCGAGAAAGGTGTTCTGCAATCTTTAGAAAACATTCACCAACATAATTTGGAATTGGTGGGTCTTCCTTTTTGTCTTTCTTAGCTTTTTTACATCTTTCTTTATAGTCAATCAGAGATGCCAGAAAGTCAGCATTGTTGACATAGTGTTTTTTACTCATAATGATTTAATAATCCTAATTTATTACCGCTCAATTCATTTACTACTCTGTCATGCAATTTAAGAACTCTTTTTTTATAATCAAAACCAAGTAGTCCTGATTTCTCAGCTTTATCATAAGGTGGTAATTTACCAATACTTGTGTATTGTTCTGAGGTTAAATCAATTATCTTACCTGCTTTGTCTTGTACCCACCAATGATATATTTCACCATCAAAGCCTCGGTACAAACTTAATTGTTTAGAACCAAATATCTTATACAAACAACCAGAGGCATTATGACAATGGCCAAAGGCAGGATTACTTTCGTTTTTAATTATCCATTTTTTTGGCAACAAATCTGGTGTAAGATTTCGTTTGATAATCTCACATACTGTTTGTAGGTTCTGTTCATTATATTCTAACATACAATCATTATATCATACTTTCCACAAAAAGCACCATCTTTATGCTACATTTGCCTCATTTATCGCTTGACAATGTTATAGTAGCGGTGTTCCGTTTGCAAGTTTAGTGTAAAAGCTTCTTCTTAATATCTTGACGAAGCAGGTTTAATTCTTCCATAGCCTCTTGTTCTTCTTCTGCTGACATTTCTAAATCATCTTCTTCAAGGTCATGCAGTTCATTCATTTCTTCATTCTTTCTATCTTCTTCAACCTCTGTTACCGTTGTATTATAATAATTAATGATTGATTGTTTTGGTTGAAATACGGAAAGAATGTCTTGAGCATATATGCAAGCAACATTATCTTCAACTAATTCTAAAGGTAACCAAGGACTCATCATCATTACAGCTCTGCCTGTTGGCATTCTTTTGAACATCAAAGACATTGGGTTAGTTAAGGTAATTGAACCTTCATCATCATCAGCATAATTGGCTATAACATCTTCACCTGATTGCAGTCTTACTATTTTTATATTATCCATTTTTTAGGTCTATGTTATAAAACTTGTAATTGAATTTTTCATCATCGTATATTTTAACACGTTCTACGAAATGTTTCAAGGTGTAATTGGTAAATTTGCCTATACGGAAATCATCAGAGATATCAAATAATGTGGCTTCAGTTTTATCATCACCTATCCGTAAACCTCTACCAATAGATTGCAGATTACGAATCCTTGATTTAGAAGGACTTGCAAAGATGATATTGTGTAGATTGCGGATGTTGATACCAGTAGAGAAAGTGCCATAAGATGCCACAATAATAGCGTCTTTTTCTTTTTCAGTAATAGCACGAATTGATTCACGGACTTCAACATCTGTTCCTCCGTAAACAAAGAATACCTGTCGATTCTTTGTTTGTTCTTTGATAATTGAATGTAAATCTCTGCCATGTTTTTCTACAAACTGGAAAAGAATAAGAGAATTACCTTCTAAAGATAGTGCTAGGTTTTTAATGAATTCATTTCTAGCAACACTCATAACTATATATTCAACTTCTGTATTGTAGTCCCAATCACGAGCCATCTTACAAACAGAATCGGGATACTTTAATATAAGGCATTTGATTTTGAAATCTGCTAATTGTTTATTTTGAATTAGTTCTGCGGTAGAAGTGGCTCTATAAACAGGACCAAATAGACCTTCCAATACAAGGCGATGTGTCTGAGTACCATCTAATGTACCTGTGCAACCAATACGATACTTGGCATTAATTGTGCCAGACATGATTGTTGTAAGTGATTTGGCTTTGAATTGGTGTGCTTCATCACCAAGAACAAAATCATATTGTTCAAAATACTCTGATAAGTTTTTGTAGATAGATTGCCATGTAGTAATCGTTAAAAACTTATCTGTAACTTTGTCTTTACCTGCATACTGTCGGTGACAATGTTTATCTGAATCATATCCATAATCTTGAAAGTCTTTATACATTTGTTCAACCAATGATGTGGTTGGAACAATCAATAGACCTTTCTTATGGCCTGAATCTTGTATTTGACGGAGTATTAAATAAAGAATGAGAGATTTACCTGATGCGGTAGGAGATAACAGAAGTATTCGTTTGTTTCGTATTGCATGAACAAAAGAATTTAATTGGTAATCTCGCACTTCATGTGGAAGATTAAGTGTTTCAATAAATTTTTTGGCTTCAATTAAAGAATAATTCTCAGTAGCAGTTACCTCTGAATCAATCTCTACTTGATATTGCCTTTCTTCAGCAAACTTTTGAATATAAGGAACAAGGCCATGATACAGACCCATTGTTCGTAAATCCAGTAGGCGTATTTTTCCATCCCAATATCGTGCTTTGTATGCAGGTGTAAATTGGTAACCTGGTACAAAAAAAGTAAAGTAATCTGAAAGTTCTTGAGCTATATTTCTTTCTGAGTGAACACGAATAAAAGCTTCATTAACTTTCTCTAATCTAATATCAGACACCTTGTATGAACCGCTCCCATGCTATAAAATCTCTCAACTGATAGGTTCTACTATTCAATTCTTTAAGAATACTTTGACAGGCATCTACAATCTCATCATGTATCATTTTTGATGCCACTAATTTGTTTAAGTCATCATCACTTTCAAAGTAGGTATTGATTTCAGATTTCAATACAAATGGAAATGGCTCCCATCCATATTGTCTAAGAGTATCATCATCTAGTTTACCTGTATAATATTCCCATTTAATTCGTTTCAATCTGTTATACTTAAACTCGGCTTCTTTTGCCAATAGGCGATGCCGTGAAAGTATATTCAAATACTTACTATGTAATTGTGGAATGTTTGTGAGTTCTTTGCCTGGTTCTGTTCTATCAATAACAGAATCTTTTGCCCACAATTCTAATACCTCGTCAAGTTTGTTCATAATAAAGCCTCCTTATAGGAGTATATCAGTTTTGTGATACTATGTCAACATCATAATAGGAATATCTGAATGTGGCATCGGCAGTAATGATACTGTCTGGTGTATCAGATGCCGACATTACAAATGTGGATAGTGTTGTAGGGAATACTTCATAAAATTTAAATCGGTGAGTTGGATTATTTGCCGTTGATAACACGGTTAATGTAGCGTCAGAATATTGGGGACCAATTCCTAATTCTTGCCTTATACCAGCTTGTTTACTTAATAGGCCTAAATTTTGGTATTCTTTGAAATTGGTTGGAAAAGTCATAGCACGGATCCAATCGTGTATTTCTAACCATGCTTTTAATTGTTCATCAACAATAAAGGTAACATTTAATAAATCGTAAATGGCTTTTTCACCAGGTCTATACAAGTCAACAAATGGAGTAGTTTGTAGAACTTCAGACATGGAGATGCCAGGCACACTTACAGACTGGCAAAAGTATTGAACATTAGATGCCCTACCAAAGTTTAATTGAAACTTATTAGGGTGTAGATAATTTGGATTAGCTGGGTTTCTTGTAATTGCTGTCATACTACTATTTATACGCCAAAAAAAAGAGACCACCGAAGTGGTCTCTCTAAGAACTCTCTTGTTGGAGTTTTTAATTACATCAAGTTGGAAATCCTGAAACCACGGTAGTAGTTGTTGGATTGAACAGTCAATGCGCCAAGGCCTTGTGATGTACCTTCTGCAAATGGGTTGGCAACGAGACCGTAACGGGTCTTGAAACCAATCTTTGGCTGGAAGGTGCCAGTATCAACTGCACGAACCATTTGCAATGGAACGTATGGGCAGTAGAAAATACCAGCGTCATAGGCGTTTGTACCTTTGTAACCAACAACAGCAAACTCATTGGTAGAACTTGTGGCAAAATATGGGTCGATGTAAACCTTGATACGACCAAACATTGTACCAGCAAATGTATTACCTGTATCGTCAACTGTGAGGTTAACTTGTGATTGTAGAGCAGAGTTATAATCTAACAAACCTGCCATTGCAAATGCAGATGCAACGTCAGAAGAGCAGATTAGAACATTACCTTTACCACGACGTGTTGTCTTGGCGATAGTATTAGCTTCACGTTCAATTTGGAACGCCAAACCTTTAATCTTCTCAACCATCCAACGACCGTTTGAATCTGTGTCAAGGTTAAATGTACCGGCAGTAGTTGTACCTACTTGAGCACCTAACTTAGCAACACCATAGATTGTGCGAATAACTTCACGGTTAATTTCAGCAAGAATCTCAGACGACAAAATGTTTGCCAATTCTGTTTCTGCATCCAAACCATGAACTGCTTTCAAGTCTTGAGCAAGTTCTAATGAGTATTCTGCCTTCAAAGCACGAGTCTTTGCAGTAACAGTAACTTTCTCAATAGAGAATGCCATTTCTTGGAATGTGTTACCTTGAGCGCCATCACCTAAAGCTTCAGCACTACCTGTGGTCATAGCAGCGATTGCAGCAGCGTTACCAGCAAATGTGTTGTTAGCAGCAGTATCAGTAGGAACAGTAAGAGCGATTTGAGCGCCGCCACCGTTTGCACCAGCGAAACCTGTGTTGGCTTCGTTGAAGAATGCCTCTGTACCACCTTGTGATGCATAGCGTGAACGCATTGCAAAAATCAAACCTGTTGGACCAGTCATTGGCTGAACACCGCAAATATCATAAGCGATGAGGTTAGGCAACGAACGGCGAACCAAACTGATTAGGATTGGGTCGAAACCAGCAACAGGGCCTGCAGCAGCTGCACCACCACCGAAACCGCCTGTACCAGCAAAGTTTGTTGGGGGACCAGCTTCTTGAAGGATGCTACCAGCTTTTTGCATTTCTTGAACTTGATTTTCAAGAACTACGGCTGTTACTGCTTTACGATATGGGTCTTTAATTGCTGGCATATCTGGATGATCCAGAACGCCTTCCCATTTTTTCTGTAATTGTTCGGACAAATACATTGAGTTTCTCCTTAGAGTTTAATTAAATTTTTGTTTTAGAAATTGCTTGTGCAACTGCGGAAACATAAGGGTCGTTAGAAACAACCTGCTTCTCTGATCCATCAGTTACTTCTTCTTGAAGTTGTGATTCACTGGCTTTTTTAACACCAGATGGAAAATAGTTCTCACGGATTGTTTCAAGTTTCTCTTTGTATTCGTCCTCTGTGGAGAATTCAACACTCTCTGCGAGTGTTTTGATTTTTTCAACTTGAGTTGCGATGAGACCTTCACATACTTCGGCAGTAATTTCTTTTTTGCGTGATTCAACTAATGCTTTAGCATAGCTAACACCACGCTCGATTTCTTCGTTGAGTTTGGTTTCAAGTTCTTCAACTTTACCAGCCAACTCATCAACGAGGTCGACTTTTTCTGCAGGCACATCAATATAGTGCTCAGCAAATAGGTTGCGTAAACCGGCAATAAAATCTTCGGTCATTTCGGAACGGAGACCAGATTCAATAGCGATTTGATTTTCTTCCATCCATTGCTCAACAATGTAAGATAGATAGTCATCAACTTTCTCTGTCAAATCTTGCTTGATAGATTCAACTGCCTCTTCAAGCATACCAGCATAACGCTCTTCGGTTTCTTCTTCAATTTGAGTAACACGGTCTTGGACACGAGCTTCAAAAATTGTAGAAACTTTAGATTTGAATTCTTCTGAAATGGTAGAATCGTCAGCAAAAAGAGCATCAATGTCCTCTTTCATCTTTTTCTTCATCATTTCTTTTTTCTCGTCATCATGCATTTTTTCAGCAATGACTTCTTCTTCGGAATCTGCTTCTTCCATTTTGGCAGAAGCTGCAGATGGCTTCGTTGTTGGAGCAGCTGCAGATTTAGCGGCTTTTGTTGTGTCGATTTTATTAGAATCGTCAGTTGGCTTACCGTCTTGTGGTGTTGGTCCACCCAAGTCAATAACTTCGCCATCTAGTTTTTGTGTAGGCATAGCTGGTGCAGCACTCTTGCTTTGTGCAAGAATTTCTGCGGCTGCCTCAAATAATTTGTTTGATGCCATTAGGAATCTCCTTATGATTTTCTATTTATAAAATTAAAGTTTTCGGATAAAGTTTTCAAACAAGGTTAAGGCAACCTGTTCTATGTCTTTGCGTGATGCTTGTCTAATCTGTCTTTTTGCTGAATCAATGTCGGCCTCTACGAAACGACCATCAACAAATAACCACTCTTTGTTTTCCATAATTCCATTAACAAATGCACCTGGAGCAGATGGATCTGCTACGATATCAGCTGCCGTTGCCAATTTGAAATCATCTTGAACCAAGTTGTAACCTTCTTTTGTTTGCGTGAGTGAACCCATGCCACGAGAAGATACTCCAAGGTTAACACCGGAATCAATAAAGTTTTTAACAATCTGACCGTAAGGTGTTTCTAAAATCATCGCTTTACCAATGAATGCCTCACCATTGTCCTCAAGTGAAACAATCTTATGTGATACACGCTCTAAGTTAATAGATGGGGTATCAGGATGACCTAATTCACCTAAGGCACGATTCGTTTTGACAAACTCCTCATTGTAACGACCAACTTCTTTAGATAATGTATCTTTGGTATAAAGTCGGTTGTTTTTATTTGGTTTGTCGTAAACTAAAAAAGGACCGGTAATATACAGATTCTTTTTGCCATTTTCACTAGCTTCAGTAATATACTGAACTTGTTCTATTCTTTCTGTAATAAGCTTCATATTACATTCCTGTTAATGGTGTTGTGTAAGCAGCAGTTTTATTTAATTCTAAAAATAATGTTCCGCCAGTTGTAACTGTAATGACTACGTTAGATGTGTTGTTATTGGCAATTGAATATGCCCACTCATCAAATCTAATTTCACCTGCATTGTGGAATGTACCAATTACATTGCCATTGCGAACAATAGTAATGTTACCGTTTGTTGACCAGTTAATCCGTTTGATGTCAGCAGCACTAACAACTTCATTACTATTAGCTGCTAAAGAAATAAGATTAGCATAGTAAGTACCAGTGCCCTCAACACGAACAATCGAATCTGACCTTAATGTATTTGAAATTTCTATTGGCATTTTATTTTATTCCCATGGATGTGCGGCGTCTGATAGACATTTTTCTTTTAAGTAATGTTCTACGCAATTTTGCTTTACCTTTTGTCTTCCAGTACCTTTTTAATTTTCTTGCTTTTTGTATTCTTTCAATAGCAGGTATTCTTTTAACTGTGCTACCTGATACTCTGTAACCTTTTATTGCAGATTTTCTTATGTTCTTTTGAACAATAATTCTGCCTTGTGCATTTCTACGAATACGGCGGCGAATCTTTTTGACTCGACCCATTTTAATTACATTCGTTGAAGCTTCATCTAATTGTTCTTCTACATCAACATAAGTATTTCTACCTATAATTTCTCTTTCTTCTGCCAAATAATCAGCAGCTATCTCATCAAGGCGATTGAATATAAATTCTTTTGCCTCAATAAGTTTGTTTTTTGCAATTAGCTCTACAAAACTCATTTCATTTTACTAACAGCAAAGTTGGCTGCTTTTTGCATATGATGTGCAGACCTTGCCACCATATCAGCAAATTTTTTTTTGTTCTCATCATTCAAATTCTTATGCACCGTTAATACAGCGTGTGCAGTTTGAACATCAACTTTACTGGCAGAACCATCTTTATGGTTTACTGTGCCATGACTATGACTATCTTTAATCTTTTGTAGTTGACCCATTGCATCAACTGCTTCAGCCTGAATAACAGGTTGAGAAGATGTTGAATAAGGTACAGCAAAATCTTTATCCAATCGGTCATTATGATACAAAGCAATTTTAGTACCATCAGGATACAAACGAATTGCTTTACGCTTCAATACCAATACAAAAGGTGGGTCTTGTGCTTCTGTTAATTGAACCACTTCTTCTTTTGCCAACTCAACTGACCCATCAGCTGCAGGTGTGTCACCAAGTTTAATTCGGTGAGCTTTATACTTTCGACCAGTCTTATCAATCTTAAAATCTGAAGTATCAACAATATCTTCTCTTACAGCCCGGCGAGTTTGTTGAAAGATTTGTTTATTATTGGTAACAACATCTACCATTTTATTTAACAAATCTTGCACAATTGCTCTATCAACGGATGTTAATACTGGTTTATCTTCTTTCATCTTGTCTAAAACACGATGAATTTTTTGTATCTGTGCCTTATTGGCTAAACCAGCACGAACTAATTGGTCAAACTGTTTATAGTCTGATTTTTCTTCTTCTAATAGAATGTTTCTAAAATCTTTAATGGACTTCATTAAACTTCCGTTTCTGTGTCTTCCGTATCTTGCACTTCAACTTCAGGTTGTTCTTGTTGCCCACCAAACAATGCTGTTGCCAATTCTTGCTTGCGAGCATCTAGTGCCTCAAAGGCACGAGCAGACAATAAATCCGCTAATGTTTCTTTTGCATCAGCAGCTTGTCCAGAAGCTAACTGATTAATAAATGTTTCTGCTGTCATGTTATTCTCCATTATCTCTTATTTATATTAAAAGCATACTTATTTACCGCATCATCCAACTGCGGAGTTAGCGACTCCGTGCCGCTGCTTTCCTGAGTGTTGTCCTCTGCTTGGGCTGCTGCGTCTGCATTGGTTGCTTGGGCTGAGGTTTCTTGGCCATCAGCAAGAACGGGTTGGCTGCTTTCTTCTTCAATTTCTTTCTCCATTTCTTCAATATCTTCATCTGTCATACGAAGCACATTTTTCTTAACCCACCTACTAGAGTAATATTTGCCAATAAATGGGTCTAACTGTGTTGCTGTTAATACACGCTCACGAATAAGTTCGGCTTCACGCATTTCAACAAAGTTATTATCTTTCTTAAAGTCATAATAAATCGCCTCTTTAAAATCGTCCCATTCTTCTGTGGTACAAATTCCTTTGAGTGCTAATTGAACACGCAAAGCATCATCAAAAATACGAGAGAATTTATTACGCAAACGATTAATAAATTTATTAAACTTAACTTCATCACGGGTTACTTCAGTTGTTTTACCAATACCCATAATGCCTGCACCTTGTTGTGGGTCAAGGCGAGAAATTGGAACATTCAACGATTGCAATAATTTCTTTTGAAAATACTGAACATCTTCCATTTGGCCAAGGTTTTGACCAGCAGGAAGTGTAGTAATCTCAGTACCTTTACCGCCTTCACGGCGTGGTAACCAAAAATCTTCTAACATGGATAAATGTTTACGCTCATCACGAATCTCGCCTGTGTTAGCATCATATACTAACTTGTTGCGATACTGTGTCATAATAGAACGCATATATTGTTCGGCTTTACCTTTTGGTAAATTACCAACATCAATATAAAATATACGGCGCTCAGGTGCTCGTGATAAACGATAGATTACAACAGCATCTTCAATCATTCTTAATTGATTGAGAGCTTTAATTGCTTTATGTAGATATGAAATTACAAATGTATTTTTTGCATCCATTAAACCAGAGTTTACATTAATAATGGACTCAGGTGCAATTCTTAAACCTTGATTGGTTGATGCTGTAAATGATTGTGTTGCCGTGCCACGGTCATTGTAGATATAATATTCAGCAACAGATTTAATAATCTGAGCACCAGTTTTTGAATCACGGTCTTTTTGAATCTCACGCACTTTACGAATCTTGCGTGGGTCAATATAACGAAGCTCTTTAATTCCTTCTTTTGGTGCCTTATCATTTACAATGACATGATAGTAAATACGACCATCAATGTACCAACGTTTGAATAGGTCGTCAGCAAGATTACTAAAGTTTAACATTTTTTGAATGTTGTCAAATTCTTCAATAATCTTTTTCTTAATTGTTTCAGGTTGTTTTAGATTATCTAAATTGATATCCATAACCTTGCCATCAACATCATGTGTAATAGCTTCATTGACAATCTCATCAATGGCCATATCACATTCTGGATGGTTAGACATTTCACGATAACGAGTAATTAACTCTAACTCATTACGAATAGAACCCTCTAGGTCAACATATGTACCATAGTGAGCATTTTGAGTAATAGTAACCGCACCATCATCAATGGTTTCGGTTGGAAGCGAAAAAGAAGCTTGCTCAGGTTTCTCAACCTGAACAATATCCTTTTTACCTAGTGTGAAGCCAAAAAGTTTTACCGCCATTTTATATCATCCTAAAAAGTAAAGAAGGACCGAAGTCCTTCTTCTTACACAACACCAGTATCGACTGATTCCCACCATTGGTAGGACAGCGTTACGGTAAATTCTTCAATAGTATCGTTAGAACCCCAATCAACATCAATTGGTGCAACATCAGTTGGAAACACACCTAAGAATTTATACTTCTTAAGCGTTTGACCAGCTTTACCAAATTGAGTAACTTCAGAATCAACTGTGTAACTACCAGGTGTCTGAGCTATTGGACTACGAACATTCAAACTATGACTATTGATGCCATTCAACCAACGCTCGAAAGCATTGCGAACAACAAAATCTTCATCGTTAATAATTGTAATTGTCCAATCTTGGAATGTGCGATTACCTGCAAACTTTAGTTCACGACCAAAGTATTGAACAGGAACTACACCAACTGTTGTGCCAGGTAACTGAGCTGTTTTGCACATGAAAGTTAATTTCTGTTGTGCATCTCCCGGTGCTGAGAAACCAGGAAACGGCATACTCACCTCAAATAAATTTGGGCGAGCACCGTCTCCTACCATCTGAGAGCGGAATTGATTTACATTAAATGCCATTGTTTTCTCCTATCTCTCTATTTATTAGAACCGGCCAACGATTTCTTCAAACGAAACACCTGTGCGAACTGCCACAAAGTTAAGTTGAATGAAGTTGACTGAACGAGCTGGTTTGATGTAGATATCGCCTACAAAACGATTACTGTCAATAACTTCTGGTGTGTTGTTTGTTGTGTCGCAAACTACACGGAAGTCAGTAATACCACGGCGACCTTGGACATCACGCAGGTATGGTTCTACTAAGTTTACAAACTGAGCACGAGTAAATTGGTCGTTGAATTCAAACAATGTTGAACGAGCTGCACGAGCAATAGATTTCTCAAGCACAATGAATAAACGGCGAACATTGATGCGGTCAAATACTGATGGACGATTCAACATTGTCTTGTCGCCAAACAGAATTGTACCTTCACCTTGGAATGTTACAACTGGATTGATACCTTGAACATACAAGTTATCACGCTCAGCTTTGGTTGGGTTGTATGCCAACTTAATAACATTCTTAATAATACCACGATTTAAACCGCCAGGTGAGAACCATGGATCACGCTCAAGGTCTGTGCGAGCACAAACACCAGCAATATCACCATTTAATGGTACCCAGCGATACACATCATTATACTTGTCGTATTGATATTTGTAACCAGAATCTAATACAACGTAAGATGAACTTGTCAATCCTGCACGGAAAGAAAGAATGCTTGTTGATTCAGAACCAGCATTGTTAACAACAGATGCTTTGGTTGGCGACAAGAATACTAGTGCATCTTTACGAGATTCAACAGTAGAAATCAAACTTGCTGCTACTGTTGCATTTCCTGGACCAGAAATTAACAACGAAACATCAACAACATCAGGATTAGCAAAGAATCCATATGCAGTAATAGTTTCAGAATTACCAATTGTACCATCTGCACCAGCACTTAATGATGCTGTAAATGGAGTGTTGATATTGGTGTAAGTTGTTCCTGCAGCCGCAGTTCCCCAATTAGATGCGCCAGGTTGATGACCTAACCACCAAACATATTGTGATTGAGTATTCAATACTGTCTTATAATAGTTTGAAGAACCATCATTGTTGATTGCATCAGATGCTTTAGAAACAAACAAATATTTTTCCAATACTGTGTTTGCAGTACCACTAAATTTACCATCTTCATCAACAACAATAATATGCATTTCATCTCTACTACCGGCTTTATCTGATACATAATTTGATGTGCTTGGAGCAACACCAAATTGGTCAGCATATTGCCATTTACGCAAGATTGCTGTACCAACTGTCACATTTGAAGTAAATGCGGTTGCAACAGTAATTGCAGTTGCATTGACAGAGGCAACACGAACATAAGATGTTCCACCGTCAACAGAAATTAAATCACCAGCAACAATATTGGCAGCAGCATTTGCATTACCATTAATATTGATAACTGTGGTAACATCTGTCAAATAGTTGAGAGCATTTGCTCTTAGACTATCTGTAACTGTTAAGTTAGCAGAATATGCTTGTGAAGATGGACACATAGAAATACGCAAACTATTACCTAAAGCGCCAGCCCATTTAGACGACATTGGGCCGTAAGCAGTATTAGTTGCACCTTCGTGGTTGTTTACATAATCACTTTGATTTTCAATCAAAACACCAGAACCATTGGCTGTGGCATTAAGAGTAGAAGTGGTGTTAGCAGCACGAACAATTTTTAAATTATTTGAATATGCAAGGAAGTTTGCAGCTGAGAACCAGTATTCATAATTTGTAGTGTCTGGTTTACCAAAACGACTAACGAGTTGAACTTCGTCAGACACGGTAACGACTTCATTTACTGGACCCCAATTGAAATTTCCAGCAATACCACCAATAGAGGTGGCAACGGAAGGGACAATTGTAGTCAGGTCGATTTCTGATACATTTACCCCTGGTGATAGCTGAAATGCCATGGATTTCTCCTTAGTTTACGGGTCAATTTTTCTTTATGTTCTATTTAGTTTTTCAGAAAGTTGATACTGAATAACCTGGAGGCAAATGGGGTTTTTCTTTTTCTTCTTTCCACACATCTCCATCTTCCACAGTAAGTTCTTCCTCAGTTCCATTCATTATGAATCCAAAAGGAACAACATCTTCTTCAATCTGTTTAATTCTTTCTTGGTACATTGCTTCACGAATATTAACATCACTCATTTCTCTAAAGTATGGATTAGTCGTTAACCAACTAAACAACACCAACGGCATGACCAAATCATCGTGGTAACCTTCGTCAGCCTGATAACTATCTCTTACCTGAATAAAAGTAGAGATTTCAGATATAACATCTGGATCAAATACAAGAAGTTTCTTTTCTTCTAGTAAAGACTTAAAGGTGAAACATCCAATTCGTTTAACTCTTTTGTCGGTATTTACACCCAACTGAGTTTTGCCACCACCAAAGCCACCAGAAACCACTTGGCCTGTCTTGGTACTTCGGTTGACAAACACTAAATTACCATACTCCAATTCATTGTGGAGAATGTGAGCCACCTGCTCACTACTGTTTGTTTCAATCAACACATAAGCATCATTGAAATCTCGTGCTACTTTATGTATCACGGTTGGGTATAACATAGGTGCAATTTTATTATCTCTATATTTGCCCACTAACTTATAAGGAACTTCGGTAATATCCACAATAACGAATGCCGAATAATCTCCACCAACTCCTTTTGCCGTATCTGCCACTATCACATAACTGTGTGGTTTTCTTACAAGCTTTTCTTCATCGTCCCTTTCCGCCTTGATTGGATACTCATATAGGTCGAGTCCGTCTTTTGAATACACCGTAGGACAGGTCGACATATATTCAATCGTGGACGAATCAATTAAAGTTAAACTTGACCCAAGGAACTTACAGAGAACCTCTTGGTTATATTTGAGTTCGCCAAGTTGCCGTCTTTGTTCTAATGCCCAAGCCTCATCTCTGCCAGGAATACGGCTATAAGGAATAAACATTGGAATAAAATCATTAACTTTATTCACAGCATCATTCCAAAACTTCCAAAAATGGTTATAACCAAGTGGTGTGGAAGTAATTAAAATCTTTGTTGTTTGACCAGCGGAGATAACTGGATATACCGCAGTAAAGAATTGGTCTGCAATTGTATTTGGAATAATTGCAGCTTCGTCAATATACAATAAGTTAACAGACTTACCACGAATACCAGCTGCAGTTGTTGCCGCTGTAAAAACAACCGAACCATTTTCTAATTCTATGTCACCTTTGTTCCATGTTTTAACACCTTGTTGCATCCATGGTGGAAGATGTTCAAACATCAACTGATACCGGGACATTATCTCACGAGCAGTAGATGCTTTGTTTGCAAGAATAGCAACAGTTTTGGATTCTTGAAATAATGTGTACCATAAAATGTATGCAGCCGCAACAGTAGTTTTACCTTGCTGACGACCTTCCATAATAATAACTTTACGATTATTATGAATCGTTTCTACTTTTTCTTTTTGGCAATCGTAAAGTTTGAACGGTTGAATACCATGGTCTAGTGTAACTATGTAACAATAGTTATCAATAAAATAAGTTGGATTCTCAACACACTTTGCTAACTCTAAAACTTCTTTTTCGGTATAAGATAAATCTATACCTGCACGTTTTAGACTGGAATTTCCGTTATAACCATTATTATTCATTCAATTACTTAGTAAAACTTCTTAACATCCAACCTTGTTTTTGATGTTGGTCTAAAATATCTTGTAGAAAGTTACTAACTGCTGGCTCATTTGCACCTTCAGCTGCGGCAATACCAGCACGCAAATGCATCATATATCTTTCGTTATCATTTTTTAGATTTGACAACATTGTTAATGCTGATGGAACGGTATCTGTTTCTTCAATATCAGATAGTTCTAACATTCTACTTAATGATACTGGTGCATATGAATTTAAGGCACGAATATGTTCTGCGATTGGGTCAACATTGGCAAAAACGCCAGTGTAAAAATTACCTAAAAAATCATGGTATTGTGCAAAATCAGGACCCTCAATGTTCCAATGGTATGAGTGTGCCTTAAAATACAACCCAAAGGTTGTACCTAAAATTGTTTTCATTTGTTCAATTAATTGTTCCATGGTATTATTTATTCTCTCTAATTTGTTTAAGTAATTCTGCGGTGGAGCCAACAAATACTGCCTTTTCCACATTAATAGATTGGTTGTTTACTTCAATTGGCCGTAAACTTTGTTTTTGTTTTTGAATCTCTAACAAGTCTTTGTTCAAGTCACCTAATGTTTTAATAAAATTAGCGGCAACTTCATATGCTCGTGGGTGCTCAGATTCTTGTGCAACTAGCAATAGATTATCTATGGCTGCACCACCTTTATCTAGTAAACCTTTAATGTTCTTTCTTGCTAAAGCTGCATCAGTTTCCACTTCATCAGAGGCAACTAACTCTGTGGTTGGTTTAACCGCAGGCAAAACCTCTGGTTGTTCCATTGGTTCAATATCAAAAATCTCAGATAAATTGTCGTTTAATTTTTTCATAATGTATCAGGCCATTCAGTAAATGTTTCTTCAAATCCATAGGGACCATTTCCATTTGCTGTTGGTGGATTTGGCGTCACCACGATTGCCACCGCTTTTGTTGGTGAAGTATCTATTCTTGTAACTGTGAATGTTGAATTGGAATACACTCCAGTTACTTTATCATTTGCTTGGACTTTTTTATTTAAGTTTATCAATACTAATGTTCCATCGGCAGTATTACTAAAGTATAATACTTTGCCTGTTACGCCTCGGGCTTCAACTCTAACATCTTCACCTGTTGTATATACTCCAAAACCTGCTGCCTTATTGACATATACTTTTTGTGCATCTAGGTTAGTAGAATCGGTATATATGTTTGCATTGGCTGAAGTAATGTATTTACTAGAATTGTTGGCGGATACTGGAGGCCAAATGTAACCTTTTGCAGTAAATGTGAGATTCCAAATAATCAAGCGAGTATTCATAAAGTCGCCTTCATAATCAACTTCAGGACTTACTGAATTGAGAATAACAGGCATATCATACTTTTGATCCATCTCTTTAATGAAATCAATAGTTACTGTAAAATCTGGTGTAAAAAATGGCAATATTTGTTCTAGTATTTGTGTACCATCTTCTGTATTGCGAACATAGATTGATAGATTAAAATCAAAATTATATGGAATAGGTGCATACTGAGTTCTAAAAGAACCAGAACTAAAGCCAAAATTCTGTAATGTAGTTTGTTGTTTTCTTGTGGTGTCGTATGACATTCCAACCAAATCAAAACTCATACGAGGTACAGTTGTCGCAATAGACTTTGTAAGAGTTGGGTCAGATTGTAAACGAACTAAGTATTTTTCTTTTGCACCATAAGACAATGGCACTTTGGTAATTTCGTATGCGGTTAACCCATCTTTTGAATAGCGGGTCAAAAGAATGTCATTGAACATGGAACCAAACGCAACAACAACTTTGCGAATAGTTCGGTTATAAAAATGTGCATTACCTAACATTATGCTTCACCAAATGGGTTGTGTTCTGTAAAGTCTATAATTGCATCAGACTCGGTTTCAATTCTATTATTATCAACCACATCTTCAAAGGCATCATCCATTGTTGAAGTATCAGAAACAGTATTCAATGTCCATGTTGCATTACTGGTTTTGCCTCTTAATGTGCCAGATGTAAATGTTCCTCTAACTCTGTAAACATCAACATGAGAACCAGTTGTATAATCATGGACAATAGCTTGTGCTGTTGCATTAGCATATGTGGCATCAGGACTTACAAATACAATCTCATCATTAACAAATGCACCTGAACCACCAGCGTTTAGTGTAAGGCGAGTGCGTGGGTATGCATCTCTGATTTGACCATCAATTTCAGCATTGCCTGTTTCAACAACTTCATTAGAAAATACAAACTGTTTTAATTTCAATGCATACACATAAACATTACCGCCACGACCACGACCTAATGTGTAATACATGGCCTGACCATTTTCATGCTCTACAAAAGTAATTTCAAAAAAGTTTTGTAATAAAGGGATATAAATTAAATCACCTTCATTTGGCCGAAGTTGGTTTACAGTAAATGCAAATCTACGGCGAGAAACCAAAAGTGTTAAATCATCTCGGATTTCAAGCCCAAATTTGGACATAAAATCACCTTCACCTTCCATGCCAGTAACATCTTCAAGGTACATTTCAAGTGCATATGCTGAGGTGTATGTTTTTAATGTATCTTCACCATACAATAAATCTACTGAATCACGAGAACTTCTTGGCAGATAAAAAATATCCATGCCATAGATTTGCATGGCCTCAATGACAAGGTCTTCCACCAGCAATTGCTCGCTGGTAATTTGATTTATTGGAAAAGGATTAAAGTAGAAGTTGGTGGACATTCATTATCAACCCATCATAATTTCTGAAGGCAATACATTGATAATTTGCATTTCTTCTTCAAGTTTTTCAATTTCTTCACGAGCTTCGGTCATAATGCGAACACCATCAAGTGTTACACCACCTGGCATTTGTATACCAGCAAATTTACTTAAATTGTTACCCCATTGAAGTTTAATCAATGCAGTAGCATATTTTTTAAGAAAACGGTCATTGAATACATCTGAGTAACCATCAGCTGTCATTGTTACATTGTTTTGAGTTGCAGCAAATGGTCCACGAACCGTAATGTTTGTGGGTGAATTAATTTTAGCAATCTGTAATGATTCTGTACCAAAATTAACAAAATCATTTTCTAATAGTTGTTGGTCAAATACGGTGCCAGTACCTATTACCGTATTTGAACCTGCCGTTGTAGCACAAGTGCCAGTTAAGGTAATGGTAGATGGATTTAATGTGCGATAACATTCAATAACAACATATTGGCCAGGTTGAACATCTCTTGTCCAATCTATATCAAGGAATACTTTGTTTTGTTTGCGATTAAATCTAAATTGTGGTGTGCCGGAAAATAGCAGTTGTAAAGTTCTTATGTGTTGCATTGTAATTTCATAAGACACATAACTTACCGATGTAAAATCATAGAGGTCATTTAAGCGTAACTGATAACGCAAATCAAACATATTAATAGAAGCATTAGAATCATCAAACGGAAACACACCTGTTACAAATGTAACCGCATCTGGTGCATAAATCCAACGGCGATTAATATCTTCAACCGTAAGTTGGTGCTTCATGAAGATTTTTTCAGTACCATCAAAATGATAATCTTCAAAGAAGCTAAAAGCCTCATCAATACGGTCATCCACTTGGTCATCATCCACGTTAATTTCAATAACGGGTTTACCAAGTTTTCTTAAACAGTATTCTTTTAATTGAGCACGAGAAGCTGGTTTTGCCATTTTTTATCCTAAAGCGATTGCAAATGCAATGGCGCTTGGGTCAGTTACCACTTGAGTTGAAACTGCATTAATTCTGCCATTTGCTGATATAGTAATTACAGGATAGTAACCAGAATTACCATATGTTTGTGATGGTGAAATACTAATATTTGTAAAGTCTGTATTTGCTTGAGCAAACGCTGAGTTAGCGTAACTAGCAGCTGAAGTAATATTGGTATTTTGTGTTGTATCAATACCAAGACTATTGTTAGCAACTAAGAAAGCCGAATTAGCATAAGATGCAGCCGAGTTAGCTACGGCAAATCCTGAATTAGCATAAGTGCCAGCATTTGTGATATTAGTGTTCTGTGTAGCATCAATGCCAACACCATTATTTGCTACAGCAAAGGCTGAATTAGCGTATGAACCTGCCGTTACTGCTTTAGCATCAGAGGTGTTAGCAGCTGCAAAAGCACTATTAGCATAAGTGCCAGCATTTGTAATATTAGTATTTTGAGTTGTATCAATACCTAAACTATTGTTAGCAACTATAAAAGCAGAATTGGCATAACTAGCGGCACTATTCGCTACATGAGTTGGAGTATTAGCAACTAAGAAAGCCGCATTAGCATAAGTGCCAGCGTTTGTTATGTTGGTGTTCTGTGTGGCATTAACACCACCTTCATTATTAGCTTTAGCAAAAGCACCATTTGCATATGATTCAGCCGAATCAGCCGCTATGAATATAGAACCATTGCCGTTATTTGCTGCCCATTTACCAGAAGTTTCAATCCATAAAAACGAAGAATTTGGTTGAGCGCCACGGTCAACTTCAATACCAGCATTAACTGCTGGTTGTGCTGCTTGGTCGATTGCGGCATTAACTGTAATAATATTATCTGCAATTAAAACTGTGATTGTATTGGTGTAAGTTGTATTACCAGTTACAGTTAAATTACCAGTTATTGAAATATCACCGGTGATTGAACCGCCAGTGTTTGCATTTAATGAATTATTTGCTCTTGTGTAAGCAGAATTGGCATAACTGGCAGCAGAACTAATATTATTATTCTGTGTTAGATTTACGCCAGCAGAATTGTTAGCAGAAGCAAATGCTGAGTTAGCATAAGAACTGCCACTATTAGCTACTGCAAATCCTGAATTGGCGTAACTTGCAGCTGAATTTGCTACATGAGTTGGAGTATTAGCGGTTAAAAATGCTGAGTTGGCATAAGTTCCAACATTTGTGATGTTGGTGTTCTGTGTAGTATCAATACCTAAACTATTATTAGCAACTATGAAAGCAGAGTTAGCATAACTTGCAGCTGAATTTGCTACGGCAAAACTAGAATTAGCATAACTTGCAGCTGAATTGGCAACATGACTTGGTGTATTGGCAGCTAAGAAAGCAGTATTAGCATATGCTATAATTTCAATATCACCATCATAAACAGCATCAGCGTAGATACTACCTTTTACACCAACACCACCGGTAATTGTTACAGTACCAGTTGAGTTGGATGTAGCAGGTAAACCTGAAGTGCTTGAACTTCTTACATTAAAAACTTCTGTTGCACCATTGGCAACAACAAGGTTTGCACCAGCAATTACAAGATTACCAGAAATTGTTCCGCCAGTATTTGCATTGATACTATTATTGGCTCTAGTGAAAGCACCATTAGCGTATGATGCAGCTGAATTTGCTACATGACTTGGAGTATTAGCAACTAAGAAAGCGGAGTTAGCGTAAGTACCAGCATTTGTTATGTTGGTGTTTTGAGTTAGATTTACACCAGCAGAATTGTTTGCAGTTAAAAATGCTGAATTGGCATATAAAGATGCTGAGTTAGCAACGGCAAATCCACTATTTGCATAACTGGCTGCTGAATTGGCAACACCAAATGCAGAGTTACTATAAGAACCAGCAGCTGCAGAAGTGTTAGCAGTTGCAAAAGCAGAGTTAGCATATGACTGTGCCGAGTTAGCGGTGGCATATGCAGAGTTGGCATAAGAACCAGCAGTATTACTTGAATTTTCTCTAGCTAAAGCAAAGCCACCAGCAGTTGATCCATCATGGACAACTATTGTTTTTTTATCTGTATCTACGGTAATCTCAGCGCTAGCACCTGTAAATGTGCTGGTCTGTGCTGTATTACCTCGTCTAAATTGAACTTGTGTTGACATAATAGTTATTTATAGTTGTTCCAAATTAAGCTAAAGATCCGTAATCAATTGAATAATAAATTGGGTCATTAACGAATCCATAGTCTACCGTTAATCCTTGAGCACCTGGAGTACCAGCTACTGTAATTGTTTTTGTTACTGAATTTGCAAAAACAACAACACCAGATTCACCAACAAAATTAACTTGAGCATTGGCCGTTGTGGCGTTAGCAAACGTATTGTTATTTGCGGTGTATATAATACCAAAACCAAAGTCTGTCGTGCCACCACCACCTGAACCAGCGTTGGCAGTAAATTGTTTTGAACCATCAGCAAACTGAATAAACCCTGTATTTGCTACAAAGTTGTTTGCGTATATTGTATTTGCACCTAGTATATTACCAAAACTACCTGTTGTAATAAACGAAGTGGCTGTAATTGTGCCAGTAACAGTACCGCCGTTATTAGCATCTAATGAATTGTTTGCTCTTGTAAAGGCTGCGTTAGCGTATAGTGCAGCTGAGTTTGCAGTAGCACTTGGAGTATTGGCTGCAACAGCGGCAGTATTCGCTCTACCAAATGCGGAGTTGGCATATGAAGCTGCACTATTGGCAACATCACTAGGAGTATTTGCTCTTAAAAATGCTGAGTTAGCATAACTAGCGGCTGAGTTTGCTACATTGTCTGGTGTATTTGCTTGTAGAAAAGCTGCATTGGCTTGAATAAAAGCAGCATTAGCTTGTGTTCTGGCAAAAGTGTCGGTACTTGTTGATGAACTTAATAAGTTTGTTCCAACTCCAGATGAAGCACCATTGGCCAAATCAATATAAACACCACGATTTGTACCACCAGATTCAAAAATTCTTAATTTATTTTGAAAGATATCAATGTTAACATAGCCGCCAGACAAACTTTGATTTGTTGCGGCTGTTGCAAGGTCAATTTGACCTCCTTCATCACCAGAAGATTGATTTGCTCTTATTAATGTGGCAGTTAAATATCCAGATGCTT
>Ga0214921_10001906_pt1 | contig 34941 bp, 30 predicted proteins | sample LL1505_MetaG_FD_177992 | JGI IMG/M metagenome (GOLD analysis project Ga0214921, IMG submission 177992) | Freshwater microbial communities from Lake Lanier, Atlanta, Georgia, United States - LL-1505 | ecosystem: Environmental > Aquatic > Freshwater > Lake | place: USA: Georgia | collected... | reverse complement strand
AAAACCCCAAGATTAAGCGGTAAGATTCGCATGGAGAATGTAGTGTTCCGCTACCCGCAACGAAACGACGTAGAGGTGCTTAAAGGGATAAATTTCTCCATTGAACCGCAGCAAACTTTGGCAATTGTTGGAAGTTCGGGGGCTGGAAAATCCACCATTGCCTCGCTCCTACTGCGTTACTATCAACCTGCCGAGGGAACCCTATTCTTCGATGAATCAGATGCCCAAACGCTGGACCTGGACCATTTAAGAAAACACTTAGCGATCGTTCCTCAGGAGGTGTTGCTGTTTGCGGATACAGTACGGGAAAACATCCGTTTTGGCAAGCCAAATGCTTCAGATGAAGAGGTAGAGGAAGCGGCTAAGCTTGCGAATGCGTGGGAATTTATCCAAGGCTTTCCCGATGGAATGAATACCCAAGTGGGTGACCGGGGTATTCAGCTTTCCGGCGGTCAAAAACAACGCGTTGCCATTGCTCGAGCAATATTGAAAAATCCGACCATTCTCATACTCGATGAAGCCACTTCTGCCCTGGATTCCGAATCTGAAAAATGGGTTCAAGATGCGCTGGATCGTTTAATGGGCAACCGAACCTCCGTGGTCATCGCGCATCGCCTATCCACCGTCCGTAATGCCGACAAAATCATTGTTCTACAAGATGGTAAGGTCCTGGAAGAAGGCACCCACGACCAACTCATCGCACAAAACGGAGCCTACACGCGATTCGTAGAATTACAAACGCTTTCTGAGGCATGATGCGCTTAGAGCGTAGCTTTTTACCCCGAAATCAGGCCCTTGGATTTGGCGCCCTTCTCGAAACTTGGCCGAAGGAAAAATTACTCCAATTCACGGAAGGGATTGCGACGCCAACATCGCTGTTAGCGCAAGGTCGAAAGCGCGCTGATTCCTTTCCTTTGGAACAACGTACAGCCCTATACGAAGCCCTCAAAAAACAATACCATCGAGCAGGTTCCCCATTGCCCGAGCATTTGGAACGGCTTACATTACCGAAGACGGTAACCATAACCTCTGGCCACCAGCTTTCCTTAGCCCTCGGCCCGATGTTCATGGTCTACAAAATCTTGCATACCGTAGCCCTGTGTCAGCGGATGCAGCAAGAAACCGAGGAAATTACTTTTTTACCGGTATTTTGGATGGCTACGGAAGACCACGATTTAGCCGAAATACAGCAGGTGCATTTTTTTAATAAAACGGTGGTTTGGAATCCTGATGCGCAAGGACCCGTAGGCCGAATGGATACCAATGCCTTGGGGGAATGTTATGCACAGATCACTTCCCTTTTTAAGGAAGAAACCCGAAAGGAATTGGAGGAAATAGTTGAAATAAACCGTCCTACGTACGGACTACATTTTCATCGATTGCTCGCTAAGGTTTTTGGGAAATTTGGGCTTGTGCTCGTGGATGGCGATGACCCAAGCCTTAAAAAATCGCTGATACCGTGGATGGAGCAAGAAGTGGAAACCGGCTTCTTGCAGTATGAAGTAAGTAAAACGAATGTGCTACTAGAAAAAGCAGGGAGTAAACCCCAAGCGCTCGTGCGTCCCATCAATGTGTTTTATATGCGTCCTGGAAAGCGGGAGCGCATCATCCCCACAGAAAATGGATATCAGGCCGGGGACTTTACTTGGACGAAATCGGAACTTCTCAATAACCTTCGGGAAAAACCGGAAGATTTCTCTCCCAACGTGCTGTTTCGTCCTTTGTATCAAGAAATCTTGTTACCTAATGTTTGCTATGTTGGTGGAAGCGGAGAAATGAATTATTGGGTGCAGTTAAAGTCGAGTTTTGAACGAGCGAACATCCCTTTTCCCTTGCTTAAAACCCGTATCAGTGGATTTCTATTGAAAACCATAGAGGATAAAGAGGGGATTTCAGCGGCTTTTCAACCGCTAACGGAACAGGAAAATCGGGTGCTTAGCCGTGATTCTTCCCGTGATGCCTTGTTTCAGGAACTTCAGGAGGAATTTTCAGCCTTGAAGGAAACGATGCTCCGAGGGATTTCCTCCTTCGGAAGCGAAGCAGAAAAATGGGCTATTCCCCCAATTAAATCCATAGAAACAAACCTAGAGCACTACAAAACGCGCTGGCAAAAGCAGGAGAAACAAAACCTTGAAAGTACAATTAGCCGTCTGCGCCGGGGCTTCGAGGAAAAGTATCCTGGGGGAATCCCGCAAGAACGGGTTACCAGTTTTTTGAATTACTGCGGCGACATGAGACCCCAAGTTCTGCTCGAAGAACTCCTCAAGGGAATCGATCCATTTTCCGACGAACTGCACCTTTTCTTCCAGCGTAGAAACGAATAATTTCGATAACGATTTCCCGAAAATTATTTTTTTTCTGGGTTCTTTTTAGTGGTTTTTGTCTTTTTTAGCAGGGAAAATTGCGCGCCAAAGTTGACGTTGAATTGATGGTATAAAATGGCTTGAGAAGCTCGATCCGACCGGTTCATGGTAGTGCGAATATCGGGCAGGTGAATGAAACCAATCTTGGTTTCTCCTTGGATAAAAAAGTGTTTAAAAAAAAACAATTGAAGCGCCAATACCCCATCTACACCATAACCGGCTAAATGAAATTCATCGTACCTCGGATTTGCGAGCAACGTGGTGTTCGTCCGTGGAACCATGACCCCTACGCCCCCACCTAAATGCAATATGGGTTCAAAAAACCTTGAATGGTAAAGAACGGTGGCTTTTCGAATTTCTGAATTAATATAATTAAGACCATCGGTATGCTCAAATTTCAGAAAATCCTGAGTTATCACAAAGGGTTGATTAACATACACGCCATCATACGAAGTTCCGGTATTGTAGATATATCCATTGAGGGTGCTGGGCTGGTCGTGAAGCATGACGTATTTCATGTGGTCAACACCTAATGAAAGTTGAATCCCATGGTTAAAATAATAGCCGAAACGGGCGTTATATTGAGGAATGGTTAGGGTATTCGGGTTGAAGTAAAGTGAGGCATTGAAAGGCGACTGACGGTCTAGGGCTACGACGTCGTACAATTGAAAATCGTAGGTGTTTCCTGTAAAATGAATCGTAGAGGGCGCATAATACGCACGATTCCAACCCCAATAAAAGTAAAAATTACCACGCTCCGTAGAATGGGAAACTGCATTTTGAGCCCGAATGGACGTAATCGACACCATGAATATAAAGGCAAACCAGCGCATTTTTTTTGTTTTTTCAAAGTTCAAATAAAAATGTAACAAATGCATTTTATTTTACTTAAAAGAAGGCAAATTTGATTAATTTTATGAATATGCTACGGTTGAGTATTTTCGTGCTACTTTGTTGCGGTGGGCTATTTATGAGTTTCGGGCAAGAATTACTGGTTATCGATACTTCGGCCCGCGCCTCCATCCTTCAAGAACACAACAAAGAACGGCAATTGCTCAACATTCCTGACCTTGTTTGGAGCAATGAATTGGCAGAATATGCATCGGATTGGGCGCTGCAGCTGGCGGAAGCGGACGCCGGGATCCACCATCGTGATCCCGATCAATACGGCGAAAACATCTCTTGGTTTTCTTCGGCTCCTGATACCTATTCCGAAGGCGTTACCCTATGGAACGATGAAAAAAAGTACTTTAAGTATAAAGCCATCGGGAACGACTGGGCAAAAACCGGGCATTACACCCAGGTAATTTGGAAAAACACGCAACGCGTGGGCTGTGGTTGCGCCCTTGGCGCTTCAGGAACCTTTTTCTTTGTATGTAATTATGATCCTCCGGGAAATTATGTAGGACAAAAACCGTATTAAATGAAAATTCTAATTATCTTCGTTTTAATTGCTGCATTGTTGGCGAGTTGTAGATCCTCCAAAGGTTGTAATTGTGCCAAATCGAATCATGTAACCCTTAATACCCTATAGTTATGCCTATTTTTTATGTAATTGGATTTTTTGTAGTCGTAATCCTCAGCGGTCTATTCACCGTGAATCAAGGTACCGTGGCCGTGGTTACCCTTTTCGGAAAATACCGTCGTACAGCAACCCCCGGACTTCGGCTTAAAATTCCTTTTTTCGAAAAGATTTATAAGAAAATTTCCTCTCAAAACCAGAGTATTGAAATGGAATTCCAAGCCGTAACCATTGATCAAGCCAACGTATACTTCAAAAGCATGTTGTTGTACTCCGTGATGGACGAACAAGAAGAAACCATTAAAAAAGTGGCCTTCAAATTCATCAGCAACAAAGATTTAATGCAAGCCTTAATCCGTACCATCGAAGGTTCCATCCGTTCGTATGTAGCCAGCCAAAAGCAAGCTGAAATTTTAGGGTTACGCCATGAATTAGTAGAAAGCGTGAAAGGGCAAATCGACCATACATTGGAAACTTGGGGATATCACCTCATCGATTTACAAATCAACGATATTACCTTCGATAAAGCCATCATGGAAAGCATGAGCAAGGTGGTAGCATCCAATAACCTTAAAGCCGCAGCGGAGAACGAAGGTCAAGCATTATTAATCACCAAAACTAAGGCGGCTGAAGCCGAAGGAAATGCCATTAAAATTGCCGCCATGGCTGAGAAAGAGGCTGCCATGCTTCGCGGACAAGGGGTGGCGTTGTTCCGTCAGGAAGTGGCAAAAGGTATGACTGAAGCGGCCGAACAAATGCAACAAGCCAATTTAGATACCAACGTGATTTTGTTTTCTATGTGGACCGAAGCCATTAAGAACTTTGCGGAATATGGAAAAGGAAATACCATATTCATTGATGGTTCTCCGCAAGGAATGGAAAACACCATGCGCCAGATTCAAGCCATGATGATGGACAAAAACAAAAATTAACCGAAATCTTCGCAACATATGAACCCGGGAAACCGGGTTTTTTTGTGGATTTTTTTAGGTTTTAAACAATTGTTTAATTGTGTTGTTTAACTTTGTGAAGCGTTTTAGCGATGATCAAAGGAACCGAACAAAAAATCAAGGATGCCGCCTTAACGGTGTTTATCCAAAAGGGATTTGCGAATTGCACCTCCCGTGAAATTGCTCGTGAAGCAGGGATGAACGTTGCCTTGGTAAACTATTACTTTAGGTCTAAAAGCAAACTTTTCGCCATTATTTTTGAATCCGTCATGCAGGATTTCTTGAAATCCATGGTTCAAGTTTTTCAATCAAACCTCCCTTTTCGAGAGAAAATACGCCTCCTGATTGAACGAGAATTTGAGTTCTTATCTCAAAATCCTGAAATTCCGAACTTTGTGCTTAACGAGCTTTCCCGAAACCCAAAATCCATTGAAAACTTATTGCCTGTGCTACACATGGTGACCGAATCCGGCGTGTTCGATGAGGCGAAAAAGCTTCAGTCCCAAGGAGACATGCGGCCTATGGACCTTGTACAAGTTACCTTACTTATTATGTCCAATTGTCAATATCCTTTCATGGCAGCGCCCTTGATGAAAGTGATCCACGGCATCGATGAAACGGATTACAAAAACCACTTAACTGTGCACAAAACCCATGCAGTGACGATGGTGCTCGGCTATTTATTTCCTAACGATCATTCCTCAAACCATGCGTAAATTCTTCATTTTTTTCGTTCTTGGATTTTCCAGCATTCATGCGCAATCCTATTCGCTGAGCGATTTGCTGAATATGGCTGATACGGCCAATCCCACACTAAAAAATGCGCGCATCGACATAGTCTCCAACGTAAATCAACGGAATGTTTATTTATCGGGAAGGCTTCCCAAAATTTCTGCAGTAGGCGATTACCGTTACAACGCCATTATTCCGGCGCAAATAGTACCGGCAGACTTTTTCGGTGGTCCTCCCGGGACCTTCGCCAAAGTAAAATTTGGGGTTCCTTACAATTTAGGCAATACGGTTCAACTCAATCAATTTCTGTACAATCCCCAGCTAGAATACGGTTTGGCCGCCTTGGCCATCAATGCGCAAATAACCCAAATTCAAGCGCAAATAACCGAGCAAGAAGTACGCTATCAGGTTTCCACCACCTATTTCGCGCTGCAAGCCGTTCAACAACAGGTAGAATACACTCGGAAAAACGAAAAAAACATGCTGGAACTCATCCATAATATGGAACACTTGCTCGAACAAGGATTGATTGTTCCTACCGAAGTAGATAAACTAAAAATCAATAAAAATAACCTTTCCAATGCCCTGCTAAAATTAGAAAACACGCGGCTACAGCTTATCGATCTGCTTAAAATCCTTGTCGGATTTCCCCAAGACAAACTGCTTGAAATTGCGCAAGACGATCTGGTTCAAACACCAAAAATCTTGGAAAATTCCACGGCAACGCGCCCGGAACTTGCGCTCATTGAATTGCAAAAACAAATGAATATCGAAGAACGAAAAGGGTACTATATGGCCTATCTTCCTACCCTATCCTTTTATGCTGCAGCCAATTACAATTATAACTTAAAGCCGGAAAACAATTTCCGCACTGGAATTCCCTCCGCCTTCTTAGGTTTGCATTTAGATTGGACCTTGTTCGATGGACTCGAAAAACGGAATAAACTTAAAGTTAATGCATATAACCGGGAAAAAATTGCCAATCAAGAAATGCTGGCAAAGCAGCAATTGACCTTGGCTACGGACAATGCACGACGTGAAGTTACGCTGCAAACCGCCAACCTATCCTTAAATCAAGAGCAACTTACCCTCGCCGAACGCATCAATGAGGCATCAAAAGCCCAATTCAATGCAGGCACCATAAGTACTAACGAACTCTTGCAATCCGACAACGGCCTTCAACTAGCACAAGCCAACTTGGTAAGTGCCTATTTATCCTTACGTCAAGCAGAACTCGCCTATTTAAAATCCATTAGTCAATTAAAATAATCCCATCAACATGAAAAAAAGCCTCCTCGCTGGAATCGCCATCGGCCTTGTATTAATCGGGTTGGTCGTAATGCGTCTAAGTGCCAATAAAAAAGCAGTAGAAGAAAAAATTTACATCCCCGACGTCGACGCTCCCGTTTTGGTGGAAGTGGAAAAACCGACTTGGTTTACCTTTCAGGATAAATTCTCCTACCTGGGTACTTTTGATCCCTTCCGACAAAACCTCATCGGTTCCGAAGCGAATGGTAAGGTAATTTCTATCGCTGTGGAAGAGGGCGATAAAGTTGGGCAAGGAAGTATTATTGCGCAATTGGACAACGAACTCCTTCAACTCCAAATCGATGCATTGCAAGTGAACATGGAAGGACAACAAAAAGACGATGATCGCTACACCACACTTTCAAATCAAAACGCTGCACCCGCTGTACAGGCCGAAAAAGCAAAATTGGGAATCAAAGCGGCACAAATTCAATTAAAACAACTTCAAAAGCAAGTCAATGCCACGACCATCAAAGCTCCGTTTTCCGGGGTTATTACCAAAAAAATGATCGACCTTGGTTCCGTAATCGGAGCAGGTTCGCCGGTCGTTGAAATCACCGATATTTCCAAACTAAAACTGACGGTAAGTATTCCCGAAAGAGACATTCAAAAATTCAAACTCAACCAGTCCATTCAAATCTCCAGCGACCAACTCAGCGGGACAGTGACGGGAAAAATCACCAACATGGCGGTTCAAGCAGATAAATCCCACAACTTCAAAGTACAAATCACGGTAAATAACCCTGAAATGCAACTTCGCGCAGGCATGTATGGATCAGCGACGTTGCATAGCGATCAAAAAGTTACCAGCCTTTCCGTTCCACGTCGCGCTCTTGTGGGTTCCTTAAAAAATCCTCAAGTCTACGTCATTCGTGACGGAAAAGCCAAACTAGTTTCCTTTACTACCGGGTTATCCGAAGGGGAAGTGCTCGAAGTGCGCAGTGGCCTTTCAGCTAACGACCAAGTGGTTGTGCGCGGTCAAATCAATTTAAAAGATAACAAAAACGTTAAAATAGCTCAATAAGATGACCCTTACCGAACTCTCCATCAAACGCCCCTCGTTCATCATTGTCGTATTTACTATTTTGATTGGCGGTGGATTTCTGTGCTACAAGCAACTGAGCTACGAACTTATGCCGGATTTCTCTCCTCCTGTTCTCACCGTAACAACCACGTATCCCGGGGCTTCGCCGGCTACCGTAGAATCGCAAGTTTCAAAACCTTTAGAAGACGGCCTCAGCGGGATAGAAAATCTTTCCGAAGTGACCACCTTCTCGCTCGAAAACGCCTCCATTGTGTTGTTAGAATTCAAAGACGGGGTAGACATCAACTTGGCCCTTCAAGAAGTACAACGAAAAATCAATACGATCGAAGCTACCTTGCCCGATAATAGCAGCCGACCCACGCTTGCCAAAATTGAACCCAATGCAACCCCGGTACTTCAGGTTATTGCTACAGCCAATCAAGTTACGGGCAAGGAGTTTATGACCTTAATGGACGACCAAATTCTCCCGCAAATCAAACAAGTTCCAGGAGTGGCTGAAGTTCAAGTAATTGGTGGTGAAAAACGCGAAATCCGCGTGAACGTCGATAAAGACAAGCTGAAAGCTTACGGGTTATCCTTATCCAATGTAAACCAGGTTTTGGCGGCTTCCAACGTAGAATTCCCCACAGGCAAAGTTAAAAGCACCTCCGAACAAATGACCGTTCGATTGTCCGGGAAATTTCAATCGGTAGAAGATATTAATAGCTTAATTCTTTTTTCGAATGGCAATTCCACCGTTCGGCTCGAAGACGTTGCAGAAGTCAGCGATGGTAATACCGACCAACTGTCCTTGTGCCGTTTGAACGGTCAAGAGGGAATTGGCTTGCGCATCAAAAAACAAAGCGATGCCAATGCCGTGACCATGTCCGAACTGACGCGCAAACGATTGGAGGAGCTGCAGGAAAAATACAAAGACCTTGGGGTAAAATTCACGGTCGCCACGGATACTTCTACCGTTACCATGGAATCCGTGAATGCCGTACTTCACGACTTGCAACTGGCCATTTTCTTAGTCGCTTTGGTGATGCTCTTATTCCTTCATACATTAAGAAATGCCTTAATTGTACTCATCGCGATTCCTGCATCGCTCGTGAGCACCTTCATTGCCATGTACGCGCTTGGCTATACGCTCAACCTCATGACGTTACTGGCCATGTCCTTGGTTATTGGAATTTTAGTGGATGATTCGATTGTGGTCCTCGAGAATATTTACCGGCACCTGCAAATGGGGAAAAATCGACGCCAAGCCGCCCTCGATGGCCGGAACGAAATTGGATTTACTGCCTTGGCCATCACCCTAGTGGACGTGGTTGTGTTTTCTCCCGTAGTATTTATTAGCGGCGTAATTTCAGATATTTTGGAGCAATTCTCCATTGTAGTCGTTATTTCCACCTTGATGTCGCTTTTTGTTTGCTTCACGCTTACTCCTTGGCTTGCCTCGCGTATGGCAAAAGAGGTGAATTTGGAAGAGAAAAAAGGAATCTTTTATCGCTTCTTGCATTGGGTTGAACGTCAACAAACCAAGTTTACTGAAGCTTACGTGTCCCTGGTTCGGTGGTCCTTAGGCCACAAATGGATTATGGGGTCGGCCATTGCGGTGATTTTCTTCGCAAGTTTTGGCACCATGGCCCTAGGAATCGTGGGCCAAGAATTCGTGGCACAAGGCGATCAAGGCAAGTTTATGCTTAAGTTAAAGTTTGATAAATCCACCACCATTGAGGAAAACAATCGCATCACCCTGCAAATCGAGGACATGCTGAACCAGCAGAAAGAAATCAACCAAGTCGTATTTTCCAACGTGGGTGGACCAAGCTCCGGAATGGGAGCTGCGACGTTCGGTTCCGAAAGCAAATCGGAAATTACCGTAAAAATGAAACCCGGTATTCAGGAAAAATACCCTACTATAAAATACATGACGAAGGTTCGGGAAAAAATTGAAAATAGCTACCCCGGAGTGGAAGTTCGGGCCATGAATATTGGAATGATTGAATCGGAAGAGGCACCAATTGAGATGTTTCTTTCATCCGATGACAACGAGATTCTTCTATCGGAGGCCCGAAGGCTGAAAAATTTCCTGGATGGCGTAAAAGGAGCTAAAGACGCCTACATATCGACCGACGACGTCACACCGGAAATTCGTATAGAACTCGACCGAAATAAAATGGGGCAATTGAGTTTACCCATCGCCACCGTAGGCATGCAACTTCAAAATGCCTTAAGCGGAAATGACGACATCAAATACGATGACCAAGGACAAGAGTATGGAATTCGAGTGATGGTGGACCGTTATGACCGAAAAAATTTGGAAGACTTGTCCTCCATGGCTTTCATGACCAACGATGGAAAAATGGTTCGTTTGGAAGAATTTGCAAAAGTGACCATGGAAAATGGAAACGGCTCGCTGGAACGAAAAAACCGAGCCAACAACACCACGCTTCGCTGTTGGGTATTGGGAAGAGCCTCCGGAAATGTGGCACAAGATATTGATGCTTACCTGAAAAAAGAGCCCTTAAACGCAGCCGTTAAACTGAAATGGGGAGGCGAAGTAAAACGACAAAAAGAATCCATGGGTTCCTTAGGTACCGCCATGGGCATCGGAATTATCTTGGTTTATCTTATCATGGTCGTGCTTTACGATAATTTTATTTACCCGTTTGTTGTCCTTTTTTCCATCCTGGTATCTCTTGTGGGAGCAGTCTTGGCCTTGAGTCTTAGCGCTTCCAACATGGGAATATTCACCATGTTAGGGATGCTCATGCTCTTGGGATTGGTTGCTAAAAATGCCATTCTAATCGTCGATTTCACCAATCATTTAAAAGCGGAAGGTCATAAAACCAAAGATGCGCTATTGGAAGCGGTCCGCACGCGGATGCGACCGATTCTCATGACCACTATCGCCATGGTCTTTGGAATGATTCCCATTGCTATTGCCAAAGGTTCAGGTGCTGAATGGAAAAACGGGCTAGCGTGGGTTCTTATTGGCGGCTTAACCTCTTCGATGTTTCTAACGATCATTGTAGTACCTATGATTTACAGCACCGTTGACACCCTAAAAGATTGGATTGCCAAACGACGCAGTACGTCGAGCCCAAAACCGGTGGAAATTTAATGGCAGATGTGTTCGGATTTCAACAGATCCATCACGTTTTTTACCGGGCTGAAAACGCTAGAAGGAATTTCAACGAAAAGGCTATTCCAATAAAACATGGAACCGTTCCATAACCCAGGCTTTTCTAGATAATAAACGGTTTTTCCGAAATGATTTTTCTTGACAGCCATGGACATGTCTTCTTTCACAAAAGCGCTAAATTCATAGCGATTTCCATCCCTATCGAAGGGTGACGCCACCATCATCACCGGATTAAAGTGCGTACTTTCCGCCAAGAGCGCTAGATGAATCGGGTCAATCTGTGATTTTTCAATGATCTGTTTAGAATTATAGCCTCCATCCTTGCACCAAAAAGGTCCTCCACCGGCCATACCTTCGTTTCGAACCATCCCGCAAACTCTCAGGGGGCGTTTTAGTACCGCCAAAATGTGTTCCCAAGAAGCGTTCGCCAACCCAGGGTCAAATAGATGGAAGCGTTCATTCAAATCATGGAACCGTTGGATTTCTCGTAAATCAATGACGTGTTTTATTTCTTGTTGAACCTCAAGAAACAGTCCTGAAAGCACCTCCCAGTATTGGTTTATCTCCGAATCGCGCCCAGGGCATTGCACATTATCGATGTTTTTTATCAAGACCAACTCAGTCGAAACGCGGTTCAAATTTTCCAATAAGGCTCCATGACCGGATGGCCGTTTTATGTATTCCCCGGAAGGATAGGTCAGGACCTGTTGAAATTCATCGTATACGAAGGAATCGCTCTCCGGCGACTGAATTGAAAGATGCACTTGAACGGGAATTGAGGTTAAATGTTCCTCGATTTTAAGTTGAACCGCCGCTGCATGCTCTTGTTGCACGGTAAAATGAAATTCCTTGACTTTTTTGGAGAGATTATACCCTTGTTGCAGGTGCCCTTCCAAAGGGGAATACAACTTCCCGCGAAGGTTGTGAAAAGGGAAAAGTGCCTTGGGAATATTCGAGAAATTGAGTCCCTTCGCTCCTAATAAATACTCGCAAAACGCGAATAAATCCACCTCAGAGGTTGCTATGCTTTTCTGCCATTCCTCAGAGATTAATGGGAAGAATGCAAAATTGGAAAGTTCAGAAAAGAATAAACGCACCTCGTCTGTGGACTCTTGTCCCATAGTTCCCAAAAATTGCTGGAGAAAATCAAACATTCTCGATCCTGAACCCGATGCAGGGATGAAGAAAGCCAGGCTCGATGCATCATCATGAAAAACAGACCGATAGCGCTCCATGGAAACCTCATCCAACGATAAAATTCCGTCTTCCACGGTGCATGCTTTCACAATATGGGGCATAGCGAGTGAAGCGAATAAACGATCGCGTTGTTGGGAAATCAATGTATCTTTATCAACGTTCATCAAGTATTGGTGGAAATTTAGGCCGCATGAATTTAGTCCTCGAAGGTATAAAATATCGATTACACGCCAAAAAAAGGCAAGGCATCCACTCGCCTTTTGTATATGCATTGGCCGACCGTGCTTTGCGTGAAAAAATTCCGGAAAAGGTCAACAGCCTCCTCAAGGCCTTCGATATCGAACAAAACCTCAATCGACAAATGATTGATTTTGAAGATTTTGGTGCAGGATCAAAACGGTTAGGCAAGCAACGCAGCGTTCGGGAAATCCATCGCTTCAGTTCCTCTAAAAAATACAGCAAATTACTTTTCCGATTGGCCCACTTTTATCAACCTCAGAGGATTCTAGAGCTTGGGACTTCCTTGGGGCGTGGCACCTTATCCTTGCATTTAGGCCATCCAACTGCCAAAATTTTCACGCTGGAAGGCTGCCATGCCGTCGCTGAAATTGCTGAAAAAAACCTCAAGCAATGGGCGATAAATGCGACCAATATTTCAGTGATTCACGCCAAGTTCCACGATTTTCTTTCACAGTCTAACCATCAACCCTTTGATTTAATCTACCTTGATGGCCATCATGACGGAGAAGCGCTGCTTCAATATTGTAGCATGTTGGAACCTTGCATGCACGAAAATACGCTGCTGATACTGGACGACATACGCTGGAGCGCCTCCATGAAGCGGGCATGGATAACCCTGCTTGAATCGCCCATTTACCATGTAACCATTGATTTTTTTCGAATGGGACTGCTACTTAAACGTCCAATGCAATCCAAAGAGCACTTTATACTGCGCGGCTAAAAAACCGGCTTGATATGCTTCAGCATGGATCCAGTATCAATTTTTTTAGTTTTGGACACTTTTACGTTCTTCTCGGATTTTAGCTCATATACTCCCGCAGATATTGCTTCCGAATTCTGCGCATTTCCCTTGAATGAAATGGCTTGAGGTTTGGTTTCTTCCTTCGCTAAATCCCTTCTTGCGAAATCTTCCGTAGCCCCCTCCGTTAGAAGCGAAGGACGTAATGCATCGGCCTCTGAATTTTGATACACAACCTCATCTACGGACGCTTGGTCCGAAGAATTATCCAGTGTAGGCTTTTCGATTGTTGCAACCAGGGGGGACGTTTTTTGTTGCTGCGATTTTTTTTGAAGGGAAGACGGGGTTGTCGAGGTTATTTCGGTTTGTTCATTTTTAGGCGTTTGAGGTCCCTTGGCAACCTTGGGTGAATTATTGCCATTTCCCCGGTTGGTGGTCCATGGGAAAAGCAGGAAAATGACTCCAATGACCGCCGCTGCAGCCAAGATAATATAGGTAAGACGAAACCTTTTGACTTGCTTTTGTGGTGCGGGCTTTGTATATGTTGCATCGAAGAGCGCGTCGAGGTTCGTGCGAATATGCGCAGGCGGGGGTTCCGGCAAGGATTGTTCGCTTAGTTCAAGCAACCCCTTCAGCCGAGCAAAGGAGGCCTCATCGTTGCACAAATCGGCCAATGCTTCTTTTTCAGAGGTACTTAAGGCGGAATAACTCGTTTTCTTAAAAATCCAATCCATTTCGTTCATATTAAGCGTATTCAAACATGTGTAACGTATCGGCCAGTTTTTTTATGGCGTAAAAAAGCCGTGACTTAACGGTTCCTTCATTGGCTTCGGTAATCTCAGCAATTTCCTTAATGGATAACCCATCCATGTGTTTCAGTACAAAAACTTGGCGATGTTTTGTATCGAGTTTCATGAGGGCTTCCGTTAGCGCGTCACGGAATTGCCTTTCGTGGACCTCCTTTTCAACGTTCGAGTCGGATGACAACGAATAAAATTGTTCCACCCCGTTTACAGTTCCCTTGCGCACCTCATTGCGCTTAAATTCATTTTTGCACAAATTGGAGGCTATGGTATAAACCCACGTTTTGAAAGTACGTTCGGTGTCGAACAATCCGGGTTGGGTGATTATTTTAGCAAAAAGGTCTTGAAGCAGGTCTTGAGCACGCACTTCGTTGTACCAAAGCATTTTGAGAATATAACCGTAAAGTTTATCGGAATAGCGGGTGTAAAGTTCATTAAAGGCCAATTTTTCCCCTTGCTGAATGGCCAGCATGAGGTCTTCGTCCGAATAATCCACAAACCCCGTTTTAACTATCCTCATCGTTCTGGAGCTTTGCGCTTTTTTATCTTACTTTTCTTGGCATCGATGGTACTTCTTTCCTCTTTGGAAACCTTGTCCGATAATTGTTCCACGGTTTCAATCATGGGAAGATAATTGTCTTTCAGCGATTCGAAGGCGGCATCCGCTTCGTTTCCGCAATCCAAATAATGTAAGGATTTCATCAAAGCTTGATTTTTCTCCAAAATAAGCTCTTCATCGAAGGAATTTGGATACATGAAAACCAATCCTAACGGAACCAGTTCGTTTTGGAAAGGAACTAAGTAAGCCTTGGGAATGGTCATGGAAAAGGCGAACTTCTTGGTTGGATTGGCATTCACGAAGGCTTGGAAAAACGCAACGTCGACCGTTGGTTGTTCGGGTACAGTGATGCCGCGAAGCTCCAATAATTTTCGATATTGAGGACTTTGTAAAAATTCCAAAGAAACCAGTACTATTTCGGAATTTGTATTTTTAATCAGTTCTTGTGCGACGCCAAAGCTATCCCAACGCCCATGCGTTACTAATAAACTGTTGCTTGGGGTACTGGATACGACATCATGCGCATAGCACTGCACATCTTTTGGAAAAAACCCTAAGGAATCCAGGAGGTTCATTCTGCTGATTAAATTAACACTATCCCCAACAACGAAGGCATTGGCCGCCCACAATTCGAGAAGGTTTCGGTCATTCGGTTTGGCCTTAATTGCCCGATCCAGTAGGAAACTGTTCGATGCATTATAGTTGTTTAAATCGTAAAACATAGCGCCGTTTATGGGGTCAGAAGGAAGGTTTTTGTTGGCATTTTGGTACAATTGAAGTAATTCTGACTGTTGTTTAACGGTAGGAGAACGCGATTCGAGGTTTTTACGACTGTTTTCTTTAACCGTATTGAACAATTGTATTTGTTTTTCGTGTTCGAGCCGATTCGTGGGAGCCACTGGGAGTTCATACTTTACGGCATCCTTTGAATCCGTAGAATCATACAACGGAAGGGCCACTTTCCCTTGGGCGGGAGTATATTCGTTATTACTTGAGTTATTCTTAGGTATTTGAGCCATTATTCCGAACGAACTGACTCCAACAATGACCATGAGGTAAAAGCGATTATTTTTCATACGCACGACCTTACAACCTAAAATTCAAAAGGTTCAAGACCTAAAGGTAAATCAATAATTGACTCAAATAATACGTAAGTTTGTACGTTATTCTCGGGCATGAAAAAAATCGTCTATTTCTTATGCAGTACCCTACTCCTTCTAGGAATTGTCCAAGCTGTAACCGGATGCAAAAAATTCACTCCTTTTTCCTTGGACCACCTATCGTTTTCAAAAGATACCGTGGTTTTTGATACGGTTTTTACCACTATTGGATCTACCACCCAACAATTTAAAATTTACAATCCTTCCAATAAATCGGTGAAAATTGAACAAATTGAACTGATGGGTGGGGCGAACTCTCCTTTTAGGATCAACATTGACGGCATCAAAGGGACATCCTTGGAAGCAATGGTGATCGAAGGAAAAGACAGTTTGTATGGGTTTGTTGAGGTTACCCTTTCCATCAACAACCAAAACCTACCTATAATTGTAGAGGATTCCATTCGATTTCGCACCAACGGTAAAGACCAGTATGTCAAACTTGCTGTTTGGGGGCAGGACATGTATTTTCATTATTCAAATTTTCAAAACCAGGTCTTTGATTTCAATGAGGGAACATGGCCCAATGATAAACCGCATGTGATTTATGGAGCGGCAGTGGTGGATTCGGCCAAAACGCTCACCATTCCAGCAGGCACGAACGTCTACTTGCACAAGAACGCGCTGTTATATGTGTACAAAGGGGCGTTGCAAGTTCAAGGAACCCTGCACCATGAAGTAGTATTCCAAGGAGATCGACTTGAAGCCAATTACGATAAGGTTTCCGGTCAATATTATGGGATATTTTTTCGGGAGGCCTTACCTTCTACTATCAATTATGCCATCATAAAAAACGGAACCTCAGGGGTGCATTTATACCATGAAGATCCAAGCAACACGGGATATACACTTCAACTTACGAATACGCGCATTTTTAATATGTCCAGGTACGGTGTTTTTATTTATTCAGGAGCGAAAGTCCGAGCAGAAAATTGCCTTATTTCACAAAACGAAACCCATGCACTTCTCGTGCTTGAAGGCGGAGATTTTAATTTTAATCATTGCAATTTATTAGGTTATGGTGCTGCCAAAGGCCCTGCGGTGGGAATAAGCAATTATTATACAAATCCTCAAACAGGGGTAACCAATGTGGGGTCAATAGGAGAAGGAACATTAACAAATTGTGTGCTTTACGGAACCACGGATTTTAACCTAGCCTTGGATACTTTGTCAATGAACGGTGTAACCCTTCACTTTCAGTTTTCCAACTGCCTTATTCGGTCTGATTCGGTTTTCAACGAACCTTACTATTCCAATGTGCTTTGGAATCAAAACCCCTTGTTTAATGATGTAACCCAAGGAGATTTTCTTTTTTCGCCAAATTCTCCCTTAAATGGAAACGGCTTTTTTACAGGTCTTGGTTTGGATATTTTAGGAAATCCGCGTCAAAACCCTCCCGATATCGGCGCAGTAGAATTATAAAAAAGGCCACCCATAGGTAGCCTTCAACGATCAAAAAATGCAACGATTTTTAGGCGTTTGCATTCATGTTATCCAATACGTCCATCACGCTTTTTACTGCTTCCGCCGATTCGGCTAACAATGCTTTTTCGGCATCGTTTAAATGCAATTCAATGATTTTCTCAATACCGTTTTTCCCTAAAACTACGGGAACACCGAGGTAAATATCCTTCATCCCATACTCGCCCTGTAACCAAGCGCATACTGGGAAAATGCGTTTTTGATCGCGCACAATGGCCTCTACCATTTGAGCTGCGGCAGCACCCGGAGCATACCAAGCGGAGGTTCCAAGTAGCTTAACAATTTCTCCTCCACCAAATTTTGTTCGTTCAATGATTTCATTGAGTTTCTCCTCTTCAATTAGTTCGGTAACAGGAATGCCGGATACGGTTGTATACCGAGGAAGCGGAACCATAGTATCGCCGTGACCCCCCATCAGTACCGCCTGAATATCTTTGGGAGAAACATTGAGTTCTGAGGCTAAGAAGGCCCGATATCGAGCTGTATCCAAGATTCCCGCCATTCCAAATACTTTTTTCGAATCCATTTTGGCGTTAAGGAAGGCACAATACGTCATAACATCCAAGGGATTAGAAACCACGATGATGATGGCATTGGGAGAGTGTGCAACAATGTTTTCGGTTACCGTTTTAACAATTCCTGCATTGGTGGCAATTAAGTCGTCTCTCGACATTCCCGGCTTTCTAGGTAACCCCGAAGTAATTACCACAACATCCGAATCCTTGGTCATACCATAGTCGTTGGTAGAGCCCACGGTTCTCGAATCGTAAAGATTGATCGGCGCTGTTTGCCAAATATCGAGTGCCTTTCCTTCCGCAAAGCCTTCTTTTATATCCAATAATACAATTTCGTTCGCGATTTCTCGAGAAGCCAAAACATCTGCACAGGTAGCACCAACATTGCCTGCACCAACAACCGTTATTTTCATGAAAGTAATTTTTAGTGAGTTTTAAATCCTTGCGAAAATACAATAAGTCCGTAATTTTAGGAAGAATTTCCAAAAGATTCATGGAATTTATTTCCACGTGAAGCAACGTGTAAAAGAAACCGAACGTAAAGCGATTAAAACCTTGGATAACCTAAAAGAACTTGTTGAAGCGTGTATTCGAAAGGAGCGAAAAGCACAACATCGTTTTTTTGAGTTGTATTACGGTAAAATGATGTCGGTTTGTTTACGTTACATCAAAGACCGTGACAGCGCTCAGGAGGTACTTCAAGATGGTTTTATAAAGGTCTTTGACAAATTGGAGTTATTTGATTTTCGCGGGTCCATTGAAGGATGGATGCGCCGAATTTTTTCGAATACGGCTATCGATGCTATTCGAAAAGCAAAGCGCAATCCTTTTTTGTCGGACAACGACAACGATTTCAAAGATGTTGGCGTAAATCAAATGGAGGAAAAAGAAGATCTAGAGGCCCTGCAATTATCCTATGAAAAAGCATTGGACTGTGTTGATCAACTTTCCCCTGCCTACCGTACTGTTTTCAATCTCTATGTTTTCGAAGAATATTCGCATAAAGAGATTGGTGAAATACTCGGAATAAGCGAGGGAACCTCAAAATCCAATTTAGCCAAGGCCCGTATGAACTTGCAAAAAATGTTAGAAAAAAGAAACGTACACAAAGTATAAAACGGATGAGTAATATTGATGATTTATTTAAAAAGGTCTTAGATTCCCATAGTGAGCCTTACGATCCTGCGGCCTGGGAAAATCTATCCAAACGTCTTGATCAATCCATCAAACCGGGTAAAAATCCCTTTCTAAAATGGGGAATTCCGAGTGTAGCAATCATCGTAGGTGCTGCGATAGCTTGGTATTTTACCTCGGTTGAACCTCAACGAACAACTCAGGTTGCCCAGGGTCCGAAACAGAATTCTTCCGTGTCAACAAACGCGAAAGAGGCACAAGGAAACTTTAAAAAACCTTCACAAAAAAAGGAAACTCTACCCAACGTTCCCAAGATTTCCTACCTGGAAAACCAAAACTCCAATACTACCAATCCTAAGGTTTTACCCCTTACAAATACTTCGAATGACGTTGCTGTTGTTAAAAGCCATGAGTTGCCAACTTCTGAAAAACTAATTCCAGCAGAACCGCAAACCGGGAAGCTTGATCAAGACCCTGTAATTGTGGACGGGCCAAAAACAGTGAGTAATTTCAAAGCGCTAACTCTCCCAACGTGTGCAAATGATGCCGTGGAGGTTCGTAATGAAAATAATTTTAGTGTTCTGATTGTTTCAAAAGAGCATACGGTTAAAATCGAGGCAAATGCTGTAGCAAAAGTGAAATTATCCGAAGGTAATTATGCAATTCTTCAGGAGACAAGCCAAGAAAATTTACAAAATCACGCGGTAGCTGGTACATCCAAGACGGAAATAGTTGTCGGAGATTTATTTTACGCTGCTGGATTACCTTATCGACACGCTTCCTTGAAAACCGACCAAGCAATCATCGCGTTAAGTGCCGAAGGTACGTCCGTTACCTGTTGCAACAAGGACTTTGATATGTTATCTTTTACCAAAGGGAACTACGTTTTGAATGTAGAGACCACGAACGATAACGGGTGCCGAGGTAAAGTTTCGGAGACCTTTTATGTTAGCGACGACTATAATTTGCTGGCGGTCAATGCCTTCGAACCATTATCCCAAGATACTCGAAAAAGCGTCTTCATTCCTTACGCTTTGACCCAAAGAAATACACCGTTCAAAATGATCGTGATCGATCCAAGCGACGGTGGAATTGTTTTTGAAACTTCCGATGCGCAAATGCCTTGGGATGGAGTGGATAAACGCAACGGGAAATTGGCCGAAACGAACAAGGCCTACATTTGGAAAGTAAACATAACTAAGCCAGAGCCCGGAGAAAAAGTAGACTATATTGGCACAGTAGTTAGAATGTAAAAAATACCTCTCCAGAATAAATGAGTAAGGATAATTCTCAAAAAATTATCCTTATTTTTGTTTATTGTCAAGGTTTAAATGCAGGTAATTAAACGCCTTCCGATCCATTTATCGAATCAAATTGCTGCGGGCGAGGTAGTTCAACGCCCTGCTTCAGTAATAAAAGAATTGCTTGAAAATTCCATTGATGCAGGAGCAACGGAAATCGTAGTGACCGTTCGAGAGGGAGGAAGAACCCTGCTTTCTATTTTAGACAATGGAACTGGAATGAATTCCGAAGATGCCTTACTTTGCTTCGAACGGCATGCGACAAGTAAATTACATACCATTGATGATTTATTTCAATTAGGAACAATGGGTTTTCGTGGGGAGGCCTTGGCCTCGATCGCCGCGGTGTCTCAAGTAACTTTGAGAACTAGAATGTCGGATTCTCCTACCGGAATACAAATACGCTATGAGGGAGGAGCACTTGTAAGCCAAGAAGAAATAGTATGCCCGAAAGGAACATTGATTGAGGTGAAAAACCTTTTTTACAACATTCCTGCGAGGAGGAATTTTCTTAAATCCGATGCTATCGAATTTAACCATATTGAGGATGCATTCCTTTGCATCGCTATAGCGCATCCGGAAGTTGCCTTCATTTTACACAATAATAACCATCCAGTGTACAACTTGGATTCCTCGAATTTAAAACGACGAATCGCAGAAGTGTTGGGAAAAGGTGGGGCCGACAAGATATTTCCAATAGCCTCCGAAACCGATATTGTTGCGATTCATGGTTTTTTAGGCAAGCCCGAAACGGCACGAAAAGCACGAGGCAACCAGTTTTTTTTTGTAAATCGCCGATATTTCAGGAGCAGTTATTTTAACCATGCCGTTCAATCCGCCTTTGAAGGGTTAATACCTGAAAAAACCCATCCCGCTTACTTCATTTTCTTTGAAATCAATCCTCGAAAAATTGATGTAAATATTCATCCTACCAAAACCGAAATCAAGTTTGATGAAGAGCGATTCATCTATTCGTTGCTCTTGAGTACCATACGTCAATCCTTGGGGAAATTCAATTTGTCTCCGAGTTTAGACTTTGAATTAGAGACCGCCTTTGTTTTGCCTTCTAGTTTTCGACAGCAACCCCCTCAAGAACCTATTATACGTGTAGATCCGAATTTCAATCCATTTCAATCAGGTAACTCCAAGGAAAAATCCTTCAGTGCTGCCATCCAAAATGAAGGGTTCGGGGCCGCTCCTCCAAAGGAGGTTGATTGGCAAGCATTTTACCAGGTAAAAGAAGAAATGGGTTCGACAAATCGAATACCTGAATTATCTGAGAGTGCTTCGGTTGAGTTTATTCAATCGGGAAAATACCTCCTAGCACCGGCAACGAATGGTTTCCTCTTGATAGATACAAAACGGGCGGTTGAGCGCATTTTGTACGAGGAACATATTCAAGCGTTTGTCAAAAAACCATTGCATGTACAAATGCTTCTTTTTCCCATTGAAAAAACACTGGAAAGCCCGGAGGCGCGCATCCTCTTGGAACATTCATCCTTGCTCGAACAGTTAGGGTTTAATTTTGAACTCAAAGACCGTTTACTGATCTTATCGGGTGCGCCTGAAATGCTTCAAGAGGATGGAATTCTGTCCTGTTTTGAAATGCTTCTTTTCCGGTTAGAAACCCAAGACCAGCACCACGAAGATCTCGCGCATATTTTGATGGCAGAAATAGTAAAAAGTGCTGCGAAACATCATAAAGTAGCGAATAAAAGCGAAATGAACCTGTTGATAGAACAATTATTTCGCTGCCAAGAACATCACATTTCGCCGAATAATGAACAGATTTTAACCCTACTTCGTACCGAAGATTTAACCCATTTTTTACCCTAACATGCTTAACAATATCCCACAGGTTACTAAGAACTTACTTATTATCAATATTTTAATTTTCGTTGTGACCTGGTTGTTGGAAGCCCAAGGAATCGATTTAAAGGCCGTTTTGGGTACGCATTATATCGGGTCTCCCCTATTCCAACCATATCAAGTGATAACCCACATGTTTGCCCACGACGGTTTTTGGCATATTTTAATGAACATGTGGTTATTCGTAATGCTCGGTGGGTATTTGGAACGGCTGTGGGGAGCGAAACGCTTTTTTATCTTCTTTTTATTGTGCGGTTTTGCTGCGTTTTTACTTCAAAATGCGATTACCGCCTACGATATTTTCAACCTTAGAGCGAAATTATCCGCACAAGGTTTTGACGTTTCGACCTTGGATTATTATATAAAAAAGGAATCGGACATTCAAGCATGTTTCTCTGAAATCGCTAATCATTACCACTTATCTATTATACCTGATGATTTAGCCTATTATGTGGCCAATTCCTATTCTACCATGTTGGGAGCTTCGGGGGCCGTTTTTGGGGTTCTTGCGGCTTTTGCTATTCTTTTTCCAAATCAAGAGTTCATGTTGTATTTCGCTATTCCGGTTAAAGCAAAGTATTTAGTAGGAGCCTATTTCCTATTCGAAGTATTCATGGCATTCCAAAACGATCCTAGCGACCGGGTTGCCCACCTGGCGCATGTGGGTGGAGCAATTATGGGTGCTGCCATTGTATTGTATTGGCGAAAAACGGATCGCAACCATTTTTATTGATTCATATGAGTAACCGGTCATTGTTGGATGAATTAAAGTACCAAGTAACGAACGGTAAAATGACGGTTCGTTTAATTTTTTTAAACCTGGGCGTTTTCATCGTCATTGGATTTTTCTACCTATTGCAATCTGCTGGAGCTATTGAATTCAACTTAGAGCCGATCGTTCGTTTCCCAACCGACGGAATGTCTTTGTTAAGAAATCCATGGACCTTGATTTTTTCCATTTTTGGACATTTCAGTTTGAATCATTTGTTTTTTAATATGCTGTTTTTGTTTTTTTCTGGGCTTATGTTTGAACAGCTTTTCGGAGGTAGTAAACTGCTGATTTTATATATCGTTGGAGGAATAACCGGCAATCTTTGCGAATTATTATCTTCCGTACTCTTACCTGGTATTTTTCCTCCTCATTTCGTCATCGGTGCAAGTGGTTCCATCATGGCCGTCTTTTCCGCGGTTGCTTTTTATCGACCAAAAACATCGGTGAATCTTTTTGGGATTTTTCCGCTCCCCATTTATGTGCTCGCCTTGTTTTTTTTAGCGAAGGACCTCATAGGTATTGGGGCACACGATGAAATCGCACACTTCGCACACTTGGGTGGAGCATTCATAGGTTTTCTTGCGCAACATAATCCTTCAAGCCGCACCAACCTGTTGAACCTATTGGGAAGCATCATACAGCCATCACGTCAACATCCGAAAAAAACCGCGGTTCGATATCAAACCGATGATGAATACAATGCTGCAAAAAGCAACAAACAAGCGAAAATTGATCAGATTCTTGATAAAATTTCCAAATCCGGTTATGAATCGTTAAGTCGTGAAGAAAAAGACTTTCTGTTTAATCAAGGAAACCAATGAATCGGCTGTGGGTATTTCTTTTGGGGATGTTTTCCTTGATGCTCTTGATTTCTATGGGGGCCCCATACTTTCACCCTGAAACCATTCCCTTTCTCCCCTTCCTCGGATTACTTTTTCCGATATGGGTCCTACTTACGCTAATACTTACGATAGGGCTTTATTTCAAAAAAAATAGGTTTTATTATTGGGGTGTTTTCATGATGTTAATCAGTTCGTCGTACCTTCTAAAGATTGTAGGTCTTTCGTTTTTTGAATTTTCAAGCCCGAAGTCGCCGATTAAATTGATGAGCTACAATGTGCGCCTTTTTGGTTTGTATGACGATAGCACAACAGCAACACGCGATAAAATTTTTCAATTCATCCGAACTGAAAATCCGGACATTGCTTTTTTTCAAGAGTATTACCGCCAAGATAAACCCACTGAATTCATTACCTATGATTCTATACACGCCATTTTAAAGGCAAAAGATTATCATGAACGAAGTGCCCACAACAATCATGGTCACCGTAATTTTGGGATTTCCATTTTCTCCAAATTTCCCATGATCGCTCGAGGAGACGTGATATTTGAAAATCAAGGAATGATGGATTTCAACTTTTGCATTTTTGCTGACATTGTGGCTCACCAAGATACGTTTCGGGTATATAACGTGCACTTGCAATCCATCCGTTTGAGCGAACCGGGCAACACAAGAGAAAAAACAGGTTTTTTTTCCAATATATATGTCGCACTTGGGAAAATGCGCGGCGCATACGAAAAACGGGCAGACCAAGCACGCAAAGTCATTGAACACATGCAGAGTTCTCCGTATCCTGTTATATTATGCGGAGATTTTAATGATACCCCTATTTCCTATACGTACGAGCAATTCAACAAATCATTGTCCGATGCTTTTCTTGCTTCCAACTGGGGCTTAGGAAGTACTTATATTGGAAAAATTCCCGCAGGGAGAATCGACTATATTTTTCATTCGGAAAATGTACGTTCCTACGAATTTAACGTACACAGCGTTAACTACTCAGACCACCGGCCAATCACCTGTCAAATTGAATTCAACGAAAAATGAAACGAATTCTCATTCTTGATTTTGGCAGCAACAAAGTTCCCCAACTTGAAGCGGTCGTTGGACAATATGCCGATTTTCAAACTGTTTCGTTTAGTGTTTTTCATGACGCCATACTGCCGGATTTCAAGGGGGTTATCTTAAGCGGTGCCCCCATTCTCCTTACCGAGGATGATATTTCGCATTATATCACCGCATTATCTTGGGTCAAAACAACTCCCTTACCTGTTCTTGGGATTTGTTTCGGGCATCAATTGTTAGGAATATTATTCAATGCTCATGTGGCCCGTATGAAGGAATGCAGGTCATTGAACGAAATCGAACATTTTGTCGATTGTCCTCTTCTCGTACATATACCTCGTGTTTTTGAAATGCAAGAGGACCATTGTGAGAGTATTTCCATTCCCGAAGAATTCGAATTGGTAGCCAATTCCGATGAATGTGTCAATGAAGTAATGCAGCACGTGTCAAAAAAGCTTTTTGGGGTACAATTTCACCCCGAAGTTTCAGGAACGCATGGAGCGATTCTTATCGAGAACTTTATTCGTCTTTGTTAGTGTTTTGAGTATCCCTTCCAAATGTTTCGTGCCTTCAGCTATTCTAGCTTAACTTAATCTGCCAACTGGCTATTACAGTCCATTTGTTCTATGAAACACTCCACAATAAAAAAGGCCATCCGAATGGATAGCCTTTCATTCAAAACCAATAAGGTTAATACTTTATGAATTTCGTTGTTTGACTTTCTTTGGCAGAAACCAACTTCACAATGTACGTGCCCACAGGAAGGTCATCGGAATCCAACGACAACTCATTTTTTCCTGCGGCTAAATTCGATTTCTGTAGTTCCTTTACTAAACTTCCCGTTATCGAATAAATACCTACCTCGACGGAGCCTGATTTAGACAACTCAAAACTTAACGTCGTATTTCCTTTTGTAGGATTCGGATAGGTAATCATATTCGAAAGCACCTTGGTATTTGCATTACTGCTGTTCTCACCGATTCCCAAATAGGATGCTGATTTCCAAATTCCTCGGCCAAAGGTACCAATGTAAATTTCTCCCGGTCTATTATTCCCTTCTTGAAAAGTTCTCCAACTTTGACGTACCTCAACCACCATTGTTCCCTCGAACCCGGTAGAGGCATTTTGCCAGGAAACTCCACCGTTTTCGGTATAGAAAACTCCCTCTGAAGTCCCTACAACAATTCGGTTTGCATTATCACGATCAATAATTCCGTCATAGCACGCTGGTTGCCCACCCACAACGATGGAAGGTAAAGCGGTAAACGTTGGTGCCCCGGAAGTCGCATTTAAGGATCTTCGATTTACCCCATTGAAGCCGGCAAAACAAATTATGTCGTCTTGGTTGGATGGATTAACAGCTATTCCTTCGTAGTTTGTGGTCGCGATTTTGGTTGCGGTGGTATAGGACGGTGAAGTGGCTTGGCCCCCGGTTCCAACAAAGCCTACTTTTGAAATGAAATTTGGGTCACTTGAATAAACACTTCCTAACCCATCAATTCTCCAGATACCGTTCGAAGCAGAAACGTAGCAATGCTCTAAATTTTTAGAAAACTCCACATCCACCGAACCGCCTCCGGTGCCTATTCCGCGCGCAACACAAGCCCATTGTACGTTGGTTACAGAAAGACGAAGTGCATTTCTTGTTCCCCAAAGTTCGCCACCGTTGGCATTAACAAACACCAAAAACCAAGACTGAAATGGATCTGCCACACGAAGCGTATCCCAAGTAACGTTATAGATTACCGTATCACCGCCCATAGCCACAGTCTCACCGGTCGCCGGATTCTGTCCATAATTCACCCCACCAACTGTCAGCGCAGGATTGTAATGCAAGGTGTCGTCAAAATAGTAATTGGCAGTAGCAAAGAAACTGATTGAATCTCCGGATGATTTACTTGGAATGCGAATGAGGTCTCCCGTAACATAGTTCTTATTCGCGATATACGTTACTGAATCTTTGGAATTGGGATCAAAATACTCTGCCAAAAAGACTTCCGAGTGAAATGGATGGTTCGGGCTTCCATCGGTTCCTGGTGGGTCATAAGAACTTGGCAGCGTTGGTTCAAACTTCGACCACGTATTTCCTTTATCCCCTGACCTTGAAATGCTGTTGTAGTAAATCGTTGAAAACATAACAGCAGGATTAAAATACGATATCTCACATTCAAAGCCGTCCCCACCGTTTACCTCACGAAACTCTTTGTAGGTAGATAGTGTATGATTATTGTAGAGTGTTCCATTGTCCTGGGCACCCCCCATCACTGCTCCATCGCGGTCGAAGGCGATACCGTAAAACTGGGTAACATTGTACCCTCGATTGGCTACAAACCAAGTGGTGCCGTAATTATTGGAAATGCTTACTCCTCCATCACAACCTGCATAGAAACGGTTGTTGGCATCCCATTTCATTTCGTGATTGTCTGCATGAACATAAATCGAAGATTGCGGGGATACTGACCACAACGAAATTTTTTGGAAGCCTCCCGAGGGTGGATTGTTCACAGTTTGTTTCCAACGCCAAATATCAATTCCTCCAATTAATATTTGTTCCGGATCGTTTGGCACTACCGAAACAATGGAGTTATAGGTTCCTTGGTTTCGGTAAATATCAAATTCGCTCGGAGGAGCAGAAGCCCCGACGAATTGTGTCCAAGTTTGGCCGTTATCGTGGGACACATGCATGCTCATGAGGTTTGAGTTGGTTCGAACCGCGTAAAGTGAGTATTTATTCGAACTGTTTTTAATCGCAGAAATGGCGTATTCAACCAGCGGGGCACTTGAGGGAACCAAATTGTTCGCGGCAGTACCTGATTTATCCGAAAAGCTTTGACCACCATCGATGGAAACAAAAGTTTTGTTCGCTCCAAAAGCGGCAACAATTACTTGACCGTCTTTCGAAATTTCTAAGGAATTACAAGAACCGGCTGTTGCTGGAACGGAGGTAATGGCCGCATCGTTCAATTTCCATTTTTTCAATCCTCCGGTGGTTGCCATCCACACGTAGTTGTCCACATCTGAACTTACAATTTGCGTGCAACTGCTGGTTCCAGGGATAACATTCCATGTGGCACCAAAATCGGTAGTATACCAAACCCCGTTTCCATTCCACCCTTCTTGATTTGACCCTGTAGCCACGTAAAACGTACCATCAGCGGTTTGTGTCATGGAAGAGATGTAGGGATTCGCACCAGCCGCAAAATAAGCGTCTACGCGATTCCAAAGATTTCCTTTATTCAATGAAACGAATAAACCTCCAGAAACGCCTCCTGCCCAAACCCGGTTTACGTTGGTTCGGTCAATTTGGATCGCACGGGTTCTACCACCAATGTTGTCGGGTCCTTCCTCCGTAAACGAGATGCTTTTCGAGTGCTCCAATTGGCTAATTTTCTTGCGAATCTCCATCAACTTCTGTTGAGAAACGGGTTGACCTGTCTGCACGTCAATGTACCGTGCTTTTAACCATTCCAAGGCTTCGTCTGCATGTTCCTCCTCTTCTTCAGACTGTTCTTCACCACCCATAACAACCGACAACGATTTGTAAAAACCACGGTTTTCTTTACCTAAGTAACTGGCTAACATGAGGCTAAAAACAAGAACGGATCCTAAAACACCAACAAGGTAAACGCTTTTTTTCATTCGATCTATTATTAAATTGTTTGAAATAGTTTGCCAAAATACGCAAAAAACATGGATTAAAAAACATATAATTTATTCTTATGTTCACTTCTTCATAAAATATGCTTTTCGGCATGATACGAAGAACGAACTAAAGGTCCGCTTTCTACGTGACGAAAGCCCATTTTCAATCCCATTTCGCGGTACACATTGAATTGCTCCGGAGTTATGAATTCAACCACGGGCAAATGATTCACCGTAGGTTGTAGGTACTGTCCGAGCGTAACAATGTCTACCTGTACTTTTTTCAAATCTTCCAAGGTTTCAATCACTTCTTCCTGGGATTCACCTAATCCTAACATAATCCCGGATTTGGTCTTCATACCTCCTTTTTTTAAGCGAAAGAGCAACTCCAAGGAACGGTCGTATTTCGCCTGAACCCTGACGTTTTTTGTTAGCCGTCGTACGGTTTCCAAGTTATGGGACACAACTTCCGGTGCTACATCAATGATGGCTTGAAGGTTTTCCCATTTTCCCGCAAAATCGGGAATTAATGTTTCTAACGTTGTTCCAGGAGATTGGTGCCGTATGGCTCGTACGGTCTGGACCCAAATTTCAGCACCGCCGTCTTTCAAATCGTCGCGATCAACGGAGGTGATGACCGCATGTTTGATTTGCATGGTCTTAACGCTATGTGCTACTTTTCCAGGTTCGAAAGGATCCACCTCAGCAGGCTTTCCAGTTTGCACCCCGCAGAAACCGCAAGACCGAGTACAAACATTTCCTAAAATCATAAAAGTAGCTGTTCCTTCCCCCCAACATTCGCCCATGTTGGGGCAGCTACCGCTTTCACAGATCGTGTGCAATTGGTGTTGGTCAACCAAGCCGCGTACTTTTTTGTAGTTTTCACCTACGGGGAGTTTCACGCGTAACCACGTAGGTTTTTTTATTCGTGGAGTATTTTCCATGTTGAAGACAAAATTCGCGAAAAAACCGCAAACCTGCACCCAACAAATCGAACAGAAACCGTAATTCTCCAAACAATGGTTAAATTTGGCGTCATGACATCCACGGTAACCTATTTGGGTTCTTTAAGAACCGAGGCGGAGCACAGCTCCGGTGAACGGATACGGACAGATGCTCCTAAAGACAATCAAGGAGAAGGCGCCTATTTTTCTCCCACCGATTTGTTGGCCACATCGCTTGCATCATGTTTTCTAACCATTGTGGGTATTTATTGTAAGGAACATGAAATCGCACTCAGTGAAATAAACGTTGGGGTTGATAAAATCATGGCAAGTAATCCAAGAAGGATAGCGAAAATTGTTCTGTTGGTTGATTTTAAGGACAATTCTTGGGACGCAACAACCCGAAAGAAAATCATTGCCGCAGGAAAATCATGTCCGGTGGCTGTAACCCTTGGGGATCAAGTAATCATTGACTATCAATTTAAATGAATAAAACAACACCCAAAAATTATCCTCGAAAGGAAAAATCGGACATCATTTACGGCATTCACAGTGTAAAAGAAGCGGTTGAAGCGAAACGCGAAATCAATAAAATTTTAATTCAAAAAGGAATTACCAAAGAGGGGTTTGAAGAAATTCGGGAGTTTTTAACCGGGAATGAATACGTAATACAATACGTACCCATTCAGAAACTGAATCAGCTTACCTCGGGAAATCACCAGGGAATCGTGGCATATGTATCCCCCATTGAATATCAATCGATCGAAAGTTTGGCGGAACAATGGTTGGCGGAGGAGGTAAAACCCTTCATCCTGGCATTGGACCGAATCACGGATGTACGAAATTTTGGCGCGATTGCCCGAACCGCTGAATGTATGGGCGTGCATGCGTTGTTAATTCCCTCGAAAGGTTCTGCCTTGGTAACCGCCGATGCAGTAAAATCTTCCTCGGGAGCGCTGAACAGAATTCATGTATGTAAAACCGACCAATTTAAAAACACGTTATTTCATTTACAGCAATTGGGTATACGCATAGCGGCCGTAACCGAAAAAACGAAAGTGTCCATCGACGGTGCGAATTTACGTGGAGGAATTGTACTTATCGTAGGATCGGAGGAAGACGGAATTACCCAAGATCTTTTGAATATGGCCGATCTCCGAGTAGCAATTCCAATGTCGGGCACCACAAGCTCGTTGAATGTGGGTGTGGCAGCGGGAATTGCCATGTTCGAAAAATCTAGGCAAGAAAGAAACCGCTAATCATGCCAATAGCTTAGCCGCGACCAACGGTAGTTGAGTTAAGCAATGTATCTTATTTTCAAATTTTGATTTAACCTGCGGATCGCTTTGATACCATACTGCCTGCAGACCGGCTCTTATGGCTCCCAAAACATCGGCACGGTAGTCATCGCCCACCATTAAGCTATGGGAAGTTGAAGCATGGGCAACCGATAAAGCATGATCAAAAATAGCTCGATGCGGTTTATTCACACCGATTTCCTCGCTGCAAAGCACTGTGGAGAAATAAGGGCTTAATCCAGCTTCCGATAATTTCACATGTTGAACTTCGATAAATCCATTGGTAATAATGTGTAACGTAAAACCCATGGTTTGTAAGTCGTTCAAAACCGTTCTCGCATGAGGAACCAGAGCAGTTTGTTTTGGTGACAGCGCTACATAAGCGTCGCCTAGCGCATGAACCAAATCCTCTTCACGAATGGAAAAGTGGTTCAAGGTGCTTCGAAAGCGTTCATACCGCAGGGTTTCTTTGGCTAAAGCGCCGGAGGCATATTGCTTCCATAGCGCCTGGTTTTTCTTCTTATAAACTTTATGAAAACGCTCAAAGGTGGGTATTTTATCATGAAGTTGCAGCTCTTGAAACAGGTATTTGAGGGTATTCTCGGAATTGGTTTCAAAATCCCACAATGTTCGGTCTAAATCAAAGAAAATATGCCTATCAGAGTATGCCATACCAAATGGAACTTAACAGAATCGAATGAATGACGATTCCTAGCGTAATTAAAGGAAAGGCAAATCTTCGATTGCCGTAAAATCGTGCACAAATAAGAACCCCCAAAGGAAGTGGAAACAAAACCGTAGAAAACAGGCATAACCCCACAAAACCAATGCGCGATTTAACCGCAAGAATAAATCGATTTCTGCGTATTTTGATTTTCTTTTTTTTCGTTAATTCACGCTCCTTTCGCGCTTGAATCATTCGAAATATCCATTTTCCTAAATAGAAAAATAACGCAGCACTGGTAATACCCCCAAGACAAACAGCCAACACGGTACTCCAAAAAGGATGATTTACGGTAGCTCCTGGGGTTGCTGCGAATAGAAATTTAAAGGTCCCTAACAAAAACATGCCCCAAAAAAGCGCCCATGATGTATCCATTGATTGCTCCTTATACTTTTACGCCAAACGCTAGGTCGCCTGCATCCCCTAAGCCCGGAACGATATAGGATTGTGCCGTTAATTCGTCATCAATGGCTGCGGTAAAAATATCGGTATTTGGTGGGAAATGCGCGCGCACTTTCGCGAGGGCTTGATGCGTCGAGAGCGCCGTAACTAGGAATATTTTTTTAGGAATTCCTACTTTGATCAACGCATCGAAAACCGTATTCATCGAATTTCCTGTGGCAAGCATTGGATCGCTGATTATCCAGATTCTCCCATCTAAATTTGGGGCGGCCAAGTATTCCACGTAAATTTCAAACTCTTCAGGTGTGAAGTGCTTTCGATAGGCAGATACAAACGCACTCTCCGCACGATCAAAGCACCGCATCAACCCGGTATGCATGGCTAAACCAGCCCTAAGAATAGTAATTAAAACGGGTTGTTCCTGCAACACCCGGTCGCTGGAAACTCCCAAAGGTGTTTCTACGTTGATCGTCTTGTAGGGCAATGACTTTGAAATTTCGTATCCCATGATTTCCGCAATTCGCTCCATATTCAAGCGAAATCGTACGGGGTCGTGTTGAATTTCTATATCGCGCAACTCCGCCATGTAATTTCCAAGGAGCGAGTCCTGCTGGGATAAATTATGCACCATTTTTTCCTTTTACTACGAAATTACCATTATTCTTGACATCAACCTCAGCGCAGCTCCCGTTTTAAGGTTTCTTCGTCCAACTGATTATCCCATCGTGCCACCACAAGGGTCGCCACAGCATTTCCTATGAAATTCGTTAACGCCCTGCATTCCGACATGAACTTGTCGACGCCCAAAATCAGCGCAATGCCTGCCACGGGAAACCCCTTTACTACGGCCAAAGTTGCAGCAAGGGTAATAAAACCTGCGCCTGTTACCCCGGCAGAACCCTTGGAACTAAGCATCGCAATCAACAGAAGCAACACTTGTTCGTAAATGGTTAGGGGAAAATTACAGGCTTGGGCAATGAACAGTGCGGCCAAAGTCATGTATATGTTCGTGCCGTCCAAGTTAAAGGAGTAACCTGTTGGCACCACCAAACCTACCACTTGTTTTGAACATCCCAATCGCTCAAGCTTGGTCATTAGACTTGGCAAAGCTGATTCCGAAGAACTGGTTGCCAATACTAACACCAATTCATCCTTAATATAGCGTAGCAACTTAAACAAATTGAATTTGTTATACCAAGCCACCGTTCCAAGAATGACCACCACAAAAAGCACCGCTGTCAGGTAAAATGTTCCCACTAATCCAATCAAGTTCCACAATACATCTAACCCATACTTTCCCACGGTAAATGCCATCGCTCCAAAGGCGCCAATGGGCGCTAATTTCATGAGCATGGAAACTATTTTAAAGATGGGGTGCGACAAAGCGTTTAAAAAATCGATCACAGGACGACTTTTTTCCTGGGTCATCGACAGCGCTACGCCGAACAAAATAGCAACAAAAAGAACTTGAAGAATGCTATCCCCGGTAAGTGAACTCAATAGCGAGGTGGGGATAATGTTCATGATAAAATGCGAGAAGGAATGCTCCTTGGAAGCACTTACGTAATCTTGAATGGATTTAGGATCCAAGGTAGAGGGGTCGATATTCATACCATGTCCCGGTTGAATTACATTGGCTACCACCATTCCAACCACAAGAGCCAATGTGGAGAAGGTAATAAAATAAAGCATGGCTTTACCCGTGACACGCCCTACCGATGCTAAGTTATTCATGGAAGCAAGGCCTGTTGAGACAGTAATAAAAATGACCGGGGCGATAATCATTTTAACCAAAGCCACAAATCCATCACCCAAGATTTTCAAACCAATGGAAGGTTCTGGCCAATATTTCCCGAGCATGACCCCAAGCACAATGGCAATTATTACTTGAATGTAGAGCAACCTATACCAAGGCTTCTTTTCGGGTGAATGTTCCGCACTGTTTATTTCCATAAAATCAAATTATTACGTCTCCGAAAATAACCATTCTTTTCCATATAACATGGTTCGATAATAAGCAAAAAAATTCTACCTTGGCGGCCTATGAAAGAAGTTGTTTTTACGCGAAAATCGCTCATTTTAGTTACCATAGCCTCCTTAGGATATTTCGTTGACATTTACGACTTAGTCCTTTTTGGCGTAGTAAAAGCGGAGAGTTTAGCCAGCATTCTCCCGAATTCATCCGATGTTGCTCGAGCATCTACCGGAAAAATGTTGTTCAACCTTCAGATGATTGGAATGTTTGCAGGCGGGATATTATGGGGAATTTTAGGGGATAAAAAAGGACGAATCAACGTGTTGTTTGGATCGATTTTACTCTATTCAATCGCCAATATTGCGAATGCCTTTGTTACTGACATTCCCAGCTATTGTATCATTCGTTTCATTGCCGGGGTGGGTTTGGCCGGTGAACTTGGAGCTGGAATCACCCTGGTATCCGAGCTGATGCCCAAAGAAAAACGAGGCTATGGAACCATGATCATCGTATGTTTCGGTGCGTTAGGAGCCGTGTTCGCAACGCTCATTGGCACCCAGGGAGATGCTATTGGGCAAGGCTTTAGTGCCCTAACCGGAAGTTATTTGCAAAATTGGCAGGTTGCTTATTTGGTGGGAGGTTTTTTGGGCTTGGTGTTGTTGATGTTACGTATGCGAACCTTAGAATCCGGAATGTTTGACGCGATGCAGAAAGAAGGTATCCGACGAGGTGATTTAATGCTCATTTTTGGAAACAAGGCCAACCGAAAAAAGTATGTTCTATGCATTTTAGTTGGAATCCCCATATGGTTTATTGTGGGATTGCTGATCATGAATTCAAAAGATGATTTTGGCCCCTTGCATGGATTAAGAAATGTTCATAATGGATATGCTGTGATGTATGCCTACATTGGTCTGTCCTTGGGGGATTTATTTGCAGGATTGTTAAGTCAATGGTTGCGAAGCCGGAGGAAAGTCGTGATTATCTTTTTATGCATGAGCTTAATCGTTATCGTATCGTTTTTATTTGGACCAAAGCGAATTAGCCTTGAAATGTATTATTTCTATTGTTTTTTACTTGGGGCATCTACGGGATATTGGGCAATTTTTGTGACCATTGCAGCGGAACAATTTGGCACGAACATTCGATCGACAGCAGCGAATACGGTACCGAATTTTGTGCGTGGGAGCGTGTTTATCATTGTTTCCTTATTTGTGGGATTAACCTCGATC
>Ga0214921_10001905_pt1 | contig 34944 bp, 33 predicted proteins | sample LL1505_MetaG_FD_177992 | JGI IMG/M metagenome (GOLD analysis project Ga0214921, IMG submission 177992) | Freshwater microbial communities from Lake Lanier, Atlanta, Georgia, United States - LL-1505 | ecosystem: Environmental > Aquatic > Freshwater > Lake | place: USA: Georgia | collected... | reverse complement strand
TATTGTTTTTAATCTTTTCATTCCATAAGTCCAATTTCAATAAATCATTCATCAGGTATTTGTTCGTTAAAATAAATTCACCTGCTAATGTGCGACGACTATAAATATTACTTGTAATTGGTTCAATACATTCATTAAATCCCAATATCTGTGAGGTTGATGCGGTTGGCATAGGAGCTAATAATAACGAATTACGCAATCCATATGTTTTGATGCATTCCTTCAATTCATTCCAACTATACCTTTCATTACCTGGTTCAACATTCCACATATCAAATTGTAATAATCCTTGACTTGCAGGAGACCCGGCAAATGTCTCATATGGACCTTCTTCGATGGCTAATTCACAAGAACGTTCTAATGCAGCATGATAAATTGTCTCAAAAATATCGCGATTTATTTTTTTAGCTTCTTCACTGTGGAATGGGATATTCATTAACATAAACACATCAGCTAATCCTTGAACGCCAATACCTATAGGACGATGTCGCATATTACTTACTCTGGTTTTTGGTGTTGGATAATAATTAACGTCGATAATACGATTTAAATTTCCGGTAACGACATTTGCGACTTCGTGCAATTTATTATAATCCATTGCACCACTTGCATCTACAAACATTGGTAAAGCAATACTTGCTAAATTACAAACGGCAGTCTCTTTATCGTCAGAGTATTCTGTAATTTCTGTGCATTGCCCTGTAATTATTCCATTAAAAATACCCATATGACGTTTTGGTTCATTAAAACAATAAGTATCATCAATACGACCATTGTTTTTTATACTGGATATTTTTACAAACTGTCTAGCATTTCTATTTGGTTTAGTATTGTTTAATATTAACCTCTTTGGTGAAAATCCGATTTGAATCAATTTATATAAATCATATGAATTTACTAATAAACGATATATTGGTTTTGTATTATAATATTTGTATCCATCATGCCCGTCTGGTAAATAGCTTACATCTGATTTATTCATATTGCGTATTTTTGGATTTAAACCACAAGTTTGCAATAATAATTTAACGTCTGTTAAAAATTCTTTGTTAATCGAAGATACTTGTAATTGTTGATTGGTTCCATTGTTTGAAATACTTCCATCTGCATCACAATATCCAGCAAACCATTCCAACTTTGTTTTTAAATCACAATCCATTGGTACATAAAACTTTTCATTTATATCTAATGGTAATGATAATGTAAGTCTATCTTCAAATTCGCATATATTATTTCTATAATCAATGAATTTAAGTAGTTTCTTTTTTTCTCCATATAAATATACTATTGGTTTCTTAGAATAGGATAATGCATTGCATATGCTAATATCTATATTAACATCATTGCATGCATTCTCGGTTTCATAATCAATATGGCGTTTACAATATTTATGGCCGTCTAATGGCTTAAATTTACATTGAGTTGGCTCTTTATCTTTACATACATTTCTATATGTGCCATCACCACAAAAAAATCCGTGTGTGTATGGATATAACATTTTTTCATTTCCGCTAATTACTGGATATTCTGATTTAATTATTTTATCTCCTGGTTGTAAATTACATGCATCAATCATTTTTATTGATTTGGATGAATAACTTGATTGAATGTAGAATTTATGGTAGTTAGTACAATTTAACATCATACCATCGTCTGTTTCGATTTCAATCAATTCTTGATTTTCGCCGGTTTTTACTACAGTTGTATCTGAAAATTCAACACCATTCCATACCTTAACTGATTTACCTTCCAAATCTTTTATTTGAACGTGTCCTTTATCTGTTAAAATCAACGTTTCTGGCGCTACACATAAATTGCTCGACTTTATGATGCCAACGTTTTTCTGATTTGATTTTTTATTCACTGCATCTTTATATAATAAATAAGGTGTTCCAGTCTCCATCTGTGCGTCCAATATTTGAAACCATAAATCACGTGCATTTATTGATATGCGACCACGATTTTCTGCTTCATATTTTGTATATAATGCATTGAATTCTTCGCCATATACATCAGATAAACCGGGACATTCATCTGGACACATTAATGACCACTTTCCATTGGCTTTAACACGTTCCATAAATAAATCGGGAATCCATAAAGCATAGAATAGATCGCGTGCTTTTAATTCTTCATCGCCGTGATTTTTTCGCATTTGTAAAAATATTTCAATGTCTGCATGCCAGGGTTCTAAATAAATTGCAAACGAACCATTTCGACGGCCGCCGCCATTGTGGACTACACCATTGTGTAGCAAATAATTATGTTCATCTTTCATTTGTAAATCATATAATACACCTTTGTATTGTTCGGTGCGAATATCTTGTATACGAGACAACAAATAATCGTTATATCGCATAAATTTAAAAAAGTTCTTATCATTATATTCGATATTTAACAAATCGCATATTTCTCTTGTTTTTGGAATGCGTAAACAATAAGAAATTCGTTTATTTTCAATAATACCACGTTTGGTTTCGTGAAATTCGCCTACACGATCTCGAATGTATCCGCTAGTTAAAACGCCCATTCTCATACATAAAAATCGCACTGATTCAATGAGATTGATTGATGTACTATCAAATACTATTTCAGTCGATTTATTAGTACTTATACAACCATCTGTATCAATAAGACCTTTCAGAATATTTTTTGATTTTTCGATTGGTAAATTTAACCATCTAGCTTGTACGCGCTTATCTTTTGTTTCATCATAGAAATCATTATATCTGAATGGAAGATGAATATTTCTATTCCAACGAATTCTTGTTGTATTGTTATCTACGATTTTTTTGAATTCTACACAATTTTTCATAAAATATTCTTCCATAAAATCTGCAATATGTTTCTTATTAACAGTATGCATAGATACATATCCTGCTGAATCGGTTTTATTACACATTGAACCATCGCCTAATATAATACCATACATATAACAATCCTCTGATGTTATGCTAGAAATATCTTTTTCATATGTTGGTATTCTATACACTAACATGTCGTCTTGGGTTAAGTCCTTTGCATCGACCCATTCAATTTCACATATTTTCTTATCTAATCGGTTTTTGATAACTTTATAATTTAATCCCTTTTGTTGTCCACACAAAGCAAATACTGGATGTTCTGGTGTAATGCATAGAGGATGAAGTGAATGCATACTACAAATCTCTAATATTTCGCCTTCATAACAATGTTCCAATACATTTTCTATTGTCTCTACCTCGCCGTTCAAATTGTAAATTTCAGTTTCTCCTACAATACAATGTTGTATTTGTTTTGGTCCTTGAGTAGTATAAATAATGGTCTCAGGATGGACGCATTGATCAATGTATTTTGCTGTGTTATTAAAAACTTTTAACATAGGAACAATACCATTGGATGTTCCATTTGTTCCGCGAATATGACTACCTGCTGCCCGAACATTATGGATATGTAATCCGATTCCACCGGCCCATTTTGAAATTAGCGCACAGTCTTTCAATGTATTATAAATGCCATCTACACTATCACCCTCCATCGCAATTAAATAACACGAACTTAATTGTGGATGGGGTGTTCCTGCATTAAATAGTGTGGGAGTAGCATGCGTAAAGTATTTGCAAGACATATAATTGTATGTTTCTCGTACTTTTTCCATATTTGCACCATGAATTCCAACAGCTACACGCAACATCATATGCTGAATTCTTTCAACCGATTTACCATTTATTTTCATTAGATATGCGCGCTCTAATGTTTTAAATCCGAAATAATCAATTAAAAAATCGCGGGAATAATTGCACATTTTTTCTAATTCTTCTCCATGGGTACACGCAATTTGAAATAATTCTTCGCTTATTAATGGCGAATGTTTTCCATGTTTATCCATATAATCATATAATTGTGTCATTACAACTACAAATGAATCGCTGGTATTTTTCTGATGGTTTGATACTATAATTCTTCCTGCCAATGTATTATAATCTGGATGGACAGATCCCATAGATGCACATTGTTGCGCACTTAATTCGTCGATTTTGGTTGTTGAAATTTTATCATATAATTGGTCAATTACTTTCATTACTAATGCAGTGTAATTAATTTTTAATTCAGTTTGTGCTTCATTTGTGGTGTCTTGTTTAGATATATTGGATAGATAACCAATTGTTCCTAAAGTTTTTATTCTATTTAGTATTTTATCAAATGCAACTGTTTCCAATGTACCATCTCGTTTCATTACGCGCATTTCTGTATCCATTTCTGCGTCCATTTGTGTATCCGAATTAGACATATTACTTAATTATATAGAAATATGTCTATATTGTTTTTTCTTAAGGTTAAACATAATTTTCATTTTTTGCATTTTTCGCAATCTTTGAATAAACCTGGTATGAATTTACCCAATTGTATAAGTTGAATTTCTTCGGTTTTTAGTGGTTTTTTAGAAGTTCTCCGATGTCTTCCTCGAAAGTATTCTGAAATCTTTTTATAACCTTTACCATTTTTAATTGTAACATTGCGTACCGTTTTTTTTCCACCAATAACATAACTTTGTGTATTTTTATAAGTAAATTTATTTGTCATTTTATATAATATATAATATATAATATAACACAAATGTCTAAAGAAAGTTTGGTTCAATTATTCCATATCATATTAGTAGGAGGATTGTTTATCTATGTTGGAATTACGCGCAACGATCTACCTAAATTCATGTATCCAACTTTATTAGTTCTCGGTATTATTATTTTCTTATATCATATTTACAAATCGATTATAAAACCACAACGTGCGTGGATAAACTATATACATATATTCTTAATTTCACCTTTATTGGTATATATTGGATACAATGGACAAGATACCCCGCGTAAATTCTTTGAATTACTTTTGATGGCTGGATTTGCTGCAATCGGATATCATGGATTTTATTTGGTAGGTAGTATATATCCTACAAAAATCACAGAAGATAAATGAAAATAATCCTTACCTAAAATATAATATAAAAACATTATCCGTATTTTTATTATAATTTGAGAACATGGATATACTTACAAATGTATCGGAAACCCCCAATGATTTATGTTTTATTATGAATTTTTTTGGAAGCGATAAAGGTCATCCAATAAACGATAGCAATCATTGTTATACCCGTTTTTATTATGAGTTATTCAAACCAGTTCGTTATGAATCATTGCGTGTTTTTGAATTAGGCCTTGGAACCAATAATCTGAATTTTCCATCAAATATGGGACCAAATGGCAAACCTGGCGCATCTTTGCGTGGATGGAAGCAGTACTTTCCAAATTCCTCTGTTTTTGGTGCAGATATTGATAGTGGTATTTTATTCCAAGAAGACCGCATTCGAACCTATCAATGCGACCAAAATGATGCAAATTCGATCAAAACATTGTGGTCAAACACCGAATTAGAAGAAGGATTTAATATTATAGTTGAAGACGGACTTCATATATTTGAATCTAACGTCCACTTTTTTGAAAATAGTTATCATAAATTGAAAGTAGGTGGTATTTTTATCATTGAAGATGTAATGTATTATACATTGGAACGATGGAATCAAAAAATACAAGAATGGACTGCACGATTTCCTAATATGTCATTTCGTCTATATGTAATCCCACATGAACGGAACTCAGACGATAATACGGTTGTCATTGCAAAGAGAAATTATTGAGTATATACTATATTTTAATACACCATAATACAGCGGTAGTTGAACATACAATTACTGATTTTAACTGCATAATTTTCATATTATACATAGAGAAAAAGTGGGGGTCTATTATTAATAGTTTTTTTTTGAAATTGGACATTTTAAAAATGTCCATTTTTTATTTTCTGAAAAAAGTTTTCCAAGGCCGTTTTTCACATTTTTTCGAAAATCGCAGTTTTTCAGTTTGGCTGCATACTTCGTAATATTATTTTTATAAATAATCGGCCCTTACCATAATATTTTTTACGATTTTTCATGGTGCTTGTTTTTTCGCGGATAGTTTAGAACATAAAAATATGGACATATTGTAAAATGGGATCCATAAATCCGCAAGAAAAGCAGCATAAGTATTATAATGATATAAACCAACTGGATGTATGCAGTGAAAATGATATTATACCTGATATTATATCATGCATTCCCTGCGGAATTTTGGAACAAAAATCCCAAGTTAGTGATTTCCAAAATTCCGCAAAAAAAACAGCAATAGAATATATTTGTTCAACCTGTGATTTTATAACTTACAAAAAATACAACTATGACCAGCATTTGCTAACAAAAAAACATATATTTAATTTCGAAAACATTGTTAAACATAAAAAACAATTTCATTGTAAAGATTGTGATATATTTTTTAGTAAAAATATTGATCTAATTCGACACATGAATACGAAAAAACATTTGAAAAATATTGGTTGTATAAATATAAATAAAGTTTTTACTTGTAATATATGCGATAAAGAATATAATAAACAATCTCTTTTGAATCGACATTTATCAAGTAAATTGCATTTGAAACAAAATGATGATAAAGATTTAAACGAGGTCTATATAGAAGAAAACAAACGAGAAGAACCCGAAAAATACCTCGATATTGTTAATAAGCTATTATTGGAGAACAAGGATTTGCGTAATTTTTTTATAGAACAATTTAGAGAACAAAATGATATTATTACAAAATTGGTGGATTCTAATAAGTCAAACCAAATCATTACAAATACGAATAATACAATCAATGTTAATAACAATCAAAAATTTAACATAAACGTATTTTTGAATGAGCAATGTAAAGACGCAGTGAATTTACCCGAATTCATTGAAAATATAGAAATATCTCATATGGATTTGGAGAACAATGCACAATTAGGATTTGTAGATGGCATTTCCAAGATATTTTTGGACAATATAAAACAACTTAGTCTATATGAACGCCCGATTCATTGTACCGATTTGAAACGCGAGACGCTTTATATACGATGTGATGATAAATGGACGAAGGAAGATTCCATTGAAAAATTAAATACTGCAATACGCGATGTATCCTATAAAAGTATTGGGGTACTGAATGACTGGAAAAAAAATAATCCAGAGTATGAAGATATTAATTCAGAATTTTCGAATAAATGTATTGTTATGTCGAAAAATACACTGGCTGGGTATGAACGCGATACATATTATCCAAAAGTAATTCGAATTATTTCAAAAGAAACCATGGTTGATAAAAATATATAAAGTTATATTCAATTTACGATATATAGTTATGAATCCATCTGTACTAACTGTATATGAATGTCCTTTTGAAAAAAAACGATTAGGTAGAGACTATGACGGCGGATATATTATAGCTGATATTCCCGATATAACATATTCAATATTATTGGCGGGCGGTATAGAAGACGATTTATCGTTTGAAGAAGATTTTATAAAAAAATATCCAAATGTAAAGTGTATTGCATTTGATGGAACAATCGATAAATTGCCAACTGACAATTCAAATATAGTTTTTATAAAAAAAAATATAGATTCTGAAAATAATGAAAATACTACAAATTTGCATGATTTAATTGATGTAAATGAATCTATTTTCGTAAAGATGGATATAGAAGGCGCGGAAATACCTTGGATAAAAAGTTTATCAAATGAACAAATATGCAAATTCGAACAAATTGTAATGGAATTTCACTTTCCTTTTACGGAGAAAGAAAAAGTTGTCTTTGATAAAATAAATGCAACACATTATTTGGTTCATTTTCATGGAAATAATTGCTGTGGAGTAAGATATCACGAAGGAGTTATTATACCAAATGTGTTTGAGTGTACTTATTTACATAAAAAATATTTTACAGACATACCAAAATTAAATACTCAACTTATACCGAGTTATTTAGATATGAAAAATCTAATAATGAATGATGAGATATATATTAACCACGCTCCATTTGTCAATAGATAATTTTTATATCGATATATATATATATATATATATATATGTCTGAATCACATACAAATAAATTAAACTAAACTAAATCGTCTGGTAATATATCATCGAATACTAGTGTTTTATCAAATACCATTTTCAAATAACATTTCATTGCTACTTTACTATCTATCAATGAATTGTGTAATTTTTTTGGTTCAAATCCGAACAATTGTTTATGTAATTCAACCAACTTTGGCGGTTTTTTCCATGTTTTACCGTTATTTCCTTGTATATATGTATCACAAAATTTCTTTCCGATTTGCATACTGCAATGAAGTGTTATATTTTGTATTAAATTATATGTATCATTAAACATAAACGCAGCATGTGGCATTCGAACACTAAGTTCAATCATGTTTCTCTGTAATTCTAATTCTATCATTCGTCTATCAAATACAATATTATGCGCTACTACATAATCCACTGACATGTATGCCAAATAAAAGTCAACTAATGCGTCTGTTATTTCTACACCTCTTTTACACATTTCTCTTGTAATGCCCGTAAAATCGGTAATAAACTGTGATATAACAACTTTTTCTGGTACATTAATGTATTCGTTATATTCTTTCACAATACAATCTTGATTCATGTCGTATATTACAAAGCTTAATTGTAAAATATACGGAAAATCAGATATTTTATTAACTTTATTTGGATCTGTTTTTGGTAATAATCCAGTTGTCTCTGTATCAAACATCATGATACGGATATTTTTATTTTGTATATGTTTATTTTGTGATGTAAGCATAGTTGTACTTTGCATAAGAGCTTCTTTTAAATTGGGATTCATATTAGCTATGTTATTTTATTTATTATTACTTATAATAAATAAAATCAATTTTTATCAAAAGATATTAAACCGTATAATATAATCAATAATAAAATCATGACTCAAGACTCATCATCATCATTATCATCATCATCATCATCATCCTATCAAGATGGTTATAAAAATACTTTTGTAACCAGTTTTTTTAATATATACGAAGAAGATTATGATAATCAAAAAACTATGCCATGGAGACTAGAAAGATTTCGTGAAATTGCCCAAATAGGCATTCCTATATGTGTTTATGTATGTCCTTCATTGAATTCATCCATCGAACAAATATCCACAGAATTCCCCAATGTTAAAATAATGCAAGTTATACCAATCGACGAATTATGGATCACAAAAGAATGCCGAAAAGTCCAATATTCTTTACCGTCTGCTCGCAATGAAGGAAAAGACATTGATGGTTATTTGATGGTAATCAATTCGAAAACAGAATTTATGTGTGATGCTATAGAGAAAAATCCATGGAAATCCACTCATTTTGCGTGGATAGATTTCAATATTTCGCACGTGTTTTTTCAAAAAGAATCAACATTGAAATATTTAAAACTCATTGCACAATGTGAATTCAATTCAAATTGTTTTGTAATACCCGGATGTTGGGATAAATTCGATAACGTATTTATATCACATATAACTGAGACTATATTTTGGCGATTTTGTGGCGGATTTTTTATTGGAGACGCAGATTCTATACAGAATTTTGACCGATTATACAAAGAACATTTTCCCATGTTCATAAAAAATTCGCGAAAATTGATATGGGAAGTGAATTTTTGGGCATGGTTAGAATCCAATACGGAATGGAATCCAACGTGGTATTCCGCTGACCATAATGATACTATTTTAACAAATATGCCCGCTCAGTATTTTACACATTCTCTTGTTAATATTGGTTCAGAGAATTATATATATGAATATCCTCATATTCATCAACGTAATCCATCTTCTGCATCATATGTATATCATAATGGAAAACATTTTTTGAATACACGATATGTTAATTATTGGTTTTATTTAGACGGAGGATATTTGTTTTATGATGGATTTAATATTATACGTACTACCAATGTATGTTCTGAATTGGTTCCATCGAACAAAAAATGGCCTTTGAATCCAATTGATTTTAATACTATGGAAGAGACTATTGATTTAGAGAAACATGATTTTTATTCAAGAGGTATTGAAGATTTACGATTGTATTCGATTGGTGGTAAAGTGAAATATATTGCTACGACAGTAGGATATTATCATACTACGGGTAATCGTATGATAGTTGGTGAATATGATATAGAAAATCGGTGTTATAAGGATTCGCATTTGATTGAGCCGCCGACTAATACATTTTGTGAGAAAAATTGGATACCGATTGTGAAAACATTGGATAATGGAGTGCAAGAAGAGTTATTTATTTATCGATGGCAACCATTTGAAATTGGAAAAATAGTTGAAAACGAAAATGGTGAGCATAAGTTGGAGATTGTAATTACCCACACTAACACACGAATTGCACCGTTTTTTTATAAAATTCGTGGTTCAGCACCTTTAGTAGAATATAATGGACATTTAGTCGGAGTTGTTCATTTTAGCGAAGAAAAGAAACCGCGTAATTATTACCATATGATGGTTATGTTGGATAAAGATACGTATATGCCGTTAAAATATAGTAGGCCGTTTTATTTTAACAATGTAGGAATTGAGTTTTGTATAGGATTTAGCATAAATGAAAATAAATATTGGTTTTGGATATCACAATTTGATCGTGATCCTATGTTAGTAAGTATTGATGTGGATAACATTGATATTTGTTGTGATTTTTTGTGATTTTATTTTCTTTATTTATAATATATAAAAGTAAATAGAATAATGGCATCATCAGTACCAGCACCATTAGAAGTAAAAAACGGCGATATATATTTGATATTCGATAAAGAGAACCCTGACTTGTTAAAGGCAATGGGTAAAATGAATGACGCTAAACAAATGGCAGATCCCATTAAAGAAGTTTCTGGCGAAGTAAATAAAATTAAAACGAATCAAAAACTAAAGCAGAGAATTTCATCAAATCTCAATAGGAAATTTGAAACAGGTTATTCTGTTATTGTTAAATTACAACACAATAGTAATTTTTTATACATTCCGGGGTTTGTTGTAGGTATACAAATGGGAACGGGACAAAACGGATCAAACCTTTATAAAATTGGTGTAGCCAAAGATAAAACAATAACGGGAGTCCAGCAAAACCAAATTGCCAGAAATGATGCATTAGAACCAGCAAACCCACTAAACAACGAAGGATGGTTTTTCAGTGATGTTGTATTAGGTTCATTATTAGACGGAAACAATACAGAATTGGAGTATCAACAATATGCCGCGAAAATGGACGAAATTATCAGAAATACAGATGGTGTCCGCAAAATTACAGTACAAAGTCTCACATCATCACCTGACGCAAAAAAAAAAGCAAGCGAAACCTCACCACCAACATCACCAGACCAAGACTCTTATCAACTTACTGACAAAATAACATTAAATAATAACGAAATAGAACAAGTTAAAATGAAGAGTGTAGTACCATTGATTTTTAATGCAGCTGAACTAGCTGATCCCGAAAAAATTGTACCATCGTCGGCTACAACTGTATTTGGCGGTAAAAAGTCAAGAAAACAAAACACTCGCAAAAATACTATGCCATTACAATTTGCTCCTGGGGCAAAACGTTCTTATTTAAAAAGAAGAAAAAGTAGTCGTAAATAAATGTTCGCAATCAGAAAAAATTGAAATAAAAAATATGTATCTATTTATTTGTACTATATACATATTTAACTTAACGTAAAACTATGACTCCAACAATCATTTCTATCGAAGGCAACATCGGCTCAGGAAAAACAACGATTTTAAATCGTCTCAAAACCGAATTCTTGAACAAACAAACTCAAAAAAAAATTTTGTTTCTACGCGAACCCGTCGATATTTGGGAAACAGTGAAAGACAATCAAAACGAAACGATTTTATCCAAATTTTATAAAAATCCAAAAAAACACGCATTCGCATTCCAAGTTATGGCATTTTCAACACGTCTAACTATTCTAAGAGAAGCGATTCAACAAAACCCAGATGTTGAAATTATATTGTGCGAACGTTCTTTAGATGCAGATAAAGAAATATTTGCGAAAATGTTGCACGATGATGGAGTAATTGAAGATACTGATTACCAAATATACAATATGTTTTACAATGAAATTACAAAACAACCAGAAGTGAAACAATTGTCGGGAGTCATTTATATCAATGCAGAACCCGAAGTATCATTTGAACGAACGAAAATCAGAGCACGCGACGGTGAATCAACGATAACCTTAGGATATTTAAAGGAATGTCATGCGTATCATGAAAAATGGATTGGTGATAAAAAACAAGCAGATTTAAACTATCCTGTATTAAATATCAACGCAAATGGATTGATTTCAGAAGAACAAATCAATTCTATTTTCGAATTTATACATAGGTTCCAATGAATAAATAAGATTTTTATCAAACACAATACAATACAATAAAAAATTCCAAGTGCATATAACTTGGAATTTTTTTATGGTCGCACTGGGATTTGAACCCAGGTTAGAGGATTCAAAGTCCTCGGTGCTAACCGCTACACTATGCGACCGTTTTATATTTTTTATAATACCAGTTTTCTAGACCACATTTCAATATGCGATTTTCTAGACTGGGTTTATTTACCACAAGTGATACATGCAACTATTTGTACCCGTATATTTATCTATACTATTCTTTAAGTAATTTCTTGAGAAAATAGTTTCATCGCAATACCCGCGAAGGTTTATATCGCAAAATATCCGGCATTTGTTTAATCAGCGCATTCTGTTTGGTTGGGAATTCTTCTGCCCCATAAATGTCTTGCAGCAACAACCATTCAAATAATCCACCTGGGTACATATAAACATCTTTAAATCCTAACCGACATAATTGTTTGTATTTTTTTTCAACCGAAAGATCATTCGCGTTTTTTCCATAAATAATAATCGGTACATCAGGTGTATTATAATCATTTAACTGGGCATTGATAACAGTTTCCTCTGTATCTGGAGCGATCGAAGTTTTTATCAAAACATCTTGGTCATTAAGCGGAAGAGTATTAATCAATATATGTTTTGTTGGATTTTCGATTGCAAATTTGATATCTTCAAAACCAACTGTGTTAGTAATTTGTCTAGGTTTTATAAGAAAATTAAACATGTTAATATAAAAATTGAATTAAATAATTAATTATATTAAACATAATATCTTTATTCAGTTTTTATTATAATCTACCAAGGAATCAACCAACAATGGATTTAAAACAAACCAAACTTACGAAAACCGAGTGGAATAACACTGAGGTTCCTGTATCAGATGATGAAAAACGGGTTTTAAAACTCATTCGAGATGGATTTAAAGATGTTAACATAAAATACAACGTGAATTCGTCTTTATTTCAGATTGTGAAAATCGATATCAATTCCGAAAACGAGTCATATTTGTATAAACAGTATTTTGACAAAGAAATTCAAGAAATGTTGAAAATATATGGAATGAATACGATTGGTACAGCTAAATTCATTACAGATATCAAACAAAATGCAAAACCACCAAAAAAAGTAGATATTATGCGAATTCAAAATATGAATTCCAATATAGATTCAAATCGTCCAATGATATTTGAGTTTATTCTATTAGACCTATGTAAAAATATATTAAAAACATTGTATGAAAAATCAACACAATATGCTTTGTCATTATATACAATTATTCAATTAAAAAAATGTACTATTCCAAATATAAACAAATATGTAATCCAATTCAGTAATATTGTTGTAGAATATGCAAACAAACAGACTACTTTATCAAATATTATACATCATGCATATGAATTCATTGAAAAAAACAAGGTCTTATTAAAATACGAAGATATGTCTTTGTTTGCACACCAAAAAGAATTATTCACGATATTCAAACAAACTCCAGAAACGCCCAAATTAGTATTATATATAGCTCCTACTGGAACAGGTAAAACATTATCGCCAATAGGATTGTCTGAAAAATTTCGTGTAATCTTTATATGTGTATCTCGACATGTAGGATTAGCATTAGCAAAGTCGGCGATTAGTATGGAAAAGAAAATTGCGTTTGCGTTTGGTTGCGAAACCGCTTCTGATATTCGTTTGCACTATTTTGCAGCAGCAAATTATACGGTTAATAAACGATCTGGAGGTATTGGAAAAGTTGATAACAGTAATGGAAACAAAGTAGAAATTATCATTTGTGATGTACAATCTTATTTAACTGCAATGCATTATATGTTGGCATTTAATAACGAAACAAATATCATAACTTATTGGGATGAACCTACCATAACTATGGATTATCCAGAACATGAATTGCACGCAAAAATACACCAAAATTGGGTAGAAAATAAAATATCGAAAATGGTATTATCTTGTGCAACTTTACCGAATGAAAACGAAATGGCAGATACCATTTTGGATTTTCGTGAAAAATTTGAAGGCGCAGAAGTCCATTCTATTCATAGCAGTGATTTTAAGAAAACAATTTCAGTTTTGAATAAAGATGGACGCTGTGTTTTGCCTCATTTGTTATATTCTGATTATAATGAAGTAATCAAATGTGTAGAACATTGTAATGATAATAAGACGTTATTAAGATATTTTGATTTGTCTGAAATTATTCGATACATTGAACATATATTACAAATAAATGCGATTGATGACGATTACAAAATCGATTCTTATTTTACAAGTATATCGGATATAACAATGAATTCTTTGAAATTATATTATTTGGAATCGTTGAAACGGTTGGATAAATCAAAATGGCAATCAATTCATCAATATTTAATTACAACACAAACACTTAAATTTCCAGATAATAGTCCAAAACCTGCTTCGAATACTCTAAGAAGAACCCAGAGTGTTCAGGTAGAAAAACCGTTGCATTATCCAAGTGATTCTATAACAAAATCACAAAGCGTGGATTCCGTACAACAAAAACCGATATCGTCTGCTACCGGTGGTATTTTAATTACTACCAATGACGCGCATACTCTGACAGATGGACCTACTATATTTATCGCAGAAGACGTCGAGAAAATCGGAAAATTCTATATTCAATACTCGAAAATTCCAATTACTGTATTGCAAAGTATCACCGAAAAAATCAATGTTAATAACGAAGTTCAACAAAAATTATCAAAAGTACAGCAAATGATGGAGGATAAAATGGCGTCTTTATCAGGAGGAGGAGGTTCTGCCAATGAAGAGGATACTCGTAAAAAAGATAAAAAATTTAAAAAAGATGATCGATTGGAAGAAAATAACAAAGACATTGCTCGTATGGTCCAAGAAATCGAAATGTTGCGAAGTCAAATAAAAAATGTTAATTTAGATAGAAAATATGTACCAAATACTACAGAACATCAAACTGCATGGACTGAAAAACCAACACCAAATGCATTCATTCCAAGAATAGATAACGAAATTACGCGTGAAATCATGGAATTGGATGTAGATAATGATATGAAAATGTTATTATTGTTGGGTATTGGTGTATTTGCTACAAATATTAATACTACTTATATTGAAATAATGAAACGATTGGCATACGAACAAAAATTATATGTAATTATTGCTTCCTCCGATTATATTTATGGAACCAATTATTCGTTTTGTCATGGTTTTATTGGTAAAGATTTGACACATATGACCCAACAGAAAATCATTCAATCGATGGGTCGTATTGGGCGAAATAAGATGCAACAGGAATATACTATCAGGTTTCGCGATGAAGAGCTATTGAGGCGTTTATTTACTAAGATAGAAAATAACATGGAATCGGTTGTTATGTCCAGGTTGTTTTCAGGTAGCAATCCATAATACACTTACGAAATACTATACAAAAAATAAAAAATAGATACAAATGGTATCTATTTTTTTACTTGAATTAAAAAATTACGAAACCAGCGAATTAGTTTATTTATGTTTTTATTAAATCAGAATAAATTTTTTCGAATTCCTCTGATCTAGGATCGTTTTCATTTTTTAACTCGTCAATTGTTTCTTTCATAAAAACTGTTATATTTGTATCTGCAATGTCTCCTTCTTTAACATATAAAATTGTAGTATCCGCACCTTTTTGTAATAAATATTTAGTTAAATTTACTTTTTTTGATACAACTGCATAAAATAAGGGTGTAAAGTCATACATTTGTGAGTTGATATCTGCACCTTGGTCTAATAAGAATTCTGCCATTTCTACGTTGTCGCCCTGTATAGTCTCTAATCCAATGTTTAAATAATCCCTCTTCAGATTTGGATTTTTTGTAAGTAATTCTTCATGGTCTTTCAGAAATTCTTTAACATCTTCTACATCACCTGAAGCTACTCTTTTTAATAGTTCTTGTTCTAGATAAAGTTTTTCTTCTTCTGTATATTCGGTTTCGCCACCTCTTTTTTTTTGTAGTAAATTTCTTTTAGTTTTACCTCCTCGTTTTTGTAGTAAATTTCTTTTAGTTTTACCTCCTCGTTTTTGTAGTAAATTTCTTTTAGTTTTACCTCCTCGTTTTTGTACTAAATTTCTTTTAGTTTTTTTATTCGTCATATATATATATATATATATATTACATAACATAAGATAACATAACATAACATAAAGGCATCTAACGATAAGCAAAATGAAAGGAATACATAAAAAAAACGAACAAAGAAATAAAAATATTACATATAATTAAGCTTTCTTCAAGTTATCGCGTAAAAGTTCATTTCGCATATTAACACTGGCACTATCTGCGACTTCACGATCATCAAAATTAATAGTTTCCTTAACGCCAATAAGATTACCATCTTCGTTCAATGATTGAGTTAATTTATTACCACTCTTCTTTGCAAGTTCAATGTTTTCTTTAATGGCTTTTTGTTTTGTCTCTTTAATACGACGTTCGAATTCTTCTTTCGCTTTAGCCTCGTTCTTCAACTTTTCACTGTGGAGTTGATTCAATTCTTCTTCCATGAATTCAATGCGTCCGGTTTTGTAAGCATCCGGATCCCATGGAATCCACATACCAACAGGGCCTACAAAAATATCGTGATTCGGATCCACTTCACGGATTTTCTTGCATCTCATTTCAGCCTCTTCTTGGGTATTATATACACCTCGCAGTTTCAAGCCACGAACTGAAGTTTGAAATGCATGGGAACGATTGAATTGTTCCGCTAATTTATCTTCATTTTTATCCATGAATGTTTTGAAATCATCATCTAATGTCGTTTCGCGTAATTTAGCCTCTTCTTCTTTCACGAATTCATTAAAATCGGATATAATATCATCAACCTTTAGGTTATATTTGTAAGATAAAAAGTGTAAAAAATCTAATGTTTTACCCATTGATTTATTGAAATCCCATTGTTTTAAGAATTCTTCAAACATAAATAACTCACGTTTTTTTAATATTTTTTCAGGAGAAATAAAAGACATACATGCAAATTTTTGACCGGCGATAGGTGAATCTTCGTCGCACAGATCAATATATTTAGGATTAAGTTCTCCGTTCTCTAAAACTTTTCTTTCAAAACCAGACATTTCAAATAATATTATACATATATAAAAAAATACTATTTAAGTGTTTTAGAATGAATATATTTATTGAATAATTTTTATATTTAGCAAAATTTTTTTGTTATACTATAATATATATAACAATGGGCTTCGATTTAGGTGAACTTATCAAGAGAGCTATCAAGTACTTAGTTGAAGGTATCATGGTAGCTATCGCTGCTTATGCTATTCCAAAAAAATCCCTTAACGTTGAGGAAGTAGTAATCATTGCTTTAATGGCATCTGCCACTTTTGCAGTTCTTGACGTTTTCGTACCAACCATGGCTTCATCTGCCCGTGGTGGTGCAGGTTTCGGTATTGGCGCCAACCTAGTTGGTTTCCCAAGAGGTCTATAATTTTATAGATTTAGAGCCAAACATAAAAAATAATATTATAACAACTTGTAATATTATTTAGAATACTTAGAATACTTAGAATACACGATTTATACTGTAGGATGATATTCCCAATCTAAATCTTTGCAGACTTTAGCCCAGATATGGTCTTGTTCGATTTGTTTTTCACGGTCTTTCATTAGCGGAATATAAGGCAAATATTGCGTTTGGTCTAATAACACACATAATTGGTATAATGTATAAGTATAATTAAAAAAATTAGTACGATTTGCGGGACAATGAATCGCCCATGGTTTTTGAATTTCAATAAACAATATACATAACGTTTCATGTAATTCTTCGCTCATAATTGGAGGACGAATACCGAAAATAGAATTAATATATTGAATATGTTCAAAGTATTTATTGTATCCTAATTTACGCAATATATCTCGCATTTTATCATAATTCAATTCTTGTGCTAAATTTTGTATGCGTTCTTTTTTGATACGATTACGAATGTCATTAATTACATTTTCCGGAATTTGGGTTGTTTCTTTTGCTTGAAATTGAGATAAAATTTCTTTAAAATGATTTAATCGTATATATGCAGTGTAGGATACTTCATTTGGTGGTTCTTTATTCGATGGTTTCGAACTATCCATAATGTAATTTATGAATTTGCTGCATTTGGGATTATTACATAACATGATACCTTCTTCGTCCTGTGGTATCATTTCGCCCGTTGAACAAAATACACAAATATCCGTTGGAATTACAAAATCATGTATATTGGTAATTTCATTATTAACGTTTTTCCAATAATTTATAATAGACTGTTTAGATATATCAGTTTTATCAGTTTTATCATCATCTTCATTTTTATCTTTAATTTTAAAGAACGAATTGAGAACATTCACATTTTTAGTATCTCCACTTGATATATTCTTTTTAGCTTCAAAATAGTTAAAAATATGTTTAGAATTTTCTAACAGATATTTTTTTTTATTCGATTTGAGAAGTTTAATTTCAACATTAATTTCATTGATTTTATCATGTAATTCCATATATTCTTCGATTTTTGAATTTGTAAGAGTTTTTGCTTTCTTTTTAAGATTTACCTTTTCTTCGAGCAATTTGGGTATTATTACAGTTTCATTGTGTTCGAATTGCTCCATTAATTGACTATGTTTTTTGTCAATTGTATGGATAGATGGGTTATTTTTTCGATTCATTATATTAGTTTAGTACCTATTCAATTATATGTTTTGTATATGATAATTTCTATATATATTTTGAGTTAAAAATACTTTTAGTGTTATTTTTTGTATTTTATATTGGATGAATTCTATATAGATTTCAATTTCATTTAGGGGTAATGGAAAACGCAAATATAATAAAAATAGATTCTGCCATACAACAAAAAATGAAATTTATAATGAATGCTTTAGAGAATGGTTGGAGTGTTAAAAAAATAGAAGATCAGTATATTTTTACAAAAAAGCATGAAGGTAGGCGCGAAGTTTTCATGGCGGATTATTTAGAGAAATTCATTGAAAAGAATATGGGTTTATAGTATTGATATTTCGGGTTATAATACCATTCCTTACTATGGAATAATATTTAGACGTTTTATATTTTTATTAATATAAATATAAAAATAAATTAATTAATTGTGTTATTTTTGATTTTTTTTTCTTTAGCTATACTATATATACAAAATGGGTGGAGCTCTAATGCAATTAGTCGCCTACGGCGCACAAGACGTTTTCCTTACTGGTACTCCTGAGATCACTTTCTGGAAGGTCTCATACCGCAGACACACAAACTTTGCTATGGAATCAATTGAGCAAACTTTCTCAGGTCAAGCTGATTTCGGTCGTAGAGTTACCTGCACTATCTCCAGAAATGGTGATCTTGCATACAGAACCTACTTACAAGTTACTCTTCCAGAAATCAACCAATCTATGTCAACAGCTATCGGTGGTATTGGTGATGTATATGCTCGTTGGATGGATTTCATCGGCGAACAACTTGTTGCCCAAGTTGAAGTCGAAATTGGTGGTCAAAGAATCGACCGTCAATATGGTGATTGGATGCACATCTGGAACCAAGTTACTTTAACCAGCGAACAACAAAGAGGTTATTACAAGATGATTGGTAACACCACTCAACTTACCTACATCACTGACCCACAGTTCGCTGATATCAACAATCCATGTGCCTCTGCTGTCGGATCCCCAGCCCAAGTCTGTGCTCCTCGTAAGGCCCTTCCAGAAACCACTCTTTACATTCCTCTTCTTTTCTGGTTCTGCAGAAACCCAGGTCTTGCTCTTCCATTAATTGCTCTTCAATACCACGAAGTTAAGATCAACCTTGATCTTAGACCAATTGGCGAATGTCTATGGTCTGTTAGATCACTTACCTCAACTGATGGTACAAGTGTTGCATCCGTTCAACCATACCAACAATCCCTTGTCGCCGCTTCCCTTTACGTTGACTATATCTTCCTTGATACTGATGAACGTAGAAAGATGGCACAAAACCCACACGAATACTTATTCGAACAACTTCAATTCACTGGTGATGAATCAGTCGGTTCATCATCCAACAAGATCAAGCTTAACTTCAACCATCCTTGCAAGGAGTTGATCTGGGTTGTCCAACCTGATGCCAACGTCGATTACTGCTCATCTTTAACATCAAACACCGTCCTTTACAGAACCCTTGGTGCTCAACCATTCAACTACACTGATGCCATTGATGCTCTTCCAAACGCTATCCATGCTTTCGGTGGTCCACTTGAGACCAATGGTCAAAATGGCGTTCTCAACGCATCAGGTCTTTTCCAAATGGCTGGTGCTATTGATGCCGCATCAACTGCTATTAATCCTAGTCAACAATGGACATCAGGTACTACAAGAATGGCACCTTTCACTGATGCTGTTGGAAGTGGATCAGCTGTCTCTGATGCCGGAACATTCGTTCTTGCTGAAACCGCCCTTGACATGCACTGTTGGGGTGAGAACCCAGTTGTCACCGCTAAGCTTCAACTTAACGGCCAAGACAGATTCTCTGAGCGTGAAGGTTCATACTTCGATGTTGTCCAACCATTCCAACACCACACCCGTGCCCCAGATACAGGTATCAACGTATACTCATTCGCCCTTCGCCCAGAAGAGCACCAACCATCTGGAACATGCAACTTCTCAAGAATTGATAACGCTGTTCTTCAACTTGTTCTTTCATCAGGAACTGTTGCCGGTACTGCCACTGCCAAGGTCCGTGTCTATGCCGTTAATTACAACGTATTGAGAGTCATGTCAGGTATGGCAGGCGTCGCATATAGTAATTAATTTAATTAGATTTATTATAAATAGGATAAAATAATATAAAGAATATATATGTTATAAATAAATATAACATATATTATGTCAGATGCTTCTAATTGTCCAGTAATTTATTCATTTAATTATGAGTTTAATTGTGCTGTATTATCCTATAATGATAAACATATATACGTAGATTGCGATGATCTTATGAAAATATTAAATTTCAAAAAAAATTTTACATTAAATAATAATGAGGATGATTATCCAAGTTTCGGTGAAAATTATAAAAAATATTTTTTGATAGAATTTTTATATAAATTTGATATGGAAAGTGTAACTTATATATTTATCAACAACAACAAGTATGATTTACGAAAATGTAATATTGAAATATATCATAAATATCATCGCGAAATCGCAAAATCTTATAAAATAATTAAATATATACCTGGACATTTAAAAAATCGCGGCATTTCTGCAAACCAAATGAAAAACCCTTTGTGGGTTGTAGAAGAAAATGGAATAAATATCATTTTGATGTATTGCGAAAAAGATACAATTATAAAATTATGCGAAAAATCGTACAAAGAAATTTTGGATTTTGAAAACCAAATAAATGAAAAGGTTACATTTTTTTTACAAAAAAACGGATATATTGCTACTCATATACCGAAATGTAAAGGTGATGTATTATATATTCATCAAATAATAACAGGTTGCTATGGTTATGGAAAAGGAACATCTGATATTAGTGTCGATCATATTGATAGAAATCCACTTAATAATACATACGATAATTTACGTATAGCTACACGAACAGAACAAGAACAAAATTCAACAGGCATTATGCCAGGAACTAAACGAGAGCGTCAAAGAAACGCTAGACCTTTGCCAGAAGGCATCGACCAATCGATGCTGCGTAAATATGTTGTATATTATCACAATGTATATAATAAAGAAAAAAAATTGAGCAGAGAATATTTTCGCGTAGAAGGTCATCCAAAATTGGAGAAAATATGGGAAACGACAAAATCTGAAAAAGTATCGATAATGGAAAAGTTGCGACAAGCCAACAAAGTGGTTGATGATTTGGAAAACGATATATATCCTGAAAAAACCCAACGAGAATTACCAAAATATGTATCTATTGTCTTTTCCAGAAACAAAGAACAATTATGTTATGACAACCGTAGTGGAGAAATAAGAAAAAGTTTAAAAATGGTATTGCCTATAGAATATGATATAGATGAACAAATCAAAATTTTCAACGAAAAAATAAAGGGAAAATATGAGGGTGAATCTATAATTGCATAATATGTATAAATAAGAAAAACCGTAAAAAACAAAAATTCGAATAAAAGAATATAAAAAATGAATACTACTTACAACATCTATACGTTATGTCTTTGTCGGCAAATAATCATTGTTATACTCAAAACGAGTTATTATTAAAAAATTTAATGAAATTTTATGAAAATCGCGAATATTTGAAGCGAATGACCTGTATAATTAACGGCGAATCTAAAATATCACTTCGTATTGTAGATTGGTTTGTTACTAATTTTGCCAAAAAATTCTTTACTGTTTATGAAATAAAAGAAAACGATACTGAGACAATGCGATTCAAAGTATACAATAGTTATAAATTAAAGCTTAAGGCATATAGTAAACGTAATTTTGATCCATTTTGTAGGTGGGAAAGAATTACAGTTCCATATGATGATGAAAATTATATGGAGACAACCATTGGACAGTTGAATTTTTTCAAATGGGCGATCGAGAACAAGATCTTAGATTTTATTGAAGACAACTACGATATCATAGAAAGTGATATGAATGCACGAAACACTACTTCAAAACGTAAAGTGTGTTTAGATGAGAATTTGAAAACAAGAAAAAAGCGCGAAGAATTATCAGTATCGGCATGTAAGTGTATTAAGAAAGAGACAGTTAAAATTATTGTTAAATTTAATTAGAAGTAAAAAAATAATAATATAATATATTTTATAGTATTATTATAAATGGATTTTAAAGACACCGTTATTGAAGAATTACGTAAATTTGAAAAAGAACTAAACGAATATAAAAAGATTGGATTAGCGGAAGATGAAATTGAAGACATAGAAAAAAAAATAGATCAAACATTAAAAGAACTTGATATAAATAATGACGTAAACGATAATGTTAAACAAAAAAAAAAATTCGAGTATATATATAAAGAAGAAATACCGGAATTATTTGTAGAATTAAATGATACCTTAGAAAAAATCCAAAAGAATAGACCTCCGTCACGACTTAATACAACACAAAATATAGCAATCAGTAATATTTATACGAAAATTAAGAGAATAATAGATGACAAAAACCTAATATATCAAAATATTGATCAAATGAATAACGATACAGGTAAATATGGAGCTAAAGAAATGAAAAACATTGATATTACATATAAAGGAATTTTCAAATTTAATTACATGCTAGATGATTATATTATTTTTAAAGAAAACACAAAAAATGATTATACAATAGGAAAAATAATATTAATGTTTGGTCGTGGAGGTGATCGTAGCATGCGTGATAATAGTAATTTTAAATCATTATATATTAAATATATTGAACCGATGAATATTTTATTAAACCCTGGTATATTATATTGGGTTAATATCGCAGAAAAAAAGGTAGCTGATATATTTGTAAATAATTATGAGTTAATAACAATAGAAGACCAAGAGTACAGTGTTTTTCCACTACACCAAAAGTACAGTGTTTTTCCACTACAATTATTTTGCAATATTAATGATAATATTAATATTAAAACCAAATTAGATGCAATTTTTGATATCGATGATGAAAAAGTGTTAAAACTAGACTATAATAATATTTCCATACAAGAAGATGTGAATATAAAAAGCTACTTTAACGATTCTTTGCCATTTTATGGAATACTTGATGATTTAATTAATGATCATTTTAAACGTTACATAGAAATAAGTGAAGATTTTTTTAAAGATAAAAGTTTTAATGTACGTGAGAAAAATGAAATAATACAATTTTTAAACGACGAAACATCACATGATGATAATAATGTAATAGACGGTTCACTTGAATTTAAAAAAAAATATTTGAAACTTGTAAAAGAAATGCCAATAAAATTAATACCGAATGTTCCAAAATAATCGATCAATCAATCAAAACCAAAAAGATGATGGCTTGATGAATGATCGTTAAACCCATGATAATAATGTCATATTCAATTATATTATTGAATATGACTGAATCAACCAATGAACGTTATATTATAGCATGCATACGTATCCCTATGAAATTATTTGAAGATGGAAAATATGAAATGCAAAAAAATCTTGCAAATATTCAATTTGAAGATTGCGATGAATTGCCAGAAAAAGGTAATTTAGAAGAATGTAATTTAGGTTCTCTTTTTGAAAAATTTTATCTTAATGAACCAAACGAAACTACTACAAATAAAATAACAAATGATATATCGAATAATGAAATGAATACTAATAATACATTACAAGAACCAATAATTGAAAATATGAATATGTATGTCTTGAAAACAGAAATATTAAATAGAAATCGCAAACACATAAAAAATAATACATTTAAAAACAAAATAAAAGAGAATTTGAATCGATTTTCAAGAAAAAATCGCGAATCGCTGGTCTAAAACATATATCTTTCGGTATTCGATATATTCAATGGTTCAGGCATAACTAATTCTACGCGGTCTATTATAGATAAACTTTGGAGTTCTCGCAAATTAGCATCAACGTCGTTAAATTTTGGTTGAATTTCAGGTAAAGGTTTAACTAAATTGGTACTTCCAATACCAAATAATTTAGATTCAATATCGCATGCATTAAATGCCATAACTTCTCTCGCAGTTTTTGCACCCAATAATCCATCTCCTGGATGAAATGATTTATACGGAATACAGTATCCGTGGTATTGAACATAGGATGAATGTATATCATTATCTCGGTTTAACAATAAGAAATCACCTCTAGTATGTAATTGATCCGCAAAATAAGACTTGTATGGTATCCCACATCCTTGATCGATATTGTAAAACATTTGTCCTAGATTTGCACGATTTTCTAATTCAAAATTACCATTTGTATTTTTATTACGCGTAGATGCCATTTATATTATATTATGTATATAATATAAATATAATATAATAGTAGCCCAACCTAATATATTTTATTTCTCATGTTTACAAAATTTATGTTTTCACGAGTGAAAGAATCTGGATTTCTAAAGAAATCAGCTAAACATAAATGGAATAAATAAAAGTAATCATAAGAAAAAATAACAGCTAATCCTATATTTGGATCCACTGAAATCATTTTTGATGCAGCGATTTCGTATAATTCTTTAAACAATGGATTATGTTGGGTTTTCTCATAAATAGTATCTAATCCTTCAACCATAGCATCAGGATCATACATAAATTCATCTTTCGTTTCTTCATCTAAATCTTCATTCATTTTACTCCAATCTGGTTGGCTTCTTTCAGTATCCATATTGAATACTTCACGAAGACATTTGCGATATTCAAAATTGTTTGTATAATGAATTTTATGATCTATATTGTATTGCATGGTATAGTATGAAATACAATACAATATTTATATAAGTTATTAAAAATATTTGTTAAATATTTGTTAAAAATATTTGTCAAATTATTTTTTATAATAAGTAGTATCATTTGCGACTTCACGAGATGGTAATCCACCACGAACCCAACCGTCTAATGCAGCTTCTTCTACAGAGTAATTTGGATTAGTAATGCGATCCTTAACACTATCCATTAACGGATAATTACTATATTCGACAAAACTCTTATCCATAATAGTAGATGTGCTTTTCATATCGCGAACGGTTTCACCTTGCTGTAGTTGGGATTCTAATACCGGATTGCTTGAACCTCTTCCTAAATAAGGAACAGTAGCAAAAGGGCGTTGATGTAATTGTAATTTTTCAAACTCACGTTGTTGTTCTGGTTTAAGTAATAAAAGGGAATCAAAATCGACTACGCTTCCAGGCAAACCACTTCCGCCACCAGTTCCTCTAAAATTAATGGAAGGTGCTAAAGTAGCAAATTCAACATGAGAATTTGATAAAAGTCCATTATAATGATCATTTAATATGTAATTTGCATATCGAGTGTTTGTAATATTTCTCTGTGTGTTATCAACCGAGTCGGAACCAATTCTTCCCATATTATTAAAAAAATAATCACTTGTATTACTCATAGTATATAATATAGTAGAATACATAATTTCAAGTTAAATATATTTAATTTGAAATTATTAGATAATGTTTTAATATTTGTTGTATCTATCTAGATTTCTAGCACATGCGAATAGATTGCCTTCTTTACAAGATACCATTGAACCATATGCAAATTCCGCAAAACCAGTTTGATCATTTGGAATTACGGTACTAGGATTCGATGTAAATTGGCGAAGTGATTGTTCAAATACAAATTGTTCTCCTAAATCTTTGAAAAGTTTATCAGAAATATCTGGTTGGTCTGGATTTAATTCACTTACTAATTGTTTGGCTTCTTCTAAAATACTTTTATTAATGTTTTGATTGAATGATGGTGGAGCAGGTTTTTTATTAGGATTGTATTCATAGTCTGTAATTAAAACATTACTAAAAGGATTTGTTGAAGATGGTTTATCAAAAACATTTTCCTTAGAAATACCGTATTTTGCAATTACTTCATCTCCTTGGTTCTCGAAATGTTCTTCTATAATTTTTTTATCTTTATCACTTTCACGTTGTTGATAATAGTGAAGTAAAAATATGGCTAATAATGTAATAGATGAAATAAAAACTAAACGAAAACTGCGTGATAATATAAATCCGATTATTGTTAAAATTATGATACTTCTTGTTAAAGCATTTAATTTTTGTTCATAAGTCATATCTTCTATTGGAAAGAATTCTAAAATGTATTCACTTTGAAATAATACATTCGGATTCGTTCCCCAAAATGGTATTTTAACTTTTTCTACTTTATTTTCTGGATATGCTAATATATTGTTGGAACTATCCATATTTTGAAAAAGAGACATTCGATCTATATATATGTTCTTTATATTTTCGTTTCATATTATTCGTATAATTTACGCTAAAGACAATATTAATAATATGAAAAAATTATTTAAAAATTAACGTAGTACTAGTATAATTACTTGGTACAATGGTTAAAAATGTATTTCTATTACCGTTAGGTGAAACTGTTAATTCTACAATAATCCCGCAAATTTTAAATCTGAAATCATGGTGTGATAAAAATGAAAGTGTAATTCTTACAAGTGTTGGTAGTAATAATACATGTATTATTAAAAATATGCTTTCTACTCTTGGACATGGAGTAAATAATCCAGTTCCGTCAAAAGAAATCGATTATTATATTATCGTTGACAAAGATATAGTTTTTACAGAAGATCACTTAGAATTATTATCTAAGACAGAACATCCTTTTGTATGCGGTTGGAAGTCAACAAATAGTGATAATGGTAATAAAATAGTAGTCGCAGGTAAATGGGACGAAGAATTTTATAAAGAAAATGGTAGTATGCCGGTAATATCATATGAAGATTTAGCTAACGTAGAAAAAAACGATCCGAATAGTCTAATAGAGGTAGATTATTCTGAATTTGGGTTTGTTCGTATTCATCGTAGTATTTTTGAAAGAATGCAATATCCATTTTTTAGATTAAATCTACACCAAATTAGTGATAATAAATTCGATTTGATATCAGATGATATCAGTTTTTGTTTAAATTGTACTAAAGATACTGGTGTAAAACCATCCATCTTAGCCGGTTTACATGTGAATAGTTTATCGTATGTTAAAATTCCATAATCTATCGAATAAATCGAGATATGATAATAGTATACTGTTTGTAATATTATCATACTATAACTTACGTTTAATGCACTTATTATCGATTTGAAATGTATCACATTTTTCAGATTGAGGTACAATTTTCAGAATACATTTTGATTTTTCACCATACAATGGCTCTACGCAACCCTTCTCATTTTCTTGCACAGTATTAACCTTGTGTTGTCTTAGTATATCTTCCATTTCTTGAATTGATTTGGTACATCTAGATCTAAAGTGTTCATACCGTTCGCGAACCATATCATATGTTAAACCAGATTGTTTATTTAACATTGTATTAATTAATTCATGCAAATCATATACATATTTAGAGAACGTACCTCTCGACTGCATATGTTTCATTTCAAGTGGTAATTTTTTAAAATTCTTTAATAGATTCTTTCTACATTTGCCACATGGTAAAGTCCATTTTAAACTTAATATAAAATTGCGGTAATGAGTTTTATCTTCTTTAGACGGTTTAACTGGATAATTAAAACTCATTGTATGAAGCAAATGCCATGCACTTGGACCCCACACACTAGTAAGCATTCCGTCATTACTTTGATAATCAGTTTCACTGTATGGTTTTTTAATAGTTATGTTATGTTTTTTTGAATTTCTCTTAACTGTTTTTCTCATATTGATAAAGAGTATAAACGAATATAGTTTTATATAATAATGATAAATTTATAAATACTGATTTTTATATTTTGTTAACAAAAGAATTAGTTTATATCAATATTTTAATATATAAACAATATATACAAATAAATGTTAAACGTAGTTAATTTGATCCTAAAGTATATTCGTCCATACAGTAATTATATACTAATATTTGTAATAATTTTCATATTTATTGCTGCTTCAATTTATGCATATAAACTATTTGCGGCTTCTAAAACATCTGAAAATAAATTTAAAGATGTAGCAAACTCTACTTCACGCGATAAAACTGCTGATATATACTTTTTTCATGTAGATTGGTGTCCTCATTGCAGAAAAGCTATCCCAGAATGGAAAAGTTTTTCAGATGAATATGATGGTAAGGTAATTAATGATTATAAAGTAGTATGTCATGATGTAGATTGTACTGAAGATAGTAATGATAAAAATCCGGTTGAAAAGGCAAAAGTACAAAATTATATTGATCAATATGGAATAGACTCATATCCTACCTTAAAAATGTCATTAAGTGATGGAGAGATGGTTGATTTTGATGCAAAGATCAGCAAATCATCGTTGGAAAAGTTTGTAGATACAATATTAGCATAAATATAATGTGAATGTCAGAATAAATAATATACTAATAAAATATACTATTATATTATTAAGGTTATGGCTACAAAAATTGGAGAAGGTTCGTACGGATGCGTTCATAAACCTAGTTTGAGATGTAAAAATAAAAAAGTAGATTACACAAATAAAGTATCAAAAATAATGAAAAAAAAACATTCGAGAGCTGAGATGCAAGAATATGCAAAAATACAAGAAGTTGATAAATCGAAACAATTTTATTTAGGAAAACCGATATTATGTGTTCCGGATGACGATGATTCTGCAAAACAGGCGATTAATATGTGCGAAAAGTTTAAATCAAATTCAATAAAAGATTATAATCTACTTATTATGAATGATGGTGGTAATAATTTAGAGGATTATGCGAACAAAATGCAATATCTTTATAATACTCCTGAAAATATTGAAAAAATAGAAAAATTCTGGATAGAAGCACAGAGAATATTATTGGGTTTAACAATTTTTAATGATAACGGTATCGTTCATCATGATTTAAAACCTCAGAATATCGTTTATAATGAAGATACGAATAGAACCAACTTTATAGATTTTGGATTAATGACTACTATGAATATAATTCAAATCGAATCCAATGTATCTAGTTATGAGTTAGGTAGATCACATTGGTCATTCCCGTTAGAAATGGAGTTTATTAATAAATATTATTATTTAACAAATGCACGATTAAGTGATTATGACAAATCACATTGTTTAACTTTTTTATCTTTAGATAATGACCATATTAAAACCTTTTTATATTATGTAACAACGAGTAATAACAAATCATCAGTTTGGGATGATATACGCGTAGACTATTGTCATTTAATCAATTCTATGCGTGAAGATAACTATGATGAATTTCTAGAAAGAGTTATACGTACAATTGATGTATATGGAACAGGTATCGCATTTATGTATGTATTGAATAAAACAATACATTTAGTCGGATCAAAGTTAGAAAAAGAATTGAGAGCATTGTTTTATAATATGGTTAATCCAAATGTTTTTGAACGTTATATGCCAAACCAGGTGTTAAATAGTTTTGAAACAATTTTATTTGAAAATGGTATTTTGACAAAATACAATAAACATTTTGAAAACCATGAACTTGTTAATGATAAACCAATAATACCAATAGATAACATATCGAATAAACCAAATACTATATTCAATATTATAAATAATAACATTAAAAAACAAAAGGTTAATCGTATACTTGATACAATTGATATTACACCAATAAATAATGTATCGAATAAACCAAATAAAATGTGTCCTCCGGGTAAAGAATTAAATCCATTTACACGACGTTGTGTGAATCCTTGTAAATACGGTTATATGCGAAATAATAGTTTTAAATGTGTTCGTGATAAAAGAATTAAGTTATCTAAAACTAAAACACGTAAAATAAAAACTCCTCTAAGTAAAGGTCCATTCGCTATATTTAATTTATAATATGTTTGTTGAATATTTCTACACCAAATTGTATTAATCGTTGTCGTTCTTCTGAAGAAGACGCAGCATTTAGCATTTGGTCCAATGATACAAAATTATCTAAAACTCCAATTTCATGTTTAATTTTATTATCATTTTTTTTGTAGTCTGTAGTATTATATAAATTCAGCATTTTGGTCATAATATTTTTAAAAATTATTATCAAATAATCAAAAAAATTCGATTTTTCATTAACAATTGTAGAATTATCTACAGGATTTTGTTTAAATATACCCAATATTTCGTCTGGACTTGCCCCATTGTTTAAACATTTTTTGATTGGATAATCTAATAACACGCCACCGTCTATATAGCAATGTTCTCCATTAATGAATGGAGAAAATACAATGGGTAATGTAGATGAAGCATAGACTGCATCAATTAGTCGCCATTCTGGGTGTGTTGTATGTGATATATCAACAATTTCAAATTTATTTAATTCTGTGGTATAAATATGTAAATCAATATTACTGAATGCATAAAATTCTTTCATTGTTATCGATAATGGAATATCCATTCCCAATAGCAACGGAGATAACATTTCTTCAAATAATTTAATATCAAAAATACCTTTTTTTTCAAATGCATTGATTATAGAATATAAATCGAATTTGAATACTTTATCCCAAGGACGTTTTATAAAATAGTTATCTAATGTATCCCAATCATATTTCAAACATAAAAGAACACATATAAATGCACCGATTGATGTAGCATACATAGAATGGATGTTTTCTATATTCCATAACCCATATTTATTCGATTCTCGCAATATACCATAAAAAGTCAGTCCGGTTTGACCTCCTCCAGAAATTACCAAATTCTTTATTTTTGGGCGGTTTTTATTATTTTCTTCAGAAATGTTCTCCGATTCATTTTGTGTTTTGTCCATTTGTTTTATGTTTTTATTATATAATTTTTATGTATATATAATAAAATATAGTTATAATGTCATCCATATTTATTTTCGATCATGAAGAAGAATCTGGTAGTAAGATAAACATAGACGAATTATATGATAAACGTCAGCGCAGAGATTTAAAACAACTTTCTATATTTAATAAAATATTAAATCGTGTTCATAAACGTGTTCAATATACAGCCCGGAGTAAACAAGGCGATACATTTATTTGGTTTTTAGTTCCTGAATATATTGTTGGAGAACCTATTTATGATAAAGGTGATTGTATCGGATATTTAGTATCTCAATTAGAGAAAAATGGTTTTTTTGTAAAATATGTGCATCCAAATACTTTATTTGTATCGTGGCATACATGGGTACCATCGTATGTAAGAAATGAAATCAAAAAGAAACTGGGCGTTATTTTGGATGAAAAAGGTAATATTGTTGAAAAAAAAACTACAGAAGAAATGGATAATTCAAACCCAGATTTACATATGTTCGGAGATAGAGATAAAACTACACAATCAAACACAATGGCAAATAGTAGTCAAAAACAATATACTCCTATTAAAAATTATAAACCAACTGGAAATTTAGTTTATGGTCCAGATATTTTAGAAAAATTAGAGAAAAAAATTAGTTTCAAATTATAATTTCAAATTATAATATAATAATTGTGGGTTATGCCGAATTATTCGTAATAAAGAACAACTTTAATCGCCGTCAGCTTTTATCTGTTTATTGTTTTCTTTTTAACGATTTTTTTCTTTTATTTAGTTTGTTTCTATTAGACTTACTAGACTTATTAGACTTATATTTCCTTGTTCCGCCAGTAATTGGAGGATTATTTGTTTCAGATGTCTTTGTATCTATTATAGTTTTTAATTTGTCCTTTATTTTTTCAAATGTATCCGGATTTGTAAAAGTTTTTTCAATTTCTGAATTTACAGTTTCTTTAATTCGTTCATTCACATTTTTAATTAATTCTTCTTTATTGGGTATAGCATTGAATACTTCTTCGATTTTTTGTGATATTGCGTTTTTAACACTATCGCTTTCAAGATGTTTTGTAATTGTTTTATTAATATTATCAATAATCATATATTGTTTGTTTTCAACAATTTCTTGCATAGATGAGCATAACTTTTCTCCGATTTGTACAAAAATATCATCACTTTTTGCAGATATTGTAGCTGCTGATATTGTGTTAGCCGTAGGTATTTCAGCAACGGTATCTTGTGGTTTGCTTGCATCAGCTACACCAGATACAATATTTCCAACAGCACTACTTGCCATTTTTTGCATTTCTGGGTTTGTTGCCAGTTTTGTCAATAAAGCGGCCATATGTTATATTATATATACATATAAAAATTGATTGCGTTTATTTATATAATTTTAATTTGTTAAATAGATATAATTTAATGGACAATACAAATACTACTACATTAACAATACGTGTAAAAAAAAAGAATATACAAGGTAAAAGTTTAGAAAGCGCTCCTATTATTCAAAATGATGTAATCAAAGAAGATATAACAACACACCAAAAAAATAAAAACTTAAAACAAAAAACACAGAAAAAAAAAACAAATTTATCTGAGGTAGATAAATCAAAATTATGGGAAGCGTTTGATGTAGATATTAATAATGGTATAGTTGAATCCACTTCCAAAATGGAATGTTTATATGAAAAATCAGTAAATCAAATAAAAGAATCAGGTATGTGTGGATTTTGTGATGGAATATTAATTATATCAGAAGAAGGGTTTCCGATTTGTTCCAATAATTCATGTGGTATTATTTATAAGAATACATTAGACTATTCACCTGAATGGAGATTTTATGGCGCTGATGATAAAAATACAAACGATCCTACAAGATGTGGTAATCCGATCAATCCTCTTTTAGTTGAATCGTCATTTGGATGTAAGGTATTATGTTCAACTAAATCAAGTTATGAAATGCGCAAGATTCGTAAATGGACGGAATGGCAATCGATGCCACATAAAGAAAAATCATTATATGACGAATTTCAATTTATAACTATTATGGCACAAAATGCAGGAATACCTAAAATATTTATAGATGATGCAATGGTGATACATAAAGATATATCAGAACAGAAAATGTTTAGGGGAATGAATCGTGATGGAATTAAATCAGCTTCTATTTATATTTCTTGTAGGCTAAATGGTTGTCCAAGAACTGCACACGAAATCGCTGAAATATTCAAATTAGACAAAACAAGTGCTACAAATGGTTGTTCTATGGCTGTTAATATTTTACATAATATAGAGCGTAATTTTGAACCATCACGTCAGACAGAACTATGTTCTACTAAACCATCTGCATTTATAGAAAGATATTGTAGTAAATTAAATATGAATAATGAGCTTACAATGCTTTCTAAATTCATCGCAAAAAAAGTAGAGGATAATAATATTATTAATGATAATACGCCACATTCGATTGCAGCAGGAATTGTATATTTTATAACACAAAATTGTAATATGAATATAACTAAATTAGATATTAAAGTAATTTGTGGTGTAAGTGAAGTTACAATAAATAAATGCTTTAAAAAATTAGAAAATATAAAAAATAATCTAATACCTTCATGTATTTTGGAAAAATATATGTAATGTTTGATATTTGTTATTTAGGGCAATTATATATATGTTTTTTTATTTATTATATATATAATGTCTGACGAAAATCAGAATATGGATGTTTTAACTGAGAATGACATAAATATTGTTATTGAAGAAATTGCAGAAGAACCAGTTCTCGAAAAAGAAGTCGTTCTAGAACCAGAACCAGAACCAGTCGCCGAAGAAGTCGTTCCAGAACCAGAACCAGAACCAGTTGTCGAAGAAGTCGTTCCAGAACCAGAACCAGAACCAGTTGTCGAAGAAGTCGTTCCAGAACCAGAACCAGAACCAGTTGTCGAAGAAGTCGTTCCAGAACCAGAACCAGAACCAGTTGTTGAAGAAGTCGTTCCAGAACCAGAACCAGAACCAGTTGTCGAGGAAGCTGCTCCAGAACCAGAACCAGTTGTCGAGGAAGCTGCTCCAGAACCAGAACCAGAACCAGTTGTCGAAGAAGTCGTTCCAGAACCAGAACCAGTTGTCGAGGAAGCTGCTCCAGAACCAGAACCAGTGGTCGAGGAAGCTGCTA